>Ga0180431_10005888_pt1 | contig 14738 bp, 13 predicted proteins | sample SS_ome_11_FD_132459 | JGI IMG/M metagenome (GOLD analysis project Ga0180431, IMG submission 132459) | Hypersaline lake sediment archaeal communities from the Salton Sea, California, USA - SS_1_MS_1 metaG | ecosystem: Environmental > Aquatic > Non-marine Saline and Alkaline > Hypersaline >... | reverse complement strand
GGGAGTCGCCCTGGTCGACGATCCCCAGCCGCGGCGACGGGTCGAGGAGGTTGCCGAACACCGCCGAGATCAGCACCGTGATGAGTACCGGCATGGCGACCGCGAACAGGAAGACGGGGGAACGCGGACCGAGGCGCACCTCTTTGGCCAGGAGTCGCAGGATGATTCGTGGGCTCACAGCGCAGCCACCCTTCGTCTCAGTGCCAGCGTACCGATCACGAAGCAGGCGGCTCCCCATGCCGCCAGTCCGGCGAGCGCCGGGGCCACCGCGGCCCAGCCGTCCCCGTCGACCGTGACTGCGATGATCGTCTCGACGAGGCCGTACGTGGGCAGAGCCTTGATCCAGACGGCCGGCGATCCCGGGAAGAGCACCCCGAAGACCGGGATCATGAGCGGGAACATGAAGGCCATGCTCCAGAAGAGGACCCCGAGGAAGTCCTTCCCGAGGGTGCCGGCCACCATGCCGAGCCCGGTCACCAGCACCGCTCCGAGCAGCAGTGTGACGAGGACGATCGGCGGGTTGGGCCCGAATCCGGCGATGGCGGCCATGAGGATGACGGCCTCGGTGAAGGCGAGACCGGTGCCGAGCAGGCCCTTGGCGGCGAGGAAGTCGGCGATGGTCGCCGGCGTGGCGAGCACGGCGACGACGGTGCGATCGTGGAGTTCGGAGGCGACGAGGGTCGCCAGGGCGAGCGTCTCCACCATGAGCACGAAGAAGGCGAAGAGGGGTCGCATCTCCTCCTGGAGGGAAATCTGGTCACCTGCCCGATCGGTCCCGAGGACGACCGGGGTGGAGACGAGGTCGAGCCCTGCAGCGTCGCCGGCCAGCATGGCGGCGACCTGTTCGACCATTCCCTCCATGAGGTAGCGGTACTCGGCGGGGAGGTCGGCGGTGATCAGCAATTCGACGGTCGCGCCGCGTCCCTCGGACAGGGCGGCGGCGAATCCTCGGGGGAAGGCGATGCCCGCCGCGATCCCGCCCTCTCCCTCCTCGACTGCAGCCGCCAGGGCCGCCCTGTCCGGGTACTCCCGGAGCGCCAGGCCGATCCCGCCGCCGCCCACCGTCTCGGCCATCGAGCCGATCGGCGGGTCCGAGACTCCCAGGTGCACCGTCTCGTCGACGTCGGACGGCAACAGCCAGAACACCGTGGCGTAGGCGATGAGGCCGGCGATGGTCATCGCAACGAAGAACCGGTCGCGACGGAAGGCCACCAGGTCCTTGTGGACGATGGCGGCCAGGATGCGCGGGTTCACGCGTCCAGGCCCCGACCGGCGAACATGACGAAGATGTCCTCGAGCGTGGCTTCTTCGGTGTGGATGGTGATGACGTCGGGGCGGGACACGGCATCCCGCACCTCGTCTTCGGCGCCGTCTCGATCCAGGTCGATGATCTGCTCGCTGGTGCCGCCGTCGTCGCGGTACCTGACCCGCACAGTCCGACGTCCGTGGGTGAGCTTGAGGTTCTCCGGTGTGTCGGTCGCCAGGATCTTCCCCTGATTGATGAACGCCACACGGTCCGAGAGTCCGTCTGCCTCGTACATGTCGTGGGTGGTGAGCAGCACGGCGGCGCCCCGCGCCGCTTCGGCGCGTATCAGCTCGCGGATGGTTCGGGCGGACACCGGGTCGAGGCCGTCGGTCGGCTCGTCGAGGAAGAGGACATCGGGGGAGTTGACGAGCGCCCTCGCCATCATGAGGCGCTGGCGCATGCCCTTGGAGTAGCCGGCGACGCGGTCCCGGCCCCTGGTGGACAGCCCGACCCGGTCGAGGAGCTCGTCGGGATCGGCGTCGACACCGTGCAGACGCGCGAAGAAGACGAGGTTCTCGCGCCCGGACATGGCCGAGTAGAGGTTCTTCTCTTCGAAGCAGACGCCGATTCGGCCCTGGATGTCCTCCCTGCGGTCGGCCATGCCCATTCCGAGGATCTCGATGCTGCCTCGGTTCGGTCGCAGCTGGCCGGTGAGCATCTTGATGGTGGTGGATTTCCCGGCTCCGTTGGGTCCGAGGAACCCGAGGGTCTCCCCCGGTGCGACCGAGAACGAGACTCCGTCGACGGCCTTGACGTCGCCGTATGAGTAGACGAGATCGGATGCCGAGATGGCCGGACTGCTCATGAGGTGCCGCTCCTCGTCGACCGCGTCACCACTATCCGTCCGGCGGTTGGGAGCGACGAGGGTCCTCGGACCCATTCGCCGGCGACACGAGGGGCGGCGGGATGTCCTGCCGCCCCTCGGCCGTCTCGGGGTGTCAGCCGCGTCCGGAACGAGAGGAGAAGTCCTTCAGGACCAGCCCTCCCGCCACGACGACGGCGACCACGATCAGCAGCCACGCCGTCCAGTCCATGTGCGGCCTCCTGTGTGCTGCACGCGTCGTCACGATATCTCGTGGCGACGCCCCCCACATCTGCCATTTCTTAGGTGATCTGGGCTCAGGGCAGCGCGGATGGCATCCCGATTTGGCGGTCGGCGGGATAGTCGTCGTCCAGGGACTGGTAGAGGGCCTCTTCCTGTGCGAAGTGGAGCCGCAGGATGGCGTGCAGCCCGTACATGGTCCGCCGCAGATCGAAAACGTCCAATGCGGCTGCGCCCTCGACGTCGAGGTCCTCTGCCATGCGGTGGAACACTCCGGCGAGGTGGAAGATCTCGCTGTGGGTGAGGCTCATGGCCGCCATCGGGTCGTCACCGCCGATGATGTCGGCGAGGATCGGGTAGATCTCCCGGTCGTCGGCCTCCTCGTGGGGGAGGATCGAATCCTGGAGGAAGGCGTCGATCCGCTTGACTTCGGCGATCGCCGCATCGGGATCGAGCGTGTCGATCCGGTCGGCGACTCGGGCGATGTCGTCGAGCGCCGGGATCAACACGCGGTGCTCGGCCCTGAGCCGAGCCGAGAGCTCCGGGGGCAGCTTTGGCTCACTTCGCCACGGCGCAGGGCCGCCCAGGGCGCGCAGGGCGCTGAGGATCGCCACGACGTCGATCCCCTCTTGCAGCAGCGCTCCGGCGACTGGGGGGAGGAGCCCGAAGGTCGCCGCGACCATGGCCGCCAGCGACAGGCCCATGCCGAGGAAGGCGCTCTGCGCGGCGATCCTGCGGGATCGGCGGGCGATCACCATGGTCTCTGCGAGGCGGTCCAGCCTGTCCACCATGAGCACGACGTCGGCCGCCTCGGAGGAGGAGGTCGCGCCCCTCGCCCCCATCGCCACGCCCACGTCGGCGGCGGCGAGCGCAGGAGCATCGTTGATCCCGTCGCCGACCATCACCGTCAAGCCCTCTGCGGTGGCTTGGCGGACCGCCTCGACCTTCTGCGCCGGGGTTCGCTCGGCGAGGACCCGGTCCACACCGAGGGCCGCGCCCACGGCCTCGGCGACCACCGGGTGGTCTCCGGTGGCCATGATCACCGTCCGAATGCCGGTGCGGCGCATCATCCTGATGGTCTTGGGGGTGTCGGGGCGGATCTCGTCGGCGAAGCGGAACGCACCCGCGACTCGGCCGTCGACGGAGGCGTAGACGTTCAGGCTTGCCTGGCGGGCGGTGCGTTGCCGGTAGGCGGCCACTTCCTGGGGCGGCTCGCCTCCGGCATTCACCCAGTCGAGGTTGCCGAGCCGGACGGTGCGCCCCGCGACGGTGCCGGAGATCCCCGAGCCTGCGACCTCTGCGACCCCTGTTGGGATGGTGAGTTCGAGGTGGCGCTCCCGGGAGGCCCGCACCAGAGCGGAGGCGAGGACGTGGTTCGACATCTGGTCGAGCGATGCAGCGAGCCGGAGGAGCTCCTCGGCGTCGAGTGTGTCGTCGAAGAGGGAGACGTCGGTGAGCGACGCCTCGCCCATCGTCAGGGTGCCGGTCTTGTCGATCACGAGGATCTGGGCGTCGGCGAGCTGTTCGAGGACTCCCCCGCCTTTCACGACGGCACCCCGATGGGCGGCCCGCGAGATGCCCGAGACGATGGCGATCGGCACGGCGAGGAGCAGCGGGCACGGGGTCGCGACGACGAGGACGGCCAGCGCCCGCACCGGGTCGCCGGAGACGACCCATGCGACGCCTGCGACGGCAAGCGCGAGTGGAACGAACCCGAGCGCGTACCGGTCGGCGAGCCGGGAGACCGGGGGTTTGGCCGCTTGGGCCTGTTCGACGAGGCGCACGATGCCCGCATACGTGCTGTCTTCGGCTCGGGCTGCGGCCACGAGGTGGAAGCTCTCGCCGGCGTTGACGGCGCCGCTGGAGACGCGGTCCCCAGGATCGTGGGTGACCGGCACCGACTCGCCGGTGAGCGACGATTCGTCGAGGACGGCGCGGCCGTCCACCACGACGCCGTCCACCGGCACGATCTCCCCGGCCTTGACGAGGAGGCGATCCCCGACGTCCACTTCGCCGACGGGGATCGTGACGACCGTGTCGTCGGTCATCCGGTGTGCCTCCCGCGGGGAGCGCTCAAGGAGCGAGGTCAGTTCTTGCTCGGCTCGTGAGGCGGCATAGGCGTCGAGCGCTTCACCTGTCGCCAGCATGAGCCCGACGATGGCCGCCGCCAGGTACTCGCCGAGGGCGATGGCTCCTCCGATCGCCAGCAGGGCGATGATGTCGAGGCCCACCTCGCGGCGGCGGATGGCCTCGACGAAGCCCATCAGCAGCGGGAGCGCGGCCACCGCGCCGGTCGCCGACCAGGCAACGGCTGCCACGGCGTCGGCCCCCGCCAGGGCCCCCACGCCGCCGGCGATGCAGCCGACGACGGTGGCGAGCACGAGCAGGCCGGATCTGCTTCGGAGGATCGTCACGACGGCGCGTTGCACGCCCGTACTTTGCCACGTCGGCGGACTGGGCGAACCGGGTGGGAGGTAACCCAGACGAGGTTCCGTGCGTTGTTGTGGGCATGACGGCCTACGGTTCCCCGCTCACCTTCCACAACGTCCGGCGAGTCCGGCGCCTCCGCCTCCGGGCGCAGCGCAGCCGACTGCGGACGATGCGGCGCCGGGTTCCGGAGGCCGCCCTCCTGTTCGATCCTTCGTGGGTCAGGGTCGAGGACCCCACCCACGTCCGGGCAGCTTGAGGACAGTTCGGCCGGCGGTCCTGTCGGCCGGCGGGTTCGGAGCGGCGCCGGGCGCCGTTCCCGGCCTGCGTGGTTCGGTATGGTCGGAGGGGAGACCTCGGAAAGGGATCCCATGCCGAGCAGGCCGCGCTCCATTCGCACCACGCTGATCTGTCTGGCACTCGTCTCCGCCGTGACCGGCCTCACCGGGGCGCCGGGCTCAGCGCAGGCCTCCCTCGTGGGCGTCTGGCAGGGGCCCGAAGACGACGGGACCGGCGGGACCATCACCGTGGCGGTCGACGAGGACGGCGAAGGAAGGCTGGCCTTCTTCGCGCGCGACTCCCGAGTCATCGGATGTGGCGGGGAGGCCGGGGTGGCTGCCGGTCGCGGCGAGCGAATCGACCGCACGACCACCGAGCTACATCTCTACTTCGACGTGATCGTCTGCGCCGACGGGACCCGGGTGCGCACGCCGGGTGGCCGGATGGTGCTGCTGCACGAAGGCGACCGGCTGAGGCTCGACCCCGATTCCGGAACGGAGTGGGTCGGGACCAGGGTGTGCGATCCGGATGATCCGGCACCGGGCACGATCATGGGCACCGACGGAGACGACGTGCTGAACGGCACTCGCAACGCCGACATCATCGACGGAGGAGACGGACACGACCGCATCTGGGGCCGGGGCGGCGACGATATCGTCTGCGGCGGAGCGGGCGACGACGAGGTGTACGGCAACTTCGGGCTCGACGTGGTCTGGGGGGATGCCGGAGACGATGTGCTCTACGGAGGATTCAACGCCGACGGCGTCTTCGGGAACTCCGGCAGCGACGAGGTACGGCCGCAAGCCGGTGACGACTTCGGCTCGGGAGGCGCCGGCGACGACATCCTCGACGGCTTCTACGGTCACGATGTGCTCGACGGCGGCGACGACGACGACGATGCGTGGGGCCGCATGGGGCGCGACCTGCTCCTCGGCGGGAGCGGCGACGACTTTCTCTCGGGCGGCAGGGGACCCGACGAGGCGAACGGCGAGCAAGGAACCGACACGTGCCGCGCCGAGACGTGCACGGCATGTGAAGGGGACGCTCCCGAGCCGCCTGGGGCGTGCACCCCGTCGCCGGCTCCTCGCGTCGGCGATCTCGACGCCCGGGTGACGCCCGACCTCCCCGAGCCGGAGCCCCGCGGGGTGTACCAGGACCCGGTCTTCGGGACGTGTGTCACCCGAGTGACCGACCGGGCATCCGATCCTGCTCCGGGCGATCCGTCGCCCGGCCTCACCAATGAGTACTCCCGGGTGCAGGCCTGGAACTGGGACGGGTCACGTTTCGTGGTCAGAGGCACGGAGGGCACCTGGTATGTGTACGACGCCGATTCGCACCTTCCGACTGGGGAGCTGCCCATCACCGAGGAGCCGCGCTGGGATGGCGACGACCCGGACCTGCTCTACTACGCCGACGGCACCGAGCTTCGGGCATACGACGTCGCCGCCGGGACCGACCAGCTCGTGCACGACTTCGGGGATGTGCTTCCGGGAGCGGACATCGTCTCGGTGCGAACCCGGTGGGAGGGCAGCCCTTCCCGGGACACCGCCACGTGGGGTCTCATGGCGCAGGACGACGAGTGGCTGGCTGCGGCGTTCCTGGTCTACGACCTGGACGCCGACACGGTCGTCGCCGTCCGCGATCTCCGAGGCCTGGACGATTGGCGGCGGGATGTCGACTCGGTCACCATGACGCCCTCGGGCACCTCGTTCCTCGGCTACTTCCCGGACTGCCCGGAGGGGACCATGGGCACCGACTCCTCGCCGTGCGGGCTCATGGTGTACGACCGGGACCTCACCGGCGGACGAGGGCTGGTGCGGGCCATCGGGCACTCCGACGCCGCCTACGCCGCCGACGGCGGAGAGGTGGTCGTCTACCAGGATGTGGACACCGACCACATCGCCGTAGTCGACCTCGACACCGGCAACGTGTCGCAGCTGTGGCAGATCGACTACTCCTACTCCCCCATCGGACTGCACTTCTCGGGTCGCGCCTTCGACCGGCCCGGTTGGGCGCTCGTCTCCACGTACGAGGGAGCAGATGCCACGTGGATGGACGATTCCGTGTTCGCTGTGGAACTGCGACCCAACGGGCGGGTGATCCGCCTGGCGCATACCCATTCCGTGGTCGATCCCGAGTCGGGCCACGGCTACTGGGCGGAGCCCCGCGCCACCGTGAACCGGGATTTCACGAAGGTGCTGTTCGCCACCAACTGGGGTCGCTCCGACACCGACGAGATCGACACCTATGAGATCGAGATCCCCGATGCCTGGTTCGAGGGGTGAGGTCTGGGGAGCGACTGCTCGGTGCTCTGGACCGGTGTGAGCGAGCGGAGGCCGGTCCGCCTGCGCCGTCGGGCGAAACGGCGTACCGCCGTTCGCGCCGAAGCCTGATCTCGCCGGGCGCTGCAGCGCCACCCGAAGACGACGGAACCCCTGAAAATCCAGGGGTTCCGCTCCGTCGGGCTGGCCGGATTTGAACCGGCGACCTCTTGACCCCCAGTCAAGCGCGCTAACCAAGCTGCGCCACAGCCCGTGCCGCACGAGTGTACCGCGGCCGGTGCGGATGCCGGGAACGGCCTGTCAGCGTCCCCGGTCTCGTCTCGGGCGGCTCCGGGCGACCAGCCGGATCGGCGTGCCGGTGAAGTCGTACGTGCTCCGCAACCGCCCCTCCAGGAACCGCAGGTAGTCGGGTCCCAGGTCTCCACCGCGCAGGAACAGCACGAGGGTGGGAGGCCCCGTCCCCACCTGGGTGGCGTACACGATCTTGGCCCGCCTCCCCTTGCGAACCGGGGGCGGATGCGCCTCCTGCCACTCGCGGACCCGCCTGTTCAGCTCCGGGGTGGGGATGCGGGTCTGACGGGTCTCGAGCACCAGGCGGATCGCCTGGGGGAGACGGTGCACCCGGGCGCCGGTGAGTGCCGACATTCGCAGCACCGGAGCCCAGCCGACGAAGGCCAGCCGGTCCCCCACGCCGTCCTCCACCCACTCCTTGTCTTCCGGCTCGGCGGCGTCCCACTTGTTGAGCACCACGATGAGCGCGGCACCGGCCTCAGCGATCTCCTCGGCGAGGCGCTGCTCCTGGTGGGTGACCCCGTCTGTGGCGTCGACCACGAGGAGCACGACGTCGGCTTCCGCCAGCGCCTCCCGGGCTCGCAGCACCGAGTAGTACTCGGTCGGCTCGTCGACCCGGGCTGCCCGGCGGATCCCCGCGGTGTCCCAGACCCGCAGCGGTTCGCCGTCCAGGTCGACGATCGCGTCGACCGCGTCCCGGGTGGTCCCGGGCTCCGGCGACACCAGGACGCGCTGCTCGCCGAGCAAGCGGTTGAGGAGCGTGGACTTCCCCACGTTGGGGCGGCCCAGGATGGCGAGCGTCGTGATGTGCTCGTCCTCCGGCTCCTCGTCCTCGGCCTCCGGCAGGGCAGCCACGACTGCGTCGAGGAGGTCTCCGGTGTTCCGGCCGTGCAGCGCGCTGATCGGCATCGGATCACCGAGACCGAGGCCGTACAGGCTCCCGACGTCGAGCTCCACCTTGGGAGTGTCCGCCTTGTTGGCGACCAGGATGTGGGGGACTCCGGAGGCCTGCACGATCCGGGCCACGGAGAGGTCGTCGTCGCCGAACGGCACGGTGGCGTCGGTGACGAACAGCACGAGGTCTGCGCCGCTGAGAGCCGCCTCCGCCTGGCCGCGGATGCCGGCCACGAGCTCGTCTCCCCCGACTTCCCAGCCGCCGGTGTCCACGACCACGAACCTGCGGCCCGCCCACTCGGCGACGAACTCCTTGCGGTCGCGGGTCACTCCCGGTTTCTCCTCGACGACGGCGGCGCGCCGACGGAGGAACCGGTTGACGAGGGTGGACTTGCCGACGTTGGGTCGGCCGACCACCGCGACGACGGGCAGCCGGCTCATGGCCGGCCGGGAGGACGGATCACGGCGGCCAGGATAGGTGGTTGGCCGGCGCTCTCCCGTACCATGCGCCGTCATGGTCGACACGGTCCTGCTCGCCGAACCGCGCGGCTTCTGCGCCGGAGTGGAGATGGCCATCAAGGCCCTCACCTGGATGGTGCGGGTCTTCGAACCGCCGGTGTACTGCTACCACGAGATCGTCCACAACGCCACGGTGGTCGAGGCGTTCCGGCGCTCCGGGGTCGTATTCGTCGACTCGATCGACGACGTTCCCGAGGGAGCTCCGGTCATGCTGTCGGCGCACGGGTCGGCCCCCGAGGTCGTCGCCGCCGCCGAGGCCCGCAGCGCGGTGATGGTCGACGCGGTCTGCCCGCTGGTCACCAAGGTGCACCACGAGGTGAAGCGCATGGCGGCCGACGGGTACGACATCATCTACGTGGGGCACGACGGCCACGACGAGGCGGTGGGCACCGTAGCGGTCGCACCCGACGCCGTCACGCTCGTCGATCCCGACCGGGGGCTGGGGACGTTTACGGCCGCCGACCCATCCAAGGTGGCCCTCGTCGCCCAGACCACGCTGGGGATGCACGAGTGGTCCCGGGTCCTCGACGAGGCCTCCGCGCAATACCCGGAGCTGTGGACCGCCCGCAAGAGCGATCTCTGTTACGCCACCACCAACCGCCAGGAGGCCGTCGAGGTCCTTGCGGAACGGAGCGACCTGGTCCTGGTGGTCGGCAGCGAGAACTCGTCGAACACGCAAGCCCTGGTCCGCATGGCCCGGGCCGCCGGGGGAACCGCGCACCGCGTGGACGGGCCCGGTTCCATCGACCCGTCCTGGCTCGACGGGGTGTCGGTGGTGGGAGTCACCGCAGGGGCTTCTGCACCGGACCAGTCGGTGCGTGCGGTCATCGACGCTCTCGCCCCTGGGGACGGCGTGCAGCTCGTCTCGGTGACGTCGGAAGGCGAGTACTTCCCGCCGCCGCCCCGGCTGAGGGCCTTCCTGGCGGCGCTGCAGGCAGCCGTCGAGGGAGGCGTCGCCTGCCGGGCGCCGGGACAGACCGGGCCGCTCGACGACGATCGCGCCTGGGGAGCGGCGGCGGCGCTGGACCTGCTCGGCGGCTAGTGCTCTGTCCGGGAGCCTCGCCAGAGGTTTCTGGACCGCGGCGCTAACGCAGCACGTCGTCGAGCAGGCCGATGACGAGGGCGGTCACCTCGTCCACGCCGAGCCAGGATGTGTCGATGATCACCGCATCGGCGGCCGGCGCCAGCGGGGACGCGGCCCGAGTCGAATCGGCTGCGTCCCGGGCCGCCAGGTTCCGTTCGATCTCGGTCAGCGCAACACCCTCTGCTTCCCGATCGCCGGACCGCCGCCGTGCCCGGACGGCGGGATCGGCGGTGAGGAACACCTTCAAGGTCGCGTTCGGGAACACGACGGTGCCGATGTCGCGTCCTTCCACCACCGCATGACCGCCGTGGCGGCCGACCCAGTCTCGCTGCGCCTGCACGACGATCTCACGCACCTGGGGGATCGCCGAGACTGCGCTCACGTGCGCGGTAACGTCCGCCGAGCGGCAGGCGTCGGTGACGTCTCGGCCGTCCAGGAACATCCTTCCCGACCCGTAGTCGAGCAGCGCGCCGCGCACGACGTCGACGACGGCCGCGAGCTGTGCGGGGTCCAATCCTGCGTCGAGCACTGCCAGGGTCACCGCCCGGTAGTACGCGCCGGTGTCGAGATAGGCCGCGTCGAGGTGCCCGGCGAGGGCCCGTGCCACCGTGCTCTTGCCGACGGCCGCCGGCCCGTCTACCGCGACGACGACCACGTCGCCTCCAGCGTCTCCCGGAATCCGGGCCATGAGACATCCACGGCGTCGAACCCCCGAACCGTCACCGGCGACCGGCCGGCTGCAGCTGCCGTCGCGGCCGCCATAGCGATGCGGTGATCCCCGGCGGCATCCACCACTCCCCCTGCGTACGGGCCGCCGAGGCCGGACACGGTGAACCCGTCCTCGTGCGCGGTGGCCGAACCGCCCAGGGCGCGAATCATCGCCACGGTGGTGGCGATCCGGTCGCTCTCCTTGGCGCCCAGCTCCGCTGCATCGCGCACCTCGGTCTCCCCGGATGCGACCCCGGCGAGCACTGCGACCAGCGGCAGCTCGTCCACCGCGCGCAGGGCCAGCGGCGCCCGGATGTGGACGCCGCGCAGCGACGCGGCCCGTACCGTCACGTCCCCGACCGGATCTCCGTGCGCCGCCCCGGTCACCGACCTCACCACGATCGCCCCCATCGACTCGAGGATGTCGAAGAAGCCGGTCCGGCCCGGGTTCAGCGAGATGCCCCTCAGGTGGATGTCGGAGCCGGGGACCAGGGCGGCGGCGGCCGCCAGGTAGGCGGCCGAAGACGGGTCGCCGGGGAGCTCGAAGGCGGTGGGCGGCACCGGGCCCGGTTCGACGCGAAACGCCGTGGACGTGATCCAGCGTCCCAGGCCGAGGCTCGCCAGCCAGCGCTCGGTGTGATCGCGGAAGCCGGGCGGGGAGTCGATCGTCGTCGTCCCCTCCGCCTGCAGAGCGGCGAGGCTCACCGCGGTCCGCACCTGGGCGGATGGAAGGTCGAGGGTCAGGCTCGTACCCCGAAGTGCGCCGCCGCGCACCACCACCGGAGGGGTGCCCTCGACGCTGACCGCCACCGAGGCACCCAGCGCCGCCAAGGGGTCGACGAGCCTCCGCATCGGCCGGCGCATCAAGGACGGATCACCGATGAGGGTCACCGTGAACGGCCGTCCCGACAAGGCACCCGCCAGGAGCCGGAGCGTCGTCCCGGAGTTGCCCGCGTCGAGGGGGCCGTCCGGCTCGGTCCAGTCCATGACCCCAGGCGAGGACACCCCCTCTGGGGTGACGGTCACGCCCAGGCGGGCGAGCGCGGCCGTCGTGGACCGCACGTCGTCGCCCGGGGCCAGCCCGGCGATGCGGCTGCTGCCGTGTGCCATCGCCGCCAGCACCAGCGCGCGATGCGACATCGACTTGTCGCCGGGCAGCGTCGTCGAAGCGCTGAACGGGCGCGCCGGTGGGAGGAAATCTGCGTCGGGCACGGGCGCATCATGCCACGCCGGCGGTGCGGAACAGTGCGCGCACCTCCTCGAGGGTCAGGGGGCGCCACTCCCCCGGTCGGAGGGCCCGGTCGGCGACCGGCCCGATCGCCGTCCTCACCAAACGCTCGACGGGATGCCCGATCGCGTCCAGCATGCGGCGGATCTCCCGCTTGCGTCCCTCCCCCATGACGATCTCCACGAGGCTCTGGGCACCGTGCCGGTCGATCAGCCGCGCGGCGCGCGCTGCGGCCGGACCGTCCTCGAGCACGACGCCCTCGCAGAGCGCACGAAGCGACGCTGAGCCCGGATGGCCGCCCACCAGCGCCAGGTACGTCTTCGGCACGCCGAACGACGGATGCGTGACCGCGTTGGCCAGATCGCCGTCGTTGGTGAGCAGGATGAGGCCCTCCGAGTCGGCGTCGAGCCGGCCCACCGGATACACGCGGGTGCCGGCGGGGACCAGCTCGACCACGGTGGTGCGCCCCTGCGGGTCGTCGGCGGTCGACACCACACCCTGGGGCTTGTTGAGGAGGTAGTAGACGAGGCCCGGACGCACCGGCAGAGGGACGCCGTCCACGGCGACCCGAGCCGACTCGGGATCGACCTTCTGTCCGAGGTGAGCGGGAGCGCCGTCGACCGTGACCCTGCCCGCACGCACCAGCTCTTCGGCGGCCCGGCGGGAGCACAGCCCCGAGTGGGCGATCAGCTTCTGGAGTCGCTCGATGGCTCCTCCGGCCTCATCGGTCGCTCGAGGTCGTCGACGACGCTCGCCGGCGGCACGTGATCCCCCAGCGGGGGGAGCTCGCCCAGGGAACGCAGGCCGAGCTTCTCGAGGAATAGGTCCGTCGTGCAGTACAGGATCGCCTGCCCCGGGCCCGGGGCGTGACCGGCGACGTCGATGAGGCCGCGTCGCTCCAGGGTGCCGAGGGCGTGCTCGGAATCCACCCCCCGGATCTCGGAGACCTGCGCTCTCGACACCGGCTGGCGGTAGGCGACCACAGCGAGGGTTTCCAGGGCGGCCTTGGAGAGGCGGGTCGCCGTGGCCGATGTCGCAAATCGCTCCAGGTGCGGCCGCAGGTCGGGGTGCGTGTAGAGCCGCCATCCCCCGCCTCGCTCCCGCACAACGAGGCCGCTGTGCCGCTGGTCGAGGCGTTCCGACAGTTCCTCGAGTGCTTCTCGAACTCCGTCCACGGGCAGCTCGAGCACCTCTGCCAGTTCGCCGAGGGGCACGGGCCGTTCGGCCACGAAGAGGATCGCCTCGAGGGCGGGCACCGGGTCGGTCATCGGTCCCACTCGCTGGAGAACAGCGCCTCGTCGGCGCCTGGGACGCTCTCCAGGACGATGGGACCACCCAGGTCGTCTTGACGGGCCCGCACCAAACCCCACCTGGCCAGCTCCAGGATCGCCAGGAAGTAGGCGACGACCTCCACCGGCCGCGACACGTGGGCGACCAGGGCGTCGAAGTCTGCTTGCATCTCGGTGCCGAGCCGCCGGCGCAGGTCGCCGATGGCTTCGGCCACCGACGGCAGATCGAGGTCGAGATGGTCGAGGTCGGGGTCGCGGCGCCGCTCCAACACGCGCCCGGCGAGCGCTGCCAGGCCTTCCGCTGAGATGGTCACCCGCAGTTCCGGAGGGCGCGGCCGGATGCCGGGATCGAGCCCCGCCTCCCGGCTGACGAAGCGGCCCGCCCCCTCCATCCGGTGCGCGATGACCGCGGCCACGTCCTTGTAGGTGAGGCATGCGAGCAGCCGCGACAGCAATCGGTCTCGCTCCTGAGCGAGAGCGAGTTCCTCGTCGAGGTCCGGTTCGGCGTCCTCGGGGAGCAGACGGCGGGCCTTGAGCTGGATCAGGGTCGCGGCGATGAGCAGGAACTCGCTCGTGATCTCCAGGTCGAGCTCGCGGGCCATCTCCAGGTACCGGAGGTACTCGGCGACCAACTCGCCGAGGCTCACCTCGGCGATGTCGAGGCGCCGGGCCGTGACCAGCTGCAGCAGCAGGTCGAGCGGCCCGTCGAAAGTGTGGGTGGAGACCTCGTAGCTCATCGGACGCCCACATCGTATTGGCACGAAGCGCAGACGAGCGGTTTCACCCTCGGTCGGCCCGGGTGAGGGCGTCCCAGTCCTCCGGTGACACCCCCGCAGGGGCCGGGCCGTGGTGCCCTCCAGCGAAGGCGACGACGAGCGGATCGGACCCGGCGGCGGTCAGGTCTGCGGCACCGAGTTCCCCGTGGCGCAGGTAGACGCCGAGGCGCCCGGGGCCCGGGAGCCGCAGCAGGGCGATCAGCGTTGCCGCGGTGCGGGCGACGACTCCGATGGGAGCACGCCGCTTGCCGACGTCGTGTAGCAGCGCGGCGCGGGCCAGATCGGGTCGGCCGGGCCGGGCTCGTTCGATCCGCCGTAGGCACGCCACCGCGTGTGCCTGGTCGCACGGGGCCTGGTCCCAGAACAGCCCCGCCTCGGCCGCCGTGAGGAGCCCGGCGAGGTGTGCCTGGTCGCGCGGGCCGGGACGCCGCGCCGCGAGTACCTCGAAGAACCGCCGGACGAGATGGGCGATGCTGCCCATTCACACCACCAGCCTGACCGTCCAGCCGATCACGTCCGCCATGAACCCGAGGGAGCCCTCGAACACGAAGATCAGCAGCAGCAGGACGACGAAGCCGTACTGGGATGCCTGCGCCCACAGCGCTCGGCCGCG
>Ga0180431_10005887_pt1 | contig 14739 bp, 10 predicted proteins | sample SS_ome_11_FD_132459 | JGI IMG/M metagenome (GOLD analysis project Ga0180431, IMG submission 132459) | Hypersaline lake sediment archaeal communities from the Salton Sea, California, USA - SS_1_MS_1 metaG | ecosystem: Environmental > Aquatic > Non-marine Saline and Alkaline > Hypersaline >... | reverse complement strand
GTCTGCCTCGAGAACATCATAACCGGCGCCAACGAGTATTCGGCGCGCCAATGAGCGTACCGGGTCGGCATCCTCCACCAGAAGCACAGTCTCCGAGCCAACATCGAACTTCACCGTGCCACGCCCGTCTGAATCGTTGGACCGCTGACGCTCTAGACGTGGCAGGTATATCGTGAAAGTCGTACCCCGCCCCAGCTCGGAATCGCAGTAGATGAGCCCGCCACTTTGCTTCACAATGCCGTAGACCGTGGCCAACCCCAGGCCTGTGCCCCTGCCCTTTTCCTTTGTAGTAAAGAACGGATCGAAGATCTGTTCCCGCACGGTTTCGGCCATCCCCGTACCGTTGTCGCTGAGCCCAAGGGAAACGTACAGGCCCGGTTTGGCACCTGCGTGAGTGTTCGCAAACTTCTCATCCAACTCGCAGTTGGTAGTGGCTATCCTCAAGCGACCACCGTTCGGCATGGCGTCCCTCGCGTTCACCGCCAGGTTCATGATCACCTGCTCGATCTGGCCGGGGTCCGCCTCCACCGACCCCAACAAGGGACTCAACGAGTCCACGATGTCGATATCTTCCCCCAGCAGGCGCTTGAGCATCTTGCTGACCCGCTCCACGACGTCGTTGAGGTCGAGGATCTCCGGTTGCAGCACCTGCTTGCGACTGAACGCGAGCAACTGCCTGGTGAGTGCCTGCGCACTCTCAACGGCCGCAGTTATGTCGTCCATGCTTTCCTGCGTCGCCGCGTCGCCGTTCAGCTCGAGCTGCAGAAGAGCCGTGTTCCCACTGATGACCGTGAGAATGTTGTTGAAGTCGTGCGCTACACCGGCTGCGAGCCGGCCTACCGCCTCCAGCTTCTGCATCTGCCGGAGCTGTTCCGCGCTATCGTCGAGTGCCTGTTCGGCCGTCTTCAGCTGGGTGACGTCGAGGCCGTAGCCGATGAGCCTGTCGATCTTACCATCAGGAGTCGCGATTGGACACAACGATCGGATGTAGTGCCGCGTTGTACCTACTGCGTCGGCGACCGTCTGCTCGAATGTCACCGATCGCAGCGTGCGCCTACACTCATTCACCACGTCTCGCCATGACGGTTTCGACTCGACGAAATTCAAACCGAGCCTGCGCACGTAGTCGTCAACGGTCTTCCCGATAAGCCACTCGCGAACCTCGGGGTCGGCCACACCGGCCGGATTGACGTAACGGACCCGCCCCTCCGCGTCGAACACGGCTACCTCGGCGGGCATCTCGTCCAGCAGTTGCTCGTAGAACCGCTCCAGGGCCCCACGCTCCGCCTCGACACGTCTGCGTTCGCGGCTTTCAATTCTCCAATCGCGGGTGCGCTCGATCACTTGATTTTCGAGCCGCTGGTTCGCATCCCGCAGTTTACTTGCGGATTCCTGGAGTCTGTCGACCATCACGTTGAACGTCTCCGCCAGCCGCCTGACCTCGGCAGAGGACGACACGTCGGCGCGTTCCGCCAACGACCCGGATGCGATACGCTCTGCCGTGCGGACCATACGATCCAACGGCTTCGTGATAACGCCGCTGATGATCACCACGACGCTCAGCCCCAAGCCAAACACAAGTCCAATCACCCCGGCGGTGATCCATCTTGCGTGCAAAACCTCGCGCCACACAGGCTCCATCGTGATCGCCAGCCGAACCTTGCCGATCGTGCGTCCGTTGAGAACGATCGGCGTCGTTTGATGGTATGCGTCGGGTTCGCTGGGGAGCTGCGTTCCGAGCGGAGATGCCTCGTGCCATCCCTGAGCTGTCTTTATCGCCAACACGTGCCCCAATGAGTCGGACACGGCTATGTAGAGCAGATCCTCGTTCTCCAGTGCACCGAGCAGAGCCTCGTCGATAGCTGGAACGTCGTCGAAGAACACGGCCGACCGCACAGAAAATGCGCTCATTGCGCCCACACTCTCTGCCTTGTCCTGAAGGGCCCGCGTGGCGTATTGTTGCAGTTTTGCCGGAAAGAACTGAAGCAGGAATGCCAGCACTACGACCGTCACGAGCGCGAAAAGTGCCACGACCCTTGAGCGTATCGTGTTAGGTATGAGGTGGGACGGAACCTGCGAAAGCAAAGTCTTCACTCCTGGAGGTCGTGGTTCTCGACGACGATGGTGGCCAGTTTTAGAAGCTCGGAGCTGAATGCGGCTCCTTCGAGACGCGCTGCGTTGCTGTTCACCAAGATTCGTGGCCTGCCGCCGAGATCGCCGATGCCGACCGCAACTCCGCGAGAGACGTATTCTGGTACACCGGTCCAGGTAACAACTGCGATGTCGCGGGTGACAGCGGTTATCTCGCGGACCGGTTGAGCGCGCAGCGGCGTGATGTACAGAACGTCGACCGAATCCCGCAATAAGACATCGCGCAACCCGGGCACCTCCGAAAGTTCGACGGCCACGTAACGCACAGGCACACCGGCGATCGTCGCGCGCCCGTGCAGAATCGACGCCAACTCGTGACGCGCATTTGAGGATTCACGGAACCGAGGCTGATACAGAATCCCAATGACGATTTCGTGACCCACACCTGCCACGAGGTTGCGGTCGAACTCGGCAATGCGGAAGAGCAGCGATGCTTGCGCCTGTATCGGCACAGGCATCTCCTGCGCTTGCATGGTGCTGTGCGAATTGCACGTCATCAAGATCGCTGTCGCAAGGAGTGTCACGAGCATCCTTGTCGAATCGCGTTGAACCGTCGTGCTGTTCGGACCCACCATGTTCCGCATCAACACTGTCACCCTCGGATCCATGCTTCCACGCCGATCACTGGAGTCCACCGACTAATGCGTGTATTCCAACCTGAGCAGCACACGTCGACCGTATTGCGGGATTCGATCTTGTACGTGCTCGAAGCCGGCTGGAGTGTAGTACTCGGCGTTGAAAACATTCCGCACTGAGAGGGACACGCGTAGACGATCCAACAGGGCCGGTGTCGACACATTTACGTTGGTCAGGACGTATTCGTCGATTTCGGTGCCCTGCGTTGTGAGGCGCTCGTGATCGTAGGCCAGCTGCGCGGCCAACTTGAAGCCGTACGGCAGAGGGGCGACAAGCCCGGCGCGCAACACGTGATGGGGATGGTTGGATAACTCGGCGCCGGTGTCGCGGTCTTTGCTGTGTTGATACGTCCACTTCGCGTATGTCCTGAGCCCCGCCGGCAGCCTGGCGTCGAGCCCCGCTTCGAGCCCCCTGGCCGCCACTCTGGTCCTATTCGCGTACAAGCTTTGGCCGTCAGTTGGGTCCACGGTTTCCTCGATGAGATCGCTCATACGGAACTCATAGAGAGATACACTAGCTGCGATCGCGGCCGAGACTCTCTGCTCCCAGACCAGCTCGGTGACTCTATTCCTCTCCGGCCGGAGTGCCGGGTTCTTCTTGAACTCTGGGCCATCGTAGAAGGCCTCCCACGGAGTGGGGGCTCGGAACGCCTCTCCGTACAGCAGCTTGAACGTTGAGCCCGCACCAGGATGAAATACGAGTGCCCCGCGCGGTGTCACTGAAATACCGACATCGGTGTAATGATCGGCTCTAAGGCCAAGCGTGATCGAAACACCCTCGGTGACCTGCAATGCGTTTTGGACGTGCACCGACACCTGGTCGAACGGGAAATCATCGTAGAATAGCGTCTCGTCGCGATTCGTTTCGAGGTACGCCGCACGGAGGTGACGCCGGTACTCGGACCCGACCTGGATGCGATTTGCCGGGATCGGATCCCAGCGTAGCCGGACTTCCGCTCCCGCCCAATCACCCCAAGCCGAGTCCACCAGCACCCCGCCGTCGGCGGCCTCGTACGGGTACGCACCGGAGTACCGATAACCGTCGTAGTACCCCCGAATTTGCACGTTCATGTCCGCGTTTACGTCTCTCGCAAATTGCAGCTCAGTGAAAAACGCTGCGTCCGCGCTCTGGGCTGCCTTGTCGTTGAAAATGACCCCCCATGGCGCGGTTGGGATGCCCTTCGAGCGCGAGTGCCCCATCGCGCTCAGTCTGAAGTCACGGTAGCGAACGGCTCCGTGCGCGCCGTGCCAGTTCTCCCAATCCAACCCCTCTGCTAAGCCGTGGTTCATGGACGGGTCGTCGAAAACTGGGAAGTACACCGCCTCGCCGTCGGACTCGCCCCAGGTCCCGGACAACATCACGTCGACATCGCCCCAGAACTGTCTGCCAAGCGTCAGTGCCGCGGACCGTGACCCCAGGCTGCCCTCTTCCGCAACCACTTGGTAGCCGTTTATAGAACGGCCTGCTTTGGTCACGACGTTCACGACTGCCAGCACCGCGTTGCTGCCATATAGGGCTGATCCGGGCCCGCGCACCACCTCGATGTAATCAACCTCACCCATAGGCAGAGCGAGGTCACTGCCCAGCTGGGCGGAGCCGAACACGTTCTCATTGACTGCGTGCCCGTCAACCAGCAGAAGAATACGGTTGTTGTAGTCTGTTGGACGACTCAACCCACGCACACCGACGTATTCGTAGTTCCGGTCATTGGTTACGTAGAAACCGCGCAGATGAGATAGAGCTTCGGAAAGAGTTTTGTAACCGTAGTCCGCTATGTCCTGCGACGTGACGATCGAAACAGAAGCCGGCGCCTCGCTCGCCGTCTGTCCGTATTTCGCTGCACTGTTGATGGGAATGCTGAGCAGCGAATCGAGTGACAGCACCGCCTGCGACGGATCTGATGCCTGTGACGCTGCAGGGGCGGGGGCCGCCACGTTGTGCAACACACCGACTACGGAGAGTGCGACTAGGTGCCTCTTGATGACCACGATACTACAACCTCCGAATGACAGATGGGTTTGTGACGGAGATAATTGATCTCTGCCCAACCAGTTCCTAGGCAGCGCTCACCCAGGGGCAACCCGTGGGTCAAACCGAAACTAGATGTTTGGTGTCCGATACTGAGTCGGTATCAATGTTGTCTGAATGTGCGATCTGGGGTGTGCATGTGTCCGCCCGATCCCTACACATCAGCGCCGTGTCGCCAAGGTGGATCACCAGTCGAACGTGGACGATCCGCTGTATGAGCGGTGGGGCACGAGAGTGACCGCTGGAGGATACTTCGAGCGGGATTTGAAACGCTCACGGAATCGGGATTTGTCTGCACTCCCTCCAATTTCGCTGCCCCACAACGAACGTGTGCAGAAGTCCATCATAACTCGGCGATGTGCTCGTTGCCTACCTCCACCGCCTCGGCAGCGCGTGTTGGCGTCGGCGTCAGGCGATGGTGCGTGCGCCCTCGGTCGATGTACCTCCGAATCCCGAAGTTGGCGCCCTGACTAGCCTACATACACACTGAGGTGAGTTCACCGATCATCGAAGTTGAGAATGTGATTATCTAGGGCGGCCCCCACACTAGTCCGCCCTCAACGATTCCATCGGATCCACCGACGACGCCCGCCGCGCCGGCACGTAGCTGGCCAGCAAGGCAACCGCTACCATCACGCTCGACATGACTATCAAGGTCATAGCGTCAAGCGCGCCCACTCCGAACAGCAGGGAATCCAGCACTCGGGTGGAAGCCAAGGCGGCAACGATCCCAAAGAGGAGTCCAACCAGCGTGACACGCGCACCCTGGAGAACCACCATTCGCCGAACTCGCTCCCCTTCCGCCCCCAGTGCAATGCGCACCGCGATCTCTCGAGACCGATTAGATACCACGTACGAGAGGACGCCGTAGAGCCCAACTGCACCGAGGATCAGCGCCAGCCCGGCGGCGATAGCCAGCAAAAGCATCGTGAACGAGAGTTGGGCCATTGATCGTTCCGCTAGGCCCTCCATGGTGAAGATCCGGTACATCGGAGACTCGGGCACGACCTCGCGCATGAGGTTTCTGATGTCCGGTGCGAGGGCGTCCGCTCGCGGCGACTTCACGACGTACGCCGGTGACCCGACCACCCACTGGCGAAGTGGGCCCACCATCGGCAGGTAAATCATCGGATCGGCCGCCTCCTGCCGGAAATCTTCCACGAGTATGTCCTCCACTACTCCGACGACGGTCTGCCAATGAGTGGTGTCGGACGTTATCGCGAGCCGCTGCCCGATGGGGTCCTCGCCGGGCCAGAGCTGCCGGGCGGCCGCCGGACTGACGATAGCATTGCCCAGCCCGTCTATGTGATCGCTTGGCTCAAACAGACGGCCACTGAGGAGGGAGATCCCCATCGTCCCGAAGTAATCGCCACCCACGAACGTGAAGCGCATCGGTGGCGGCGTCTCGCCGCTGGCCGCTGTGCGCTCTGTGAGGAACCGGTTGGTCGCCGCACCTTCGTCCAAAGGGAGCCAATTCGTAAGGCCCACCGACTCCACACCGGGCAGGCCGGCAACCCGTTGCATGAACCCCTCGTGGAATCGCGCATACGACGGGCCGTCATGTACCTCTTCGCGTTGGGGTGAGACCTGAAACGTGAAGACATTGTCCGTATCGAACCCCGGATCGACGTGACTCAACGTCCAGAAGCTGCGAAACAGTAAACCTGAGCCCACGAGGAGCACGAGCGCGGAAGCGGTTTGCAGCGACACCAGTGCGTTGCGGCTCAAGTGACTGCTCGCTCCTCCTGTTCGAGCGGTTTGTTTCAAGGCATCAAAAAGCCGCGACCCCGAAACCCGGATCGAGGGCAAGAGCCCGAACGCGCACGCGGCAAGGATCGATACACCGGCGGTGAAAAGCAACGTCGCAACGTTGAGGTGGGCCGCGTTGAGATTGGGAATACCCTCCGGCGCAGCCCGCACCAACAACGGAATGCTCGCCAACGCGAGCAGTGCGCCGGCCAGACCGCCGAAACCGGCGAGCAGTAGCGCCTCGGCCATCTGGGTGCGGATGAGGACCGCGCGGCCGCCGCCCAGCGCCTGGCGCACCGCGAGGTCCCGCTGCCGCGTCTCTGCCCGCACGAAAAACAGGTTCGCCACATTCGCACAAGCGACGAGGAGGACTATCGCGACCGTGCCCAGCAAGAGCCAAAGCGGCGTCGCAACGTCTCCAACCAATTGCTCCTCGAGCGACCGCACGACAGGACGATGTTGCTCGATGATGCGCGCGTATTGGGCCGAGCCACCGAACCGCTCGGGCAGGCGCCGGGCGAGGACGGCGAGCTGCTCTGCCAGGTCCGCGTGATCGACTCCCGGCCTCGTCCGACCGACCAGGCCCAACCCGAAGTGCCCCGGCTCGAGGTTCTCCTGGTCTGTAACCAGGTCGTGGACCCAGACGGCCATCCGATCGTCGAAGAAACGGAACTTGGGGCCCATCACCCCTATTACCGTGCGCTGGGCGCGCGAGACTTCGAGCGAGCGACCGATAACCGATGGATCGCCGCGGAACCAGCTTATCCAGAGGTCGTGGCTGATCACCACCACCGTACCCTCGGCATCTTCGAGTGTGGGCAGGCGCCCGAGCACCGGCGTTACCCCGAGCGCGGAAAAGAAGGAGGGATTCACGGCCTGTATGAACAGCCGATCGGTCCGCTCCTCCGTGCGCACGGTGGTCTGCGCCGATTGGAAGAAACCGAGGTCCTCGAGCAGGTCCGCATTCTCGTCGTATTGCACGAAGAACTCCGCACCGACGCCGAACTCCGCCGGCATGTCGGTACCGGGGGCGGTCGCCCGGATCGAGACGAGGCGATCGGCATTGGGAAACGGGAGCGGGTCGATCAGCACGGCATCGACCACGCTGAAGATCGCGGCGTTCGATCCGATGGCGAGAGCCAGCGTTACCACGGTCACTATCGTGAAGGCCGGTGCTCGTCTGAGTGCGCGAGCAGCATGCATGAAGTCTCTCAGCCAAGTCGCCAGCGAATGGTGCATAGCCCAACTCCTGCCAATGTGGTGTATGTCCGAGCCGCGGCCGCGGTTCGAACGTCGCCGACCTTCGCGACGAACTCGTTGACGGAATAGCACGAACGCCATCTCGAGGACTTCGAACGCAGTCAACGCACAGGCGACTAGTCGTCGGCGATAACGGACTCGCCGACCGTGCATCTCAATCAGATCGCCGAGTACATCATCGGCCCGATTGGGAGGTGCAAGGTGTCGCAGTAGTACGGACACCAGTTTGAAAGCAGTCAACCCGACTCGCCGATCGCGTTTTCGAGTTCGGCGGTCATTGCCCATATCGCAGCCGTCGTAGATCGCAGTGCACCCACGCCATCAGGTTCGAGTGCAACGAGCCTTCGCGGTTTCCCACCCCGCTCCGGGCGCGAATTGCCGAGGCGGGTCGAGACGAATCCCTTTTCTTCGAGACGTTGTAGCGTTGTGTAGACATTCGCCCGTCGTACCGAACGACCAGTCCTCTGGTGAATGACGTCCGCAATCGAAACGGTGTACGCTTCCTCCGGGCCAAGTCGGAGCGCTGCCAACAGCACGAGAAGCTCAAACTCGGCAAGCGATTCGGGCGGCATCGAATCTCCTATTAAAGTCTCAATGTGACTATATAAACGGGAGAGCCGGTCAGTCAAGGCCGTGGGCTTGATCATCGGCTTGCCGGGTCATAACGTCGTCGTGACAAGGGGCGTGAGAAGTGCTGAATCGAGCCTTCGATTGACTGAAATTCGAGCTTCCTGCCAGTGCCGGCAGAGACCCTCATCTACACCGACGCCGAGTGGGGTAAACTAAAGAAGTCGCGGAGCCGATTCGCGCGCATGTTGGAGCAGGAGACCGTCTGGCTGTAAGCGCAACAGTCACCGCCCGCAATTCGGCGACGTCACCCGGGGTCGTGTGACATTCTGCCAAAAAAACGGGTGCCTTCAAACGCGAAACGACCTGCTGCAAAATCGATTCGGGTCATCGCAAAATCGATTTGACCTATCGCAAACACACTCGCACAATCCCGAACTCGTCGCGGCCGATCTGAAACTCGATGGAACCGGTCTCAAAATCGATGCTGCCCATAGCAATACAGCTGAGCCTTCCGAAGTACGAAGTCACCGATCGCAAATTCGTCCGCAGCGATTTGAAATTGTGGGGTGGTCGCGGAGAACTGAGATCACCCGTTTCAAATGTGAAACGGGTCGCCGCCGCGGAGATCAGCCGGCGTCGAACCTCTCGGCGTCGCAGCTGGGCGGAAGTATTGCGACTGGAGAAAGCAAGGCCGAGTCAACGCGCTCCGAGACCTGAAGCTCATTGACGTACATCAGCATCTTCCTCGGCCGGCGTCAACGGTACCGTTCCTCCGACTCGAACGCCGCCGGCTTGGCCAGTGACGTTCAGTTTCCTTTTCGCTTGAACCGGATTCCGTCTATGCCCTCGAAATCTGAGTTTTGGGTCCAAAGCTCCGCTTCGTAAATCCGCGCCGTGGCGAGGATCACGCTGTCTGCATGCGGAAGGCGGTATTCTACCCCGATTTCTCCAGCGTAGAGCGCCAGCCGTTCGTCGAGATCCTGTACCGTTCCCTGTTTCATGCCGGCCACCGCCCTCAGTGCTGCGTCTCGACCTTGATGGCGGCGGATGTGCTTGTAGACCTCCAACAACACCATCGTCGGCACAACTAGATCGTCAGTGGCGAGGATCGGCTGCTCGAAGAACTTCGCGTTTTTTCCGCCGGTGAAGTACTCGATCCAGGCGGAAGAATCTACAACGTTCATAGCCGGTCCGGTTCCCTCTCGAAATCCGGGACCAATCCTTTGAGAAACCCCTTCAGTTCTTCGAGAGGAACTATTGGAACTAGTTCGATGCGATCCCCTAGCGCGAAGGCCTGCACCTTCTGGCCCGGGCGAATCTTCAACTTTTCCCGGACCTCCTTTGGAATGACGACCTGCCATTTGGAGGAGATTGTGACTTCAGACACAAGACGACTCCAGACACGATTAATAAATCGTAAGACGATATGTTCAACGATATCCCAGGCGCTTTGTGCAGTCAATGTTCAGTGCCGAGGGAGGAGCGAGGAGCAGTGAGGCCGAGGCCACCGCCGACCCTCCTGTCACTCCGACTTGATCGCCGTCGCCGGCTCGATCGCGAGGGCCCGCCGGATCGGCACCAGGCACGCCGCAACACCTGCCCCGAGAAGCACGGTGGAAACGATCACCAGCGAGCGGGGGCCGTCGTCCGCCACACCGTCCCACAGCACGGGCACCGCAATCACGCCCCCCAGAGCCACGCCGGCCAATAGCTGGAGAACGGCCCTCCCGAATACGATGCTCACGATTCGTGCGCGGGGGGCTCCCACCGCCGTCCGGATCGCAATCTCCCTCGTCCGGCGCGACACGGTAAAGGACATGAGGGCGTAGATCCCGGCCACGGAAAGCATCAGCACGATTGCTGCCACGCCCATGAAGATCCACGCACCCAGGCGCTCACCCTTGTGGACGGGGCCCCAAGCGTCGGCCGCGGTGCCGAACTCCGAGAGCCGCAGCGTGGGGTCCACGCCGGCGACGATTTCGTAAAGGCGACCGGCCGCGACCCCCGCCTCAGGCCTCATCTGTACGAACAGTTGTGTCACGGGAGGCGGCGGCATGCCCACTAACCCCACCGACCGGGGCGTCACCGGCGCCAGGTCCAACGGTGCGTAAACGACGGGGTGTGCACCGGGGCCGAACGCGTCAATACCGGGGTTTCGGACGACGCCCACGATCTGGACGGACGTCCCCGCTTCCGGGATCTCGACGATTGAGGACTCGTCGCGTGGGTCTCGCTCGGGGAAGCGAAGCAACCCTCCCACCGGGTTCCTTCCGCCTAGGACGATGTCGACGAACGCCTCGTTCACGACGACCGACCTCGATTCGGAGGTGAAGTCCGCCAGCCCGAGCGGTTGGCCGGCTACCGGTGTCGCGTTCATCAGGTCGAGGTAGTATGCGTCGACCAGCAGGATGCGCGCGGAGGCTGTGACGGATGCGGCCGAGCCGTCGCCCACGAACTCCAAGGGGCTGCCGACGTGGTTCATGGCCGAGAGTCCGCTCGCGAGGGCCACTCCAAGGACGGCCGGATCGGCGGCAATTCGACTGCGTGCCTCCTCGAAACGCAGCCGTGAGATCTCCAGGAACTCCGCCTGCTCCTGCGGCGTCTGTGGTGGGACGGACGGGTCTCGCCCGAGTTCGGCGGTGACGTATTCGTCCGCGGCGAAGTCGACTCCCTCACGGCTCTCGAAGGCCGCCCCGGCCACTGAGACGGCAAGGGGGAGAAACGCCACCGAGAGAGCGACCTGGAGCACGATCACCACGGTCCACATGCCGCCGAAACGAAGGTTCCCCGCCCCACCAGCAGAAAGCAAGCCGAGACGGGGCAACACGGATCCACGCGTGGCTTTGAGTCCCGGCACGACGCCAATCATCACCGCACCGACCACGGCGAGGGCGACGGCGTACACGATCGTGGTGGGAGAAAGAGAGTCGTTCCACCAGAACGGCGGTTGGGGCTCCTGCTGAATTATGAAGAAGAGCCGCGCGATCCGGCCGAGTGCAAACGACGCTACCACCAGCCCGATCACTGTCGCCCCCACCACCAATACGAGCGCCTCGGCGAGGAGCTGTAACACGATGCGGCGGCGGGTGGCCCCGAGCGACGTCCGCACCGCTATCTCGCCCTCGCGCGTCACGGTCCGCGCGAACACGAGCGTCGCCACGTTCGCGCAGGCGACGACCGGCACAAAGACGAACAGCAGCCGCACGACCGAGAGAATCAGCGTCATCTGGGTGTCCGATGCGAGGCGGGCGAATTCGGACACCCGCGGGCTGAGGCGCCCGTACACCTCAGGGAAGTCCGCCGCGGCGCGGCGGCCCGCGACGTCCAACTCGGATTGGGCCGACTCCAAGGTCGCCGGCGGCGCCAGACGACCGAACACTCCTGCGCGCGGCGCCGTCTCGGGTCGCATGGCGTCCGGATCCACGCGGAGCGGGACCCACGCGTTCTGCATTTGCGGGAAACCGAATCCCTCCGGCATGACGCCCACCACCGTGGCGGGTGTTCCCCCGATCTGGACAACCTGCCCGACGGCATCCGGAGAACCTCCGAGGAGCGTCTGCCACGCGTCGTAGCCCAGCACCACCACGGGTGGCGCATCCGGCTCCTCGTCGGCGTCGATGAGGAACCGCCCGAAGAATGGGGGGACTCGAGTCAGCCGAAATGAAGACGCGCTGATGCGTGCGAGGCTCACCGTGCCGGACCCACCACCGTCGATCGTGAAGCCCTGCTCCATGGTTGTGTAGGCGCCCAGGTCCTGAAGAGAGGAGATCGATTCCCGCCAGACCTCCAGGTCGTAAAGGGACGCCGCAGTCGCCGTACCGGCCTCCGAGTCGATCTGGTAGAGGCGAACGATCCGGTCGCCCTCCTCGAGGGGTAGACTCGGAACGATCAAGTCCCGTACGAACTCGGAAACGCCCACACCGATGGCGGTGGCGGTGGCGATGGCGATGCCGGCGACCAGGGTCAGCATCGGGTATTTGACCAACATCCGGAATCCGAGCTTCAGATCGAGACCGATCGAGGAGGCCCTGAAGGGGAGCGCCTCCGCGATCCGTTCGGCGGCGAAGCGGCCGGCGATCGCTAGTACCTGGCCGGCGTACCAAAGGCCGGCGGAAAACGCTCCGCTCCGGCTCCGCCGGACGCGATAGACCTCATCGAGGTCGCCCACGATGCCGTCCCGAACCTCGGCCGGTAGCGAGCGCTCCAGGAGCCGACGCAAACCAGCCGGTGGCAAGGCGCTCACGTGCCACTCTCCACGATCCCGAGGTCCAGATCGCCCCACATGCGCTCCATGACGCGCCGTGACTCACGGAGGAACTTTACTCCTTCCGGTTCTACCCGCACGTAGCGTCGCGCTTTGCCTCCGCGCTCGCCGGTTGGCTCGCCCATCCATGAGGAAACGACGCCGCGCTTCTCGAGGCGTCGCAGCGTCACGTACACCGCGGCGCGGGAGACCGCCCTGCCCGTGCGCGATTCGATCTCCTCGACGATGGGCACCCCGTACGCATCTCCCTTCAAATGCAGGATGGCTAACAGCACCATCTGTTCGAACTCCCCCAATCCCTGCGGCATGGTTTCCCCCGGTGAAGAATCCTGGCCCTGGAGCGCGCGCGTACCGGCCGCGGAACACATGCACGAGGCGGTCGATACCACAGTCAGACCTCGACACGTGTTTAAAATGATGACGATGTTAACATAAGGGATGCTTAAATATCGTCAAGTACTTTGTTGTGCAAAGTGCCATACACTCACGTCTCTCTAGTCATCCCACAGGCGGAGTGGTGGCGCGACTTGACAGCACCCGTATTCGTGGCCGGAACGCCTATTAGCATGACGACGGGTGTTCAAGCCCGCCGCCCATTCACCTCAACCGTCCAGATCGTAAGCCAACCGCAGCCATTCGAGCACCGTGGCGTCGATGTCGGATGGCTGTGACAGCGGTATCCGGTGTGTTATCCGGTCCCCCTTCTCGAGGCCTCCGGTGTTTATCAGTCTCTTTGGAATACGACGGCTTACGTCTTTCAACGCCAAGCCCAGGTCAATCCGGGTCCTGGTCGCGGGCTTGATCTGCGCAAACACGTGATTGCGATAGATCGGCACGATAGTCTTGGCCGGCGAGACCTTCACGTCCGAGCCCAACGCCAGCGTTTGCTCCACCAGCGCGTCATGTAGCGGCCGCAGGCTCGCTTTCGGCCCGGCGTACATCGCTTCGATGTACTGCTTGGCCGCACACAGATAGGCTTTTGCGTCCGATAGCTCCTCGCCTCTGCCCTCTGCCCGGTCGACAATGAGCTTTGCGGTAGTTCCCCCGAGCCCATGCTCCCGCTTCAGCCACGACAAGCGGGCCTTGGTGTCGGGAGGCCCGTCCCGCTCGATGTTTTCGATCCAATGCTCTAGCGAACGCCCAGTCTTCTCGCCCAGGTTCCCGATAATAGCCTGTGCCATGGCCACAGCCGGGTGGACTGTGTAACGGACGGGTTTCCGCGATGCTGTCATACCGTGAAGCTCCTGGGTTGCTCGATCGAGGTTGGATAATTCAGTTTACCAGCATTCGCTCACTACGCGTCTCCCGATTCGAGGTGAACATCGTGCAAGATAGCGGTTGTTCCAATGGAGATGTCTGAGAGTTCGGAAGAGAGATCCGCCAACAGAGTGGAGCATTGTATCACAAAGCTACGTTCCGTTGGCCAAGGGGCTCCGGCGCTGCTCGAGAGTCTGCTGCTGTTGGCGCTCGTTGTGGCGGGTGCCCTTGTCGGGCTCGCACTTCAACAGAATTGGCTCAAGATCCTGCGCGTAGCCTCCGCATCGCTGGGTTATTTCACCGCCCTCTTCGTCGCGGTGCGGTCACCGCCGGCTCGAGCAAAGGGACCCGGCGTTTATCCCTACTGGCCGTTCTGCCTTGCCGGGGCCGTTGCGGGATTGATGAGCGCGGTGGTGCGCCCGAGCACGAGTCTAGCATTGATAATGGTGCAGGTGCTGGGCGCAGGATTCCTGCTTGGTGGAGTTCACTGGATTGCGCTGCGATGGTGGTCTCGCGTCAGATCTCGACTCGAGTACTGATCCTCGAGCGAAACAAGCGCAAGAAGAGAGTCAGCACCACTTGAAGTCAATAACCCGGAGTGCCGTTAACGCCGAGCTTCTCGAGCCACAGCTTCTCTAGCTCCCGAAGGTCGTCGGTCGGATCGTAGTGCGGCTCCGTATTCGCTGATAGCGTGTCGACGATCTCGAACTCGAACGCTTCAGCTCCATGGGTATTCCAGTCTGCTTGCAGCTGGGAATTGCGGTGCCCACCCATGCGCAGCTGGGCTCGGTGGCGGTTTAGTGCGGCCGGAAGATCGCGGCTCG
>Ga0180431_10005884_pt1 | contig 14745 bp, 14 predicted proteins | sample SS_ome_11_FD_132459 | JGI IMG/M metagenome (GOLD analysis project Ga0180431, IMG submission 132459) | Hypersaline lake sediment archaeal communities from the Salton Sea, California, USA - SS_1_MS_1 metaG | ecosystem: Environmental > Aquatic > Non-marine Saline and Alkaline > Hypersaline >... | reverse complement strand
GACGGCATCCCCCGTCCCGTTTTCAATCGGAAGGTGAGTCAGCGGGCCGGGGTGCGGAGCGACGGGTCAGAGCCGGAATCCAGCTCGAGGTGATCCCCCTGGCGTCGTGCCCGCGGGCCTCCAGTTCGGTCAGCAGATCTTCGAGCCGGGCGATGTGTTCGGCATAGTAATCGGCATACATCCGATCGCGAAAGAAGGAGGGGTGGGTGGCGAAGGCGGTCGCCATGAGATCGTCGTACTGCACCGAGGGGCCGTGACGCCAGAAATATGTTTCATCGGGCCGGCGCCCGTCGGAACCGCCGATGAGGATGGTCTGTCCGAGTCGGGCGGCCACGGGGAGCATGTACATCGTCATGATGTTGCCGGTCGGACGAACCCGGAAGGCTTCGCTGCACGGCACGTTCCACCGTCGGGCCGTGAGCGGTATGCCGATGAGCCGATCGGCGAGCCCGGGATAGTGCCGACGCAGCAGGGCGGCCCCGTCGGGGCGGGTCACCAGCCAGGGTCGATATTGCTCGACTACCCGGCAGAGATCGTCGCGAAAGGCGGCGGCATAGGCGCTCGGCCCCAGGTGGAAGACCTCATCGGCGAAGCAGAGTACGGCTGGCTGCAGGCGTTCGAGAAGCTCCGCATTTCTGACCAGGCTGTTGCAGATCACCACCGGTCGGCCGGAGAGGTCCAGGTCGAGTACTTCCTCGACCGACGGTCCGGTACCCAGCACCACCACCTCGTCGGCCCCCCCGTGCTCGACAACCAGTTTCTCGAAGGCCGAAGCGGCCGCCTCCCGCTCGGCCCCCTCGGCCCGATCGACGGTACGCTCGGCGACCATCTGCCAGCCGGCATGCTCGACCCCGCTGTAGAAGGTCGGGTCGACGATCCGGATCCGGTCGATGAAGCGCAGCCACTTCCAGCGTCCCAGCTCGCGCACCGCATCGAGCAGGAGCCAGTCGTAATCCCGGCCCGAGGCCTCGGCGGTCGTGCGCAGGGCGACTTCGGGCAGGTGTTCGAGATAGTCCCGCTGTTCGGATCCGACGACGGGATTGACGGAGAGCAGGTCGGGAGGCACCAGGCAGTCGACCCGGTACTCGGCCCCGACATCGCTGCCGGCGCCGGCGCTACCCAGGTACCAGGCCAGCCGGTTGAGCGCGGAGCCCAGTTCCGCCGGCCCGCTGCCGGGCCCCGGCACCAGGGCGACGGTCGCGAAGCGGTCGGGCAGACGGCGGCCGCGCAGGGTGCGGACGATCTTCGAAGCCGCCCGGATGAGAAAGTGCAGCCCGGCCCGCCGACGGATCGCCAGCCGGTTGCGGGGGGCGTGAGCGAGAGCGGTGGAATCCGCCTCCCGGTTGCCGTTCCGATCGCCGCGGTTGTCCCCGGAACCGCTCACGGACGGTTCTCCCCGCCCGGAGTGCGCCGCTGCAATTCGAAGAGAGCCTCGGCCAGCAGCCAGTCCTGCTCGTCATCGATATCGATGGCTTCGAGCCGATCGATCTCGTACAACCGGGGAGCGGTTCCGATCCGCCGCCCGGTCGCGGCGAACGAGGTCCGGCTGAAAAGGTAGAAACAGGAATTCTCTTCGTAGAGCGGCGCCAGGTCCTGGGTGCGGATCAGTTCGGCGGGGTCGTGATTGACCGGCCCGCCGGCACGGTCGTAAAACCTGCCCTGATACCGGGTGACCGAGAAGAGGGAGTCACAACGTTCGCGATCCCCGAGCCAGGCAGCGACAGCCGCCGAGAGCGTGACCGCACTCAGCAGGGGATTGGTGGCATGGGTCTGGAGAAAGAACTCGCCCTCTGGCAGGCGGTCCAGATCGTCGGCGATGATCCGGTTCATCGAGACCATATCGCCCCTGATTTCCCCGGGGCGCTCGTGGATGGTGACCGCGAACTCCGCCCGGCAGGCGGCCGCGATCTCCTCGGAATCTGTATTGATGACGATTCTCTCCACGGCCGGTACCGCCTGCAGCATATCGAGGACGTGGAAGCAGAGCGGCCTGCCGGCCAGCGGTCGCAGGTTCTTGCCCGGGATACGCTCGGAATGGCCTTTCATCGGCACCAGGGCAGTGAATCGATCAGCCATGATCTACTCGGTGCTCAGGGTGACGGTCACACCGCCGTCCACCACCAGGCTCTCGCCCGTGATGAAGGCCGCGCGGCGGTTGTCGGCCAGAAAGAGGATCGCCTGGGCGATTTCTTCCGGTCGAGCAATCCGCCCGATTCGATGCCGGTCGTAGAACTCGCGAAGCTGGTCCTCGAGGTTGGCGCCTTCGAGGTGTCCGCGGGCGAAACCGGCCCGCAGCATGGGGGTGTCCACCGCCCCGGGCAGGACGGCGTTGATGCGGATGCCTTCCCCGGCCAGTTCCACCGCCAGGGCCCGGGTCAGCGCGGCCAGAGCGCCCTTGCTCGAAGCATAAGCGGCGATTTCTTGCGACGTCGCCACGGCATGGACCGAACTCACGTTGACAACCGAACCCCCGGGTCCGGAACGCAGAAGTTCCAGGGCCTGCCGGATGCACCAGAAGGGCGCCCGCAGATTCACGCTCATGAGCCGATCCCAGTCCTCGAGAGTGGTCTCCTCGAACGGCTTGCAGATCTGTACGGCGGCATTGTTGATCAGAGCGTCCAGACGCCCCTCTTCTGCGGCGATCCCTTCGATCAGGGCGGTGACCGCTTCGGGATCGGCGATATCGGACTGGAGGAGGCGATCGGTTTCGGGGCTGGTTCCCGCGGGAGGTTCGGCGACATCCACCCCGACCACATGCCACCCGTCAGCCCGGAAGGTCGCCGCCGTGGCCAGCCCGATCCCACCCAGTACGCCGGTGATGAGAACGACCTGTTTCTCCATGGTACTGTCCCTTCTCTGCCTTCGTGCCGGTTCTCTGTCGCTGCGACGGCTTCCGTATGCCCCTACTCCGCCCCGGCCAGGCCCTGCAGCAGGTTGGTGACCGTGTTCTCGTGGACTGCCTCCCAGGCCCGCGGGCTGCTGTTGGCGTTATGCGGGCCGAGCAGGACGTTGGGCCGGCCGCGCAGGGGGGAGTCGGCCGGAAGCGGTTCGACTTCGAAAACGTCGAGTGCGGCACCGCCGAGTCGGCCGGAATCGAGGGCCGCAACGAGGTCGCTTTCTTTTACAACCGCTCCCCGGGCGGTGTTGATTAGAACCGCCCCCGGTTTCATGAGTTCGAGGGTGGCGGTCCTGACGAGGTGGCGGCTGGTCGGATTGAGATCGCAGTTCAGGCTGACCACGTCGCTGGTTTCAAGCAACTGCGTCAATTCGACCGCTTCCAGTCCGGTTTCGGCGCGCAGGCCGGCATCTATTTCGACGATATCGGTGCCGAGCAGGCGGGGACCGAAGGTGGCTGCGCGACGGGCTACCTGGCGGCCGATATTCCCGACCCCGACGATGCCGAAGGTCCATTCCGAAAGCGCAGCGGCGCTCTGCTTGGACCACTCCCCCGCCTGCATCGCACGGTCGGTCTCGAGAAGCCGGCGGGCGAAGATGAGAGCGTAGCCCAGAACCGTATCGGCCACCGGCAGGCTGAACGCGTCGGGGGTGTTCAGAACCGCGATCCCCCGTTCGGCACAGGCCCCGGTGTCGATCGAATCGATGCCCGTTCCCCATTTGGCGATGACCTTGAGCCGATCGGTGGCCTCGACGACCCGGCGGGTGAAGGCATCGTCGCCGCAGATCACGCCGTCGATACCGGCGATCCGGGTCAGGAGTTCCTCTTCACCGGCCCGTTCGGTAACGGGATAGGGGACCAGCTCGCACCCCGCCGCCTCGAGGCGGTCGCGGAAACGCTCCAGAACCGGCAGAAAGTACGGGGCGGTGATGAGAATGCGGTACGCCTCGCTCATAGCCCGGCCTCCGGTGTTCTGAGCATCGCCCGGGCGGGAGCTCCCTCGGCCCCGGCCAGTTTGAGCGGCAGGCAGACGAGTTCCCAGAAGCCCGGTTCGATACCGGCCAGAATGATTCCTTCGAGGACGATCACCCCCGCTCCCAGCAGGCGGCGGTGAACCTCGTTCGGTTCTTCGAAAGCCTGGATCGAGAGGTAATCGATTCCGATCAGTTCCAGACCTCGCTCGACGACCCACCCGGCCGCACTCACATCCAGCCCGGTGAATCCGGGATCGAACTGCGGTCCCCACCGACGACCGTTGTCGGTTTTGAGCAGGAGCCGCTCGACGCTCTCGGGAACAGAGGCCTGCTCCAGATCGTCGGCGGTGATGACATCCCGGCCCTCGAGGCCGGCTACATGGCAGGGACCGCAGAGCCGGTCGGGTGCGATGGCCTCGACCGTGCCGCCCCCCGGGATGAAGTGAGCGGGGGCATCGAGATGGGTGCCGGTATGGACGCTGAAACTCACTTGCGTCTCGTTCCACTCTTCACCCGCCTCGAGGCTGTGGATCAGGGTCAGTTCGACCGGAGGACTGTCGGGCCAGATCGGGAGGGTGGCGGGGTCGATAGTGGCGCTGATATCTATCCATTCCGAGGTCATGAGCCCGGGCTCCCTTCGGTTTCCGGATTCCTGCCCGCTTCCCCGGCTGTCCGGGGAGCGATATCGTCGGCCGGCGCGGAATCCGAACCGCCCCCCCACCGTTCGCGGAAGGCGGCGATTTCGGCGGCGGAGTAGAAATGGGTCGCCAGACGCGACTCGTACATCCGCGTTAGATACTCCTCGGACAGCCGGAGCGATCCCGTCACTTCATCGTAAAGGCGGGCATACGGTTTCTCCACCCCCACGTTGGTCCGCTGCAGTCTGAACCCCGGTTGTCCCAGGAAAGCGCCGACCGCTTCTTCGATGACCGCATCCCCCGCCTCGAGTTTGAGTATCAGAGCCCGGTGCGGTCCAGCGTCGATTTCGAGCCACCCCTTCCGGTGGGGAAACGGGGTGGCATACACGTCGATCCCGAGCGCGGCGCGGAATTCGTCATCGAACCAGGTCAGAGGTATCTCGTGCGGATAGACCTCGAGGAAAAGCCGCCTGAGTTCGGAGGGATCGAGCCGCTGTCGATCGGAGAGCGGGCCGGCGAAGCGGTCGAGATTCTCGAAGAAGGCCGACCAGTTGCGGGCCACCGGATCGCGCACCAGGGTGATGACCTCCAGCGGCCGGCCCCGCTTCACGGCCTGCTGATACAGCAGGGGGCCGAGCACATCTCCGGTGGGTGGGGGCCGCCCGGCCCGCCGGTTCCGCTCGGCCACAGCGGCGATATGGGCGGGGTTCATCCGGTGGACGTGGATCGCCGGACCGATGCCCTGCGCCCGCAGGCTGTCGTAGATCGAGCGCGACCCCACCTTGCCCATCTGGTAGATGACGATCGGGGTCCGCCGCAGCAGGCGCAGCTGGACGAGGGTTCTGGCCCGCATCCAGAGCGCAGCCGGCAGACGCCCCGGCGATGACATCGGCTCAGGCCTCCACCCCGTCTTCGGGCACGAGCTGCCGGTAGGCCCGCCGGCAGCGGTCGATCGCTTCCCGATCGCCGCCGATCTGTACCAACAGGGCGGCAGTGTCGTCGGCAGTCTGGGCGGCCCGGCTTTCGAAGAACGAACCGTGGCCCGAGGTGCGCCCGCTGCGGTCCGTGGCCGCGGCGATGCGTTCGGCCAACTCGCGCTCCCGGGCCCGTTCCCCCTCCGCCCGCCCGGGCCAGAGGTACTCGAAGAGTCCGGTCAGGGTGCCGATGAAATCGTTCTGCAGCTTCCGGTAGTCGAGAACAGGTCCGGAACGGAGCCGCCGGCAGGCTGCAATCGCCTCATAGAACCGGGTGGTCCGGCGGGGCAGATCGGTTCGCGATACGTCGGGGTTCCAGTCGGGATTGCGCTCCTGGTACCGTACGAAGCTGAGCATGCTGCTCTCCGGATCGCGGACCAGGTAGATCAGCCGTACCGTAACCCGGCGCTCGAGTCGTTCCAGGCGCTCGATGAAGCGGTCGAGATCCCAATCGTAGAAATGGGGGTGGAGTTTTTCGACTGCATATCGCCGGGCCCGGGTGTCTTTGGAGATCAGTTCGGCGGCCCCCGGCACCTCGAAGGGGGGCACGCAGGCCCACTGTCGGGGCCGGATCTCGATCCGCTGCCCCCGATCGGGATCGGGCTCGGAGAGATCGCGGGGATAGCGCCGACCGTGAAGCCCGAGCCGGCGGAAGAGGGTCGCGGCAGTTAGCATCTCCACGGCGGGGTGGGCGCGCAGGGCATCGAAAAGCCAGGTGCTGCCGGAACGGGGCAGGGTCAGCAGGAGTGCCGCACCCTCGGGAAGCCGGTTGGCCATGGCCCTTACTCCTTCCGATTCCCGAGCCGGCGGAAGGCATGGGCCGCAATACCCATCCGCCGGGAGAGTACGAGGGTGAGAATGACGTTCCAGGTCACCAGGCTGATGGTGGTCGCTATCGCGGCACCGTTCAGCCCCCAGCGAGGAATGAAGAGAGCATTCAGGATGATGTTGAGCACCCCGCAACCGGCAAAGGTCAGGGCCGCGTCGCGGTCGTGCCCGCTCATGATGAGCAGCATGCCCACCGATCCGATGGCGGCACTGAACAGGTGACCGACTGTCAGGATGGTAAGAGCGGTCGTCCCGTCCGCGAACTCGGGTCCGAAGAGAAGCAGGAACCAGCGCCCGAAGAGAATCATCGCGATTGCGATCGGTACGGTCAGGAGCAGGATCACCCGGGCACTCTTGGTGACAATCCGCTGCAGCCGCTCGATCTCGCCCCGGGCGTAGAGAGCGGCGATGAGCGGCGAGAGGACCGGGTTGATCGATTTGATGATGAAGCTGACCAGTTCGGCACCCCGGTTGGCGGCGGTGTAGATCCCTGTCTGGCCGGCTCCCCCGATCGCTCCCAGCATGAGTATATCGATCCGCTGGTTGAGCATGATCATGCTCGAGACAAGCAGCAGCGGCAGGGCCGCTCTGATCCACTGCGACGTCTGGTAGACCGGTTCGGCGGTCCTGACCTCACCGGGGATGACCGGACGTACCAGCACCAGGGCCACAGCCAGAGCTGCAGCGGCGGCGGCGAGGTGCGAACCGACCGCAAGCTGGGTGGTCAGGGGCCGCCCGGTCAGAAGGGGCAGGAGAACGACCAGGGTCAGCAGCAGCAGGGGCAACACCAGCAGGCCCGGAAGATGCCCGGTCGCAACCCGGCGCAAGCCCTGCAGGACCGACTGCTTGACACCCATCAGGGTGATCAGGGGCAGGATCGGCAGGGCCAACAGCAGGGCGGCAGCCATGGTCGGCTCCAGAACCGGCCGCAGGAACAGCAGCAGAACGGCGGTCAGCAGGGCCAGCCCGATCGACAGGCTTCCGGTCACGGTCGCGGCCCGCCGGAGCAGTCCCCGGAAAAGACCCCACTGTCCGGTAGCCCGGTACACCGCCAGCTCCCGGACGATCAACCGTTCGAAACCGGCCAGGGAGCAGATCAGCAGCAGGCCGACCGTCGCAATGGCCCAGGAATAGGCCCCGTATCCCTCGGCCCCCAGGAGCCGACCGAGGATGACGGCGGTCACAAAGGAAAGACCCCGCGAGCCCACTTTCAGTGAGAAGGTACCCGCGCTTCCCCGGGCCACCTGCGACTCCTCGCTTCCCTCTTCGAGGCTCTTCAGGAATATGTTGGCCAGATTTCTCATATGACGGTTCGCCGCCGCATCACTATGCTCACCTTAGCCCTGGGGTGGCCCACCACCGGCTCCGGCCGGAGAGTGCACACCGTGAGGATAATGGTACAGGCCTACGATAGAGCGCCATGAGTGATTTCGAACCCGTCATAGCGGTCATCACCTCGGTTCTCAACGGGGCCGCTACCCTCCCCCGCCTGCTCGACTCCCTTGCGTCTCAGAGTTCACGCCGCTTCGAGCACATCGTCATGGACGGTGGCTCGACCGACGGTACGATCGAGATTCTCACTGATCGCGCCGGGGCCAACACGTATTGGGAATCGGCCCCCGACCGCGGCATATACAACGCCTGGAACAAGGCCTTGGAGCACGTCTCGGGACGCTGGTGCTGCTTTCTGGGAGCCGATGACTTCCTCTGGGATTCCGAGGTCGTGGCCCGGGCCGTCCCCCATCTCACCGAGGCCGAAAATGCGGTCGGAATCGTGTACGGGCTCACGCATGTCGTCGACGCGGCCGGGCGCCGGCTCGAGACGCTCGGCGAACCGTGGCCGCAGGCCCGGGTGAAAATGCGCGAGAACATGGCCCTGCCCAATCCCAGCACCTTTTTCGACCGGCATCTGTTCGAAACCCTGGGCGGTTTCGACGAATCGTATCGCATCGCCGGCGATTATGCCTTCGCCCTGCGGGCGCTGGGCGAGACCGGGGCCCGCTTCATCGACGGTCTGGACGTGGCCGGCATGCAGGAAGGCGGTTACTCGCTCAGCCGGCGCTACGCTGTGGCAACCGTGCATGAGGTTCTGCGGGCCCGGCGGGAACACGGTGTGAGCCGTTGGCCTGTATGGTGTCACCCCCGCCTGCTGCGGGTCAGGATACAGGCCGGACTGGCCCGCCTGCTGGGTGACCGGGCTGCGCTCCGGCTGGCCAATACATACCGTTCGGCGGTCGGCAAACCACCGCTGCGGGAACATGAACCGTGATGCATCGAACGGCCGGTGAGGGGACGGGAGTGAGGTAAGACAGGATACAATGGGATGAGATTGGGCGAGGTGAGGTGAGGCGAGGTGAGGTGAGGTGAGTTGAGGTGAGGTGAGTCGAGGTGAGGTGAGGTGAGGTAAGGTGAGTCGAGGTGAGGTAAGGTGAGTCGAGGTGAGGTGAGGTGAAACGAGGGCCAATGCAATGAGCTGGCTGCAGATCGGACTGGCCAAGAGTGGCAATTCCTGGCTCTATCACCTGCTGCGCGAGATCCTGCAGGCTGCCGGACGCTGGGAGGGCAGCTGGATCGAAACCCACCCGATCCACGAGCAGGCCCGCTCGTGGTCGTTGAGTCAGGCCGATCAGGCCGGCCATGACGTGGTCGACATCACCGAGGAGGGGGTTTTCTGGCGGATCGCCAATCGGGTTCGGGAACCGGTCCCCGACATCGAGACCTACCTCGACACGGCCACCCTGGTCTGGACCCACTCGCCCTGGTGTGACCGGAGTGCCGCCTTTCTCGAACGCTTCGAAAAGATTCTCTACCTCTGCCGCGATCCGCGCGACGTGGCCATATCAACAGCCAATTTCACTCAAACCCCGTACTCGCGCCGGCACTACCCGGTGCCCTACGAGAGCGCCGGGGAGTGGCTCACAGACAATTTCGAGCAGGCCCAGCGGGACTGGGTTCTTCACGTTGCGCCCTATCTGCTGTATGGTCCCGCACGGCCCGCACAGCTCTCACAGGGCATGTACGTCGTATTCTATGAGCGTCTGAAGGTCGAACCGGCCGCCGAGCTGGAAAGGCTGCTGACCTACCTGGAGGTGGACCTAGATCCCGGCCAATGCGAGCGCATCATCGAAGCCACGTCGTTCGAGAGCATGAAGCGCGAACACCCCGATCATCTCCGCCGCGGTACCGGGGGCCAGTGGCGTGAAGTCCTGACTCCGAAACAGAAAGACACCGCTCTACGGATCGCCGGGCCCCTGCTCGATCTGCTCGGCTACCCCCGCAATGGTGGTGACCAGAGTTTGCCCGCCTGTCCGGCTCCAGACGACGTTCCTGAAAAACTCCGTACGGTTCTGCGTCGGGCTCGTCCGGGCCCGCTGGCGGTTGTGCGACGAAAAACCCGCCACACCCTGCACCGCTGGCGAAAGCGCCTCTTCCCGTCGGCTGAGAAGTGAGGTTCCCTGCGCCTCTGACGCCCGGATATTCAGGGTCTCCGGTCTTCAGGCGCCTGGATAGTCAGGATCCCCTGCGCTTCACTCTCCCAGCTCATCGTAGTCACGCGGAAAGAGCCCGTAGAGGACGAAAGCGTTGTCCATGATCACCTGCCAGCGGTCCCGATATGCCGCTGTAAATCTCCGGAGTTCAGTCTGTGTCATCACCTCGACCTCGTTGTATGGCTCGTAGGTGCTCTGCAGTAATATCTCTTCTTTGAGAGCCCGCCTGACTCCGTCGGTATCTTCACCCTCGACGACGATGATCAATCCGCGGTGGATGCCATCATCCTCATCCACCGGATCGAGTCCCTGGAGGTAATCCGAAAACGGCCTGGGACCACGGATGTGCTTCGAAACCGGCCTGTGACCCCGGCGTTGCCTCAAAGCCGGTTCGGAATCCCGGGGTTGCTCCGATTCAATCAGCCAGATGGCGACGATATTTTCCTTCGTACGGGTCACGAGATCCCGTGCCACGTGGTAGAGACCGGCACTGAAGGTCTGTTCCCTGCGGAAGATCTGTTCAACCATGTCCGCGAAATAATGGATCTCATTGATTCGGTAGATCATGGCATGTCCCGATCCGACATCACGCACCAGCCCGGTCTGGACGAGCCGTGACAGAGCCCGATGTGCCCCCGCCCGCGAGAGCCCGGCCAGAGAGGCAAGATCGGGAACCGTCAGGGGGGTTGTTTCGTTCGAGAAGACGCGGAGGATACGGACCGCCGCCGGTGTTCCCAGGATGAGATCGAGAGGTGTTTCGTGATACAGGGAGGGTCTGGTCGGTTTACGCATACCCGTTTCTTTCGTGCGAGGACCGCGAATGCGGATCGGATCTGAACCAGCGAGGACATATGTATCCGCGCGAGGATCGGATCTGAACCGGCGAGGACATATGTATCCGCGCGAGGATCGGATCTGAACCGGCGAGGACACATGTTCCCGCTGCAGGGACTTTTACTATAATTAACGGATGTATATTATAGTATACAACTGTTAACTATAAAAACAGGCTGCCCAGAGGATACCCCCTTACCCCCCCTCTCTCACAAGAGCGCCATGAGCAGTCGTCAGAAATAACCCAGATCCCGCAGGCGCTTTTCGATAATCGCCTTTTCCTCTGGTGTATAGACAGCGTCCCCGGGCGTATGGGCAGCGTCTTCGGCCGTATTGGCGGCGTCTTCTCCCCGACCGGGGCCCTCTTCCTCGATACCCAGCAGGGCCAGAACGGCCGGAGCCACATCGACAAGACGGGTTTTCAGGTCGGTGAAGGGTACGGAATCCGGCGTGGCGACCGGGCCGTCAGTGCCGGCACCCCCGACTGTGTGAGCTGGAACGGGAGTGGGGAGAATTCCGGGCCCGGACACGATAATGATGCCGTCGGGATGATGGCGGCCGGCATGGAAGTCGTGACCGGGTTCGACCGGGATCACCAGGTCTGTTCCAGGGTCGAACCGACCGGTGATTGAAACCGGTCCGGCCGGCACCACGACCAGATCGGGACATTCCTCGAGGCGGGGACCGCTCCAGATATCCTCCCGGCGGCAGACCCTTTCCACGAGCGGCTCGCCGTCGAGCGGGTCGCGGACCGCTTCCAGATCGGTGACGATCGTGTCCGCGATCCGGTCACGCTCCACAGGATCGTCGACCAGCAGCCAGATGAAGGCCTCGTTGCTACGTCCGGTCGAAAGGGCGCGGGAAGTGGCGAGATCGACCGGTGCTTGACTCCAGGTGCTGCTCGATGCGACCGGAGGATCGCTCTCCGGGAAGGCGGCCGTCGTCCCGGTCACAATCCCGCCGGCGACCGTGTCGCTCAAAGCGGCAGCACCCGCCAGCCCGGGTATGAGCCACCCCTGCTGCACCAGCCAGAGCCAGAGGTTGAACCTCTTCGCATGCCGCTGAAAGCCATGATCGGAGATCACGAAAGTCACCGGGGAATCGGAGCGTTGTGCGGCGAAGGTATCGAGCACTCTTCCGACAGCACGGTCGAGGGCGCCGTAGAACCGCTCGAAAATGAGCCGGTTTTTCGCGGGATCGAAACGCTCGTGGCCGGGATCGAGATAGTGCCAGAGAACGTGCTGAACGATATCGGTCGCCTGAAAGTGAACCATCAGCAGCTCGACCGGCTGGCGCCGCACCAGCCAGCAGGCGGCTTCGGCCCGGGTCGCGACCGTAGCGGCGGCGAAATCGAGGAAAGCCTCAAGGCTCTCCCGGTTGGCTTCCTCGACCGCTGTTTCGAGATTGAAGATGTGGTAGTCGGGTACGGCCTCGAGCAGTTCCGACCCCAGTTCGGGAGGATGGGTGAAGACCGATCCGGTCGAAGGGGTGAGCAGACCCGAGACCAGAAATCCGTTCACCTCGCGCGGGGGCCAGGTCATGGGCAGGTTCACCACTCCCACCCGGCGACCGGCCCGGCCAACTCGTTCCCAGAGCGTTTCGGGCAGACGGCGGGTATCGACCGGCACCTCGCACCCCGCGGCGCGGTCGAAACGGGTGAAATCGACGATCCCCGTCCGGCCGGGATCCGAGCCGGTCTGGAAGGAGCACCAGGCTGCCGGGGTAATCGCCGGCACGACCGAGGTCAATACGCCGCTGCAGCCGGTCGAGCCCAGATGCGCCAGCCGGGGCATGTAGCCGCCTTCCAGCGCCGGACCCAGAATCGACCAGGTGGCACCGTCAAGACCGATAATGAGTACCCGATCGGCCCGCAGCGGCTCGCCGGCAGCGCCGGTTAACGGGAAGAGGGAGGGGTTTTCAGAGTGGTCAGATCGGATCATGGGGGCCAATCGGGAAACTCGTTAGGGTGGTTACAGACGACCGATCAGGGAAAGCCAGCGCAGGTACCAGACCATCCAGACCGCTTCCCAGATCACTCCCCGCGACATCTTGCTGATCCCGGAGCGACGCTCGATAAAGGTGATCGGGACTTCGTGCACATCACAACCCTGTTTCCAGGCCCGAAAGACCATTTCGATCTGGAAGGAATAGCCGTCGCTGCGGACCCGTTCGAAATCGATTGCCTCCAGGGCCTCGCGCCGGAAACCCTTGAAACCGCTGGTCGCGTCGTGGACGGGCAGACCGGTGACGATACGGGCGTAGAGGTTGGCGAACCAGGAAAGCAGGAGCCGGCTCATCGGCCAGTTGATCACATTGACGCCTTTGACGTACCGCGATCCGAGCACCACGCAGTGCTCGCGCAGGGCCCAGTAGAGGTCGCTGAGATGATGAGGATCGTGGGAGAGATCGGCGTCCATCTCGAAAATGTAGGCATAGTTGCGTTCCAGAGCCCAGGTCATACCGGCGAGATAGGCACTGCCCAGGCCCATTTTCCCGGTCCGCTCGAGCAGGTGCAGCCGGTTCTCTTCGGCCATCATCGCGTTCACCAGTGAGGCGGTCCCGTCGGGCGAGCCGTCGTCCACAACCAGGATATCGACCGGCAGGGCCTGGTCGAATACCCCGTGGATTACCCGCTCGATGTTTTCGGCCTCGTTGTAGGTCGGGATGATGACGAGACCGCGTTCCCGCGCCTCGCTGTTCACATACCGTCTCCGTAGGCGTCAACCTCGGCGTGAAAGAGTTCCAGACCGGCTCGCAGACCGAGAGAGCGCAGCCCGAACTCAGTCTCGAGTGTATCGAGAACGAACCCCGATTCAAGCGGCCGTTCGGCCGCCTGTCCCAGGTCGCTGGTCAGGGCCGGCTCGATCAGACCCCGATCGAGTCCGAACTCATCGGCCAGGGCCAGGGCAAAATCGTATCGGCTCACCCGGTCGGCACCGGCGACGTGACAGATCCCGCTACCATCCTGAGCGGCGATGGCGATGAGCAGGCGGGCCAGATCCGAAGCCAGGGTCGGATTGCCCATCTGGTCGGTTACGGCTCGGATCGGCTCGCCGGCCCGCAGGTTCTGCAGTACCCAGAGTCCGAAGTTCCTGCGCACTCCCGGAGCCGCACCGTAGAGGACCATCGTGCGCGCAATCAGGTGTCCGCCGCCTGCTTCGTGTACCGCTTGCTCCATGTCGGCCTTCGAGCGGCCGTAGACCCCGAGGGGGTTCATGGCTGCGTTTTCCCGATAGGGTCCCTCACGGCCGTCGAAGACATAATCGGTCGAAAGTGTGATCACCCGGGCGCTGATTTCCCCGGCCGACTGGAGCAGGTTGCGGACTCCCTCAACGTTGACCGCCAGAACCCGCGCTTCAGCTTCTTCACTGGCGTCAACGGCCGTATAGGCCGCGGCGTTGACGACCCAGTCGGGACGACATTCATCCATCACCGCCCCTACCGCCCCGGCGTCGGTGATATCGAGGGGTATGATGGTCCCGAAAGGCACCGGTACCGTGGGATCGAGATCGAAGGGTATGACCTCGTGGCCGGCTTTGAGAGCCTGTTCCACGAGTTTCTGCCCCAGCAGACCGGCGGCACCGGTGACGGCCAGTTTCATCATGACGGATCCTTCCTCTCTTCCCCGGCAGGCTCTTCTTCCCCGGCGGGCTCTTCTTCCCCGGCGGACCCTTCTTCCCCGACGGGCTCTTCTTCCCCGGCGGACCCTTCTTCCCCGACGGGCTCTTCTCCCCCGGCGGGATCTTCTTTCCCGGCTGACCTCTCTTCCCCGGCGGGGTCCTCAACCGTTTGCTCGCCGGACCGCAGGCGTCCCAGGGCCGCCCGTTCTTCGGCCGAGAGAAAACCCAGAACCCAGAGTACGAGCGGGTAGAGCAGCAGAATCCCGGTACGGAACACGATTCGGGGTATGAGCGCGAACTCGGGCAACCGGGAGGCCGCGAACCAGACAACCGCCCCGGCCACGACGACGATCCCGATACGCTTCCATTCCACCCGGAAAGGGGTGATGGCGCAGGAGGCCCGGGCGATGAGCAGAGCGTGCCAGGCATAGGCGGCCAGCGTCGCCCAGGCCGCCCCCATCATGCCGTGCCGAGGGATGAGCAGAACGCAGAG
>Ga0180431_10005883_pt1 | contig 14745 bp, 11 predicted proteins | sample SS_ome_11_FD_132459 | JGI IMG/M metagenome (GOLD analysis project Ga0180431, IMG submission 132459) | Hypersaline lake sediment archaeal communities from the Salton Sea, California, USA - SS_1_MS_1 metaG | ecosystem: Environmental > Aquatic > Non-marine Saline and Alkaline > Hypersaline >... | reverse complement strand
CTGATCGCCGAAAACCCTGACCCCGAGCCCTTCGGTGAGACCGGTCGGCTTCACGGCCACTTCAAAGTCGCGCTCGCGGGCATGAGCCACGGCCTCGTCCCGGTCGGTGAAGACACGGAAGGAGGGAATCGCCTCGGGACAGCACTTCTGCATCAGCCGGCGGGTCCAGGCTTTGTCCGATTCGAGCCGGGCGGCGTCCCGGACGGGACCGAAGACCGGCACCTGTTTGGCCGAGAGGGCATCGACAAGCCCGGCCGAGAGCGGGGACGCAGTGGTCGGCAGGACCAGGTCGACGGTCTGCCGGACGGCGTAGTCCACGATCTCGTCGATCGCATACAGACTGCCGATCTCGAAGCCGTCCACCTGACCGGTGATGCCGGGATTGTTGGTGTCGAGCCAGGCATGGACCTCGTAGTCGTCCGCGCGCCTGATATTCTCGACCGTGATCTGCTCCTTGGCCCAGCTGCCGACGATGAGAATGCGGGTGCTCATGCGGTCCTCTCAGTCGCGCCGCTCGAGGCGCTCTGTTCCTTCGGGGGTCAGGCTGATGGTGTCGTCCCAGGTGGAAAGAAGCTGGTAGATCCCCGTGGCGGTGTACTCGCCGGCCTCGTCGAGATCGAGCTCCAGCTCGCACTCGGCGCAGTTGCGGTCGCAGAAGGTCTGCTGGTAGGAGTCGGGTTCTTCGTAGACCGTAATCACGCCCTCGTGGTTACGCAGGACGACCTTGTTGGTCCCGCGCGAGATCATGTAGTTGGGCTGAATCGGGATCTTGCCGCCACCTTCGGGAGCGTCGATCACGTAGCGTGGGATCGAGAACCCGCTGGTGTGACCGATCAGGTTCTCCATGATCTCGATCCCCTTGCCGACCGGGGTGCGGAAGTGCGACAGCCCCTCGGAGAGATCGCACTGATAGAGGTAGTAGGGCCGGACCCGGTTCTGCACCAGTAGATGACCGAGCCGCTTGATGATCCGCGGGCAGTCGTTCACGCCGGCCAGCAGCACGCTCTGGTTCCCCAGCGGTATCCCGGCATCGGCCAGCCGGGCCAGGGCGGCTCGGGCTGACCCCGAGAGCTCGCGGGGGTGGTTGAAGTGGGTGTTGACCCACAGCGGGTGGTGACGTTTGAGCATCTCGACCAGCTCGTCGGTGATCCGGAAGGGCAGGACCGCCGGCATGCGGGTTCCGATCCGGACCACCTCGACGTGGTCGATGGCGTCCAGTTCGGTCAGGATGTAATCGAGGTATTCGTCCTTGAGCATGAGGGGATCGCCGCCCGAGAGCAGCACGTCGCGCACCCGGGGAGTGGAACGGATGTAGTCGAGACCGGTGTCGATGATATCGCGGGTGGGGATCGAATCGGCATCGCCCACCTTGCGCTTGCGCGTGCAGTGGCGGCAGTACATCGAACAGGTGTTGCTGACCAGCAACAGAACCCGGTCGTAGTACCGGTGGGTAATCCCCGGCACCGGACTGTCCTTGTCCTCGGCCAGGGGATCGGTCATCTCGCAGTTTTCGGTGATCAGTTCGAGGGGATCGGGCACCGCCTGTTTGAAGACCGGGTCATTACGGTAATTGGCGGTGTCGATCAGGGAGAGATAGTACGGGGTGGCTGAGAAGGGGAACTTCGCCACCGTCCGTTCCAGATCCAGTCTCTCCTCGTCGTCGAAGGTGATATCGAGAACCCGCTGCAGGGTGTCGAGATCCCTCACCGCGTTCTTGATCTGCCAGCGCCAGTCCTTCCAGTCGGCGGTGACGCCGTCTTCACAGATTCTCTCGATGACCGTTTCACGATTCGTGGTTGTCGGGGACATAACGTGATTCACCTCGAGGGGCTGAGTGGTGGTTCACTGTATACAGGCACAGGAGCAGTCGCACCTGACCTGACGGGGGTATTGCGCTCGGATACTGGTACTTGTCTCGCAGAGCCCGCGGGGTACCGGGCGGGCCTGACGGGTTGCGGGTCCACTCTGAACCCGCCCCGTACCGAGACTGCGGAAGATGAACGTTATTTTCAACCTAAGGAACTCTCTCTTCAGAAACAGGGAAAAACCGCGAAAAAACATAAATACAATGAAAGTACTTACATGTTATGTCCGTATTCCCGCGCTTCAGAGCTCTGTGTAACAAATTGACGCAGCTCGCGTTCGGATCCCCGCCCGCAATCCCTCAATCCGACCGGGAGATGAGGGGGGTCGGGGGCCGAAAGGCCCGGCCGGGGCTTCACAGCCTCACCGAGCCGTTCCCGCAGGGCTTCCAGGCGCTCGCGCAGGGTATCCACCATCGCCCGGAAGTACTCTTCCTCGTTCAGCTGATCGGTGGTGGGGAGCCCCGTCCAGCCCGATATCTCGCTCGCCAGACGGCGGATCCGGCTCGAGAGTTCCCGGCCCATCCGTTGTAATTCAGCAGCTTCGGTCTTGAGTTCCCGGTTCCGTCGGCTCTCGCGCAAAGCTTCGGCCAGGGGGGCGGCTTCGTTTATTTCCTGCACGAGAACACCGCAGTCCCGGATGAGATCGCCGAGACTCAGGAGTTTTTGTGTCCAGGCCCGACGTTCGGTGGTCGTAGCCGGTATCCTCGGATCCTCTGATACCTCGAGAATCTGTTCGCAAACCGTTCCCCCGCCCTGCAGGCGGACCGTGTACTCACCCGGAGTTATGAGGAAGGAGGTACCCGAACGTTCGGCTCGTTCCCGGCCCGGCCCGGCATAAAAGGGGGAACAGCGCAGATTCCAGACAGCCCGGTTGATTCCGCGCCGGGGCGAACGCACCCGCACGTCGGCCACCCACTGCCCGGCGGCGTCGAGGACCTCGAGCGAGAAGTCGGCCGGGTCGTCGGCTGAGAGCCAGAAATCGATGATCGCTCCCGCGGGGGGGTTGGGCCCGCGGAAGATCATATCGCCGCTGTGAGCCTTTTCGCTCTGCAGGCGGATCATGACGGCCGGTTCGATGGTGAAGAGATGGACCGGAGAAGCAACGACCCCGGGAGTGAGTTCCTGCAGTGCATTGACGTTGTCGAGAATCCAGATGCCGCGCCCGTGGGTGCCGAGCACCAGATCGTTGTCGCGGGGGTGCACCAGCAGGTCGTTGACCGCCACAGTCGGCAGGTTGTTCTTCAGCTCCACCCAGTGCCCGCCGCCATCGAGCGTGACGAAGCAGCCGAATTCTGTCCCCAGCCAGAGCACCTCCGGATTGCGCGGATCCTCATGCACAGCCCGGACCACTCGTTCGGGGGGCAGGTCGCCGGTGATCGAACGCCAGTTCTGCCCCCGGTCCTCGGAGCGATAGAGATAATTGCCGTTGTCGTCGCTGCGGTGCCCGTCGAAGGCTGCATACACCACCCCGACCCGGTAGTGGGAGGCCTCGATATCGGACACCCACCGGGGCCCCGGCAGGCCGGGAAAACGGTCGGCCACGTTGGTCCAGGTCTGTCCGTTATCGGCGGAAACCTGCAGGTTGCCGTCGTCGGTGCCGACGTACAGCAGACCGCGCACGTCCGGCGACTCCTCGATGGCCGTGATCGTCGGCCAGTAGGGGATACCGTCGTCGAGCGAAAGGGTCTCGTCATGCGGCCGCTGGCCCATGATGAGCAACTCGCGCCGGTTGGTGTGAGTCGTCATATCCCCCAGCGAGGTCCAGGTCCGGCCGCGGTCGGTGCTCCGCCACAGAGTGTCGGTGCCGGCGTAGACGGTCTGCGGATCGTGCGGGCTGAGGATGAAAGGTCCGTCCCAGTTGGCCGGCGCCATGGCGTTGCCCAGTTCCGGCTCGGGCAGCCCCGGTCCCCAGGCATCCCAGTTGCGGCGGGCGCCGATGGCTCCGTGCGGATCGCCGGGGCGGATCGACTGGCTCTCGCCGGTCACCAGATCGCGGCGTGAGAGCATGAGGTACTGCGATTCGGTGTACAGAGTGCGTTCGTCGGCGGGATCGGGAACGTTGAAGAAACCGTCTCCGCCCCCGGTGCGGATCCAGTCCTCGTTCAGGATCCCCTCCCGTCGATACGTGGCACTGGGACCGTACCAGCTGCCGTTATCCTGCAGACCGCCGTAGATATTGAAGGGCTCGGCATAGTCGACCCCCACCCGGTAGAACTGACTCACGGGCAGGTGAGGCAGGTAGAGGAAGCTTTCGGCCCGATCCCACGAGATTCCAAGCCCGCCGTCGTCGCCCTTGATCAGGTGACGGGAATCGGCCGGGTCGACCCAGACAATGCGATCGTCGCCGTGCAGGGAGTTGCTGATGGAGTGGAAGGTCTGACCGGCGTCGGTCGAGACACTGAAGGAGTTCTGCATGTAGACCCGGCGATCGTCATTGGGGTCGACGTAGATCTGGCTGGCGTACATCGGCCGGGGATTCCAATCGCTCATGTGCGTGAAGTTCTCGCCGCGGTCTTCCGAGCGGTAAACGCCGGCCCGCCGCTCGCCGTAGGCGGTCGAGGCGTTGTAGCGCCAGCCCTGTTCCACGCAGACATACACGATACGCGGATCGCGGCGGTAGATCGAGATACCGATCCGGCCCTTGTCCCCCTCGGGCAGACCGCGGGTGAGCTCGCACCAGTTCCTTCCGGAGTCGGTGGATTTCCAGAGTCCGCTCCCCGGCCCCCCACCGTGAAAACCGAAAGTCCGGCGGCGCCGCTGGTAGGTGGCGGCGTACACGATGGACGGATCATCGGGATCGATGGCCACGTCGACCACCCCGGTATCATCGTCGATGAAGAGCACCTGCTCCCAGCTGCGGCCGCCGTCAGTGGTGCGGTAGAGCCCGCGTTCGGCATTCGGGCCCCAGAGATGGCCCATGGCCGCCACGAAGACGATGTCGGAGTCGGTGGGATCGATGGCGATCCGGCCGATGTGGCGGGAATCGCGCAGCCCCAGGTTGTGCCAGCTCCGTCCTCCGTCGGTGGAGCGGTAGACGCCGTTGCCCCAGCCCGAACTCTGCCGGTTGGCCCGCTCACCGGTACCGACCCAGATCAGGTCGGGATTGGTCTGACAGAGCGTCACGGCCCCGATCGAGTGGACCGCCTCACGTTCGAAGACACAGGTAAAGGTCACCCCGTTGTTGTCAGTCTTCCACAATCCCCCGGTGGCGGTGGCCACGTAGAAGAGAGTTGGATCGCTCTCGAAAACTGCCAGATCCACCACCCGTCCGCTCATGTTGGCCGGTCCGATACCGCGCAGGGCCAGTTGGCCGAACAGCTCGCCGCTTACGTCCGGAGCCCTCTGAGCCGCCACGCGGGAAACCGTGCCGGGAACGATGCCCGGACCGCACGCAAGCGCCAGGGCGAGCAGGAAAGCGATAAAGGTGACGCGCCGGGCCCGAGCCGAACCCCGGCAGGTGCGGTTGACGGGGGAGAAAGCGATCATGACATCTGCCTCCTTGCAGGCGGAGATTGCAGTCGGCACCCGCTCGATTCAGGGTGCCGGATCGGTGGTCAACGGCGAACCGTCGGCAGCGTACATCCAGAAACCGAAGACGTACTCCCACCAGTTGTTGAGCCGACCGTCGGAATTCGTACAGGCGGCCTGCGGCAGGTGGGAGAACCACCACCGCAGATAGTTGAGCTGATAATCGGGGCCGCCCCAGGTCTCGCAGCTAACCGGTGCCCTGCGGCCGGTCAGGTCGGGAAATGCGAGCCAGTCCACAGCCGAACTCTGCACCACCCGGGGATTGTCGTAGTCGTAGTGGGCCTCGCCGTTGGGCGGGAAGTGGCAGGTCCCCACCGCCGCCACTCCTCCCGACTGGTGGGCGTTGGCCGCGAAGCGAGCCCAGTTGGTGTCGAGCCGGTCGACCTCCCAGCCGCCGTAGATCCGCTCCATGGTCGCCTCGGTGCGGTGGCAAAGATTGTGCAGCATCTCGGCTACTCCCCGTTCGTAGCTGAAACCCATGATCGCGAACGGGCGCCGGCTGGGCACCTCTTCGTAGACACCGCCGTTGATATAGAAGGCTCCCGGCCCGGCCATGGCCGATTCCCAGAAGCCGAAGTAGGGGGCTCCGAAGAGCCAGAGTTCGTCGATCGTGCCCTCATCGACGAGCGGTACCACCCCGTGTTCGCGGACGAGGCGGGGGTAATCCGATCCGTCGGGATCGTGACAGCTCTCCCGGTTGCGCCAGCACTGCAGAAAAGTGTCAGCGGTGTAGAGGAATCCGTCGGTCTTGGGGATGAAGGTGTCGATGTCGCGCCACTCCACGATCCGGTAGCGCACCCTTCCACCACTGACTTCGGCTACCGCCGACGCGAATCCCTCGGCCAGCTCGCGCGGATCGTTCCACTCCAGGGCTTCGTGCACCGGCCGGTTTCCGAGCTCGGGGATGTGCGGATCGAAATTGAGCACCAGCACCTTCACCTCGCCCGGCCGGGACTCGGGGGGACCGGTACAGGCGTTGAGCAGAGCGAGGAGGACCGCCAGCGCCAGGACAGCCGTGCCGGCCGCGGCGGTGCAGTGGAGTGCAGGAAGGCGCACGTCTGCTATCGGTTCTGCTCGGGAGGGGCGGCTGACCATGATCACGTTATTGTCGGTCAGACGCGAGGGGCTTGACAACAACCGAGTTGTCCGGGATATTGGGCCCGCCATGGACAGAATGATTTCGGGCAGCCGCCATCATCATCATGCTCATCCCCCCACCCGGGGCCGGCTGATGGTGTAGGTTCGCCCGACCAGCGTACTTTTTCCATCGGCGTCGGCTCCGGCCGGCGCCGATTTTTTTTCGGGGAAGACGCGTCGTCCGGGGTCGGGGCCGCAGAGAAGGAGTCCCCGATGACGTCGTCCCCTGAAATCCCGACCCTGCGGCTCGGGCTGCCGAAAGGCCGCATGCAGGAGGGTGTCCTCGCCCTGCTGGCCGAAGCCGGTATCCGGCTGCGCACCTCGAGCCGCGCCTATCGCCCCGTCACCGACTATCCCGGGCTCGAGGTCAAGATCCTGAAGCCGCAGAATATCGTGGAAATGCTCCAGGTGGGCTCGCGCGACATCGGTTTCACCGGCGCCGATTGGGTGGCCGAACTCGACGGCGGCGTGGTTGAGCTGCTCGATACCGGGCTGGATCCGGTCGAGGTGGTGGCTGCGGCCCCCTCGAAGATCATCGTCGACGGCTGGCTGCCGCCCCGGCGGCTCATCGTGGCCTCCGAATACGAGCGCCTGACCCGGGCCTGGATCGAGAAGCACTCGCTCGAGGCGGTTTTCGTCCGCTCCTACGGCGCCACCGAAGTCTTCCCGCCCGAGGATGCCGACTGCATCGTCGACAATACCGCCACCGGCTCGACCCTGCGTGCCAACCGGCTCGATGTGCTCGACGAGCTGATGTCCTCATCGACCCGATTCTATGCCCATGCCGCCGTACTCGAGGATCCGGACCGCCGCCAGGCGGTCGAACGGTTCGTGCTGCTGCTCGCCTCCGTACTCGAGGCCCGCCGGCGGGTGATGGTGGAAGTCAACGTGGACGCCGAACGGCTCGAACCCCTCGTCAGAATCCTGCCCTGCATGCGCGAACCCACCATCGCCCCCCTGCACGGCGAGGCCGGGTATGCCGTGAAGATCGCCATTCCCCGCGACGAGCTGCCGACCCTCATTCCCGAAATCAAGGCCCGGGGCGGCACCGACATCGTGGTCACCAAACCGGCCCAGATCGTCCCATGAGCGTTTCCCGCCTGCTGCTCGACGCCAACGAGGGGGGCCTGCCTTCCACCGGCCTGCTGGGCGAGCTTGCCCGGGCCCCGGCCGACCTGCTCCGCCGCTATCCCGTGTCGCGTCCGCTCGAGGAACTCCTGGCCGCCCGGCTCGGGATCGCCCCGGAACGGGTCATCGCCACCAACGGTTCCAACGACGCTCTCGACCGCATCATGCGGATCGCCCTGGCCGGCCGCGGCCGGATGGTTCTGCCCGTTCCGGCCTTTTCGATGCTGGCGCGTTTCGCTTCCCTGGCCGGGGGCCGGATCGTCGAGGTTCCCTGGCTGGATGAACCTTTTCCCTTCGGTACGATCCTCCGTCGCTGCGGGCGGCGGACCGCCCTGCTGGTCCTGACCTCGCCCAACAATCCGACCGGCGCCGTGATCGACACCCCGCAGCTCGTCGAACTGATCCGGGCGGTGCCCGACACTCCGGTCCTGCTCGACCTGGCCTATGTCGAATTCGCCGATGATGATCCCACACCCCGGATCCTGGACGAACCCAACGCCGTCATCGTGCGCACCCTGTCGAAAGCGTGGGGCCTGGCCGGTCTACGGGTGGGTTATGCCGCCGGTCCGGTCGAGCTGATCGGCCGGCTTCGCCTGGCCGGGCAGAACTACCCCGTCGCCGGTCCCAGCGCAGTGCTGGCCGCCCTGCGTCTCGAACGGGACGAAACCGCGATGCAGCGTTACGTCGCCGGGGTGCGGCGCGAGCGCACCCGGCTGGAGAGCGACCTGCGCTCCCTCGGGGCCCGTCCCCTGCCCTCGCAGGCCAACTTCGTCACCGCCCGCTTTACCGACGCCGGCGCGGTGCACCGGCGTCTGGCCGAGCGGGGAGTCGCTGTACGCCGTTTCGACGAGGTACCGGCGCTGGCCTCCTACCTGCGCCTCACCTGCCCCGGGAACGACAGCGAATTTTCACGTCTGCTGGATGCCCTGCACGCCCTGCGCGGGCCGGCTGAACCGTCCGGGCGGCCGGATTCTCACCCGGACCGCGCCACCACCGCCAAAGGAGTCAGATCATGAATCCCCGTCGTCGTGTCGACATCGAGCGGATGACCGCCGAAACCGAGGTGCGCCTGACTCTCGACCTGGATGGCGAGGGTAAGACCGAAGTCGCCACCGGCATCGGCTTTCTCGATCACCTGTTCACCACCCTGGCCCGGCACGCCCGCTTCGACCTGAACCTCGAGTGCCGGGGCGATCTCGAGGTGGACGACCACCACAGCGCCGAAGACTGCGCCCTGGCCCTGGGGATCGCCTTCGACCGGGCCCTGGGCGAGCGGCGCGGCATCGCCCGCTTCGGCTCGGCTCATGCCCCCCTCGACGAAGCCCTGGCCCGGGCGGTGGTCGATTTCTCGGGCCGTCCCTGGGCGGTGGCCGAACTGGATCTGCGGGGCGAGCGGCTCGGAGCGCTGGCCTGCCAGACCGTGCCCCACATCATCGCTTCCTTCGCGAGCACGGCCCGTGCGGCGGTGCACGTGGACGTGCTGCGCGGCACCAACGATCACCACCGGGCCGAAGCGGCTTTCAAGGCCCTGGCTCTGGCCCTGCGCCGGGCCGTCGAGCACGACGGTTCGCAACGCCTACCCAGCACCAAGGAGACCCTGACATGACCTGTGAACCGCAGGTCGTGGTGGTACCCACCGGCACAGCCAATCTGGCCTCGGTCCGGGCCGGTCTGGAACGGGCCGGAGCCGCGGTCCGGCTGGCCCGCTCGGCGGCCGAGGTGCGCACAGCCCCCCGGGTCGTTCTGCCCGGAGTCGGCGCTTTCGCCCGGGCCATGGAGCGCCTCGAAGCCGACGGCACGGGAGCGGCTCTCGGCGAACGGATCGCAGCCGGCACGCCCCTGCTGGCGATCTGTCTGGGCCTGCAGCTGCTTACAGAGGGCAGTGACGAGAGTCCCGGTGTGCCGGGACTCGGAGCCGTCCCCGGCACCGCCATCCGCTTTCCCGGTTCGGTCCCGGTACCGCAGCTGGGCTGGAACCTGATCACCCCCGACCGGGACTGCACCCTGCTCGAACCGGGCCATGCCTACTTCGCCAATTCCTACCGGCTCGAACGCGCTCCCGCCGGCTGGCGCTGTGCCCATGCCGATCACGGAGGCCGGTTCGTGGCGGCCCTGGAGCGCGGCGGCGTCCTGGCCTGCCAGTTTCACCCCGAACTCTCCGGGGGCTGGGGCATCGCTCTGCTGCAACGGTGGCTCGGAACCGGACCGCAAGGGGGTGCGGCATGCTGAGTGTCCGGATCATTCCCTGCCTGGATATCGATGCCGGCCGGATCGTGAAGGGAGTGCGCTTCGCCGATCTGCGCGACGCCGGCTCGCCCGCCGAACGGGCCGAACTCTATGCCGCCCAGGGGGCCGACGAGATCGTCATCCTCGACGTCTCGGCCACCCCCGAAGGCCGCCGGACCGCTCTGGATACGGTGCGCCGCGTCCGTCGCCGGCTCGCGATCCCGCTGACCGTCGGCGGAGGAGTCGGGAGCGTGGCGGCGGCGGCCGACCTGATCGAGGCGGGGGCTGACAAGGTAGCGGTCAACTCGGCCGCCGTTCGCCGGCCCGAGTTGCTGATCGAGCTGGCCGAAGCCTTCGGCCGGCAATGCACCGTGCTGGCGGTGGATGCCGCCCGCCGGCCCCGGCCCGGGCCGGATGCCGGAACGGTCCCGGACTCCGGTCGCAGCGAACCGGTCGCGGGGAACAGCGAAGCGGTGTGGGAGGTGGTGATCGAGTCGGGAACCGAACGGCGTCATCTCGATCCGGTGAGCTGGTGCCGGATCGGGACCGATCTGGGAGCTGGAGAGATACTGCTGACCAGCTGGGATCGCGACGGCACCCGCCACGGGTACGATCTGGAGCTACTCGCGGCCGTGACCGGGGCCGTCGGGGTACCGGTCATCGCCTCGGGCGGCGCGGCGGGCCCCGAACACCTGCTGGCCGCCCTCGAGACCGGCGCCGCGGCCGTACTGGCGGCCTCGATCTTCCACGACGACGAGCTGACGGTCGCCGATCTCAAAGCCTGGCTGGCCGACCGGGGCGTGAGGGTGCGGCCGTGATCGTGCCCTCGATCGATCTCATGGACGGCCGGGCGGTTCAGCTCGTCGGAGGAGCCGAGAAAGTGCTCGACGCCGGCGATCCCCGCCCTCTGGCCGAACGTTTCGGGATCCTGGGCGAGATCGCGGTCGTGGATCTCGACGCCGCTCTGGGGCGGGGTTCGAACGCCGCCCTGATCCGGGCACTACTCTCCCTGGCCCCCTGCCGGGTGGGGGGCGGCATCCGGGATGCCGACACGGCCCGGGCCTGGCTCGACGCCGGGGCCGTGCGGGTCGTGCTCGGCACTGCCGCCGAACCCGAGGTGCTGGCGCAGTTGCCTCCCGAACGGGTCGTGGCCGCGCTCGACGCCCGCGAGGGCGAGGTGGTGGTGGATGGCTGGCGCCGAGGCACCGGGCGCGGCATCGAGGAGCGGATGGCTGAGCTCGAGGGTCTGGTCGGCGGCTTCCTGGTCACCCTGGTCGAAAGCGAGGGGCGGCTTGCCGGAATCGACCTGGAACGAGTGCGCCGGCTGCACCGGGCCGTACCCGAAACCGCCCTGACCGTGGCCGGGGGGATCACGACCGCCGGCGAAGTAGCCGAGCTCGACCGCCTGGGTGTCGACGCCCAGGTCGGCATGGCGCTGTACACCGGACGCCTGTCGCTTGCCGAAGCGGTGGCGGCCGTCCTGGTGAGCGACCGGCCCGACGGGCTCTGGCCGACGGTCGTAGCCGATGAACACGGCCGCGCTCTCGGTCTGGCGTATTCGGATGCCGAGAGTCTCGAAGCCGCTCTCCGGGAGCGGCGCGGTATCTACCGCAGCCGCTCCCGCGGCCTCTGGATCAAGGGCGAGAGTTCAGGGGCCAGCCAGAGTCTGCTGTCCGTAACTCCCGACTGCGACCGCGACACACTGCTCTTCACCGTGCGTCAGTCCGAGCCGGGTTTCTGCCATCTCGGCACCTGGTCGTGCTGGGGACCGGTCGGGGGACTTCCCACCCTGGCCCGCCGCCTGACCGGCCGCCGCCACAGCGCTCCGGAGGGCTCCTACACCCGCCGCCTGCTCACCGAACCCGGCCTTCTCGAGGCCAAGCTCACCGAGGAAGCCGCCGAGCTGGCCGCCGCCTCAGAGCCCGGAGACATCGCCGCCGAGGCGGCCGACCTGCTCTATTTCACCCTTACCGCCCTGGTCCGGGGCGGAGTGGATCTGGCCGAGGTGGAGCGCGAACTCGATCGACGCGCGCTACGTCTCTCCCGCCGGCCCGGGGACGCCAAACCGGCCGGTGCTTCTCCCGGCCCGGTCACCAAAAGGCCGGTTCCCGACCGGTCGGTCGAAGGAGGTCCGCGATGAACGCTCCCCTGCTGCCCCGGCTCACGCCGGCCGAGGTCGCCCTGTTGCCCTCACACGGTACCGGTTCGCACGCCGGCACGGCTCTCGATCGCTCGATCGTGCCCGAGGCGGCCCGGATCGTAGCCGAGGTCGAGAGCGGAGGCGAGGCCGCCCTGCGCTCGCACGCCGAGCGACTCGGAGATATCGAGCCGGGCGCCCCCCTCATCTTCGACCGCTCCGCCCTGGAAGCGGCCCTGGCTGCCCTCGATGCCGACGACCGGGGGGTGCTCGAACGGACCGCGAGCCGCATCCGCGCCTTCGCCGCGAAGCAGCGCGGCTCGCTGGCCGAATTCGAGATCGGAATCGAGGCCGGCCTCGCCGGGCAGGAAGCGGTCCCGGTCGAACGGGCCGGCTGCTACGCTCCCGGGGGCCGCTACCCCCTGCCTTCCTCGGTCCTGATGACAGCCATCACGGCCCGCACGGCCGGGGTCGAAGAGGTCTGGGTCGCCTCGCCGCGCCCCGCCGCCGTCACCCTGGCGGCGGCCGCAATTGCCGGAGCCAGGGCCCTGCTCGCCGCCGGCGGCGCCCATGCCGTCGCCGCCCTGGCCTGCGGAGCGGGTGCGGTACCCCGCTGCGATATCGTGGTCGGCCCGGGCAACCGCTGGGTCACCGCCGCCAAGTATCTGGTCAGCGACCGGGTCGGAATAGACAGCCTGGCCGGTCCCTCGGAACTGGTCCTCGTCGCCGACGCCGGCAGCGATCCCGAACTCATCGCGGCCGACCTGCTGGCCCAGGCCGAGCACGCTCCCGACGCCCGGCCGATTCTGATTGCCCTCGAGCCCTCTCTCGTCGAGGCGGTGGAGGGAGCGCTGCACCGCCGGCTGGCCGACCTGCCGGCTCGCGAGACCGCCCGGGCCGCCCTCGGAAACGGTTTCGCCGTCGTAGCCGGGGACCGGGAGCAGGCCGCCGGACTCTGCGACTGTCTGGCTCCCGAACACCTCGAACTCCATCTCGCCGATCCGGACGGGTTCGCCGGCCGGGTGCGGCACTACGGAGCCCTTTTCATCGGCCCCGGTGCGGCCGAGGTCTTCGGCGATTACGGGGCCGGTCCCAACCATGTTCTGCCCACCGGCGGCACCGCCCGCTGGAGCGGCGGGCTTTCGGTCTTCACCTTCCTGCGGGTGCGCACCTGGTACCGGAGCGGACCGGTACCCCCCCCGGCCGGTTTCCGGCGCGATGTCGAGCGTCTGGCCCGTCTCGAAGGGCTCGAAGCGCACGCCCGTTCGGCCGGTCTGCGGGATACTGCCGTCACGTGATCCGCCGGAGTGTCTCCTCTTCCGGTTCGGGATCGGGCGGGTTGTATATCGGCATGTAGCGCATCCCCGGAAGCTGTTCCACGATGCCCTCGATCTCGAGCTGCAACAGCAGGTTCAGAACCCGCTCGGCGGCGATGCCGGTGAACCGGCAGATGCCGTCGATGTGAAGCGGTTCGTCAGCCAGAATCCTGACGATCCGATCCGCCTCGGGTCCCAGTCCCCGCAGGGCATCGGCCGCCTGCCGGCGCAGGAATGCGGCCCGGTCCGCCAGGGCCTCGCGCAGGCTTCCGATCTCCCAGTCGCCGATGACGCTGATGACATCGTAGGCTCCGCGGCACAGCGTCGCCCCGGTGCGGATGAGTTCGTTCGGCAGGTTCGACCGGTCGTCGAGAGGGGAACCGGGAACGGCCAGAACCTCGCGGTCGAAGTCGCCGGCGAACCTGGCCGTATGCCGGGCTCCACTGCCCTCTTTCCCCTCCACCACCACCGTGGCCAGACTCAGGCCGGCGATAATGCGGTTGCGGGGCACGAAGGTCTCGGCCAGCGGTTTGACTCCCGGGTGATATTCCGAGACCAACGCGCCGCCGCCATCGAGGATCCCGTCGGCGAGCTTCCGGTTCTGGCCCGGATGAACCCGATCGAGCCCGTGCGCCAGGACCGCAACGGTCCTCCCGCTTCCCGCCAGACAGCCCCTGTGAGCCGCGGCGTCGATACCGACCGCCAGTCCCGAGACAACGGTGAGCGGTATCCGGCCGAGATCGAAACCGAGCCCCTCGGCGACCCGCAACCCGATCGGAGACGCTTTCCGGGTGCCGACCACTGCTACGGCCGCCTCGCCCAGCGGGGCGGGATCGCCGCGCACGTACAGGGCCAGCGGGGGAACCGAGATGTTTTCGCTCATGAGCGGCGGCCAGCCGGGCCGGCCGGGCACCAGTACCGTGAGACCGAGTCTGTCCAGCCGGGCCTGCTCGCGTTCGAGATCGATATCCGCGATCCGGCGCACGTGGGGGAGGGTTTTTTCGCCGATGCCGGGCAGCCGGCAGAGGTCGGCGTCGGACCTGCCGAGCAGGTCGTCCAGACTCCGGCACTGACGCGCGGCCCGCCCCAGACGGGGGGCGGCATAACCGCTCGCTGCACCCAGGACGATCGCTTCTTCAACTTCGAGAATCCGCTCCTCGAGCCGGTGTTTCATTACCTGTGACCTCCGATGTCCGCACCCGCCGGCTGAGGGAAGACCGGGAGGGCGAACAGGGGGGACGAGTCGGGGGGACGAGCAACCGGGCAGATACTGCCGGGGATATGTCAGGAGGGGCTCATCGGGGAAATTCACCGGGGGGGAACGGCCTGCAGAGTCTAGCGCACTCCGGAGGGGCTGTCACTCACCGCTCATCGGTGCCGCTTCGAGCAGAGTCAGCAGGAGGGGACG
>Ga0180431_10005882_pt1 | contig 14747 bp, 9 predicted proteins | sample SS_ome_11_FD_132459 | JGI IMG/M metagenome (GOLD analysis project Ga0180431, IMG submission 132459) | Hypersaline lake sediment archaeal communities from the Salton Sea, California, USA - SS_1_MS_1 metaG | ecosystem: Environmental > Aquatic > Non-marine Saline and Alkaline > Hypersaline >... | reverse complement strand
GCGAAACCCGCCTGAACCGCCCCCATCGCGAAAGGAGAGCGGGCGACGTCGCCCGCGGTGGTGGAATAGTCGAACAACAACCTGTCCTGGATCAGATTCAAGGTCCGAAAGTGGCGGCTATAATGAAAGTAATCCTGGGTCGAAGGCCCCAATTGAGCCTGCCCTAGCTCTGCCAGCGCCGGCAGCCAGAACCAGGCCGAGAGCAAAAAGCCAAACCCCAAACTCAAAAAACCAAATCCCAAGACACGCTTGCGGTCACGCTTTTCGCGCCAAGCCAGGATCACCAGGTACAGGAGGAGAAATGGGAAAAAGATGAACGCGGACAGGTTATGGGTCAGGATGAGACCGGCCAAGGCCAGCGCTGCCCACCACCACCGCCCCATCCGGCGCGCACCTGAGTCTGGAGTTTGGAATTTGGAGTTTGGAATTTGGAGTTTGGAATTTGAAATTCCTTCCAGCGCCCACAGGATGAGCGGGTAGAAGACGAAAGCATAGAATTCGGAGAGCGAATCCCCCCGAACATAGACGTTGACCAGGTGGAAAGGGGCGACCGTGTAGGCGATCGCCGCCAGCCAGGCGGCCCACCGGCTGCGTGTCACCCGGCACATCCAGCCATACATGGCCAGCGCAGCCGCCACAAAGCCCAGCGTCTGCACCAGCTTCAAAGCGGTCAGCAGATCCAACCCGGCCAATGCAAGCAGCCCGGCCAGGTAATAGGGCAGCGCCGCGTAGTAGCTAAAGAACGGGTAGCCCAGGCCATAGGCAGCGTCCGGCATCCAGCGGACCGGGAAGACGCCCTCCCGCAGGTTGGCCACCATCTGGTGCGTGCGCTGGAGGAGAAAGGGGCTGTCACCGCCCCCCCGGGTGTTGACCATCCCCGGTCCCCACAGCGGCACAGCGGCTACCAGGGCCACCAGTATCAATGTCGTGACCGCCATCCGAGTATGCATCTCGTACCGCAAGAACACCCTATCAGCCATGAGCGGATGCTGAACACCCTCCAATACTACCTATCCAATTCTAGCAGGCCGTCTACTGGCACCTCGAGCCAGTCACCCACCGGGTTTCCGGCTTCATCCAGCAAGCTGAGCGTCACACCGCTCTCCGGCTGCCACAGGCCGAACAGAAGCACGTCGTGACCTGGAAGCGGAGCGCCCACGCCCGGCACATAGTGGTCGTCATCGATGACGTCACCCGGACGCCAGGCCGCCGTGGGGTAATGCCCTCCGGCGGGGCGGCTATCGGCCTGGGCGATGCGCTCGCCATCCCGCAGGTAATGCAGAAAGACGGTATAGTCCTCGGCTAGTGGGGCGGTGGCCCTCCAGCGAAGGCGCACCCGCACACTCTCCTTGTTCTCCTCTCCAGAGGGGGAGGTGTCCACGTCCATCCGTGTCACCTGCACACCCAGCAGCTCGACGCCCTCGGAGAAACGGGCCATCTTTGGGGCAGCCGGATCCGCAGGAGCGCCGAAGAAGGCTAGATAGGTTCTGTAGGGCTCGGCATCTCGATCCCCCTGGGAAAGCGGGCCCTCCTCGACGCTGAGCTCGGCCGGGGCAGGGACCAGCCCTCGCAGAAACAGTGATGCCCGCTCCCACTCACCGTAGGGCCAGACAAAGACCGCGGCCGGACCATCTCGTGGCCCCCCCTCGAGCCCCACCGTCACCGCCTCCTGTGCAGCGACCAGAAAACGGACCTGCGGCCATTCCTCCCACAGGCCCGGATCGATAAAGGCCCGCTGATCGCCGGGCTTGCCGTGCACCATGCGCTCCCCATCCCAGCCTGTGCCCAGGAAAGCGTTGACCCGCCCGGCCAGGCCCACCGCTCCCTGCTCGAACCAGTAGCCAGCCATCGGCGCGCGGGCATATTCGCTCAAGTAGGCCCGGGCCGTGCTGGCCAGCCCGAAAAGAAGCGGGAAGACCAGAATGAACAAATGACAAATGAGAAATGAGAAATGCCGCTTGCCAGATTCCCCCGAACGCAGGGAGGGGAGAGACAGGCGATCGGCCAGCCAATCCAGGCCCAGCGCGGGCAGGAAGACGACGACGGGGAGCATACCAACGCTGCGCAAAAAGTGAGGGGCGTCCTCCGCCAGGAGCGTCGGCAAGCTCATCGCGGCCGTCCAAATCAGGACAAAGCTGGCCGCTGGTTCCCGCCGCACGCGGCGCAGGGCGACCAGCAAACCTACGATAAAGGCCGCGCCCAGCAGCGGGTCAAAGATGGGCCGCCACGGAACATTGTGCCGCCAGATGCGGTCACCGCGCACAAAGAACATCCCCAGCGTGTGGAGCGTGTGCGCTCCCAACGTGGACCACAGATCTCCACCGTTGATCGCCGGGTTGAGGATGGAGACCTGCCCGAGACGGCCCAACACTTGGTCGGAATGGCCAACGGTGTAGACAACCAGCGGCGCGACCGTCAGAAGGGCGGCGAGAGCGGCCAGGCCGATGCTCCGACACAGGCGGCGGAAGATTGGAGCTTGGAGTTTAGAGTTTGGAGTTTGGAAATTGGGGGATTGGGCCAACACTATGTACGCGCCAAAGGCCGCCAGGGCGAAGGGCGTGGAGCGCGCCGCCGTGTACGTGTAGAAGGAAAGGCCATAGAATACACCTGCCGCTACCCAGTGACGCCACTGCCTGCCCTTGCTCTGTGTTGACACGGATTCTCTGACACCCAGCGCCCCTTGCCAGATCGCCAACGCCGTGAACAGGGGCAGCAGGATAGCGCGAAAGCCCACCCGGCTGAGGTGGACGTGCCAGAGCGTCACCGCCAGCACGGCCGCAGCCAGCAACCCCACCCGCCGGGAGAAGAGCGCCCGCCCCACCGCAGCGGTCACCGCCACGGTGAGGAGCCCGGCGAAGGGAGATACCAGCCGCAGCGCAAAGGGACTCTTCCCCAGCAATCTCACCGACAGCGCAACGAGATAAATGAAAAGAGGCTCCCGTCCATTGTTAGCCGGAAAGTAGAAGGAGAGATCGCCCTGAAGTATATCCAGAGCGTCCAGGCCGTGAAATGCCTCGTCGTGGTAGAGGCCCGGCGGCACATCTCCGAACCCAGCGAGCCGCAGGAGTGTGGCCACCAACAGTACCACAACCATCCCCAGCAGATAGCCCCTCGCTCTCATCGTGTTTCCTCGCCGGAAAGCGGAATCGGCACCCGATCTCCCGGCAGACGCTGGCCGTCCAGGAAAGCGGGCTGGCGCTCGTCGGTCGCCGCGTCGTAGAGGCCGACGTAGAGCGCGTATGGGCCGGGAGGCGCATCGGTCGGAATTTCCAGCAGGTAGCTATCCTCGATGTACTCGCCAGCCTGCCACTGGATCGTCAGCATACGTCCTTCCTGGGGCCAACCATCCGCCTGGGCCACCAATGTACCGTCGGCGGCCACCAGGTGGTTGAACACGGCATAGATCGCCGTGGGATGCACTCTGGCGTGCCAGGCATAGGTGAGGCGGAGTTGGCCGCCGGGGAGAGCGTCCCCCTCGACGCGATAGCCCCGCAGCCCCACCTCGTCGCCAAAGTTGGCCTGGATCGGCGCCAGGCCAGCGGGCAGCCGGCGCATCACGGGCCGATCCTCGACGACGATGCCGAACAGAGAGACGGACGACGCGCCTTCAGCCGTTGGCCAGACGGCCCCATCTGACCCCAGCACTTGCAGCGTGACCTGGGCCCGCCCGGTCAGCGCGTCTGGTGGGAGCTCTAGCACAGAGGGCAGCGTGGCCAGACGGCCGGGCACGCGTGCGCCGGCCGAGTCCGATGGAGACAGCGAACTCAAACGGGTGACGATGGGCAGCATGACACGGAATGGCCCGGCTGTCCCATCGGACGGGGGCGTATCAACCCAATCAGCCGGTGCTAATGCGAGCGTCCGAGTGACGACAGGAGTCGCCTGCTGAATGGGCAGCCACGGGCGGTGCTCTACCTGCAGGCGAAACTGTACTTGTGACGAAAGGTCGTCCGGGATCAACCAATGGAGCGTAAAGGGCACCGCGTGACCCTGCAGGAAGCGCACGCCGCCCGGCTCGATACCAGCCAGCGTCACGCAATCGGCGCCGTCGGGTGAGCAAAAGGCGGTCGTCTCGCGATCGGACATGCCGTACAGGATGGGAGGGTTGACAGGTTCGGTCACCCGAATGGACAGGGCGGACGCCCACTTGTCCCCTCCGGCCAGGAGTGGCTCACCGGTCTCGTCATCCGACACCATCAGCCGCAGCGTGTATTCACCCGGGGGTGCGCCCTGCGGGATCAGCAGCCCCTCGTACTCGGTCCCTTCTTCCCCGGGCTCACAACGGCCAATGATCGGTTCGGCCTTGGCCCACCCATGTCCCGACGGGTCGGCCAGCTTTAGTGTCAGCCGTACATCGTGCTCCGGGCAGCGCAGATAGCTCCAACGGAGGGCCAGGCGGAGCGGTCCACCGGCGGGGACTTGCTCTCGCGTCCAGGATATGCTTTCCAACAGCAACGCGCCCCCAAAGGTCACCTGCACCGGCTGCGAGGGAGCATCGGGGGAAAGTGGGGGCAGGTAGAGCCGGAAATCCGCCGTCCTCCACACAGCGTGCGCGTGCTCGTTGAGCCAGCCGGCGACGAAGCGGTCCGGGTCCACGTCGTCCACTGCGGCGGGGATCACCCACAGCCGTTCGTACTTGTCCAGCAGCCTCCTGAGCACGGGTTCGGCCTCGTCCGGCTTAAGACGGGGCGGCGCCCGGCGTGGCAGCAGCGCAATCGGCGGCAGATCGCCAGGAGTATAGTATTCATACTGAATCCACTGCCACGGCCCGTAGAATAGGATCGCATCGCCGGGACGGGCATGGGCCTTGATCATCTCCAGCGTGCGGCTATAGTGGGAACGATCAAAGACGATGGCTTGATCAAGCCCGCCGGCTGCAAGCAGGCAGGCCATTCCCAGCGCCAGCCCAGAGGTGGCCCCATATGCCAGCCATCGCGGTCGCAGCCTCAGCAGAGCTGTTCCCAGAAAGCCCAGCGCCAACGCCAGAAAGGGCATCAGAAAGATCAGATACCGCGCGCTGGGGGGATGGGGCACCTGGAAGGCCAACGCCGGTGGCATCAGCAGCACGAGAGCCAACCAGGCTCCGACGCGGCGGCAGCGCCACAGGGCGACGAGAACCCCTCCCCCAGTCAGCACGAGCAGGCCATACAGAAGCCGGAATCTGACCTGCATCACCGGGCTGAAGAGAACCTTGCCCAGCAGGTGGAACACCTGAAAGCGCGTTGGCACGACGAGTGCGAGATCTCGCCAGAAACCATGGGTCGTCATCTGGAGGCCAGGCGATAGCGCCAGCCAGGCCAGGGCTCCCACCGCCGGAGCGACGTGGACCGCACACCAGGCCAGGAGAGGTCGCCAGCGCCGGGTGACGAGAAGGACAAGCGGCTGCACGAGGATGAACAGGAACAGGTAGTAATGGGTAAGAGCCGCCAGCAGATGGACAGTTCCAAGGCTGACAAGCGCAGCCCACCGGGGCCACCCGCGCGCAGGAAGCCAATCCCGGAGAAACAGGCCCGCCGAGAGCACCGTCCAGACCACACCCAGGCTGTACATCCTTGCATCGCGGGCATAGTAGGCCATCCCCGGAACGACGGCGAGGAGGAACGCCGGGATGAGGCCACCTGTGCCGGCGGAGCGACCGATCGCCAGGCGAGACAGCCATCCCGTCAGCGCCAAAGCGATCAAGCCCGCGCCGACGGAAAAAAAGCGCAGGCTAAACTCGCTCGTGCCCGCCAGCACTATCCAGGCGCGGATGAGCAAGTAATAGACCGGTGGATGCTCCCGCACCGCCCCTCGCAGATACTTTAGGATGTCCATCAAAGGACGGTGAGCGACGAAGTAGGTGGCAGCCTCGTCGAACGTCAGATCGCTGGCATCCAGATCCCACAGCCAGAGCGCCCAGGCCAGCAGAACGAGCAGGCACCAGGCTAGCAGAACGAGCAATTCTCGACGTTGGCTGTTCACAGCAGTATCCATGCGGTTGCAGATTGTAACCTAGAGGGGCGATTCAGGCAAGGCACAGCAAATGCCCCTTGACAAATCGCTGATTTTGCGATATGATATAGGCAATTATTTCGGTTGACGAAAAAAGTAGATCGGCCTATGCCTCGTTTCTGGACTGCCAACCGCCAACTCATTCGCGCGATCAATCGTTCCACCGTCCTCAATGTCGTCAAGTCTGAGGGGCCGGTTTCTCGCACTGAAATCGTGCGGCTCTCAGGTCTGAGCCCGGCGACTGTCTCCGAGATCACGGCCGATTTGATCGCCGAGGGTCTAATCTGCGAAAAAACAGCCGGTGATTCGACCGGCGGCCGCCCTCCGATCCTGCTGGCCCTGACACAGGACGCTGCTTACGTGGTGGGCATCAAGCTGGCCGAGGGTCACATCAGCGCTGCAATCACCGACATCGAAGCCAACATCCTGTCCACACTGACGGTGCCCGCAGCAGGGATGCACGCCGTCGAACGGGCCGTCGTGACTCTGGGAGAGGTAGTCGAGCGGGTCATCGCCAAGGCCTCTGTGCCACGGGAGCGCGTCACCGGGGTGGGTATTGGACTGGCAGGTGTCATCGACGCCGAAGGTGGCCTGTGCCGGTTTTCTCCCATTCTGGGATGGCGGGGCGTGCCACTGAAGCAACTGGTCGAGGAGCGAATCGGCATTCCCGTGTACATCGACAATGACGTCAACACGTTGGCCATGGCCGAAAAGTGGTTCGGGGCCGGTCAAGACGTGGACGACTTCCTGGTCGTGACGGTGGGGCGGGGCGTTGGTCTCGGCATCGTCGTCAATGGCCAATTCTATCGGGGCACGCGGGGGGGAGGGGGAGAGTTTGGGCACACGGTGCTGGCGTCAGATGGACCGCTGTGCGATTGTGGCAAACGCGGCTGCCTGGAGGCATACGTGGCCGACCCGGCGTTGGTGCGAGCAGCACAGGAGGCAGTTGCACGAAGCGAGCTGAGCGGTGTGTCTGCGGCTGAATTGACAGTGGAGCGGGTGACGGAGCTGGCCCAGGCCGGCAATGAGACCTTGCGAGCGATCTTTTGCCAGGCCGGGGAAATACTGGGTATGGGGATCGCTAACCTGCTGAACATCTTTAATCCGGCGCTGGTCATCGTCAGCGGCGAGGGGGTACGGGCCGGCGACTTGTTGTTTGAACCGATGCGGGAGGCAGTGGCGCGGTGTGTCTTTGATGGTCTGGGACAGGACACAGAGATTGTCATCCAGGACTGGGGTGATGAGGCGTGGGCGTGGGGAGCGGCCAGCCTGGTACTGCAAGAGATCTTCAAGTCCCCTATTCACGCCAGAGGTTCTGAGGTGGGTCTGGGTGTTTCACCGGATTAGCTACTTTTTTTTTGCGGCGGTTTATTCGGTTACCGAAAGAAGCAGCCACATGGATCGGTGACAGGGGGGAGGTGATCGCTATAGAAGAATCCTTATATTGCCCATGGTTGCATCAGTTCAAGTGTCATCCGAGATCGATACATTTCTCTCTAAGGAGGAGCCAAGATGAAGCACGGAAAATGGACTGTAGCCCTGCTGGGCGGCCTGCTAATTCTAAGCCTGTTCCTGACGGCATGCGGTGTCGAAGAAACACCGGAGCCGACCGAACCCCCTGCGGCAGCGGAGGAACCGACCAAAGCTCCAATGGAGGCACCGGCTGAGGAGCCGGTGGCGGTCACCTACTGGCACACGATGAGTGACGCCGAGGTGGAGGCGATGGAAGAAGTCATCGCCATGTTCGAGGCTGAGCATCCCAACGTCCACGTCGAGATGACCCGCTACGCCTACGACGACTTCAAGTCCGCCCTGTTGACCAGCCTGGCTGGCGGCGAAGGCCCCGACACGGCCCGTCTGGACATCATCTGGGTGCCCGAACTGGCCGAGATGGAGGCCCTGAGCGCGTTGGACAGCGCGATGTCGGACTTTGACGAGATCGCTACAAAGACTTTCCCCGGCCCCCTGGCGACGAACCACTGGCAGGGGCATTACTACGGCCTGCCTCAAGACACCAACACGCAGGTGTTGTTGTGGAACAGGGAGTTGTTCGATGAGGCAGGCATCGAGGCCCCGCCCGCAACGCTTGATGAATTCAAGCAAATCGCGTGCGCTCTCTCCAAAGGGGAAGAGCAGTACGGGTACGCGATGGGGGGCACCTACTTTTGGGCACCGGCGCCGGTCTTTTATGCCATGGGCGGCAAGGTGGTTGACGAAGGCATCACCACAGCCGAAGGTTTCGTCAACGGCCCGGAAAGCGTCGCCGCTTTTCAAATGCTCGTGGATATGTACAATGAGGGATGCCTATCGCCCAACTTGCTGGGTGGCGGCGTGGGCACCTCGGATGGGCTCGCGACCGGCCTATACGCTATGATCATCGATGGCCCGTGGATGGTCGACATCTATAAGGCCGATTTCCCCGAGTTTGAGGTGAACTTTGCTCCCATCCCGACGGGGCCAGACGGCACGAGCAGTTCGGTGGTCGGTGGTCAGAACGTCGTCGTCTTTGACAGCTCCCAGCACAAGGAAGAGGCTACAGAGTGGGTCCGGTTCCTGCTCTCCGAGGAGGCCCAGCTTAAGATGGCCGAGCGGGGCGTCATCCCCACCCTTAGTACGATCATCGGCGACCCGGGCCTGCCCGAATACTTTGGCGTCTTCTTGGAACAACTCAAGACAGCCCAGGCGCGGGTGCCACACCCCAAGTGGGGGGACATGGACGGGGCGATCAACAACGCATATCAGCGCGTATTGCGTGATGAGCAGACCGTCCAGGAGGCACTGGATCAGGCAGCGGAGGAGATCAACGCGCTGTTGGCCCAGTAGGCAGTATGGTAGTGCGCCGTCCGGGGCAACGTGCCCCGGACGGCCTATTGGACTCGAGGAGATTTGTGCCCCATGGCAGCTTTGACCAGAGAGCATAGCCGACAGCCAGGTCAGCCATCACCTTTGGCCCGCTGCCTGACACTACTGCAGCGCACCTACCGTGCCCGGACAGCATATCTTTTCCTGCTCCCAGGGTTGGTCCTGTTCGGCATCTTTGTCATCTACCCGATGCTCTACTCGCTGCGCATCAGCTTCTACGACTGGAACGTCATCAAACCTGCGAGGAGTGAATGGGTGGGGATGGACAACTACAAGACGCTCCTGATCAGTCCTGTGCTGCGCCGGGCTGTCCTCAACACGTTGGCCTATACAGTAACCACCGTGCCCGGACAGATGATCCTGGCGCTCGTGGTCGCCATCCTTCTGGACCAAGAGATAAGAGGCAAGACTCTATTCCGCGTCGCCTACTACCTGCCCGTCGTCACGTCTTGGGTAATCGCCACGCTGGTCTTTGAGTATCTGTTCAACAGCCAGGCAGGGCTGATCAACTACATGTTGCGCGATGTGCTGCGTCTGGTGCACGAGCCAGTCCGCTGGCTGGCTGACCCCATCCTGGCTATGGTCCCCATCCACCTCCTCGGTATCTGGAAAGGTGTCGGATGGTCGGCGGTTATTCTGCTGGCTGCGCTGAAAGAAATACCGGCAGACCTTCAGGAAGCCGCAGCCGTTGATGGCGCTGGGCCCTGGCATCGCTTGCGCGACATTACTCTTCCACTCTTGCGCCCCACGCTCGTCTTTCTGTTGGTCGTCCTGGTCATCGGAGCACTGAACGTTTACATCCCCGTCTTGCTTATGACGAATGGTGGGCAGCCGCTGGACCTGACACACTCAGCGCTGACGCTGATGTACAAAGAGACGTTCGACCGGCTGAACTTTGGCGGCGGTGCCGCCACCAGCTACCTGCTGACGTCGTTCGTGTTCGTCGTCAGTATCGTCCAGATCCGCCTGTTGCGCCAGCGCATGGAGTACTAGCCATGTTCCTACCCACAGAACGAAAAACTCGTTATCAGGTCCTGATGTACTTGTTGCTCGTGGGTGGATTGGTCATCGTGGCTGTACCCTTCCTGTTTATGGTTTCCACCTCGGTGAAACCACAGCAGTACACATTCGAATATCCGCCACGCCTCGTCCCGCGCTCGGTCACGCTCAACAACTATGTCCAGGCGCTGAGCAAGGACCTGTTCTTCCTGTATTTCCTGAACAGCCTGACGGTGGCTGTGGTGACCACGGCATGCACCGTCCTGGCCTCGTCTTTGCTGGCATACGCCTTTGGCCGGCTAGAGTTTCCGGGCAAAGAGCCGCTGTTCTACGCCCTCCTGGTGGGAATGATGATCCCACCCGTGACGCTCATCATTCCCCAGTTTCTGGTCGCCAAGTCGCTAAAGCTCCTGAACAGCCACGCGGGGTTGGTAGTCGTGTACGTCACAATGAACCTGTCTATGCAGACCTTTCTGCTGCGCGGCTTCTTTGAGAGCATTCCTGGAGAGCTGGAAGACGCGGTGCGGATAGATGGTGGTGGGCGCTGGAAAGTTTTCAGGCACGTCATCCTGCCCCTGTCGCGTCCAGGGCTGGCGACGGTCGCCATTTTCACCTTTCTCTATAGCTGGGACGAGTTCCCGTGGGCTCATGTAGCCATCAAAGAGACCACGCGCCGCACATTGCCTATCGCCATCGCTCTCTTCCAGAACCAGCACCTGACCCAATGGGGCCAGGTGTTCGCGGCCTCTATCGTGGGCCTCGTCCCGGTTGTGACGGTCTTTGTTCTGTTCCAGCGTCATTTCATCCAGGGCATCGCCCGCAGCGGACTTAAGGGTTAGACACATAATGCTGGATATCTACCCACACCGGGCCTTTTATCGCCCTGGAGAGGTCGTCCAACTAGACGTGAGCCTGACCGGACAGGTGTTACCCGCCGTGCAGATTGTGATCTCCATCGTCTACCTGTCGGACGAGATGGCACGACTGTCAGAACCGATTGATCAGGTATCGGGTGATGCAGCGACGATCGAGATGACCTGGATGCCGCCGCCGGTTGCGCCGCGTGGATACGGAGTCGACGCCTGGGCGGTTGACGGGGGTGGCCGCGTGATTGCGGCCACGTCCACCGCCTTCGACGTCCTCGAACATTGGACCCAGGCCCCACGGTACGGCTTCCTGATGGATTTCGGCCCCGAACGCGTGAGCTTTGACAGTACAATGCGCTGGCTAACATCGTATCACGTAAACGGATTACAGTTCTATGACTGGATGTACCGCCACGATCAACTGCTGCCCCCGACAGACATATTCCAAGATCCGCTGGGCAGACGGCTGTCACTGACGACGGTCCGCCAGTTGATCGACGCTGCACACGCGCGCGGTATTGCGGCCATGCCGTACACAGCGATCTATGCCGCCTCGACGCGATTCTTCCGCCAGCATCCTGACTGGGCGTTGCGGGATGCCAAAGGCGACCCCATCCTCTTTGGCGATGATTTCCTCGCCATCATGAACCCGGCTCCTGGTTCACCGTGGACCTTGCACCTCCAGGACCAATTTGTCCAGATCCTGGAAAAGACCGGGTTCGACGGGATTCACCTGGACCAATACGGCGACCCCAAGCTCGCCTGCGATAGCGCCGGGAACCAGGTGGACCTGGGACAGATCGTGCCGAGATTCATCGATCTGATCAAGAGGACAGCAACCCGGATCCGGGCCGACGCGACAGTTGTGTTCAACTGCGTGGGTAACTGGCCAATAGAGAGAGCGGTAGAATCGCAACAGGACTTTGTGTACATAGAGGTCTGGCCGCCCGACACTCAGTACGAGAACCTGCACAGGCTGATCATCGAAGCACAAACCCTGAGTGATGGCAAGCCCGTCGTGCTGGCAGCGTACATCGATCCAGCACAAACAGTCAACGCCAGACTGACCGATGCAGTGATCTTTGCCAGCGGTGGCTATCACGTCGAACTGGGCGAGACCGAAGGAATGCTGTCTGATCCGTACTTTCCCAAATACGGCCGAATGAGCGACGAGCTGGCAACAGCCCTCCGCCGCTATTATGACTTCCTGGTGCGATATGAGAACGTGCTCTCTCTGGATACTCGGGACACAACAGCGAGACGCTCCGGACAGGTGACAATCGAGGGAATAGACACAGACGCCAACCACCTCTGCCACAAGGTATGGGTCATCACTCGAGAAGGACCTGGCTGTGAGGCAATCAACTTGATCAACCTGCTGGATGTGAGCGAACCAGCGTGGAACGGTCCACACGACCAGCATGTGACCCCGGTGACCAACTTGCAGGTACGCTGCTACCCCCATCGACCAGTCCAGCGCATCTGGTGGGCCTCACCGGACGACAAGAATCCACAGATGTATGCGCTCGACTTTGGTGTTGGCACTGACGAGAGGGGAACATACGTGACGTTTGCAGTGCCTGTGTTGATGTACTGGGATTTGATCATAGTGGAACATGCGGTTCACCGCCAACGGGTGAGTGACAACCCGGTGTAGATCCGCCGCGCTGTCTATCTCTGCCGACACAGGAGCTCTTATGCCCAACCTTTACCATCACAGCGTCAGAGTCATTCTCAGCCACCAGCATCCCGGCGGCGGGTATCTCGCCAGCCCCGCGTTCCCTGACTATCGCTACTGCTGGTTCCGCGATGGATCATTTATCGCGTATGCAATGGACCTGGCCGGGGAGCGAGACAGCGCCCGGCAGTTTCACGACTGGTGCGTCCGGGTTATCAATCAGCGCAGTCCAGTTATCGAGCGTGCGATCGACAAAGCGAGACGAGGCGAAGCACTGAGTGAGACGGATTATCTTCACACCCGCTACACGCTGGCTGGACTCGAGGGCGACGACGCAGCCTGGCCCAACTTTCAGCTTGACGGCCTCGGAACCTGGCTGTGGGCGCTGGGGGAGCACGCGCACCTGACCGGCCTGGGTGCACTGCCACCGGCCTGGCAGACAGCGGCCGTTCTGGTTGCCCACTATCTGACAGCGCTTTGGCGACTTCCGTGCTACGACTGCTGGGAGGAGTTCGGGGACCACCTCCATCCCTACACCCTGGCTGCCATCTACGGCGGGCTCAGGGCATTGAGCTCCCTGGGCCTGGGGGAAGAGTGGGAGGAGGTTCCAGCGGCCATCCGAGCCTTTGTGACGGCACAAGGGGTGCGAGACGGACGATTGATCAAGTCCATCGGGAATTACGCCGTCGACGCTAACCTGATCGGGGTTGCCACCCCACATCGGCTGCTGGAGCCTGGCGACCCACTGATGCGAGCTACAGTGGCTTGCATCGAGGCCGAACTGCGGCTTGGGGATGGCGGCGTCCACCGCTACGCTGCCGATACCTACTACGGCGGCGGCGAATGGGTGCTGCTGACGGCCTGGCTGGGATGGTACTATGCCGAGATCACAGAGCTCGCGAAAGCTCGGGAGACGTTGGACTGGATCGAGGAACAGGCGGATGAGCAAGGAGATCTGCCCGAGCAGATGCCCCGCACCTTGACCGATCCTCACTACCTGGACGTGTGGCGGCGGCAGCGAGGAGAGATTGCCAGACCGCTGTTGTGGTCGCACGCCAAGTACATCATCCTGCGGCACCAGCTTCTGGGCTGACATGGTGTGTTCGTGACCCACCAGGAGTGTCATTGACAGAGGACTCACCTGGTGTACAATGTATGACAGTATGCCGGCGGTCGAACGCTCACTGTCGTATGTATGAGTCAGAAGAACACCATAGCCGAGAAGATGGCATTGCCCCCCAGTACACCCCCGCACAATCATTTTCTCGCTGACCAGCCAATGCGTATTGCCATGCGCTAGGGAAGCCTGGACCGGAACCCTGATCCGGGCTCTCCCCCGGACCCAGCGGCTCTTTAAAGAATTGCAAGAGTCCTGTCCGAGGTCGCTGAATGATTCTTGATACGATCTACAGGACGATAGAAGAGAGCGATGACACGAGGACATAATCATAGCTGTGATGGCCGCCAAGGGAGATGACCCAGGATGGGCGACGGATCAGGCCAGCACGTGGTTGCAGGAGAGCGCCAATCTGGGGTTGGGCACCGACGACGTAGAGAATATCGACCTAGTGGAGGTACGTGTGGGATGACGAGATTGACCCGACGGCAGTTTCTCAAGCTGTCCGGCGCAACCGCAGCCGGAGTCGCGCTGCTGGGCGCTGGCTGTGCCGCCCAGCCCGCTCAGAATGCCGGGCGACGGCAGCTACCAGCCCCTACCAGCGATCAGGCCTACCTGGCCGTCGCCCGGGGCGGCGATCCAGCGGCGATCACAAAGACAGCGATCGCCGCGCTGGGCGGCATCGAGCGCTTTGTGCGCTCCGGCGACGACGTGATCATCAAGCCCAACATCTGCGTGGACTATCACCCACCGGAATACGCGGCGACGACCAACCCCACCGTCGTCGCGACGCTGGTCACGCTGTGCCTGGGGGCCGGCGCGCGGCGCGTGCGCGTGATGGACATGCCGTTCGGCGGCACACCTGAATCGGCCTACGCGGTGAGCGGGATCGAGGAGGCGGTGCAGGCAGCCGGGGGCACGATGGAGGTGATGAGCCCGGTCAAGTTCACCGAGTTCGACATCCCCGCTGGCAAGGACATCACCGCCTGGGACGTCTACCGGGACGTGATCGAGGCCAACGTGCTGATCAACGTGCCCATCGCCAAGCACCACTCGCTGGCCCGGCTCAGCCTGGGGGCAAAGAACCTGCTGGGCGCGATTACCAACCCAACCCGATCACCGCACCTGCCAGCGCAAACGTGATCTCCCGTTGAGATCGCAGCCCGCGAACCAACAGATACAGCGCCAGCGTGACGAAGAGACCATCCGCGATTTGGTTCGACCCCAGGCGGCT
>Ga0180431_10005881_pt1 | contig 14749 bp, 25 predicted proteins | sample SS_ome_11_FD_132459 | JGI IMG/M metagenome (GOLD analysis project Ga0180431, IMG submission 132459) | Hypersaline lake sediment archaeal communities from the Salton Sea, California, USA - SS_1_MS_1 metaG | ecosystem: Environmental > Aquatic > Non-marine Saline and Alkaline > Hypersaline >... | reverse complement strand
ATGTCTGCGGCTTGCTTGTCTCCCGCTATTTTTTCCAGATTGTAAAGCAGTTCCCCGACTTTTTGCTCTGGAAGCTTGTTTATGGCAGTTGCTAGTTCTTTTGAGCGTTTTGTGCCGGCTCCTCTGATTGCTTTGCCTGTTTCTTTCAGTATGGCTTTTGTGACGGTCTGTCCTGTTGCCTTGCCTAGTGCTTTTTCCAGATTTGCAACCAGTCCCGGGCCAAGGAAGAAAACTTTTACCGTGCCTTTGGTTGGGTGCGGAATGTCCCACGAGAACCATTCTTCGAGGGGCTCGAGCAAATTGCTTAAGCCTTGGACCCATGGGTGGTAATAAATGCCTTGTGCTAGGGCTTCTACACCTTCCGCCAAGCCTTTGCCCAGGTCCCCGGGCGCGGTGGGTTTTGCTTTCTCTTCGGCTTTTTTCTCGGCTTCCTTTTGTTTGTCCTCTTCAGGCGTGGGCGGTGCTTCTTTCACCATTCCAAAACTCTGCCCGGGTAATGACGAGCCTTCAGCCCACACCATTGTCCACGTTCTCTGCTTGTAGCCTTTCGCAGAGAGTGTCATTGTGTGCCTTCCCGGCGTAATCTCGTGTTTAAAAGGACTCCCGGCATTCACAGCGACAACGTGCCCGTCAACTGTGACATTTACAGGCACATTCGTCGAAAATTCAACATAAGCCGGCTTGGGTGCTGGTTTCTTGGCAGGAGGCTTTTTCTCTTCCTCTTTTTCTCCCCGCAGTGCCTTGCCTTGCGCAGTCCAGTACGCTACGGCTGTTGGGCTTTCTTTGGCTCCTGTAATGCCAATGGCCCAGCGGTACACGTTCAATGGGTCCTTTTTCTTGTCAATGTAAGTGTGTGTTTTTTCGCCATTCCAAGCCAAGCCAACAATCACATCGTCGGCTCCCCGATAAATCTGCCAATTAGAACCGCCTGCCCAATACTTGTGCGGAGCATAGCCAACAGAAATAGAACCGCCCCATGGAGGCTTAATGCCAGCTCTCGCCACAACAATCACACCCGTCATTTACCGAGCTCTTCAACTTCCTCGGCAATTTCCTTAATGCTACGAATTCGCATACGTTCCACTACAAACAACTACAATCAAAATAATTAAAATAGTTTTCCCTTAAGCACACCGTAAACGTGCTCTGTGCGAAAACAAAAAAACCAAATCCCTTATTAATAAAATCTTAAGGGCTGTGTGTGTGTGCTGTGCTTGTGTGCGTGGGTTTGTTGGTATTTTTGAAGGTGTTATTGTGTGTTTTGAGGCTTGTAGGAGTGAATTTTAGTCCAATGCCCTGCGGTCATTGGCCCACTTCTTCCCCGCTGTTGCGTGGGGCGGGTGGGCGGGCTTGCAAGCCCTGTGTTTAACTGTTTTCCATGGTTTTACTGTTATCCTATGGGTAAACTGTTGCTTGAAGTCCATTCAAGAGCAAGGTAGTTAAATTAATGATGGTTGAGTGTCAAAATTTTATTAATAAATGTTGGAGGCACTCTTTTTGGGGTTGTCGGACACCGAAAAACTCCTTCAAAAAATGCCTTGGTTTCCTATACGCTACCTGATGATTTCGTGGAGTTAATTACGCTCCGCCAGGAGCGGGGCTTGTTATTGCTTCGCCTTGAATTTGGTGCCCGAAAAAAAAAGGGTTTAAGGACGCACTTTCGGGGCAGGGCGTTGTTTTACCCTGAGCAGACCACCAACGTGCCAACGCTTGTGTTATATTTTCTTCGCCCCGTTGTCCCGGTGCGTCCTTTTTGCTGTAAATCACTGTTTTATGGCGTAATAGTCTTTCTGTTGAAAGTCGCTGATTAGCTTCTTTTTCTCTTGTTTTGTAATGTCGTTTAATGCGACTTTGAGTCGTAATGCTCTGAAGTCTTTTAGAAGCACTGCTTTTGCGTCTCGTTGGAGTTCCCACCAGCCCTTTGGTTTTGGGAATTGCTTGTTTCTTGCTTGTTCAAGGCGTTTTATTTCCTGTCTGTGTTTGGCAATGCGCTTGTTAAATGCCTTGTAGCCTGCCATTTTTTGCAGTGTTTTTGCACGTCTGTTGGCTTCGTTGATGTTTTCCTTTTCGAGGGCTCGTTCGTGTTCCCCGCGAATTTCTTTTATTAATTGTAGTCCAGTCATGGTTTCACCTCCCGGGAAGTCCATAATTTGCTTATTTCTGCGTTTAACGTGTGAAAGTTGCTGTCTTCTAGCATGCTGTGAATTACTCGTTTCAGGCGTGTTTTCTCATATCCACAGAATTCGGCTATTATGACGCCTAATACTTCGTAATCTGTCGGCTGTACTGGGTCAACGTAGGCTGAAGCACGTTTTGCTGTTATCAGCACTTTCAGCGCCATATTGTAGTCGTGGGCGGTCATTGTGAACCGCCCCCGTTTGTTTTTGCATTGGCTTCCGTGGCTATAAGAATGTCGTAGTATGCTTGTATGCGTTTTGCAAACTGCTTTTGTGCTTTGGAGGGAATAGTCCTCTCAAAAAGCATTTCACGTTGAGCAAGTTTAACGCTTAAACCATGTTTTACAGCACTAAAAACAGGGCTTGCTGTTTGCGTGTTGCCGTTGCCGTTTCTGCCGTTCTCTTGTGCTTTGATGTCTTTAAGGTAGTTTATGTAGTCTGAAGCTTCGGTTTTTTCCATTCTGCTGGCTGTGTAACTGGGCGGAATTGCTATGTTTGTCGTGTCGTTAATTTCACCCAGCAATGCTTCTATTAGGTCATACTGCTTCGCTGTCGCAAGGGTGGCGTTTTCGTCCGCTTGCTCACCAACTCTCTCATTTAATCTAGGCATATAAAATACCTCCATTTTTACTATTCCGGGCTTGCACCCGAAGCGTAAGGAAAATAAGAGGCCCGAAAGCCCGATTAAACGCCTCTCGCTGGAGCGGCTCTGGGGCGCGGAGGCGAGGGCTTTAACGGGGTTTCGTGGCGAATGTCTTACGCGAGGGTTGAGGGGGGTCTGGGGGGAGCTTCGCTCCCCCCAGGCTTTTGAAGGGACATTTAAGCGCGTTTTTTACGGTGTTTGCTAAAACAGCTTATTTGCGCGTTTGCCCTGTCTTCAGCCTACCCACCACACCCCGCAGTTCCGCTATTTGAATTCGGGGTCGCCTTTCATGGCGAGCTTGGTGAATATTGCTTTTGGAAATGCGCCTGTTGCGCTGTGGTATGCTCCTGTGTGGATTGCTAGAAATGCCATTCGCCTGAGCTGTACGCGTTCGCAGTCGCTAAGCGCTAAAAGCACGGCTCCTGTGTTCTTAAGACTGTGTTCCATAATCAATTTACCCCCAATACCTTTCTTTTTCTACATAACATGTTCTTTATTCTTTCCGAGCTTTATTACCGGAAGTCCCGGGGGTGGTGGTTCGCTGATTTTGGCACATGTCGCCCAGGCGGAGACTGGTAGAGAGTGATTACTCCGGGCCAGAGCCAGCAGGTCTCGTGCTGGAATGAAAGCGGTATCACGACAAACCGCGCCCTGCGACATTGCACCCTGTTGAGACCAGGTAATTGCTTTATGCCTGTTTAGCGTGTGCCAAAACCATCTTTTTTTTCTTTTGAGAGTGTTTCTTTGTCGTAACCGTCTTTTGCCCAGTCGCTTGTCTGTTGTGCCCATACTTGGCGTTTTCTTTGATCGTTTTCCTTATACCCTCTCTGGAATCGTGTCATGTTTTGTCCTCCATTGATGTGCTTTTATGCTGTTGTAACAGTCTAGGCAGAAGTGGTTGCGTTTGAGTGTTCCACGGCCTCTTTCTTTAAGGCAGTCCAAGTGATACCGGTCGCCGGGCTTGATTTTTCGCTTGCATACATAGCATTTCATGTTAAAAGTCCTCCCAGTCGTCTTCTTCGTCCCAGTCGTCTTCTTCGTAATTAAATGCTTGTTCTAGTGCCCAGTCTTTGACGCGTGCCATGGCCGGTTGCCTCCCATCGTTCAATGTCTTGTAATCGGCACTCCCGGCTACAGAAGCTTCCGTGCGTGGTGTCTGTGTACTTTCTCCCACAATTTTGGCATTTAAAATACATAAGACGGCCCCCGTTTGCTTTGTTGTATTGCCCGGCGTACGACGGTGGCTACAATGGACACTCTGCAGATTTCAAGCACGGTCAGGGCTTGTAGTGTGTTTAAGTCATTGTCTTCTAGTATTTTGTCTAGGGCTTTTGCCGCCTTTTCTACTTTGTCGTCCTGTTTTTTTGTCACTCTGTAGCCTCCTGAGTGTTTTCGTCCGTTTCGATTTCCATGATGTTTTTGAAGAACGCGTCTTTCATGCGGAGTATGTTGCTTTCTAGCTTGGCGCAGTCGTATTCTTTGGCTGGGTTGATGCTCGCCGCCACAATACGCGCCGCCGCTTTCAGGCATGTTTGCTGTACTATTAGCGATTGCTTGTCGGCGTAAAACTTGTGTTCTGAGGAAAACTCTGTTGTGACTGGGGGTTCTTCAACGGGCGCCGTGTCGGGTTTTTTTGCTGGAATTGTGTCTTGTTTTAGGACTTTGGTGATTTGGAGCTTGTCCGAAAAGTTGCCTGAGCCTTCTGTGACCTGAAATGTTGCCTCGTCTCCTGTGTTTACTTTGAGTTTGAGGAAGGTGTAGTAGTCTGTGTCGTCGCCCTCTAGGTTAACAAAAAAGCCTTTACCTGATTTCCATGGCACCAGCTTGCTTATTTGCCCTGTTACCGTGTTTTCGTTGGTCATTCGTCCCACCGTCCTTTGTAGCGTGGGATGGTGCTGTGCCCCCAGAAGACAAACTGGCCGTCATGGTCGAATAAGGCTATTGTCCGTCCGTTCATTTCAATGTCCACGCCGACCCGGCCCGTGTTTAGTGTGAGTATGTCGTTCTTTTTCTCCTCACTGCCTTTTATGACTATCATTTATCCCACCTGTCTTCAAATCGGGACCCCACACCCGGTCCGTAATACTTGAATGTGCCGTTGTGCTCGAATGATGCTATGAGTTGGGTGCCAATGCGTACGTCAACGCCGGTGCATGATTCTTGCATATTAATCGTTGGACCTGCGTTTTCTCTCTTTATCGTCAGTTTTTGCATTTACCACCCCTCCCTTCTTTGGTTCTTTTTCTTCCTTTTCTGCTTTGGTGGCTTCCCTGTACTTGAATTCTAGGTCAACCCTGTTGAGTTTGCCGCATCCTGCGCATGGCAGTAAGAAAGCGGCTTTACTTAGCTTTGTCTCCGTCATTCATAAATCCCTCCTTTGTCAGAAATTCCTCCAGGGCCCAGTTCATCACGCGCCCTTTGGTGACCCCTGCGTATTTGCAGTATTCCCTTAAAGGCGCTTCCAAATGGTTCTGAAGGTATGTGTTCATAGCTGGCATAATAATGCCTCCCTATCTTGTCATTATACAGATAGCTACACTGTTGTTTATATATGTTTCGGCGACCTCTTTGCCGGTGAATTAGCGGGTTTATTTCCCGGTGTTTTTGATTGTGTCAAGGATTCTGTCCAAGCCCAAAATCATCAGGCCAACGCCTAGGACGTTGACACCTGCTTCTAGCATAAACATTTCCATGCGGTTCTACCTCCAAATTAACCCGACAATGGCCGAGATTATAAGCGCAATGCCTCCGGCGACGTACTTGACTGCCGCGAACGCGGTTTTGACCTCAGTTCCCAGTTTTATTACGGCTGAGGTGTTTGAGTCGATTTTTCCGTGCATTTCTTTCATTTGCCCTTCAAGCCATTTAAACTCTTTGGAATTCATGTTTTGCCTCCTCGAGTGTCACAAACCAGTGGTGGAGAGCGTAAATGGTTGCGAGTGTAAAAATCATTAGCTCCATTCCCGCTATTGCCGGGTCCAGTTCTCTTAAAAGGAGTGTTTTTTGGAGAAACAGCACATGGAAAATGAAAGCCAGTGATGCGGAAGCTGTGAGTATTGCGCAGGCTCCTAGGAATTTTACGATTTTTGCCAGTTTGTTGTTCATTTACTCTTCCCACCCCATAATCCAGCCGGTTGCTACTAGTCCGGCGCCTCCGCTGTAAACTTGAATTGTCGCACCCTGGGCCATTGGAATGGTTGTAGGCGGATTAAACATCACTGTGTCGCTGTCTGTCGTGCTGTACGTGCCTGCGATGTGGCTTTTTGCGTATGCCAGCAGGTTTGAATTGCTCGTTATGTGCATATAGCACACGGTGTTGCCTGTTGTCGCATAGTAATTAAGGCCCGCGGCGATTAGGTAAAAGGATTTTCCCGCCGGCACGGTGTAAATTGTGGTGGTTGTGTTGGTTGCTGAGCCTCTGTGGTAAACCATCGGCCAGCCCTCGGACGCCGAACGAGGCAACACCCTTAATGAGTTCTGTGAGCTCATTAGCACGTCGTTGGTGCCGTCTGACACTATGACTCTGCTGTAATCCACAGCGTCTTTTGGTAATTCCACAGAAATCGTCCAATCCGGTGCGCCTGATGCCATTTAGGACCTCCTTTTAAATAGCCTGAAGAACATGCGAATCATGTCGGCTAGGTTTATTTCAGGGAATAATTCTTCTTTACGCAGTAATCCAATCCTGCAGGTGACAGTGTGTGAATAGGTGTCGTCTTCATTCCACGTGTATAATTCCAGTGTGTTGTTCCCGGGTTTCAGTTCATATACTTCGCTGAAGCGTATAACGAGATTGTCGCCTTTTAGGTTGCCGTCGATGTTCCGTGGCCACAACGGGGCGCCAAAATGTTTGACCCGGGCGTGGGCAAGACCCACGCACCCGGCCGGGAACATGAATTCAACGTAGTGTATCACGCCCGCTGTCAATTTCATCTTTGTTTTTACCGGGCTCGTTTCCGTCGTATTCGCAGGTGTTTCCGCGTCAAACTCGAAGTACACTCAAATCACAACCCTAAAAGCTTGTGTGTTTCGTCATTCAGGCCCTTGTGAATCTTGTCGTAGTCTTCCTGCACGATTAAATTGTGCTCTAAAAGTGACCTTATCAGGCTTTCTTGACTGATTATTTGTTTGAGCCTACATGATACTTTGTCCATGTTTTCCCTCCGTTAACCTTCAACAGTGTAACCGTGAATGTCCATGCTGATTTCGTCTGCGGACGTTCCGCCCACGAATTTGGCCCTGAGCGAATCTCCGGGCGCTACGATGATTTGTCCTGCAAAATCCACGCTTATGTCAGCTGTTCCGGGGTCTGTTGCCGTGACAAGGTATTCCCGGCCGCCACGAACCACGCATAATTCTATGCGTGTTGGCGCTGTTGTTCGCTCTATTGCGCTCACGTGTGTTATGACGTAAAGCAGGTTTTTCGTCGTCTTGAATTTGTGGTCTAGGTTTTGGCTTGTTGTGTCGCTTATGGTGCTAGTCGCATTAAACAACACTGCCCGGAAGCTGTTGACCCGGACGCTCTGCAGGTCCGCCAAATAACTCATGTACGCAATGCGTTGTCTGTCTGGTAATTCAGGTAATTGTTCTTCTACTGTCATTTATTCGTCCCTCCTGATTGTTTTCTTAAGCCGTATTTCGAGGTCGTCCACCCGTCCTACGCCTTCAATAATCTTGAGTTCTGTTTTGCCCTTTCCGTTTTTAGGTTTTTGGCTGTCTGTCGTGGGCGGTTTCTTCAGTATAGCGCTTACTCTCTTCTCTTCTGCTTTTACAAGCGCTTGCAGGTTGCCATTCGGAAAGGTCATGTTTGTCTCCCTGATTTCTTTTGTGTTGTTTCTCCTTTTTTATCTTTTCCCTTTTTGCCCGATAGTGTCAATTCTTGGTGCATGTTTCTGAGCTCAATAAGGCCACCTTGCAGTGATTGAGCTGTTTTGCGTTCATTTTCTAATTGTGCTTCTAAGGCACCAATTTTTTGCATGACTGCTGTGTGTTGTTTTGACAGTGCAGTTGCCCTTTTTTCCAAGTGTTTCCGCATATTCATCCCATCCCTCCATTTTCTAAAGCTCCAACACCCCGCTTAAGCAGGTGTATAATGCGCGGAAGACGGTTTCTCCGTTGACATCAACCATTTCCATGCCCCGCCATATCCAGAATGTCCGGTCACCGCCTCCGTCTGTTTGTGGTCCAACGACTGCGCCTGTACCGTTGGCTGTGGTTAAATGTGAAGTGCAGTCTTCGCCCCACGTGCCGACATAACTGTGGAATGGTTTGTCGATGTCGTCCTGGCGGGCGTCAAAACATGAGTCTGCGCCTGATGTGTGGTCTTGGTGTGCTCTTACGACTGGTTTGCCTACTGCGGACGTATTTGAATGAAAGTTCGCAGTTGCTAGAGACGGGCTTAAACCAGTGGTCCCTTCTCTGGAAACAGCGATTGCTCTTTCTCCTCCCGCAACCTCTAAAACTCGGTATGCGGAACCTCCGTCCATTACGTTTACAACAATATCCCCGTCGGAAATCGCAGTTCCCTCAAGTCCGAAAATGTCTCCTACAAGAGTAGAGTCTTGATACATGCGAATTCCTGTTCCAAACCCGGAAGTTCCTGAGCCCGTGCTTACTCTGTTCAATTCAAACATTGATTTTGCACCGGTGGTTGAGGTGGTGTTTGACTGGAATTTGAATACCTTTTCTGTGGTGTTGTTGAGTGTCAATAGCATGTCTCCTGTTGCGGTTCGGAGACTCAAATCTTCATTACAACCTACTGTGAATTTGTCTTGTGCGGAAATTTCCAGATCCTGAAGGTTTGCGTTATAAGAAATGTAGCTCTCTGCAAAATTTGCTTCATCCCCGAAATAAATCGTGCTTGTCCCCGTAGAGCCGGACACCAGTCTAAAGTGGGTACCATAAGCCGCCGCTCCGCTGTTTTGGATTGTCTGGCCTATTGTGACAATACCACTTGCAAAAGGACTGCCTGAATTGTAAACGTGCAAAACGTCCGCCGGGTCGGGTGTTCCGCCGATTGTTGTGGGTCTTGTGATTTTACAGAAATCGTTGCTGTCAGGCGTTATGAGGATATCATCAGCGCCTACTATGTTGAGTTTGCCCATGTTTGAAGTGAGTGTTTGGTCAGTGGTGTCGTCTGTGAACACCAAATCCGAGCCTACTGTGGTTGTTGAGTCAAGCTGGCTGTGTTTGTGTAAAGTCGTGGCGTCTGAGCCATCTGAAAGAGTCTCTAATTCTGCCCCCGTCACATCTGTTGCCGGGTCGTTGCCTGAAACGTACGTGTAATTGGTTGTCGGCCAGTCTGAGATTCCGCTTGTTGTGTGCACGTGCAAGGCATCTGCGTTTGAGCCATCTGAAAGAGTCTCTAATTCGGCTCCTGTGATGTCAGTTGCCGGGTCGTTTCCCGAGACGTAGGCATAATTGATCGTTGGAAAGTCCGTTATTGCGGAAATGGTGTGAACATGCAAGGCATCAGCATTTGACGTATCCGAGAGTGTTTCCAGTTCAACGGCTGTAATGTCCGTGGCTGGGTCGTTGCCAGAAACATAAGCGTAATTGATTGTCGGGAAATCAGTGATTGCGGAAACTGTGTGAACATGTAAGGCGTCCGCATTTGAACCGTCTGAAAGCGTCTCTAGTTCAGCGGCTGTGATGTCTGTCGCTGGGTCATTCCCGGTAATGTACGCATAATCATGCGTTGTCTGTGAATGGTCGTAGCCCGTTTTCGCGTTAGCGACCGTCAACGTGTTTGTTCCGTCTGATAAATTCCTTGAAAGAAATAGGTCTCTCCATCGCTTAGCGGTTTGTCCAAGGTCATGGGTTCCATTCGCTGTGCTGTAAAAATGGCCTCCATGTTCCCAGTCAGCCGTTGAAGGCTTGTTTGTCCCGTCTTTTCGCCAGTAGCGCTCATCATACCAGCTTTCAGGCCTGGGCAAATCACGTGCTCCTGTAAATACCTTTCTCCTTATCGGAGAAAGTCCCCTAGAAAAGGCATAAACCAAGAGGGGGTCACCCCTCTCAGTAGCGCCTCAGCTGTTGCAAAACAACTTCTGCTGTCGAACTAGAGCCAACGCTGGACCCTGCAGTTAATGCGAGTTTTAGAGCGCCTACGCCGTTAAGGTCGTACCAGTCTCGCAAGTCTTCCTGCATGCCGAACGGCACTTCAAGGGCTCCGTGGGGCATTGCTCCTCGGATGTGTGCCTGAAAGTGTTCTGCGTTGTCAGCGTTAATTCCGATTGTTCCACCGTAGTCTTGTGGCATTGTTACAGTGCTTAGGCTTGTGCTGTCTGCCCCTAGTGTTGATTCCATGTCATACGTTGATGCACAGAAATGGTCAACCACTGAGCCTGTGCCAATCCCCCTTAGTGTCTCAAACATGTGCGGGTGTCGTTTCAGGGTCTTTGACAGGTCGCTTGTTTTTATGTCGTTAATGACTGTTTTTCTGCCTTCGTCTTCAGTGAGTTTGACTTTGTTGTACTGTTGCCAGGGCTGTTTTCCGCCTGAAAGTGACTGTACTAGCATTTTTCTGATTGTCAAGTCTGTTGGCAGGTCAATGGATTCCACGCCTGAACTCGTCAGGCTGTAGGTGTAGTGTTCCTTTGATTGCAAAAATCCCATGGGATTTACGCGTTTCTCGTCAAAAAGGTCGGCGTACACCCAGAGCGCACCTGCGTCTGGAGCACTGCCTCCGCTTGCTTTGTTGTGTGTGATTTTTAACTGAAGGTTTCTGAACCTGTTGGGGTCTAGTGCCAGTTCCGGGTCATACTTGTAGCGCCCGAAGTTGAGCTGGAATGTCTGAATGTTCATCACGTCGTTCCTGTACTCGTTTACCTGAAATGGTAGGTCTCCGTTTTCGTAATAGTTTAGGGCCTGTGCTTCTATTCCCGACAGGGAATACATGATGTCAGAGCCGTCCGCTATTTCGAGCAGAGAAACCATTTTTGCACCATGTGCCGTGGGTGTTGACCCGTTGTTTGTGCCTTTGAATTGGACGGTGAGCCGGCTTATTGGCTCCACAAAATCAAGGTCAACTGTTTTTGTCGCCGCCGTGGTGGCGGTTTCATTGACAACTAATCCTTCGTACCGATATCTCATGCTTCGTTCCCCTCGTCTCCTACATGCTCAGCAGGGGGTTGTTCCTCTGCTGGCTGTCCTTTGGGCCTTTCAGCCTCTTTTTTTCCGCTTACCATCTTAGCCCACCTACTTGCGTTTCATGTCGTAGAGAGCTCTGACTATCGGTTTTACCCGGCCGTCAACGTTGGCAATCGGGTCTGCTGTCCTTTCGGAAATGCTGACTGCCTCAATGGTTGAAAGCACGTCTCCCATGCCTTTGCGGAATTTGGGTTCTGCGGCTTGCATGCCAGCGGCAATTCTTGCAGAACCTAGTTCAGCCGCGCGTGATTTCCATTCAGCGGTGCTGGTCTTCTGAAGACCTTTCACACGTGATTTGTTGGAAATAGCTTCCTGTACTTTTGCGGCGTAGAGGTCTTCTGCCTCTATGGCTCGCTCAATCGTGTTGTTTGCGGCTTGTACTCCTTGTTTGTATCTTCCTGGAACACTCCCAATGGCGCCTTTCCAGTTGCCAACGGTTGCTTCCAGTCCTTTTGTCCTTACCATGAAGTAATCCCTCCTGGGTTTTTTTAAAAGTATTCTGTTGAATGACTTAATAAATGTTGCGCCAAATTCACCCTCCCACCTACCTTCTTTTAATGGTTTTTGTATTACCATTGTCTTATGTTGCCTATTACCGTTAAAATTTCGCGACCTCAGCGGGATTATCTTGACAAGGAAATAAAGTCCGGGAAGTTTGCGTCTTATGGTCATTCGTTCCGGGGTTTGCTTCATTTTTACAGGACAAACAAACGTGTTATCGAGCGTTTAAAGGGCGAAAACGCAGTTTTAAGGGCAAAAGTCAAGGAGCTCGAAAATAATGGTGTATTATCGCAAGAAGGGGACTCGTCGGGACATTTGGGACGAGTCTCAAACGAAGATAAGTGACCTTTATGACTCAACAATTAGAAAGAAAGTACGTGAACGAGTACCTGAGAGAAAAGTATGCTGACAAGCACCACCAAACGCGTGTGTGGCTTGGTGCACTGCCTCCGGGAAAAGAGGCCGCTGAATTTCAGGTTATTGGTCGTTGGGCGGACATGATTATTTTCGAGCCTGAGGTAATCACTATCATCGAAGCCAAGCTGGAGCCTTCGGGCAAGGCGATTGGTCAACTTCAGCTTTATGGGCAGTTGTTTCGGCAAACGCTTCGATTTCAGGAATACTGGAAGCGTGACCTTGATTTAAAAATGCTCACTACGCGTGTTGACGACCCGGTTAAGGACTTGTGCGAATCTCAAGGCATTGCCTATGAGGTGTTCCGGCCTGACTGGATTACGTACTGGGAAAAAAGAAGGTTTCGCTTATGACGGACAACATTGACAGCACTTATGATTGGGATTATGACCTTTTCGACCTGCTTTAGCTAATTAGAACAGTGGGTTTGCGACAGGTGTTCCGCACACATGACAGTTGATTACCTTCTGGGTTTTTGGTATTGGCTGTTCCTGCATGCAGTTTGGGCACGCTACCTGGATTGTTTCTATTTCCACCGCTTCGGTTGTGCCCAACGTTGACACCATTTCCGGCGCCGCTTCAACTGAAGGACGTGAGATAACTTCCGCTCCCGGAATCATGCCTCCGACAACCTTGTTTAAAACCCATAAATAGTACGCTTTTACAAGCTTGTCTGAATTGAAATTAGCAATTTCGTCCAGATTTCCTTCCCTGAACCAGTCGAGTACGCGTGATTGGTCTGCATAAGGCACCGTCCCTAAAAGGTATGTTGCCCAGTCTTCGAGTGTTCCTGTGGGGTTGTAGCCAAAAACGTACTGTGTTTTAACCTGCTTTTGCTGTTGCATCAGGTCGTATAATTCCATTTCAAGCCATGCCGGAAGGGGTTTTCTGTATCTTTGCATGACTGCGTATAAAAAGCGGTAGTCGAATGAGACGTTGTAGCCGATTAGCACGCTGTACTCGTGCTCGTTAAACCAAGCCATGAAAGCGTCCAGGGTTGCTTCTTCTGTTTCTTCAATAAAATTAAGCGTTTGCGGTTCTAAGGCGTTCGGGTCAAGAACGCCTATGCACAAAATCCTGCTTTCCCATGGCTTTGCTGAGGTTGTTTCGATGTTTATGATTAATTCTTTTTGGGCTCCTTCAAATTCAGGCACCGGCTTGTACTCTGTTAAGGTGGCGGGTAACAGGTTTGGGTAAAATTTCAGGTAATCCGAAGACCAGTATGTTGAATTGTCGGCTTCCAGAGGCTCTAGCGTAGCAAAAATCTCTGTTCCTTTTTTAGGCACAAACGGCTCTTCATCCGTTTTTACCCAGTTTACAGAAATTCCCGCTCCAAATGCGTCTTCGGTCATGTCAGTCCTCCAATAAACGTAATGGGGTTGTCCATGGGACAAACCCTGTTTTGGTGAGCGTGAGTTCGTAGTCGCCCGGTTCTAGCAAAATGGTGTCCGGGGTGTACTTTCCCGTGAATTCTCCGTTTATGAGTATTTTGGCTCCTGTGGGGTTGCTGTTGATGTTGATGCTGGCTAGTACGCGGGGTGCGGGTGGCTCTTCTTCTTTTACGAGGTTGAATGAAAGCCTTGACACTTCCCCGGCTCGCACGTAAACCGTTTGCTTGTGGTCTTTGTATCCTTCCCGGGTGAGAAGCACGTCGTACACGCCCTGCGTTAATTCGATTCGCAGGGGTGTTTTTTGTTGTATGAGTTCCCCGGCAATGTGCACGTTTGCCGCGGGCTCTGTTAAAATTTCCAGTGCACCTTCGTTTTCTTCCTTGCGTTTCCAGCACACCATTCCACGGACCGGTGTTTGCTCGTATTCCTGTCCGTCTTGTGGCTTGTCCGTGTGATAGCCTAGGCTTTCGCAGGTCACGCCTTCCGGTGCTTCTAAAGGCACTTCGATTTTCTGCATTTCCACGGTCAGGTCTGTTGTTTTGTCCTTGTCTATGGTGATTGTGTCCTCGTATGGCCTGTAGCCTATTGCGGACCAGCTGAGTTCGTATGTGCCGGGTTTTAGGTCAACTGAGTAAGCGTGTGCATAAGCGCGTTCCAGCCTGTTGTTTATGTAGAAAGCGGCGCCGATGTGTGCCCCGGTTTTGTTGTCTAATACCTCGTAGGCCAGACGCCCCGCGTTTGTGGCGATTGTCTTGGAAACAGGCTTTAATTCAATGGTTACTACGTTGTCCTGCTTGTCTTTGACGATAATGCGCCTTGTGTCTGTCACATATCCTTTTTTTTCTGTGACAAGACTGTAATCCCCGGCTTGAATGTTCACCGTTGCCGGCGTTTCTGTCGGTGGCAGGATGCCTTGAATGTGCATAAAAGCCGGGTCGGTGTTTGTGGCCACATTTAAAGTAGTTCCGGTGGCTTCTTTCTGCAATCCTTCCTGTATTTGCTTTTCTATGCCCGCGATTTCCACATCTAAACTGTCTCTCCAGCTCTGCCAAAATAATTGTGCTCCTATGCCCAGTATCGGGGCTTTTGCGAAGGTGTCAAATTTTTGCTTCATTTCTTCCAGTATTTGTTTGACACCTGGCCATGTTTCGTTCGCTTCCTTATATTTCCCGGCGTTTATTAAGCCTATTGTTGCTCCTACGGCTCTCTGTTCTGCTTCTTCAAGGGAAAACCCTAAAAAGCTTCCCAGCCCCAAAACACCCAAACTGCCAGTTAAGCCGACTGCTGTTCCTTTTACCAGCACTTTTTGAAGGTCAACGGGGATTTTCGCGATTCCGAGCCTGTAAATGATGTCTGCGGCTTGCTTGTCTCCCGCTATTTTTTCCAGATTGTAAAGCAGTTCCCCGACTTTTTGCTCTGGAAGCTTGTTTATGGCAGTTGCTAGTTCTTTTGAGCGTTTTGTGCCGGCTCCT
>Ga0180431_10005877_pt1 | contig 14758 bp, 13 predicted proteins | sample SS_ome_11_FD_132459 | JGI IMG/M metagenome (GOLD analysis project Ga0180431, IMG submission 132459) | Hypersaline lake sediment archaeal communities from the Salton Sea, California, USA - SS_1_MS_1 metaG | ecosystem: Environmental > Aquatic > Non-marine Saline and Alkaline > Hypersaline >... | reverse complement strand
TCTTGAAGTGCCTTATTGCATCTATCGCCGTAAAATCTCGTATGCTCCCACTTTTCGGATGGCCATTCTTTTGAATATTCCAAATTCTCTTTTTTGGTTAATGAATTCATGGGAAGGATATAAGCTACAACAGAGAGATTGTCTGTAGTTGCTGAAATACCATTTTTTATGCAATATTTAGAATAGGCCTCTGCGGGAGTAAGATGTTTCGGACCTACGACTTCCTTATACTTCTCAAAAATCGGATCGTCTCCCGAAACAAATCCTAACAAGATATCAGGCTCCCAAAACAAGGACCCATCAACACCCGTCATTCTATTTGCTTCATTATTACGAAGGAAATCATTGGCTTTTTCCAAGAACCATTTTTTATCTATATTCATAGGATAGTGAATGCATAATATAATTTAAATTATCACTAGTGTAAAGAAAAAACGAGCTTTTTCGACTTTTTCACTATTTAAAACAGTTTAAATTAATGCTTACACTCTCATTAGTATCTTGACTAATAAAAACTACGCAAAAGGAATTGCTTATGGCATTATTTCGTTATTGTTTTTAAGCTTGGAACCAATTATCGCGAATTCTCGCCCTGCTGAAATAGATAGCTTTATTTACGGAGCAATGACAAGCATTATCATGAGCGCGATATTTTTACCATTAATGCTATTAGAAAGAAAAAGATTAAAGACTAATCTAGAGAGTTTAGACTCTGTTAAGGAAAACGAGAAAATCCAGGAGGTAAATTCTCTTTTAAACGGTTTTAAAAATCATAGATGGTTATTTATTTATCTCGGAATTAATTTTGCTTTTGCTTATGTCTTATTTTTTTGGGGGTATGAGTTAGCGGGAGCCATTAATGGATCTTTAGCTCAAAAAATGGATTTAATATTTGCGTTATTGTTCGGATTTTTAATAAATAAAGAGAAAATCACGAAAACTCAAATTATTTTTTCATTTGTATTATTCTTTGGGCTTATCATCGCGATTACTCGAGGATCTTTTAACCTCATTGAGTTCAATCTCGGCGTAATCATATTAATAATAACCACCATGCTATGGATGTCGGCACACGCAATAACAAGACCAATTTTGGAAAAGAAAGAAATTTCGCCATTTCAATTAGTATTCATGAGAAATTTGATCAGCGGAATTTTTTTATTCGTTTTGTACTTAGCTTTTTTTGGAAATCGCGCGTTTATATTATTGCTCGATCCCATTAACTTGTATAATTTCATTTTAATGGGCATCGTGTATGGAATAGATTTATGTTGTTATTATTTAGCACTTTCTTACATTAAAGTATCGAAGGTTAGCATATTAATGGCTCCATCGTTATTCATCACGACGTTTTTTGCCACCATTTTTCTTTCAGAGGTTTTTACAATATTCCATCTGATAGGAAGCGTGATAGTTATCACCTCAATAGTGATTATAATTAGACTTAAAGAAGAATAGAGAAGGAGCATTTCTAATACTTAGGGGAGTAAAAAATACTATAAGTTTTAAATATAAACTAATGATAATTAATATTGGATAGTAATACAAAATTATTAAACAAAATAGAGGGAATCAATGTGTCTAAAGAAGAAAAGGTAAGCATGAGAATATTAATGCATGCGTTAAATTTTGGAATGCAGGAAATTGCGAAATTTGATAACGATTTTAAGAGTAAACTCGCAGGAAAAAGCGTATCAATGGTTTGGAAAATAGGTGACGATATATCTTTCGTAACAGAGATAGCAGATGGAGAAATTAAGGGATACGAAGGTGCTGGGCCTGACAATCCAACTTTAAAAATTGAAATCGAGGATGCTGGTAAAGGCTTATCAATGCTCATGCAGGGAGCAGAAGGCGGGGGAAGTCTAGATATGGGCACTATGATGAAAGATGTGAAAGTTTCAGGAGACGCTGCTAAGGTTCCAGAACTAAGCTTTATGTTAGAAGGTATCGCTAATTACTTGGGAGGATTGATGGAGTAAAGGGTGATAAAAATGGATAAAGACGAATTTCAAGCTAAATTCATATTTTACATGATGTGTAAAGGAATTGAAGAGGTAGCAGCAGTAGAAGAGGAGATGAAGGAAGAAGTAGAAGAATATGAAGCCAAAATTCAATGGAATATCGGGGAAAATATTAAAGGTTACCAGATATTTGATGCAGGAGAATACTCATTTGCAGTTGATGATGTACTTGAAGACCCTGACGTCACTATGACGATACCGGATGTAAACAACGCAAAATTGTTCTTTACGGGAAAGCTAGATCCAACAGGGGCGTATATGAGTGGAGACTTAACCATAGAAGGCAACTTACAGTTAATCATGGAATATAGCGGAGTTGCAGAGCTACTACAAGATTTTTTAGAACCCTTAACGGGTAGCATTTAAGCTATCTATAACATCATACTTATTTCAACCTTATTTTTTTTTTATTCTCTTTTTTTATTCGAGCTTATTTAGCTTTTTAATGCCAAAATAGAGCAATATTGCCGCAAGTCCAACTGATATTAGAATCATTGGTGTTAATAGAGCTATCTTTAATAGAGCAGGGGGAAGATTCGACGGAAAAATAAAGATAAAGACAAATATTCCTAAAAAGAAGGGAAGAATTTGCAATATTACTAATAAAAAGACGTTAATAGACATTTGTCTCCCTTTTTCTTCGTATGAGGGCATGTAAGCTTGTAATCCAATTGCTTCACTAAGGGATGTCATGCATTGAATTAAATAAAACACAAAAAAGAAAACAACAGAGAAGAGGTCATATTGATAGACGATTGAAATAAAAATGGTCAAAATTATATCTATTATTATTACAGGAAATAATTGGGCGAATAAATAGGAAGATATTAATGTTTTTATGCCTCTTGGCGATCTTTTATAAATCCAAACTATATCCTTGCTTCCTACAAAGATAAAATTTCCAATTATTATCGAAAACATCATTCCTGCCATCCAAATTATCGTAATAGAAAAAATACTTTTGGCTTCTGCGTCCAATCCTTCATCACTCAAGAACATGTACAAAATAGCCATAAAACCAACTAATCCAATTACATAGATTAATTTCATTATGTTTTCTTTTTTCCGAAAAAATTCTTTTAATTGAGTTACCACCAATCCTGACCAATCTCGGGGAGTTACTTTTCTAACGAGCTTATATATCGCTCCCTCTTTTTCAATTATGGAACTAAACTTTTCTATACCACCTTCTAAAGTAAAAAATGCATCTGCCTTCTTGTAAGCTATATATAATACTAAAAAAGGTATAAAAATAGCTAACCAAGCGCTAGACCAGATATTTAGAAGATAAGAACTGATGAAGATGGGATTTATTGAATACAAGATGATGTTAGAATACCAGAGTGCGGGATGAAACATTAACCAGTTTTTTAACTGTGGATTTTCCATGAGGTATTGAAAGAAAAATTCAAGTGAATATATTAACACGACCATGCCTATTCCTACTAAAAACATTAGAACCTTACCTAGATCTCTTGCTTTCTCACTTTTAGCAATTTTATGTTCTAAGAATGAAGCTATTATATTCCCAATTAGTATTGCAAAAACTACCAAACCTATTATACATCCATAAATAATGAGATATTGAAAGAATGTCAAAGAAACCAGCGGATTTATTAAACCTGTTATTATTGGAGCAAATATCAAAACTCCGGCAATGTATATAGGGATTTTGCCAAAAAATTCACCGATGAATATATCACCCGCCGAAACGGGAGATGCTAAGATCAATTCTTTAAAACCAATTTCAGTTTTACGAAATACAGTATTGATCGGATATACCATTATCATCAAGAAGAACGCCATTAATAAGTATTCGATGACTAAAGCTACAGCTTGTTGAAGAATTTCTACTGGCCACGTGCTAATACTTTCCACAGCGGGCATTATAAGCATTTCTATTAGAAACGGGGCCAAGAAAAGCGCCCAAAATATTATTATGGAATAAATTATTACAAAAAACCAGGTTCTATGTTTTCGGAAACGGCTTGTTCCCCTTCTTATTTCGCTTTTAGCAATGGTTTTCCAACGACTCATTGATTTCGTAATTATATTATTTTTTTCTTTTCTTTTTTTCTTTCAAATTATTATTAGAGCCTTCCTCCCTCCAAGCGAGTAAATCTTCAATACGGGTGGCACCCATGATTTTCAAGTAAGCCCCTTCCAGGTCTTGTGCTCCTGCTGATTCAATTATTTCTTTTGGACTTCCTTGAACTTTCAATTCACCCTTATCAATAATCCCAATTAAGTCGCATAATTCTTCTGCGGCGTCAAGCAAATGAGTACAAATAAAAATGGTTTTATCAGCCTTTTTTGTTAAATCTAAAATGAGATCCTTTACCATTCTTGTAGCAGCAGGATCCAAGTTTGAAGTTGGTTCGTCAAGGAAGATTATTTGAGGATCTTGAATTAAAGCAGCGCATAAACAGACCTTTTGTTTCATACCCCTGCTATATCCTTCTAAAAGATCGTTTTCTCGACCTTCTAAGTCAAAGATATCCAATAACTCTTCAATTCTAGTAGAAATTATTTCTTTAGGTAAATAATATAACTCGCCAATAAATTCCAAAAACTCCTTAGCGGTTAGTTTTTGATATAATCCAGGTGATTCTGGTAAGAATCCACAAATCATCTTCACATCCTTACTCTGTGTTATGATGTCAAAACCTCCAACTTTTGCCGTTCCTGAAGTTGGACTGATTATAGCGTTTAACATACGAACTGTGGTTGTTTTTCCTGCGCCGTTAGGACCTAGTAGGCCATATGTTTTACCAAAAGGAATGTTAATATTTAAATCTTTTACAGCTACAACATCTCCAAAATTCTTTGTAAGGTTTTCAGTCGAAATTGCGAAATTTTTGTACATTTCTTATCGTCTCCATGGAGTGTATATTAAATATGGTAAATAATTTAATGTTTTAAATCTTTTGATAGCGGTAAATTTTAAGATGAAACTGGAAAAGAAAGAAATAGAGCTGAGAAAAACTCGTTTAACTTTTACTTTCCAAAATTTTTTATGCGTTTCCACTTTTTTACAATTATCTTGGACGATATCAAGTATGTGAAAGGTTTAATTTTTGGTTTAATAGGAATTCTATTTGTAGGTCTTCAACCCGTTGTAGCAGTATCAAAACCAGATAGCATTGACGCATATCTTTTTGCCGCCATGACATGTTTTGTTGAAGCAATTGTATTCTTTCCTATAATGCTAATAGATAGGAGAATGATCAAGGTAAATAGTAAGAAAGGGGAATTTAATGAGGAGAGAAATCATTCTTCCTTGCATGGATGGAGAAATAATAAACTGATTTTAATTTATGTTGGGCTTACTTTTGGTATTGGTCAATTGCTTTTCCAGACAGGTTATCAATTGGCAGGTTCTATAAATGGAAGCTTAGCCCAGAAATCAACAGTTATTTTTTCGCTATTGTTTGGTGTTCTAATAATGAAAGAAAAGGTGGAGAAGACGCAAGTTGTTTTCTCGCTCTTATTATTAGTTGGATTGATGATTGCCGTTACTCAAGGTTCGTTTAACCTTCTAGAATTCAATTTAGGCGTATTATTACTCCTGATACTTGCTTGTATTTGGATGCTGGCCCACGTTATCACGAAAAAATATATATTGGATAAAAATCAATCTACAGCAACTCAAATGGTATTTATTCGTAATGGAATTAGCGCAACATTCCTCCTCTCAACATATTTCTTAATATTTCCTCTGGAAAATGTCAATCTTATTTTCAATCCTGTCAATATTGTCTATTATGTAGCAATGGGAACCGTCTATGGAATAGGATTATTTATGTGGTACAAGACTCTTTCGCTCATTGATGCATCGAAAGCTACGATTTTGTATTCCCCAACACCAATCATAACCGCAATTTTTTCCGTTTTTCTCTTGGGAAAAGTATTTACGGTTTATCACTTGATAGGTACAATAATCGTCATAATATCAATAATAATGATTGTTAAGCCTAAATCAAAAAAAAATAATGAAAAAGAAGTAGAATAACCAAAAACGGTTTATTTAATTACTCGATCTTGATGTCATGGTCTTTAAAGATATCTTTGATCATGTTTTCTAAAAATTCTTTTACTTCAACAACGTCTTCTTTTTTCACGGTTCGCTTCTTGCTAATCCTGCTTTCTGTTATCTCAATTTGCTCTGGAGCCCAGCTATATTCGTCGTTGTAAGTAAACCATACTTCTTTATATGCACCTTCTTGACCACCGTCCCTAGCTAATGGCTTATCTTCAACTTTTATTTGGGGGTCTGGTAAGTAGCACCAATCAAGAATAACCCATTCTAAACCTCTTTCAGAATCTGCCCTATCTGCCAAATATATGCACCAGCCGTGCCCTCCTAAGTTAGACTCATCTGTAGCGGGAGCCGTAATATCCGCAAGTACGGTTCCTCCAGTACTTTTTACTCGCCAAGAAGGGATTCCGGCATTAATGCATAAAGCTGCGGTAAGTATTGCTCCATCTTCACAATCACCAATGCCAGATTGTATTGTTTCGAAAGGGAATTGCCAAAATTCCACGCAATCCGCTGTTTCTTCGTCAAATTTATAGGAAAGAAAATCGTTAACAAATTTCTGACAAGCGTGAGCAGTGTCATTAAAAGTGCCTTTTTTCAATTTAGCCTCCTCAATCACGTGATTTAGAATTTCGTCGTTGTCCTTAATAAATGCCTTTACGTCCACATCTATTTGTTTGTTATACTCTTCTCCCCTTAAAGCACGCCCCGTATATATGATTGGTTGCATTACCCACTTGCCATTCCAATAATCAGGTCCATACTTGCCATAATCGTCTTTTTCTTTTTGTGGTTTTGCAGGTTTTTTAGGGGGTGTAGGCAACCAACTTGGAGTATCGGGGATTATAGGTACATCAGGTCCTGGTTCTATGGGGATAAAAAGAGTCTTGGCTTGATTAATCCAGCCTTCAACGTCTTTCTGGGTTGGAAGCTCTTGGATCACACCGGGATTTTCCTTGACATATTCCTTTATTTTTGCAAAAGTGCTCTTGGGATTTCTTCGAGATAATTCTTTGACCGAATCAATTCCAATTTCATTCAATAGGCTTGCATAAACTGGGCCAATTCCATCCAATCCCATCAGCTCTGCGTGTTCTTGCCATGTATCTATTTTTTTTGCTGCGATTCCCGTTTTTTTCGCTAAGACTTTAATTTCCTTATCTGACAACAAAATTAAATCTTCGACAGATGATATCCCTACTTTCTCTAATTTTTTTGCATCAGCAGCCTTAAGTCCTACTATTTCTGTAAGTTTCATTTTAATAACTCTTATAGTGTTTCATCATAATTAGTTAATATGTAAATAGGATAGGATTCTTTTTATTCTATCTCATTATATCATAGTTCTTTAGAGAAATAAGAAAAAAAAGGAAGGTTATTTTACATTAGATTCGTTCATTAAGAAGGCAATACAAATTTTTAATACATCGTCCAAGGAGCCTCTTTCAATCATGTCTAGCGTGTCAGTTGGTTGGTGGTAGAATTTTACAAATTTCCTTAGTTCCATTGCGGATATATTAGCTGCTTTAACTCCAGACTTCGAAAAAGCTGTTGCATCAGTACCGCCACTAATTTGCCCGAGAATTTTAGCTCCCGTGCTCGCGCCTAATTCCTTTACTTCGATACCAGCAAGTTCTGATGCTTGTAAGATTTTTTGAACGACTTCTTTTGAGTGTTTTGTTCGCGTGGTTGGTTCATATTCAACGACTTGAGTTGCTTTCGTACTTTGAATTCCATCCATGTTCACGCACACTGCGTCAAATTTTTTTAATTCGTCGAGATGTCGTTCTACATACCGATATGCCCCTCTCAATCCTGCCTCTTCACATCCAAAGGATAATAATTGAATTTCCGTGTTTTTGGGAAGGATTTCCTCGTGTTTTTTTAAATATCGCCCCATAGCTAATACAACAGCCACGGCACTCAAATTGTCCACGGCCCCAGGAACTTTATTAGCTCTTTCTCCAGGAGTAACGAAGAAAAATAATAATACTAAAGGAACGCATACTATAATAAGGAGCCAAGTTACTAAATTGAGAAAAAAGCTGTAATTAACCGGGAGTGAAAAGAAAAATACAATTAACGCTAGAACTAAGATAACTCCTGAGAGGAATATCCAAAAAAATAATACACCTATTCCAATAAATAATATAATAGGATACCCTGCCTTAAAATACCTTAAAAGATTGAATTGAAGGGCGCTATCGTGATGACCAGAAAAAATAATTATGTTGTTTTTGTCACCCTTCGCTTTGATCTTTCCTATAACATTTTGAGACTCTCGCTTTTTGAATAACTTGTCAATAAACTCGCGATAATTAAAAAATTCCTCCCAAATTATAAAGAAGGCGATAATGTTTAAAATAAAACATGTTATCGTTATGTATAATGACCATCCAGGATATACATTTATCATTAAGAATAATAATAAAGACGACAATGCAATAATAATCTCAAGTTTTATATAACCCAAAAAAGCTCTGGGATGACAAGTAAAGGGTTCAATATCAACTTCATCACATGTTTTACTTAGTTCTTCTTTAATAATTTCTGCGCCCTTTGCTTCTTGTGGGCTACACGGCATGCGACAGCCAGCTTCATCTATGATCTTCTGAATTACATCGTACATGTAATCAGAATCTTCTTTTGATATTTCGATATTCATTGTTTTTTCACATTATAACATTATAATTATAATGTAAAAATATTCAACTTCAAGAGATTTAAAGGTTTAATTAAAATGAGATAGAAATAATAGGAGTTTTGATTAGAAAAGATAATTTAACAAAACTGTCTATCAGATACAAATTTATTGATGAATTTTTCTTATATATTTATAGGAAATGCATTCTTTTGCTGAAAGTATAAATGTTATGTGAATCTTGAATTAGAATTTCCTTGTAATTAGTGAATAAAAATTGGAGGAATAATGTCTTTTTATGATAAAAAGCATGGGGAAAGACGATATGTCTAAGGAAGTCGAACTTACATGTCCTACATGTCAAACTTTTAGGAAAATTAAAGTTCCCGCAGCCATATTTTCTCAAAAAAAGTTTGGGACCATCAAAATCCAAGTTCCTCCTGGAGCCGTTTGTAGAGAACATCAATTTATCGCCTTTGTTGATACTAAGGGGATCGTAAGAGGTTATGAGCGTATTGACTTGTTAATGGCCGTTCCAACTGAAGAAACAAAAGAAGCGGACAATAAGGATAAAGCTCTTACTTTAAAGCAATTAATTAGGAAATATGGATTATATGGTGTTTTTAGCCTCCTTCACGCAAAAATTTTTGATTATCCCGCATATATCATTAAAAATAAAGAATCTGAAGATACCCCTATTAAATTAAACGAATTCTTAGATAAAAATCTCCCAGAAAAATATAGAGCTCCTACATTTAAAATTAAATTCCTCGACGAAACTAGCTATGACAAAATTAAAGTAAAGGAAAAAAACGCCCTCTTGATAGATTCGCAACAAAACATCCTCCAAACACCCTGGGAAGACAAGTTAAAGTTCGAAGAATCCATGCTCAAAAAAGCACTTGAAATCATCGACGACAACGAACAACTAATTATCATACAACAAGACATTGCTAAATTCATTAAAGAAGCTGAGCTTGCCAAAACCATACTTGAAGGGGTTAAAGAAATCTATAAGGAAGATTTGATCGATGAAATGGCGACGCAATTAAAAATGCCAAAAATTAATAAATATCGCCTGAATTTAATTAAGGATTTCATAATTCAGAGACATTCTGATAAATTAGCAAAAAGAATTAAGAACAAGGTCCAAGAATTTCTCAACCTATTGTAATGCAATTTTGATATTTATAAACCGAAAATTTTTTCAAAACTAACTGCCTTTTTTCTATATTCATAACGAAATTTATGAGTAACAACTAACAAGTGAGTTAAAAAATGACAGTTCTAGGAGATTGGGGCTTCACTAATCGTGTCAATAGGATAATTAAACCAAAATCAGGACGATGCGTGATGCTCGCTATTGATCACGGGTATTTTGGAAATATTCCCGGTCAATTGAAGGATTTTAAGAATTTAGAACCTTTATTTGAATACGCCGACGCTTTAATGCTAACTCGTGGAATGCTGAGGAATTGTGTTCCTGCAGCGCTCGATAAACCCATCATCTTAAGAGTTTCAGCGGGAGCAAGCATGTTAAAAGAACTCTCGAACGAAGAAATTAATGTTGCTGTGGATGATGCTATCAGGTTAAATGTATCAGCATTAACTTGCTCGATATTCGTTGGTGGCGAGTATGAGAAGCAATCGTTATTGAACTTATCAAAATTGGTAAATTGGGGGCAAGAATATGGCATTCCAACGCTAGCTGTTACCGCTGTTGGGCGAGAAATGGTAAGAGATGCGCGATATCTTGGCATGGCCAGTAGAATGGCCGCAGAGATGGGTGCAACAATGGTAAAGACTTATTACTGTGAAAATTTTGATCAAGTAACTGGAATATGTCCTTCTCCGGTTGTAATTGCTGGAGGGAAGAAAATTCCTGAAAAGGACGCATTACAGATGTCTAAAAATGCCGTTAATAATGGCGCCGTGGGAGTTGACATGGGTAGGAACATATTCCAATCTGATAGTCCAATAGGCATGATAAAAGCAGTTCGAGCAATTGTCCACGAGAATGCCTCTGTTGACGACGCATTTGAAATATATAAAAATGGCCCTAAAGGGTTATAATCTTTTTTTCTTTTTTTAAGTTAAAATTTCATAAATAAATCTTGCTTTTAAGAGTCCGAAGCTTTTCATCATTTAGATGGGTGATTTTTTTTATGTATTGGAAACGAGCAGACATGTCATCTATTGTAATCACTTTATCGGGACAATTTGCCAGGCATCTTAAACAACGAATACAAAGCTTCCTATTAGGTTTACCTTTTTCTGCATTCATTGCATGAACAGGACATGAAGTTTCACACGTTCTACACATTGAACAATGCTCTACATCCCTAAAGGGAGTAGAGGTTGCACGTTTCATCGCGGTTTCCATTGTGTCGAGTTGCTCCTCCTTAATATCCGGATTAGTTATCTCAACTTCCGGAGCATTTGTAGTAAATTTTTGAAGTATTTTCAAAGCAAACTCACGGGCGATTTCATAATCTTCATGATTTGGACGATTTTTAAAGATATCCCACCCCGCCAGATTGTAAGTGTGGCTACAAATAAACTCTGCTGACGCCACGAGAAAAAAATCCTGTTGATTCAATATAGTTTTCATGTTATAGTGGGCAGCACCTATATTTACACCACCATAAGTAAAAAATGTCGCGCATTTTTTTCCTTCACCATTAATACTTTTAAGCCAATTCCGAATTACCCTAGGGGCTCGCCAATAATATATTGGAAAGCCAAAAACGATAGCATTGTAGTTCTTTAAATCAATTATTTTTTGCCTATCTGAATAACTTGTAATATCGTGCTCTTCCACATCAACAGCAGTTTCTTTCAGTGTGTCATGCACTTCTTTCGCAATTCGAGCCGTGCTACCAGTCGGTGAAAAATAAATTATAGCAACATTCATAAAAAGGATAGCAAGAAATAATTTATAAGATTAATTTCTTTGTTTAAGGATTTTATATTATATATATTTCTAATAAAAAATGAATTCACCATTAGAAAATCTTAAAATTAGTAATATTTCTGAAGATATATTGCTCGTTCATCAGTTTAAACCCCCCTTTTATTTTTCGTGCTGTGATGGACTGCTCGTCTTACCTAAAAAAGGGAGAAATTCAGAAACGATTGCTTTAGATCTAAATATAGAGCCAGAATATGCACGAGTAATCAATAAAAAATATGGTCCTATTTCTGATTACGTGAATACTCACGGACACATGGATCACATCGCTCATGTCCATTCTTGGGAACATCTTGGAGTCAGAATTCACGCTCCATCCCCTGAATCGAATAATCTTCTGAGTTTAAAGAATTTTTACGAGACTTTTGGATGGAACGATGGCGTAGACTTTTCAGTAGTCGAAAAATTTGGTGAAATAAATAAATATCACGAATGCAATGATGTTCAAGCTTTTGAACCTGGAGCTACTTTGCAATTCGAAGGGTTCAAGTGCGAAACCATCAATTTTAAGGGGCATTCACAATCTCATGTTGGATTATTATTACCTTCTGAAGAAGTTTTTCATATTAGCTGCTTAGGTTTTGATCGAATGAGTCCAGAGAAGGACGGTTTTGGACCGTGGTATGGATTTAAGCAGTGTTCTATTGAACAATATCTAGAGGATATTACCCAGGCAGAGGAGATATTTCTTAAAAAGGCTAAATTTTTGACGTCTTCTCACGCATACATAGTAAAGAATCCAGATATAACACCATTTGAATACATGAGGAAAAAGATAGGAGAAAATCAAGATCTTATAGATCAAGGTCTAAATACTCTCAATCCTGACTTAGAATTTGAAAAAAAAATCAAAAAATTGCTAGAGATGGATTTAATCTTTCCAAAACGAAAAATGAAAGGTTTTTTAGCAGGTATATATCGTTTTTGGGAAAAAGGATTTATTGAAAAACATGTTGAAAGAAGTAGGATTAAATAAATGAAGAAAACTTCACGTTATTCTTCTTCTGGTTCAATTATAACTTTTAATGAATCGCCAGCTTCGCAAACAACCTGAAATGCCTCTTGGATTTTACTTAGTGGGAATCGATGCGTTATCAAATCTGAAATGTTGATTTTTTTAGCCATGATCCAATTAAAAGCCATGTCGAGATCGTCAGGAGCAGCACCATACGATGTCATAATGACTACTTCATTTCTCCAATAATCGTTAATTGGAATTTCTAGAGTTACTCCAGGAGGCGGAACAGCAAAAAATATGATCGTACTTCCAGGTCCAGCACATTCTATCGCTTGTTTAGCGGCGCTTAACGCACCAGTACATACGATTATTACGTCAGGAGACCTATTATCGTTTACTTTCTTAATCTCAGTTGCAAGATCTACATTTGCATGAAACGTACCGCTAGCTCCTATTTTTTTTGCCATTTTTAGTCTAAATTCGTTAATATCGGTCAATATTACTTTTTCAGCGCCTCTTAATTTTGCCAATTGCAAGTGTAATAACCCAGATACTCCGCTTCCTAAAATCAAAACAGTTTGACCTTTTCTAATGTTTGCCAATCTTTGAGCCCTGCAAACGCATCCTAATGGTTCTATAAACACGCCTTCTTCGTAGGACATCCCAACGCTTAAGATGTAAGCGCCTCTTTTTTCAATATTGATAGCAGGAATTCTTACATACTCAGAAAAACCACCAGGATCGAAATTTGTATTATGAAGTAAATCACATGCCGTGTGATGTCCTTGAGCACAATGGTGGCATTCAAAGCATGGAACGTGGTGTGATACAAAAACTCTATCGCCAACTTTAAAGTTTTTAACGCCATTACCAACCTCAACAACATCACCAGCGATTTCGTGGCCCAATACCAAGTAGGGCACGCCTAATTTCTTCATTTTTGCTATTCGATAATATTCAAGGATGTCAGAACCGCAGATTCCTGATTTTTTTACTTTAACTAGTATCTCCCCAGAATAAATTTGTGGTTTAAGGTCCTCATCGATTCTAATATCCTTATTATTGTAATATTTTGCAATACGCATTTTATTATCTTTTATTTTGTAATTTCTATATCATTATAACATTATAACATATATTTTATTTATATGTAATTTTTATTTAAAAGAGGTCAATTGCGCACGTTGGATCAGCAAAAATAAAGATACAAAAAAGAAAAATCCTTTTTTGTTTTTAGCGTTTTCTATTTCTATTGGCGCTTATGAGAAGCTTGAACTTCTCTTCTTCTAAATCTTGATCCATTTTTAACTCTTCGCTAAGAAAGTCGCGAAGAGCTATTCGAATAGCCTCGCTTCTCGAAGGATAGATGCCAAAATCGTTTAAAGTCTGAATTGCTGAGAGATATTTTTCTGGGAGGTTGATTGTTATAATTTTCATCTTCTTTTCACTATTTTTTCCTTTCCCCTATCAATTAGTATATGAATTATTATAGTGTAATTTTGTAGGATGGTTAATAAAAGGATGATATTAACGCTTTAATGGTATTAACATGCTAATGTCTGATGAATAAATATCATTTACAGCGATGTAAAAAGACTTGATATAATTGAAAAATAATTGAAATACAAATAATAAAAGAATTAAATGGGTTTTTTCAAAGATTTTACATGGATAATTAACGAGAAAGCAGATTTATATAGATCAGCATGAGAAACTTCTTTAATATCTTTTAAAAATTCTAAGCTGTAATCTTCTTCGCGTTTAATATATGTCATGCCCTTTGTCTTCTGTTCTGCGTCTAAATATGCATCGATTTTGAGAGTATTTTTATCCGGAATTTTTAATTCAGGCATCATGTTGAATGCAAATAACAAGTCAGGCTCATTTTGCTTTCCATCTAGCACAAAAACAATATTAGGTTCCGTAATTGCCATGAAACTTTCAAATGAATGAAATAGGTCATCAATTTCCACGTGGATTTTTTTAACACCCCCATCAAGGTCCATAGTACTGCAATCGCTAACCTTGGGAATTAAAAATTTTTCTTTTCCACGAAACGCAAGGTCAATCTCGTTAGGATTTAAATATTCTTTAAACAAGGGGTCGTCTTTTTCTATTAAGAAAT
>Ga0180431_10005871_pt1 | contig 14773 bp, 6 predicted proteins | sample SS_ome_11_FD_132459 | JGI IMG/M metagenome (GOLD analysis project Ga0180431, IMG submission 132459) | Hypersaline lake sediment archaeal communities from the Salton Sea, California, USA - SS_1_MS_1 metaG | ecosystem: Environmental > Aquatic > Non-marine Saline and Alkaline > Hypersaline >... | reverse complement strand
TATGCGCCCGGCGAATACCTGGCCGAGATGGAACTGCTCTTTCTCTCGCCGCTCGTCCGGTTGGTGGAGGGGCTCACGCGCGTGGTGCGCAAGGCCCTGGGCTGGGGGCAGGGCGATCAGATCGAGCCAGCGGACCGTGCCAGGTTCAACGTCTTTCGGATCCCTTTCGTCGACTATGCGCGCGGCGACGGATTGTCCATCGGCCCGGGGCAGGACAGGGAATGGGACGAGCCGTGCACGATGGACCCCACACCGGCGTGGGCCCTGAACTACCGCGGCCTGTGGGGATTGTACGCCCGTGATCCGGCTGCCGGCGAGAACGCACCGGCCGGCCCGCTGTACAACCGGGATGGGACGATGCGTCGGGCGTGGTACGACCCCCTGGGCTGGGCCGGGCTGGACAAGTTGCTGCCGCCGGATAGAGCCCGGACGCGGTTGCAGGAGCGGCAGGAAGCGATCGACGCCCGGCGCGCGGAACTTGTCGAGACGATCTCCCAAAAGAGCCGCGAACTCGCCGGCCTGGGGATGGAAGCGCAGGCCCTGCAGGGCCACCCCCACCTCAAAAAGCTGCACGCCGCTCACCAGGAACGGATCGGTGCCCTCTCCGAGGAGCTGGACAAACTGCGCGCGCAGGCCGCCTCGGACGATGCCCTGTGCGAAGCGCTGGGCCTGTACGACGAGTGTCTCCAGGCCGGGGAGCGCGGACCCTTGCGGGCGCACATCCGCCGCGCCCATCGCCCGGCCTCGGAAGATGAGCTGCGCTTCAGCCGCCTGGCCGAGATGTGGGCGGCCATCAGCGTCGGGCTGATGATGGTCGGCTTTGTCGCACTGGTGCTCTTTTACCGGCAGCACCTCATCGCCGGGCTGGTGGCGATGGTGTCCCTGATCGTCTTTATCGAGTCCAGCTTCCGCCGGCGGCTCCCCCGGCTCATCGCCAGCGTGACGATCGGGCTGGCGCTCGTCTCGGCACTGGTGCTTCTCTTCGAGTTCTTCTGGCCGATCGTCGCGCTGGGCGTGCTGCTCGGCGGGAGCTATGTCATCTGGGAGAACGTCAGGGAGCTGCTGTGACGGCCTGTCCTGGCCGGCTGCCCCGGCGACGTGCGCAAGTGGGTCTTTTACCGGCAAGATCTTTATGGGGGACCCGGGCAAACAGGACTGGCAGCCCTGGCGGTGGGTGTTCGACCTGGATTTTGTCCATAACCCCCAACACCTGGACATCGTCATCGGACGTATCCACGACAAAGGACCTCGTTTGGGCATCAGAGGCCCCGTTTGTGGCCAATTGCCCTGTTGTCACCCCAATACGCCAGGTCCAGATATAACTTGCTGGACTTGTGTACCTCAACGCAAAGGCGCGAGGACGCAAAGGACGCAAGGCGCTCTCAGGCACCGCAAGAATCGCCTGTATGTCCAGTACGTTCAGGCACACGGTCACATTGCTCGGCGTGAGGTCTCTGAACTATGCAGGATAACGAGCTGTCAGGCGGGTTACCTGCTCCGCAAAATGGCCGAACGCGGGTTGCTTTGTCGAGTGGGCCAAGGCCGGGCCACAGTCTATGAAAAGGTGCAATGTTAATCATACAATTTTCGACCAAAATCGTACAATGTACGATTTGAGCGATTGGATATCAACCGCATAGAGAGTATCGGCGAGTCTTTCACCCGCAGATCTCTTGGACGACCGCACGCAGCGCCACCTGGGCAACCTGAGCGAACGGGACTAGCGATCCTACCGATGCGTGTTCGACCCGGGCTTCGTCCACAACCCCCAACACCTGGCCACCGTCATCGAACTTATCCACGCCCGGCAAACCTAGCTGCCCTTGCTGTCTTTTCTGCTCAAGCCAGGAAAGGCATCGTTATCAAAGCCGTCGTCGAGCGCGGCATCCAAACCGCTGCCCGGGTCCTCTTCAAAATGAGCGTGAACATCCAACTGGATCGTCATTTTCGAAGGTTGCTGGCTGGCAAGCGGCTGGAGGATCTTTTTGAAGAATGGCCCCATATCATTGTGTGATTGCAGTGTGCCCTGAATCACAATCGTTCGCCCGGCCTTTGGCGGCGGTGGCGGCGTTTGTTGTTTGACCAACACCCCTGCCAACACTTGCGCGCTGTCCGTGGGGATCTCGGCGACCTGTGCGCCGTCGACCTCAAATCCAAACCCTTGTTCCTTGATCACCTTCACCAATGACTGTTGGAAGGAGCCTTCATCAACCTTGCGGCCTTTGGTGATATAGTTCCACAGGACTTGGCCCTTCAATTCATCTGCGCCAAGCGCCGTCACACCTTCCAGAATCTCCTCCGGCGTCACCTGCTCTGGTTGCTCCGCGATCTGTTTATAGACCTGGGGGCGCATGATCAGCCAGCGCTCACCGACAATGGGAACGTTGGGCGGCATATTTGCTTCCTGGAAATAGAGGTAGACATAGCTGTCGCGTTGCTCGCGTTCAGCCTCAGCATCATTCAGGGAGCCAATCGCGAACAGGCCTTCGCGCTGGCCTTGCTTGAGCATATCGAGCAAAGGGCTGTCGCTGGCCAAGATGGGCAGCCCCACCTGCGAGGTAAATCGGTTCCACAGTTGCGCCGTCGTCACCCACTTTTCCGACTCTGGCCAGGCTTTCGCACCATACCGTTCCAGGAACGTCTCGGCGGTCAACGTGACGAGCACCCACTGTGCCGTGGGGGTCTTGGCCGTCAGGCTCTCCCAGACCATGGGCGCGATCTTTTTTCCCGGGCCATAGGTGCCAAGCGCGATCGGTTTGACCGCGAGGCCGGCGCCGAGTTTGTCCTCGGCCGGGACCAGCGCCCAACTATAGGCATTGGTGATGGACTGCAAGGCTGCCGATTCCGTCTGCTCCAATTGCTCCTTGACGAGGGCCTGCTGTGTGGCTCCGATGCGATCCCAATCGGTCGCGTTCTGTTGGATTCTTCGCCAACTGAGATAGTCCACGACCCAACTGCGCGCCTCATGGATCGCTTCCCGGTCAGGGAGACAGAACACCAGCGTGTTGCGATGCTGCCGCAAGACCTGGCCGTGCTTTTCCAGGACACCCATCACCGCCAGTCTGGCTGTTTCAGACAGTTCCCCGTCCTTTTCTATCGGCTCGTCGGTCCCCAGGACGACCAGTTTCAGGCTTTCATCATCTCGATCGATGGCCCGTCTGGGCATGTAGTAGACCTGCGCAAAGCCATGCGAGAGGATGTTGGTTCCCAGTGCATCCCCAAGCACAGTCTTGTCGATATATGCGCTGACCTCATCGCTGTCCTCAATGTTCACCCAGTAGGTGTGGTGCAGGCTGGTGACGTTGGGTTCCTTGCGGAACTGGTACTGCGCCTCATCGTAATACAGGTAAAAGAAGCGCCGACGGAATTTCCCGAGCAGATTGTCCCAGACAGCGTCTTCCACACCCCGCCGGGCACAGGCAAGGCGGATTTCGTGCCGGGTCGCCCTGGGATTCTCGCCGGCTCCCATTGAGTACAGCAGGATCGCGGTGGCCAACGCCTGTGCCAATTGCTGATCGTCGGCCCGTTCGTCATCCAGGATTTCCGCCTTGGCCTGTTGATCGCTGGCCGCAGGCGCCGCAACGTCGGAGCCAAGCACCGACTCCCATTGTGGATCACCGGCGATGTCTTTGATCATGGCCCGCACGTTGCTATCCTTAACCGAAACATGTCCCATCTGGATCAGGTCTGGCGCGACATCTTGCCGATGCTGCCACAGGTCTTGTAACACCAGCGCCAGGAAGCGGAGGGTGCCCCGTGTCAGTTGGAAGCCGGGCTTGGCCCCCCAACGTTCATAGAGGACGGTGATGAGTTCGGGATGGAAGGGATAACTGCGGCGAACGAGATCGCGGTAGGCATCATCCACGTATTGCGCCGGGAGGCCGCCCATCGCGTCGTACAGTCTGTGGTAGCGTGCGGCGGCCTGTGCGGCCAGGGCCTCATCCACCTCCTCAAACAGGCGGCGACGGACGACCTCGTGAATTTCGGTGCCCTCGATGGGCGTGCAGGCGCGCGCCAGGCGATTGACGTGGTGTTCCAGGCGTTCCAGCCAGTCCTGCGCATTATGGCTCAACTGGTCCATGCGGCTGGCCGTGAGGGAGACGATCAGCATATTGCGGGGGATGGCGTCAACGACAGCCGTCAGTTCTCTCAGGAAGGCCACGGTCTGCTTTGCCAGATCCCCTTCAGCGCCGGAGAGATCGGAAACTTTGTCCACGTAATGGAGTGTCTCATCCAGCAAGATCAGCGAGGGGCCGACCTGTTTGAGGATCGCCTCCAGGGCATCTTCACCGGGAGAGATCAACCTGGCGTCCGACTCGGCAATCAAGTCAAAGGCCGGGACCCCACCCAGGCGGTAGGCCATTTCCCCCCAAAGGGTGCGGATGTGCGGCCCTTCTTCCGTTGTCTGTCCGGTGGGGTTGAAGCGCGTGCAGGGGAGGACGGCCACGCTGCACGGCGGTGGTGTGGATAATCCGGCTTCCTCCACCAGTGCTCGCACCTGGGGTACTCGCACGGAAACCTCAGGATGCTCAAATAGGTGGTAGATCGCCAGTTCGGTGTGGGTTTTGCCACCGCCGAAACTGGTCTTGAGGTTGACAATGGCATTGGCCGCCCGTTTGCCATCCAGGGTGTGTAAAACATCCAGCAGCAACTGGCGCAAGCCGGCGGTGAGATACGTCTTGCGGAAAAATGTTACTGCCTCGCGATACTCTTTTGGGCCGCGGTCACGGATGGCTTCGCCCAGCTTGGCTTCGAACAGTGCTTCGTTGACCTGGCCCTCGCAAATGCTGACGTGAGGTTTGGCACCTTCCCACCACGGTGAGGTTGTCATACCTGCCCCTCCTAGATGATCTTACCCCTCTAGATCGAATGCCAGTTGGATCGCTGTCTGCTCATCCGATGGCTCCTTTTTCGACTGCAACCCCACCGGCCATGCGCCGAGGAACCCCAGCGTGAGGCGGCGCTCGCTGTGCCCGTTCTTTTGGATTTCGGCCAGCGCCTGGGCGACTTTGCGCAGGGATTCCCCCTGGCCGGCCAGGAGCTCGTTCAATTGCTCGCGCTGATTATCGCGCCACAGGATGCCGGCGCAGTGAATGACGTCAATCAACGGCACGTCAGCGGTGCGCAGCCGGTTCAGCGTTTGCTCGACGATGGCGGGCCGTTCTTCCGGCCCATAGAGCACCATACGCCGGTTGTTGTCCGCTCGCCCCAGCAGGCCCCGCTTTTGCAGTTCACTCAACTCGACGCCGGTCGCCTTGTCGAGCAGGAGCGCAGCCCCCGTCTCCACTTTTTGGTGGCCATAGGTCCAGCGCCAGAGCAGAGCAAACTGTGTCTCGTGGTCCACCTGGCCGACGTTCACCCCCTTGAGCGCGGCTTGCAGAGAATAATCCACCACCGCCTGCCGCACCAAGGTGAGGAAATTGGCAATGGAGACGCGCTGACCGGAGCTATAGCGCACCTCGTCGTAGCAGGAAAAGACGGACAGGGCTGGGCCGATGGCACTGATGAAAAAGTCGGCCCCACCGATGCCCGCCGCCCAAAAGCGCGCCAGCGCCTGCTGCACCGCCTTGTGCATGTAGGGCAAAACCTCATCCAGATACCCGATGCGCCGGACGGTGCGCTTGCGGCAGACCAAAAAGATGGTGGATTGCAGAACGGCGCCACCCAACCAGACCTGACGACTGCGCGTTTCGGTGTTCACCGGCCAGGAGGCCGTGACCTGAAAGCCGGAACGGATAAGGGCCGCAACCAAAGTTTCCCATGCGCTGGTTTCGGTGTGGGCATACATGATCATGGCAATACCGTCGGGCTTGAGGACGCGATGTATCTCCGACAAGGCCGCACCCAGGCGCTCCTCAAAGAATGCCTTGGCCGCAGCGCTGTTCTCGTGACGGCTGTTTTCCTGGATGATTTCCGCTTTTTTCGGCGTCAGGGGCGCGGGAAAGTGCTCGGGAAAGATGACTTGCAGCGCGCGGTGTAGCCAGACGTACTGCATGTCGGACAAATCGCCATAAGTCACGCTGTCATAATAGGGGGGATCGGTCAGAATCGCGTCAAATGTGTTGTCCTTGTATGAAAGTTGCGTGGCATCACCCCAATCCACTTTAGCCGGTTCCTCTGCTGTGCCCAGCACACGTTCAATCGAAGGTAACGCCCAATTGTGCATATTCTCCCAACTACCAGATGCTCCACTTAAAGGATTTCCTTCAACATAATCCCAAAGATTAGGTAGTTTGTGACCAGCTGTTGCAGATTGTATTTTGTCTCCGCCATAATCCCATCGCGAAGACTCGGCAATTTTCAAGCATACGCGGCTTAACGTGAACGCAAGGTACAGAGTCACTGCACGTCTCATTGCTTCTGTCGCACCCAACTCTAGCATTTCACAGTATGCATCTTGGATAGTTCCGACGAAAACTGCCAGTGCCAATAATTGGCGACTATTGTGCATCCCACTCCACGTAGATACGCCATATCTACCAGGGTCTATGCTTCGACCTTTTTCAGGAAATGGCTCATCCGGTACCAACGAGAAAAATGGGTCATCGTGCTCTGCTTCAGCTTTTGCCAGGGCTGCTGCGGCACATTGGAATACCTCGCGGTCTGCTTGTATTGCCGGGCGATAAAAGGTTCCGCTTTCACCGTCCTTCTTGTAGGCTACAGCCAGCATCATGCGCCCGTCCTGCCCTGCCTGGAACTGCTCCTTTACCTGCGCCGGCGAAACGGTCTGCGGGCAGTGCGGGCACTGCACGGAGCCCCGGGCCATGGTGCCCTGTGAGGGTTTGTCGTCCCGTGCCGCTGTGCCGGTTAGAACCTCCACCTCAATCGTCCGATCGGCTTGCGGCAGCAGGCGATAGGCCACCGGAGCTTTGCCCTTGCGCTTGCTCAACCAGCGGTGGGCCACCAGGGGGATTTCGCCGCCGCACGAAGGATTCGTGCAGCGCACGGTCTTGGCCCAGAAATAGGCCACCACGGTTTCGCCGGGCGCGCTCGGATAAAAGGGCGACAGCGTCTCACGTGCCCGGTCGAGCACCCAAGCGCCCCACGCCCCCACGGCCTCCACCAGATTCCCGGTGCGCGGTTGGGCATCGGCATCGAACCAGTCCTCCGGCTGCGGGAGGGGAAATTGCGTCCTGGCAAAGCGCATGGGATAGTCCACCGTGCCCAACAGGGTCAGCACAGCGTTGGGGTTCAGGTCCTGCGCGTACGCCTCACAGCCCAGGCGCACCGCTTCCAGGGGCAGGGAGCCGCCGCCGGCAAAGGGGTCCAGCACCTTGGGGGCGTCGCCATCAAAGGTCTCGCGGATGCGGCGACGCATCTCGTCAAACACTTTTTTCTGCGTCTGGGGCGCTTTGCCCGGCAGGCTCTTGACCATCAACTCGATGAGCCTGTCCCGCTCCGCCTCGGTGGTGGGGGCATTGACCAGCGCGGCAAAGGTCGCCGCGCGGCAGGCCGCCAGAGGGCGGCGGGCAAACCAGGTGTGAATGGCATGAATGTCGCCGTAAGAGACGGACTTGGAACTCTCCACGCCGATTTCGGCCAATGGAATCAGTTCCTCGATCATGCGCTTTTGTGGCTCGTGACTCATAGCGTCAGTTCCTCGTCGGCGGCGGCGCGCCAGGTCCCGCTATTATACACATAGCGCGCTCCGCTGTACAGCACGTCGTCATAGTCCATCTTGGACAGCGGATCGCGGATAATGGTCAGGCGCGGATGGTCGCTCAACGGGTCGCACACAATGTAAAGATAGTAGGATTTCCTCAGCCTGTTCGCGGCACGCCGTTGGTTCTCGCTCAACAGAAAATGCCCGGTCGTGGTCCCTTTGACTTCGATGCAACGCACACCGCCCGGCCCGATGCTATGCAGGTCGTACGGATACTGATCGTGCTCTCCGCTCACGTCTTTGGCCTCGCGTCCCTGGCGCGTTTCATATTGCCGGACCAAACTCTCGGCAGAGGCGGCAATATCCGGTCTCTCGTCGCTCAAATTCTCCTCAGGCGCTTCAGCCAGCGAGAATACGGCCGCTACCGTGACCACGCGCGTCGTGCCCAAGGAGCAAGCGCCTTCGTGGTCGAATTGCCGCTCCAGAGCTTCCACTCGCCTTTGAGCTCGTTCTCGCACGGCCTCTGCCTTGTCCAATGCGGCGTGCTCAGACGCGCCAAATACCATCTCGTTGTACGCCTCGTTCGCCTCTTTCACAGCGGCTTGGGCGTCGGCCAGGAGCGGTTCCTGCCGCAAGCGAGTCACGTATTCCCGTTGTCCTTGTACCTCTTGTAGGAATGGCAATTGCTGTTCCTGGATGCTCCACTCGATCGCAGGCTGTGGTGCCCGCGCCCAATCGGCCAAAGCCTCGGGCACGAGAAAGGTATCGGGCGCGGGAACGAGGTCGATGAGACTCGCTGCTGCTGCCGATTCGTACGCCATGGACGCCGCACCGTCTGCCATCTGTTTCACGGCAAAGAGCCGCTTCTTGACTCCCAGGCCCAGACCGTCGTTGACTTCCGCCGATAGAAACCAGAGCAGGTAAAAAGCGCCAGGCGGGAGCGCGACGTCCATGAATTTCGCGCCGCGCTGCAAAGCGTCGCCCCAACGCTCGCCAACGAGCTGAAGCATGCAGTCGAACAGATCCGTGCCCAGAGCCAGAAGCCGCGTACCTTCCTGTTGAACGGCAGCATCCTCCTGAAACGAGAAGAGATGACGCCTGCGGGCCGGCAGCCCCAACGTTTGCGCGACGGTACTCCGCTCGAGAGCGATGCTCAAGACGGCGGCATCACCAGCCGGCAGGTTCACGTCTTCCACAGATACGGGCGTTTCGTGCAGCTCGGCGAGCGCATCCACGAAAAAGTGCTGGGCGTATTCCGGGGTCAGGCGTGATTGGCGCGAGGCCTGCTGCATCTGCCGGAACTGCTCCGTGGAAATGGCAAAAGGGTGTTCCTGCCATCGCGTATATCGCACTTCTCCCAACTGAATCGCTCGATACAAGGCACGCAACGCCCTGTCCTGTGAGGCGTCTGTCGTCGGCGCGGTAGCTACCCCGACAAGTAACTTTTCCAGTTTGACATCGCTTACCAGGGCACTGACCACGTCAAAGACCTGATCGCCCAAATGTTGGCGCATTTCCTCCAGCCGTTCCATCAGACCGGTGAGGACTTGGCCTTCGCGGGTGTCGGCAGCCACCAGATTGTAGATGTGGGCTACTTCTTTCTGCCCGTAGCGGTGAATGCGCCCCATCCGCTGCTCCAAGCGTGTGGGGATCCACGGCAAGTCATAGTTCACCATATAGGCGCAAAACTGGAGATTGATCCCTTCACCGGCGGCCTCGGTCGCCACCATCACCTGGCAGTGTGCTTTGAAATCCGCTTCTGCCTGGCGACGCAGATCGTGAGGCATGCTGCCATCAATCTGAGTGACAGAGTATCCCCAATCCTCAAACAAGGTTCTCAAGAAATCGAGGGTATCTTTGAACTCGGTAAAGACAAGCAGCTTCTCCCCGGATGCTTCGTCCGCATTGCCCGGGGCAATCCCGATCTCGTCCAGTATCCCCCGTAACGCCTCCACCTTGGTCTCAATGCCGCTCTGGCGAACCGCGTCAAGTTTATCCAACAGATCATTGACCTGTTCGATCTCTTTTTCGCGTTCTTGCGCAGTTCGGGCAGGAGTCGCCAGTTCCGCCTCGCGTTCCTGCTCCCAGCGCTTTGCTTCTGGCTGTTCTTCCAGATCCTCCCACTCGATCTCGGAGGATACGCCCTTGGCGACTTGCAGGAGGTTCTCCCGCCGGCGCAGCAAGGATTCTTTCAGCGCGACAAAGCTCGACGCCATACGCCGCTGCAGGATCACCATAGCAAACTCGGTGTTGACCTTTACCGTGCCACCGATGCGCTCTGCCGCGCGGTACGTCTTGCTCACATAGTCCGTCAGTGCCGTGTAGAGGGTCATCTCTGGCGGGTTCTCTGCAATCATGTGCCACCGGGTCTGAACATCGCGCGGTTTAAAGAGCGGGGCTCCCTCAAAATCCACCATCTCTTCTTTTAAACGGCGCAGCATGAGGGGTGTACCACGCTGTCCTGTAGCCTTGTGATTCACGATGTCCGGGTCGTGAATGCCTTCATCGAGCAATTGCAGTAGCTTGAGGAAATTGACGGGATCGCCTTTGTGCGGCGTGGCTGTTGCCAGCACCAGGTGCTTGGCGTTCTGGGCTAGCACACGCCCCAGCGTGTATGCCTGGGTTTCCCGTTTTTCATAGCCGGCCAGATGATGCGCCTCATCCACGATCACCAAATCCCAGGGAACATTGGCCAACGTGGCGGCAACATCAGTCTGCCGCGCAAAGGGGATAGAGGTGATCAACCGCGCCGATTCCAGCCAAACTTGCCCATTCTTCCGCAGTTGATCCCGCTCTACGACATCAAACTCGACCAGGAACTTTTCGCGCAACTCACGTTGCCATTGCACGGTCAACGCTGCAGGCGCGACAATGAGTGTTCGCAATGCGGGTTCCCGGCTTGCCAACTCTTTGTACAGCAACCCGCTCATAACGGTTTTGCCTGCTCCTGCATCGTGCGCCATCAGGTGGCGGATACGAGGCTGAGGCAGCATGTAACCATACACGGCCTCGATCTGGTGGGGTAACAAATGCACCCTGGCATTGTTTGCGGCCAAGAGGGGGTCAGTGGAATAGGCCAGGCGCAAACGCTCGGCTTCCAAAGCCAATCGAAAGGGTTCTGCCGGTGCATTGAAAGCGTATTCAGTCTTTTCGATCTGGAGAACTTGCCAGAGATGTATTGGAAGCGTAGTCGTATAGTGTCTCTCTGTATCCCGTCCAACCGCTTCCACGGTCACAAACCCGTAAGGAGAGACCGACTGAGAGATAACCAAGATTGGCTCTGGCCAATACGGACCCTCAATCACTGGCTGTGCGCTCATAGGCAAACACCTGGACAGTTGGTCGATGTCTACTCTTGTTCGAGCCTTTATGGATGGTCAAGGCAAAAGCCCGCCTCGCCGGAGCTTTACCCCGGGTTCGATCGAGGGGTTGACGGCAGGCGGGCTGGCATTCGCGGGCGCGGTGCGCCCGTTACCAGTACCGGTAGCGCCATCGCCATCCCGGTCACGCCTCGGGCCTGGCCACGGTCGCAGGGCTTTTGCTTATGGTATGCTCGCGCACATTATATCATTTCCCCACATTTCTTGCAAAAGCTTGGCGTGTCGCCAGAAGCTCGACGACGCACGACGGATGGCAGGGGTAGTCCTGTAACTCTCTTGCCGTAGGTAGGTCATCATGTTCTTTGCGATGCTTGATGTCTCTGTAATGGGAGAATGTGACTTCCTACCGCCCCACATCATCCGGCCGCACCTCCCGCCCCTCCCGCGCGGACACGAGCGCCGCCAGCGTGAACTGGAGCACCGCCTTCCCGGTGGGGCCGTCGAGCACCGGCTGTCCCCCATCCCGCAGCACGCCGATCAGGTGGCGGGTGCAGGCGATAAAGCTGTCGTGCCACTCGACCCCCTCGACCGGGATGGGGGTGGTCTGGCCGTCGCGGAACATCATCAGCTCGGGCAGGTCGACCGTGCGCGCGGTGCAGCGGTTGATGAACAGGATGCCCCGGTCGCCGATGACCTCGACCCGGTCGTCGTCGGCATAGTAGAGCGATTCGATCTGCATATTGGGCGTGTGGGCGAAATCGAGCACGCCGTAGCGGCGCGGGGACTTGAACTGGAACATGATCGTGGCCGGCGCGTCCAGATATTTTGTCGGGACCACCGGGCTCCTATCGATCCAGGCGTACACCCGCTCGACCTCGCCCATCAGGTAGCGGGCCAGCGAGAACAGGTGGTAGCCGTGGTCAAAGACGAGCGGCCCGCCGCCGCAGCGACCCTCGTCGAAGCGCCAGACCCAGGCGCTGAGCGGCACGTTCCAGGCGGTGTCGCGCGTGCCGGTGTTGACGTGCAGCCGGATCATCTGCGGCTCGCCGATCTCGCCCGCCTCGATCATCTCCTTGGCGCGCACGTGCGGCGCGTAAAAGACGAAATTCTCGTACACCCGCAGCACCACCCCGGCCCGCTCCGCCGCCTGGATCATCCGGTCCGCCTCGGCCGCGCTCAGCGCCATCGGCTTTTGGACCGAGACATGCTTGCCCGCCTGGCACGCCGCGACGCTCATCTCTGCGTGCAGGTGGTGCGGCACCAGGAGCTCGACCAGGTCGATCTCGGGATCGGCCAGGAGCCGTTCATATTTCGTGTACACCCTGTCTGGCTCTATGCCCCAGGCGCGGGCCTTTTCCTGGGCGCGCTTGCGTTTGGCGTCGCACACGGCGACGATGCGGGCATCTTTGCGTCCGCGGTAGCCCATCTCGTGCAGGTCGGAAATGCGGCCACAGCCGACGATTCCGACCCGGATTGGGTTCTCCATGGTAGCCTCCGTCCTGTGTATTACCTTCCCGAAAGCTGCAAAGATCAACCTGGCAGGCGTATTGGAGCTTCTAGGCAACCTCTCCAGCACTGCAAGGTCATGATACTAGCTTTCGGGAAGGTTGGCGGACCGCGCTCTAATCCGTCCCAGGCCCTGAGGGGCCTTTTCAGCTTCAGACGGCGAATTTATTCGTCGGCCCCGGCGCTGCGATCGACCCAGGCTGAGCATTCGAAATCCCCGCCTCAAGTTGACAAGTGCCCTCAGGCACTAGTCCGTCCAGGCCCTGAGGGGCCTTTTCGGTTTCAGACGGCGAATTCCATTCGGCGGCCCTGGATGCACCCTATGGTGCCACGCTGATCGTCAGCGGACCGCTGACGCTGTAGCCCCAGTACGCCGGCCCTGGATACCCCAGATGGACCTCAAAGCTGGTCGAGGCACTGAGCGCGGCTTTTCCAGGGCTGACCGCTCTCAGGACAAATTCCTGGGCGTCAGATTCCCCCGGCCCTACCGCCAGGTAATGCACCACCGGCTCCGGGATGGCTGGGGCAAAGACTGGCTCGGGTGCACTGGACCACACGTATAGCCTGTACTGGGGCAGCCCCAGGCCAACACAGCCCTCGTTGATAAGCGTCGTCGTCACCGTGACGATGTCACCCACGTCAAGCGCGGTGGCCGTCGCCGATATGGACATGGAAGCTGTGTGGTACTCGCACTCGCAGGTGGAATCGACCTGTGCCCCTGCGCTATCTCGCAGGTAAGCACAGTCGCCGACGTTGTCCCATACAGCCGAGCCGCGCCCCCAGTAAAGGTCGGTGGCTGTTCCTGTACCGGCTTTTGTCCACACGCGCACGGACGCGCCGGGGTTCAGTGTGAACGGGGGGAACGTAAAGGTATTGCCCGCCACGTCGCTGAGCGTCCAGTTCGCCATATCGGCCGCCGACCCGCCCGCGTTCTCGATCCTCACGTACTCATTCTGTAGATCGTCCCTCGGCGGATTGTACTCGATATCGACAATCTGCACGTCTGCAGGGGGCGCTGTCAACAGATTTCTCATTGCCACCGGCAAGTAGGAGCTACAGTCTCCAACGACGCCAAATTCGATGTCCGTGCCCTCTTCAAAGTCGTTCCAGGTTTCGATCAACGTGATCGGCGGGCCGTACTCCCCGGCGAACCGCCACGTATCGCGCCACGTCTGTCCACACCGTCGCGACATGCAGCGCCCGCTTCCCCACGAGGCGAGCGAGTCGTCAAAGCCCGGCCACACCCCTCCGACGCTAGCTCTGCCTGCATATGGTGCCGTGGCCATCGTGTCGTAGAACCAGGTCAGGTACCGTTCGCCCCATTCCGTGCAATCCGGTGACCATCCACCGGCCGCTGGTTGCACCCAGGCGTAGAACCCATCGAACTGGGCATCGTGCACCAGGTCGTCGGGGTTCGGGTCCCTGTCGAACAGGGTCACGGTGATGCCCAGTTGATCGCGAACCTCTGTCCAGTCAACGTACGGGTCGACGTCGTCGTAGGCAAAGATGAACAGGGCCGGGTGCCCGTCGACCGGCAGATAGGCCGGCAGGGTGAAATACCGTCGGGCGTAGAGGAGATCGCTGATCACTCGCGTCTGATAGTCCGTGGTCGGGACGCCGGATGCCGAGATCGTCCCCTCGTCATACATGAGGGAACCGGAGAACCCCCGTCCCTCTGACTCCTGGAAGAGTTCAGCGGTCGCCCGGTCGATGAACTCGCGGTCGGCATCGTTAGCCAGGCCGTCTGGCGGGCCGTACCAGTCCACGACGAACCCATCGATGCCCTGGGCCTTGGCCGCCGTAATGTGACCGGAGACGACAATTGGATCCGTCGACGTGTAGGGCGCTGGCGCGTGCGAGGGCAGCCCATGCCAGGCCTGGTATGCGGCCAGCACCGTCTGGGATGGGTCCATACCCACGTGGAACTCGTCCACACAGCGGGTGCCGGGGTCAGCGGAGGTGAGAGCCGGCGTGTGCATCCCCCACAGCAGGAGCGTGAGAGACAACACGGTCAACCCCACGGTGACGGTCAATCGCGCGACGCGTAGCCTTCGATCTGAATCTGCCGATTTCAAGCGTTCCATCGTTCCCTCCGTGAGTCAGGGATTGGAAATCCCCGCCTCAAGTACAAGTGCCCTCAGGCACTAAACCGTGTCAGGCCCTGAGGGGCCTTTTCGTTTTCAGACGGCGAATTCCATTCGGCGGCCCCGGCGTCGTGATCGACCCGGCCACCAATTCAAGACCCGCCTCAAGGTGACAAGTGCCCTCAGGCACTAATCCATCCAGGCCCTGAGGGGCCTTTTCGGTTTCAGACGGCGAATTCATTCGGCGGCCCCGGCGTCGT
>Ga0180431_10005870_pt1 | contig 14774 bp, 10 predicted proteins | sample SS_ome_11_FD_132459 | JGI IMG/M metagenome (GOLD analysis project Ga0180431, IMG submission 132459) | Hypersaline lake sediment archaeal communities from the Salton Sea, California, USA - SS_1_MS_1 metaG | ecosystem: Environmental > Aquatic > Non-marine Saline and Alkaline > Hypersaline >... | reverse complement strand
GACTATTTCGAGCGTGGTGTGAGCGCATTGAAGTCGGGTTTTATCATGATGTATTGCCCCGAAAACCCGGTCGTGAAGGAGATGTGGGAGAGGGTGTATCCGTGGTTTGGTCCAGCTGACTACGGATTCACCATGGAGAACTACGGCCACGGTGGTCGAACGAGTGCAGAGGGTGAAGGCATGGGTGTCTTCACCATTTACGACTGGGGCAACGGTGCGGCAGCGGAAGCCGCAATGCGTTTAGTCGACCACTTTGGGCACGTGTACATCGATCGTGAACGTGGACGCGCATTTGGCATCGATGCAATCGAGGTTAGTCGCTCCGAGCAGGGATGGAGGCTAACGAATGAGGCGGAGGGATCACGCCTTCTTCGTGTGATGTTCGAGGATGGGTCGGTTCGGGAAATGCGAGTTGACAGGGAGGCGTTCATCGATGAGCCGAGATAGCGAAGAAGCTGGTCCTGCTTGTTCCATTGCACCGCTTGGTCCCGATGGAGAGCTAGGCTGCATCGAACCGCTCGTCGCCATGCGCGACATTCGCAAGGCGTTCGGACCTGTTGAAGTCTTGCACGGGGTCGACTTCGACGTCCAACCGGGCGAAGTCTGTGCACTGGCTGGAGAGAATGGAGCAGGCAAGAGCACTCTGATCAAAATCCTATCTGGTGTCTACGACGATTTCTCGGGTGCGTTGACGGTTTGTGGAAAACCACAGCACTTCGCTCATCCCATTGAAGCAGCACGCGCAGGTATCGCCACCATTCACCAAGAGCTTTCGCTCGTTCCCTCAATGAGCGTTGCGGACAATCTCTTTCTTGGTCGAGAGATGACCGGAAGGTTCGGGTTCATTGAATTCGAATCGCAAGAGGCCGAGGCCAAGCGGATACTGGAAAACCTCGAACTCGACGTAACGCCCCGCACCCTGGTCGAAGACCTACCTCTCTCGATCCAACAGCTGCTGGAAATAGGAAGAGCATTGGCGCGCGACGCCAGCGTCCTGGTATTGGACGAACCCACCAGCGCTCTGAACGAACACGAAGCCGGCATTCTATTCAACCGAATCGTCGCTCTTCGCTCAGAGGGGAAGGCGATTATCTACATCACACACAAGATGGAGGAGATCTACACGCTCGCGGATCGCATAACCGTGCTTCGAGATGGTAAACTCGTGGGTACTGCGCTCACGCGCGAGTTGGCTCCGGATGAGCTCGTCAAATGGATGGTTGGCAGAGATGTTGTGGCAGAAGCAGCGGAGCGCCAGGATCTGCAGGAAGAACCCGCCCTAGAAGTCTCGGATCTGTTCGTGGCACACCGGGAAGGAGCAGGCAAGTTCATAGTAGATGGTATCTCGTTCACACTTAGGCGCGGTGAAATCTTGGGTTTGGCTGGTCTGCAAGGCTCAGGCACGAGCGAGGTGATGCATGGTCTGTTCGGTGCACTAGGGACCCGTGTAACTGGGCGCGTCCGACTTTTGGGTGACGAGTTTGAGATTCACTGCCCCAGCGAGTCTGTTCGGCGAGGTCTAGTCCTGCTCACCAACGACCGCAAGACTTCGGGTCTAGCGCCAGACCTGAGTGTGGTCGAGAATGCAAGCCTCGCCAGCCTTTCCAGGTACTCCAGTCGCTTTGGTTGGATACGCAGGAGTAAAGAAGTGGAGGCTGTGCGGCGGCTGACCGAGGAATTCGGGCTGAACGCTCCATCGCTCCACGCACCCGTCAGTACGTTGTCGGGAGGTAACCAACAAAAGGTCTACCTCGCTCGGTGGTTAATGACCGAACCAAAAGTGTTGTTGCTCGATGAGCCAACACGAGGCGTGGACATAGGCGCCAAAACCGATGTGTACGGTCTTATGCGAGATTGGGTCAGCCGGGGCATGTCGATCTTATTGATAACGTCGGAAATGGAAGAGCTTCTGGCGCTTTGCGACAGGGTTTTGGTGATGTTCAAAGGGCACTTGGCGGCGGAGTTCATGCGCGATGCCGTGACGAAAGACGATGTACTCTCAGCGTCAATGGGGCATTTGTCACCGATCAAAGACGCGGTGGAAGGGGAAACGTCGTGAACACAACCGACCAGCCGAGACTGGCGAAGTGGCTCTCAACGCCGGTGGCTCGAGCGCTTCTGGCATTGCTGCTCATGATAATCATCGGCTGTCTATTCAATGCCGACGGTTCCTTCTTCAGGTGGAGTGTACATCGCGACATGCTACGCCAGGTGTCGGTGTTCGGGATCCTCGCGTGCGGTATGACTGTGGTAATCATCACGGCGGGCATAGACCTGTCGGTTAGCAGTGTGTTGGCTCTTGGCGCAGTTTTTTTCGCATGGTTCACCCTGCCGCTGGGTTGGCCCGCCGTATACGCGATTCCTGCAGTGCTCGCCATCGGCTTGGGTTTGGGTTCAGTGTCCGGTTTTCTCGTTGCGCGTATGCGTATCCAGCCATTTATAGTGACGCTGGCCATGATGGTATTCGCGCGAGGTTTTGCCAAGGTCGTGTCGGGCGGCCAGAAAGTCACCAACTACGTGATGCAGCCTGACGGCAGCGCAGAGCTGATCGAGCATTCTCCTATCTTCAGCCTTATCGACAGTCGAATCCTTGGTGGCAACATATCGGTCGTGACGATAATCTTCGCCGTGTGCGTCTTTGTTACGTGGGTTGTGCTGGCGCGGTTGCGGCTGGGCAGGCACATCTATGCGGTCGGCAGTAATGAAGAAGCAGCTCGTTTGTCCGGTGTCCCGGTACGGCGAACACTCATATCTGCTTATGCGATCTCCGGACTTCTGGCAGCTGTCGCCGGCATCTGTCAGGCAGCGCAGGAAACGCAAGGTGACCCCGAGACCGGTTCGGCGTACGAACTAGACGCTATCGCCATGGTCGTAATAGGTGGCACGACGTTGGCTGGAGGAAAGGGCAGCGTGGTGTTGACGCTGATCGGTGTGTTGACGATTGGCTATCTGCAGAAGATCCTCTCGCTAAACGCCGCGCCCGAGGCGACGCGCTTGATGTTGACAGGTGCGATCATCGTTTGTGCTGTGATGTTCCAGAAAGGGAAGCGGTAAATTCTAGATTTGTGATTTATTGATTCATGAGTTGTGATTGTTGTGTTGGTGATCTTTGACATCTTGCTGTCACGAGGACGAAAGTGCTTAATCGCAATCTACAAGTTGCTGTTGGTGCGCTCGCAATAGCGCTGTTGTTATCGGCGTGCGGTTCTTCGAATGTGGTGTCTACCGGCAGCCTCTACGAAGAGATGATCGACATGGCGGGGCTCACGGAATTCCCCGATCCCGCATACCAGACGATCCAGTTTTCCTCATATGACCGCCGTTCAAGACTTCCTGATGGTGCAGATTGGTTCGCCAATTCCGACGGGTTCGGAGGTGAACCGATTCCCGGTTTTGAATCCGTCCTTCAAGAGCCTGGGGAAGACAGCGTCGGCGTGTACCTGATGGCTGATGTCGACGGTCCGGGTGCGCTCGTTCGTCTCTGGACCGCGGCCATTGACGGAACGGTGCAGCTCTGGCTCGACGGGAATAGCGAACCCCTTTTCTCCGGGCCGGCCAATGACCTCTTCAGGAGGCCGCTCGATTCGTTCCCGCAGTCGCAGTCGCTCAATCGAGAGAACATGGTGCGGACCATTTACCAACGAGACGCGGTTTACGCTCCAATACCATTCGCGCAGAGATTGCGGCTCGAGTGGACCGGGAACCTCGCACACATCCATTTCTACCAGTTGGAGGTTCGAAAGTACGCTCCGGGGACTCGAGTTGAGACTTTCACGCCGGAGGACCTCGAGGAGTACAGCGAGACGATCAACCGCGTAATTGGTGTGCTTGCCGATCCCGATTATCAGGATGTGCCGCAGTCCTCGGGCTCGGTTGAAAACATCTCTGCTACACTCGCTCCAGGATCAAGTGAAGATGCGTTGAGCCTGGAGGGTGCTGGTGCGATAACACGCCTGGAGTTGAAGCTGGAGGCGCAAGATCTCGATCGTGCGTTGCGCCAGACTGTGCTGCACATCCACTTCGACGGCTCGCCGTGGGGACAAGTACAGGCTCCGGTTGGCGATTTCTTTGCAGCGGCCCCCGGAGTCAATCCCTTCCAGTCACTCCCGTTTAGTGTGTTGCCTGATGGTACCATGATCTCTCGGTTCGTGATGCCTTATCAGAGTTCGGCGCTAGTCAAACTGGAGAATCGTGGTGATCAAAGAGTCTTGGCCTCGGGTTCTGCTAACACAGTGGATTACGAGTGGGACGAAGAACGTTCCATGTATTTCCGTGCGCGTTGGAGAGTAGATCACGACTTGGTTGCCGACCCTGATGCCGTGCAGGATCTGCCGTTCGTTGTCGCGCGTGGTAAGGGTGTGTATGTGGGCACTACTTCAATTCTATTGAATCCAAATCCTATCCCGACTCCCTGGGGAAACTGGTGGGGCGAAGGTGACGAGAAAGCCTTCGTAGACGACGACTCTTTGCCTTCGCTGTTTGGCACGGGATCCGAGGACTACTACAACTATTCCTGGTCGTCGCCCGACATATTCTCGTTCCCATACTGCGGGCAGCCGCGCAATGACGGTCCCGGAAACCGCGGATTCGTCACCAATTACCGCTGGCACATCCTCGATCCTCTGCCGTTTAGGTCGAACATCGGTTTCTACATGGAGCTGTTCAGCCACGAACGGACGCCGGGAGTATCCTATGCCCGGGTCGGATATCACTATGCTCTGCCCGGTGTGACGGACGATCACGTGGCGATCCGGAGAGACGATCTGCGGGAATTGAGGCTTCCGGCCGGCTGGATACCGGAAGGACGGTTTGGCTCGCGCAACTCGGTTTTTCACCAAACGGAGACGCTGTCGCCCAACCGCAGCCTCCAGACTGAAACAGGCCGGCTTTACGCGGAATCGCGTCTGCCCGTGTGGCGGCCGTCGTCGCCCGGTCAGGCTCTAAGGCTTCAGGTTCCGATACCAACCGCAGGTGAATACCGAATCCATTTCGTAGCGCGCCTGAACCAAAATGGAGGCAGGGCCAACCTGCAGTTGGACGGCGAAGCCGCGGAACTCACAACTGAAACAACCGCCATCGATCTATACCGACCGTATCGCACGCTGTTGCGCAACTTCACTCTGAAACCGCGGGAACTAAATACCGGTGCACACACGCTAGAATTCGTGTTTGATGGTGCTAACGATGCTGTTGACCGACCGGAGCTGGGCATCGACTTCGTATGGGTCCAGGAAATCAGGTGAGAACTCGTTGGAGGCGGACTACGCGATGCCGCACTTCAGACCAAAACACTGGGAATGCTGGAACTGGAACATGAATTGGAAACCAAATTCGGCGGCGTTATGTGTGCTTGCTTTGATCGCTTGTTCGTCGGAAACAAGGGTAGGACACGCCGGAACAACCGATGACCCATGGGTGATCGGCATGAGTCAATGCAACCTCGGCGAGCCGTGGCGGGTTCAGATGGACGCCGACGTGAGGGCGGCCGCCCAGTCACACGACAATCTGCGCGTCATCTTCAAGGACGCGCAGAACGAGTCTCTAACGCAAAGGGCGCAGGTTGAGGAGTTCGTTGAACAAGGTGTCGACCTCATCATCATCAGCCCTAAAGAAGCGGCGCCACTCACAAGACCAGTGGCAGAGGCGTATCAACGAGGAATACCTGTCATCGTCCTTGACAGAGCCGTGCAAGGAGATCAGTTCACGACCTTCATCGGAGCGGACAACGTGCGCATTGGGCGAGAGGCCGGTCGGTGGATACGAGAGCGGCTCGGTGGGGTAGGGAAGATCGTCGAGCTGAAGGGTCTCATGACATCGGTACCAGGTCAGGATCGGAATCAGGGATTCTTGCAGGGACTCGAACTCGAGCATAATCCGGGGCTGGAGATCGTATTCACGGGCGAGATGCAGTGGCTCGAGCCAAACGCCAGGCGAGAAATGGAATCGGCGTTGACTACGAATGCCGAAATCGACGTGGTTTATGCTCACAACGATCCTGGAGCACACGGCGCCTGGCTTGCCGCGCGAGCTGTCGGACGGGAAAACGAGATGCTTTTCGTCGGCATCGATGCGCTTCCGCACGAAGGGCAGCAATACGTCGCTCAGGGGATAATGGATGCAACTTTTCTGTATCCCACAGGTGGTGCTGAGGCGATCGATGTGGCTCTCCAGATCCTAAATGGCAATGAAGTGCCCAAACTTACAGTCCTCGGAACGCGTCTGTTCACGCCGGAGAACGTAGGCGACGGAGGCGAACCGATTGAAACGGAGATTGAGGAGGAGCATCAGTGAAGCAGCGTATAGCTATTTTCTGGCCCGGAGATGGGCGTGATCTACCCAACGAGGCAGCATTGCCGAACGTGACCGAGTCAACGAGGCAGATGGAAGCTGCCCTGAAGAAACTCGGCAAAGAACCTTACCTCCTAGAAGGATTCCTGTCCAAGCCTCACCATGCTATTGAGCGGCTTGGCCCAATCCAAGATCCCATGATCGGCATCTGCGTGCACTGGTGTTTTGGGCCGCACACTACCGAGGGCGTGGTTGGAAAGGACAACCCGCTGCTGCTTGCAAGCAACTTTTCTGGTGAGTGGCCGGGGTTGGTGGGCCTATTGAACACAGGTGCTTGCCTCGAAAGCCTTGGACGCAAGTTTTCTCGCGTTTGGACTGAGGCAGACGATTGGACGACCGACGAAGTATTCATGGCGAGGCTCGAGGAGTGGTGTTCGTCCGGTCGGATCGGGTATGACGAGGCTGAAATCTCGTACAGCGCTCCGGTTTCGCCGGAGGCGGCGACGCTTGCGCGTGGAGTGGCCGATCAGTTCCGTGCCCGACGGGCCCTGATCCTAATGCTGGGCGACACGTCAATGGGCATGATCAATGGATACTTCGGGCCACGGATGCTGAACCGTCATTGTTTCACCGAGCACAAGATCGATCAGGCGTGGATAATTGATCGAGGCCGTGGCATAGAGGACTCACGCATCAACGCAGCGTTGCACTTCGTGAAGAGCAAAGGAGTCGCGTTCCACTGGGGCGAACCGGGCGCCGAAGACTTCACGGAAGAGGCAACCAGAGAACAATTACGCGATTATCTGAGCGTGATCGACTTGGTGGACGAATTCAAGATCGACTGTATAGGGTGGCAATATCAGTTGGGCTTGCTTCCGCTACGACCGCCGTCCGACTTCTCCGAAGGCCTACTCAACTCAGTGTGCCGACCCGAGTCGAACGGTGATACCATCATCTGCTCCACCGAGGCTGATCAGGGCAACGCAGTCCCAATGGAGATGATGAAACGCCTCCTCAAGGCCAAGGGGCTACATCAAGCGGTCATGTTCCACGACGTGCGCTGGGGTGCGGAATACGACGGTCGGTTCATCTGGGTCCTGCTCAACTCAGGTTCTTGCAGTGCGTATCCCTTCAACCACGATCCCGAGTCGCTGAAAGGTGTGCACAGTTATCGCCAGCCCAAGACCTACTTCCCGGTGCCCGGCGGTACATTCGCCGGAGAGAGCCTTCCTGGAGACGTCACTTGGGCGCGTACATACATCAAGAATGACGAGCTCTGGATGGATGTCGGGCGGGGCGAGGTGGTGAAGCTTCCCTCAGAAACGCGTGATGAATGGTGGGAAGGCACTACACGCGAGTGGCCGTTCATGGCAACCGACTTGGGTATCAGCCGCGATACGCTGATGGCACACTATCTGTCGAACCACGTTGCTGTAGCCTACGGCGACGTTTTCGAGGAGATGGTGGCGCTGTCGCAGGAGCTGGGCTTCAGGGTGAGGATCCTGCGATCGAGTAGCTAGCTCAATGGGTTTCTAGCTGCTGAGTGACGCGGAAAAACGCGGATAGTTCTTGGGGTTGGGTGGGGTACTCGAATCCCGATGTTGGCAGCGTCATTCCGCGTTCCTCCGCGGCAGAACACACCTAGAGCGCATCGAATTGAATGGAAATCAAAGAACTGACTGCAAGATCAACGTTGTGAATTCGAGGATGTGATGAATACAAGCGCACCGCCGATCGCAATTGCGTCCCTTGCTGCTGCCATTGCACTGTCTGCGTGCAGCGACCAGCCAGCACCATTCCTGTCCGATCATCCAGACACAGAGTGGGTGGAGCAGACACTCGCCGGCCTGTCGTTGGAGCAAAAAATCGGCCAGCTCATCACCTCGGACCTCGACCTCCGTGTTGAAGGTGCGCTGGGATTCAACATGGACCGTTGGGTTAGCCTGGCCCGGGATCATGGGCTTGGCATGTTCGTTCTATACGGCGGGACGCCAACGACTGTGCCGACGCTTCTCAATCAACTGCAGGGCGAAGCAGAAATACCGATCCTCTTTTCGGTGGACTTCGAGGGAGGTCCCGGTCAGCAGGTCGCCGGTGCGACCGAGTACCCGGCGAATATGGCCTTTGCGGCAATCGGCGATGAAGATCTCATGTACCGGGCCACGTCTGCTGCCGCTGTCGAAGGTAGGGCGATGGGGTTGCACCTCACGTATACGCCTGTGGTCGACGTGTCTCTACGGCCTGACAATCCAGCTGAGAGTGTCAGGTCGTTCGGAGGAGACGTCGACCTGCTGGGCCGAATGGTGCGTTCGTACGTAAGCGGCTACCACGACAACGGCATGCTGACTTCGGCCAAACATTTCCCTGGCCGTGGCGATGTCGAACCCATGCGCGAATATCCCAATTTCAATGCGAACAACAAGCTTGCGGCTGACGTCGTCGCCTACGACTTCAGGGCCTTTGGGCTTGCCATCGAGGCAGGCGTCGACTTCGTCATGACAGAACATGTTGCGGTCCCAGCCGTGACCGACGGATCGGATCTCCCCGCGAGTGTTGAAGGCAAACTCTCGTTCGGGTGGTTGCGGGACAGCTTGGGTTTTGATGGTGTTCTCACCACCGACGATCTCTGGTACGACCATGTGGTTGCGCGGTTCGGAACTGAAGATGTCGCGGTGAAGGCGTTTGAGGCGGGCCACGATGTAATCCTCAAGCCGCGTGACCCGGTGGCGACGATCGCTGCGATGGCCGACGCCGTGAGGTCAGGCCGCATCAGCGAAGAACGCGTACACGAGGCCGTTCGCAAGCTCCTCAGCCTCAAGTCGAGGCTCAATCTGCACAACCATCGATTGGTGAATGCCGAAGCGGTGAGCGAGTTTGTGGGTACTCCCGAGCACCTGGCGATTGCGCAGGAGGTGGCTGACCGTTCGCTGACACTTCTCAAGAATGACGGAGTATTGCCGGTAACAGGCGACCAGGCGGCTACCGCGGTCAACATCAACGTGCAGAAGCTGGAAGACGATCCGTCTCCGTCAGTACTCGCGGAACAATTGGAGACCGCTTTCCCGGGCATCCAGAACTTCACGCTTCGTCCAGGGACGGAATCGTCCGAGTACAGTTTCATACGCCAGGCAGTCGACCAAGCGAGTCTCGTGGTTCTCTCGTTCTTCGTTCAGCGGGATAAATTGGGCGACGCCACACCAATAAGAGACTCCGACTTGGAGTTCATCAGGAGCGTGATTACTGCAAAGCCAGGTGGTGTCGTCGCGATGGCGTACGGCAACCCTCATATCATCAGAGAGATATCTGACGTACCTGCGTTTCTAGTTGGCTACGGTGAGAGGGGGTGGTTTGGCAATCAACCGGTGTATTTTGAATCATTCATAAAGGCGCTGACCGGAAACATTGAACCATCTGGTAGGTTGCCGGTCACGGTGAGTGACGAGTACGACATAGGGAGCGGACTCGGTTACCACTAGCTACTGCGTTCACCGGCGCACAGATGGTCGACGGACCGCAGAAGTTCGCGACTGGTGCGTGGGAGTGGCGATTCTCACCCGTAGCCGTATCCTTAATACAGGCCTTCCAAAGGCGACCTCGTGAGCAAACCCGAACGCAGTGACATCGCGAAGCGAATCACCGCTTTTCTGGATTCTGGACGCCAGCAACCTCTGCCGCGCCAGATCGTAGACTGTGTCTGGCTTGAGGTAGTGGACGGAACACTGCAGACCGGCGACAGAATGCCCACCGTTAGAGAACTCTCCGTCGAGCTGGGATTGACACCGCGTTCCGTTGAACGAGCATACCAACAGCTCGAGAAGCTTGGCGTTGTTGCGTCTCGCCCAGGTGAGGGAACGTTCGTGAGCCTCAATGCCCCCGATAGAGAGATCCGTGAGCGGTGGGTGAAGCTGGAGGCACTGTGCCGAGAAGCTGCCGGCAGCGCCGGAGCCCTGGGTTTCTCGATCGACGATTTGATAGATGCTCTCGTGGATCTGCGAGTGCCGCGAAACAATCCACACGAGTCGGAGAGGCGAGAATGAACCCAACAAACAACTTGCCAATCAGCGTAACCAAGTCTCTGGGGGGGAGTGCAAATATGGCGAAATCATCTCCGACGGACACGCGCTATCCGGTTCCTGCGGGAGTAGCAGGCATTGGCGTTGCCGCTGCATTGGGTGCTGCAACTCTGCTATTCGCACCAGTCGAAGCCGCAGCCGTGGTCGCCGCTGCTGCCGGTCTGTTTGTGGCCTCATCAATCAAATACGCGGACCAGTGGGAAAAAGCAGTGGTGCTGCGCATGGGCAAGTACCGCGGCCTGCGTGGCCCAGGAGTTTTCTTTCTGGTTCCGATCATCGACCGTATCTCTTACCACATCGACCAGCGGCTTCGCACTACCGATTTCGGCGCCGAGTCGTGTCTCACCAAGGACACGGTGCCCGTCAACGTCGATGCGATCGCATTCTGGATAGTCTACGATGCTGAGCGGGCCGCACTAGAGGTGCAGCAATATGAGGTGGCGGTGGTGCTCGCAGCTCAGACTGCTCTTCGAGACGCAATCGGGAAACACGATCTCGCGGAACTCATCCAATCAAGGAAGGAGTTGGGTCGGAACCTGCAGGAGACGCTCGACCGCAAGATGCACGACTGGGGTATCCAGGTGCAGTCGGTGGAGATCCGCGACGTGATTATTCCCAAGGGGTTGGAGGAGGCGATGTCTCGCCAGGCACAGGCGGAACGTGAACGGCAGGCTCGGATCATCCTAGGAACTGCGGAGACACAGATTGCGTCGAAGTTTGTGGAGGCGGCCGAGAGCTACAGCCAGAATCCTGTGGCGCTGAATCTCCGTGCAATGAACATGCTCTACGAGAGTATAGTGAAAAAAGGATCGCTGATGGTTGTGCCGTCGGGCCTGTCTGATTCGCTCAACCTACCTGGTGTTTTGGGGATGGCGGGAGCAGCAGGCGTGAAGCCGCCTGGCTCAGGAGAGTCGGATGACGCGTCTCCCGCTTCGGAAAAGAATGAAACCAACGAGTAGCTACTCTGACATTGAACAATTGAGGATTTGATGATGTCACGGAATTTCCGCGCCGCATTCTCGGCGCTGCTGCTGGCTGTTGTTCTCGCGGGTTGTGCGGCGAACGAGGAGTCTTTTCGAGCGCTGCACGAAGACGCACTGGTTTGGGACACTCATAACGACCTCGCCTATCGCGTACTGTACGAAAAGCTCGATATTGGCGAACGTTTGCCTGCCGGTCATGTCGACATTCCCAGACTGCGAGAGGGCGGGGTGGATGTCCAGACGGTCGCGCTCTATGTGGAGAATTTCCTGTATCCCATGCCGGGCGAGTGCTCTAGGCAGGCGCACGAGCTGCTGTCAGCGATGCGCAACGCAATCGACGAAAACTCTGACAGGGTCGAGCTAGCCCGCACCGGCTCCGACGTAGAACGCATTGTGGCAGAAGGGAAGATCGCGATGCCGCTCGCCATCGAGGGTGGGCACGCGATTGAAGCGAGCTTGGACAGACTGCGAGAGTTCTACGAACTGGGCGTTTCGTCGATGACTCTCACACACAATGTGTCACACGACTGGGCCGACTCGGGCGCCGACGACCCACGCTGGGGCGGATTGAATGACCTCGGCAGAGATGTGGTGAGGGAGATGAACAGACTCGGCATGGTCGTCGACATCTCACACGTGTCCGACTCAACCTTTTTCGACGTGATTGAGACGACCGAGGATCCGGTGATTGCATCCCACTCCGGTTGCCGAGCACTCAACCCACACCGCCGAAACATGAGCGACGATCAGCTGCGCGCGCTCGGAGAAAACGGTGGCGTAATCGGGATAGTGTTCGTGCTCAACTACCTCACGCAAGAGTACTCCGAGGCGATGAGTGAACTCCGAGCAGTTGGTCGAGACGCTTTCCGACAGGTTCCTGAGATCGAAGATATAGACCTACGCATTGCTGTTAATCATCTCAACGCCGCTCGCGACTGGCCGCTCGAGAACCTCCCCACCATCGAAGACCTTCTCGATCACATCGAACACGCGGTGCAGATCGCCGGGATAGACCACGTGGGACTCGGGGCTGACATGTATCCGCGCACTCCGTCGCCGGTTGGGATACGCGGCGTGCACGACTATCCCAACATTACGCGAGGGTTGAAGGAACGCGGATATTCAGATGACGATGTGAGAAAGATTTTGGGTGGGAATTTCCTGAGGGTGTGGAAGGCGGTGACGGATGGGAGTTGAGAGTGGGAGAGGGAGACGAGGGAGGGTAGGGAAGGGCAGCCGTTGGATGTTGGATGTTCCCTGTTGGATGTTGGATGTTCACTTGGCGTGAGTCGGAGGCGGTTGGTTGCTGAGCCGCATTGGGCTCCGAACCCCTGAACAGCGCGCTTGGGGACTTTACGACTGGGCCAACTCGGCGATGATCACCATCATCGTGACGGCAGTGTTCCCGATCTTTTTCGCGTCTTATGCGGCCGATGGCCTGCCACCCGCCACTGCCACCTTCCGGTTCAGTGTGGCAACTACCCTCGGCCTTATTTTTATCGCTATTCTAGCTCCTATCCTCGGTGCCATTGCCGACAACAAGGCATCGAAGAAGCGGTTTCTCGGGGCGTTCCTCGGCTTAGGCGTCGCGGCTGTGGCATCGATGTACTTCATACAGCAAGGTGCCTGGCTGTTTGCGGCGATTCTGTTCGTCTTGGCAAACATGGGTGTGAACGGCAGCCTTGTGTTCTACGATTCCTTGCTGCCTCACGTCGCTGGCCGAGAAGAGATAGACCGTGTTTCCACCGCTGGATATGCACTCGGCTACCTCGGTGGCGGTGTCCTACTCGTCGTTGCGCTCGCAGTTATCCAGAATCCGGCTTGGATCGGGATCCCGACCGGCGACGCCGCAACGCCAGAACAGGGATCGTTGCCGGCGAGGCTTTCGTTTGTCGCGGTCGCGGTTTGGTGGTTGCTCTTCTCGATCCCCTTGTTCCGGCGCGTCAGGGAACCGGAGTTGAGGCCTAGTGTCGAGGCTCGGGACCAGAGCATTCGAGCTGCGTTTACTCAGCTCAAGGCAACGCTGAAGGCATTACGCAAATACCGGAATGCCTTTCTGATGCTTCTCGCGTTTCTTATATACAACGACGGCATCGGCACGATCATCCGCATGGCCACGATCTTCGGAGACGAAATCGGAATTGAGCGCGGAGCGCTCATTGGCTCGATCGTGGTAGTTCAGTTCGTCGGGATTCCCTTTGCGTTTCTCTTTGGGGCATTGGCCGTTGAGATCGGTGCGAAACAGTCCATCCTGCTAGGCCTCGCGGTTTACGCTGGCATTTCGATTTTTGCTTACTTCATGACGACGGCGTCCCAGTTTCTGATCCTTGCGGTACTAGTTGCGATGGTGCAGGGTGGCACGCAGGCGCTCAGCAGATCCCTTTACGGCAGCATGATCCCGCGCAACGAATCGGGCGAGTTCTTCGGCCTGTTCGCGGTGTTCGAGAAGTTCGCGGGGATCTTTGGGCCCGCCATCTTTGCCGTTGCAGTGGGGCTGACTCAGTCGAGTAGAAACGCGGTCTTTGCGCTAATTGTGTTTTTTGTGATTGGCGCTGTACTGCTGTTCATGGTGGATGTGGACGAGGGGCGGAGGGTGGCTCAGGAGGTTGAGAGGGGAGAATCCCCTACACATTGAACCTAAAACACAACATATCCCCGTCCTTCACCACATAATCCCGGCCCTCGAGCCGAAACTTCCCCGCCTCTTTCACAGCCCTTTCTTCTCCGCCGCACTCAATGAAATCATCATACGAATAGCATTCGGCCCTGATAAAACCGCGCGCCATGTCGGTGTGGACAGATCCGGCTGCATCGATTGCGGTATCGCCGCGAACGATGTTCCAAGCGCGCACCTCATCCTTCCCGATGGTGAAGAAGCTGATGTAGCCCAACATGTTGAACGCGGTTTTCGTGAGCCGCAAACGCGCGGATTCCGCGATTCCCATGTCAGCCAGAAATGCCTCGATCTCGGCCTCGTCATCAAGCTGCGACAACTCCATCTCGAATTTGCCGGCGCATTCGATGGTCGGATACTTTTTCCCCAGTTCCTCTACCAGCGCAGCATTCTGGCCAAAGTTGTTCTCGGCCGAGTTGAGAACCACCATTACCGGTTTGAGCGTGAGGAACTTGAAACCATTTACCGCCTTCTTTTCGCTTTCCTCTAGCTCCATCTCCCTCAAAGGCTGCCCTGTGTCCAGCACAGCCTCGATTCGCTTCAGGAGTTTCTGTTCACTTTCCAACAGTGGTGTGAACTGACCGGTTCGCCTGGTTTTGTCGATCCGTTCTAACCTGTTCTCGACGATGATGTGATCAGCGAGTAGGAACTCGCTCTCGATCGTCGACAGTCTTTCGAACGGAGAGGGATCCTCTTCGAGGTCACTGGGGAAGTTCCTGAGCACCACAGCAAGTGCGTCGTTCAGCCGTATCAATT
>Ga0180431_10005869_pt1 | contig 14780 bp, 18 predicted proteins | sample SS_ome_11_FD_132459 | JGI IMG/M metagenome (GOLD analysis project Ga0180431, IMG submission 132459) | Hypersaline lake sediment archaeal communities from the Salton Sea, California, USA - SS_1_MS_1 metaG | ecosystem: Environmental > Aquatic > Non-marine Saline and Alkaline > Hypersaline >... | reverse complement strand
CCCCTTGCAAAAATACCTCTGGCACAACGCAATCTCCTCCTCAAATTGCCTCGGGCAGTAGTCGAGAACGGTCGAGCCCTCGTTCATCTGTACCTGCGCAATGAACAGCTCATCGTTCGCCGCTGCGTCGGTGTCGTCCACCCAGATGAACAATGCGAGATTTGTTATGCCAGCGGTATCAATAGAAATATTTTCGATGTTGTATTTCGTCCAGTTTGTATCAATGGCGATATTCACCGGTGTGTTTTCCAGATTCCAGTTCGCCACCGGCGTGATGTTCGCGCCCTCGGCGTTCCACGCGGAGACAATATCGCTTGTTACGGTATCCGCTACGCCATCCCATGAGAGCACGGCACAGCGTAAATTTTCTATCAATTTCGCCGCCGTCGTTTTCGCCTGAAACGATACAGACACCGATTTGCCGGAAAACGGAACAGAATTTTTGCTCTCAAGGATTTGCAGATGTCCGAATTTTTTGTTCGCCGTCGCAACGAGAAATTTCACGGAAAAATTCGATCCCTCCGGGGCGTCGGTGGATTGAGATACATCAACAATATCATTCCCATCGGAGAGGAGAACCCACCTGTCAATCAGATATGTATCATCATCATTCGCCGGAGTCGTCACCGCCGTAAATTCCGCCGATCCGCTCGCCCCCCGCTGGGCGATTGCGCCATCGGGATTGATTATTGCCTGACGGAAAAGGCCCTGCTGATTCACTCGCGCGTTTTCAAGGAGGGCCTGAATTGTTTCAACATCGGTATAGCTCCCGATGCACTTATACGTCACGTACAGATCGCACGCCTGATACGCGGCGTTGATGACCTTCACGCCATTATAGATAGTGAACCCCGCAATCGCTGAATAATCGCTATCGTTCGACGGCAGGGTGTAGTCGGTATCCGCCACCAGCAATGTCCCGGCCCCGCCCGATGCGGTTCGGATCGTCAGATCATAAAATCCCCTCTTGATGTCTCCGAGCACAAACTCATCGGAACCAACCGAGGAATATAGCTCATCAGAAATGTCCTCGGGACTATCGATGTTCAGGTTGTAGAGTGTCGATTTCGCCATTAGGCCACCTCGTATTTCGATACGGAATATATCTTATGCCCGAAAATTTTGTGATACCATATATACCCCTGACTGTATACCCGATACTCCCGCTCGTATGGTTCGACATACCGCATTTCAAGATCGACTTTGTGATCGGACAGGAGCTTGTTTATGCCGATGACTTCCCATTTTGCCCAGTTTTTCTCCGTTCTCCCGACTCTCGAGTGTTCAGCGATGACGAAGTCCATTATTTCAAGGTCGATATTTTGCCATTTCGTTTTTCGTTGCACCGTCTCCCATATCTGCTTCGATAGAGACATGATCATCTCCGACAATGCTATCGCATCGGCCTCGCCAGAGAGAATTGTTTCAAATTCCCGTTCCCGATACTGTTTGTACTGATCTGAAACTTCGCTCTCATAGTCGGTATTCCGGTATTGAAGATATTTATTCTCTTCGATATCCAGAGCGTATTTCACAACGCAGGAGGAGAGAAACTGTTTCGCCGAATATGTTTTTTTCGGGTCTTCGAGCCACTCGTCGGAATGTATTGTTCTTTTCGGCGTTCTGCTCTCCCGATATGTGCAAAACGACCATTTCCCGTCATCCCGATTGAAAAATATTCCATTGCAGGCAAAACAAATTTTTTCTACCGCCTCGTTGATAGTCAGCTCCTCTCCGTCTCCTATCCATAGGCCGACATCAGGAGCGAGCGATCGAGCGTATTCCATCTCGCCAAGGTTGTAGCTCGTTCCGATATACGCTATTTCGCCGTAATTATAGATAATATCAATCAGCACGCCTATCGCGTTCTCTATCGGATCGCCCTCGTCGTCCTCATACCCGACAAAATCCGCCATAACCTCGTCGCCGGGGTCGTAGTTCGCAGTAGCAAGGGTAAATGTCCCTGCAGCAAGGTCTGTCGAGGCCGGAACTTTGACAACGCCCTCGACTCTTACTTCAGTCAATTCGTGCGCCTCGTGAAATTCGGTATCCAGAAACATGAACGTATAGGACGCCGGAGCGGCCTCCTCGTCGTTCAGGCAATAGCATTTCGCGTTTTTGATTGTCCCCCATGCGAGCGGCTTGCGGACATCCTCCTGATCCGGGTCCATGTCGGCGTAGTCATCCACCGAGAAAACATTTGGCGGGAGCTTTTTCGACAGGAACTTCCTCGGGTCTTTCACGGAGAGAGAAAACTCATCGCGGTCAATGGTGAAATCCTCGATATAGCCGGAGAAAACCCGGCGGAACTGGCTGTATTCGAGATCGTTGAATCCAGCCAGGATCCGGCACGGTTGCCCGAAAACATCGCCTTCCGCGAAATCGTCGAAATATCCGTCGGTATTGATGAACGAAATATTCCCGCCTTCGTAGGCAAGAAGCCCGAAGAAAAGCGGGTCTTTCGATTTCTTGAAGCTCGGTACCGATTTCACGCATGGCCGATAATATATTCCGTCGTAATAGCTCCCCGTAACCCTGTGCTCATCATCAACCTGAGCCATGTCGCAATATCCCGTTACCACTCCGAGGCGGATAACGCTATCAAGCGGCAAGTGCCAATCGTCGAAATGAATATGAACTTCCTGGCTTCCGAACTCGAACAAAAAAGATTTCTCCTGCGTTCTCAAATCAGCCCATGACTCGACCGCCATATATGCGACATCATCGACGAGAAGAGAAGCGATTTTATTTATGGCGGCGATCTCGTCCGGATAATAGCCTTCAATTCCGTAGTCGTCCGTTAACGTTACGCCGTCCCAGTTGATCCGCACCGTCCAAATACCGGCCTCGGCATTGATGAAATTGTCTCTCAATATCGGTACGTCAATCTCTACGAGAATGATTTTATAGGAGTTGGGAAGCTGTTGTTGGTCAGAGAATGTCATTTTTCCTCAAAAAAACTTGACCTCTTTTATTCGATTCATTAAATTTCTTTTATAAAAATTAAGGAGATCTGCCATGATCTGGATCCTCGTTGCTGGTATTACCATTTATTCCGTTGGCATGATTATTGCCATTTATGTACCCAAATAGCTCAATTTCGAGCTATACAATCGCCTTATACAAAATTAAAAACCTATACACATACGTTGCGGGACCGGTACCAACTTTCACAACGTGAAGATTTGAATCATCAACATAAAGGTATTCGATATTCTGGGGAACGTTCATATAGTTATAAGTCAGGCAACTTGTTCCTACCGTTAATACATATTGAATAGATATTATCCTATCTTCGGTTACAGCATTACTGATGCCATGACTTTGCTGTGCTGTTTTATCTGCAAGGGGAATTGATATATCAATTATCTTGGCCAATATCGGAGTTCCATCGTCCAGATATCCATATACTGGTGTCCCGTAATGATACAATTCACGTTTTTCATAATAGCTCCCCGTGTCCAGCGTCATCGCAAACGGCAAATACCGATTGTTCGTTCCGCTCTCATACCAGCCCTGCCGCTCGTCGTCCCATGCGGGAGCGTCGTTGTCGAACTCGGCGGTACAGGAGCTTCCAGAAGGGATTACCTTGATGTACACCGTTCCGTCCGAGGGAGAGCCTCCGATTGACTCATCCGCCTGAAACTCGAACAGTGCGCCGTTTACCTCGATAACGCTCCCCTCGGCGATAGCGGGCTCATCGTCGGTGTCGTAATTGGTGAGAGAGACCGCACAATATCCCCGACGCTGCGTGTCGGCCGCGGACATTAGAGCCGTGAGATTAACGTCGCCAACCCCGTATTCGCTGATTTTCGTTCCAGCCATGTTTTACCCCTTTCTTCCGGTGCCGGAACCTTTTCCCCCGCCGGTACCGCGCCCCTGTCCGCCATTCTTGCACCCTCCGGTGTTGCGTCCGGCTCTTCTGCCGCCTGCCATGCCGCGCCCCTGTCCGCGTCCATCTCTCGGCCTATCAAGTCCCCTCGGATTTTTTGAATTTGCCATGCTTCCCCCCTTTAAGTTTTAAAATACTTCGCGTACAATCATCTGTAATTGCCAGATATAATTCCGGTCGTCGCTCCGCTTCCATTTCGGCATCGTCGTCAGCACGCAATACATCACCTTCTCGCGGGTATCGCCCGGCCATATATCGAGCACGAAAGGCTCGCTCAACCGCCTGTCATCCGCCATCTCTCGAATATCTACCCGCTCATCCTCGCTGATATAGGGGAAATTGATTGTCATCGTCCGGTAATCGATTCCGGTATCGCCATACACCTGCCCACTCGGTGAAAAATCAACGGAATCGGTTATGCCATCGTCAATCTCCTGATCCGCCTTCATCCCGGGCATTTCGAGAACTTCCCCAAGGAACAGCCTGCCTATCTGGATATATTCGTCGGGATTCGAGGCATCGTCGATGAACAAACGCCAATAATTATATTCGCCGGAAGTGAACGTCTGGAATATCGCGTATTCCGCCCATGTAATCGACTGTTCAAAACTCGGAGCCCCCCATGCGTCGGTATCATTGCCCTGAATTTTTATCGTCGCCCCGCTCGTGATATTGTGATTAAGAATAGCGATTGCGTCAGCGGTTATATCAGTACCGGAAATAACGATATATTCGTCGTCGTCATCGGTTGTCCTGAACACCCGCGAGAGCCTCGGATCAACCAGATTTGACAGCGGGTAATCGATGTGCTCCGTCGATGCTGCCTGATCGTTTATATCGACTTCGTTGTGCCAGAGTATCTTCATACTACCGACCTCGATGCTATCCTGATAGTGCCGTCCTCAGTCCCGCGGCTGATGAACTCGCCTATTTTCTCGCCATAGAGATACACGTCGCCCCTGACAACCTGCTGCGAGGCTGCGCCTCTTCCGATAGTGGCCTCACGTTGCTTATCGACGATTCCATCGGCAAGCTCCTCGTAGACTTCGGGAGTGAGAGGAGCAATGACTTCATTATGTCCGCCCTCGCCGACTATTACCGGCCTTCCTCCGGCGGTGGCCTCAACATACGCGCCCTTCGCGGCCTTCGGAAGAGGCTGTTGTGCGATCAATGCCGTCTGCGCCATGCCGAGGGCTCCGACTAACGCGGTCAACGTCCATGCCACCGGAGGATTCCATGCCCAGCGGCTCCATACGTTTGTAATCCCGAGCGCCGTGTTCATGAGAGACTGTACGATATTGATGGCCTTTTGCCGTTTCGCGGCCTCGTATTCGATTTTGCGTTTCTTCTTATCTATTTCCTCTTCGAGCTTCTTTTCCCGACGCGCCCGCTCCTGATCGAGCGCTTCAAGTTTTTTTGTTTTTTCCTTCTCGCTCAATACTGCCGAGTCTAATATTTCCTTTTGCTCTTCATACCATTCGGAGATTGCCTCGCGCCGCGATTCAGCCTCGTTGTCAAGGGCAAGGGATTGATTCATCGCGTACTGGGCGAATATTGCGCCGAGCTGGGATACCATTCCTTGGGCTGCGCTGATAGATGATTGAATCAATTGCAGTCTGCTCTGTTCTATTTTTTGATCGTTTTCTTTTTCAATACGCGCCCTTTCGTTCGCGTAAAATTTGGTTATATCAAGACGTGTCTTTTCATATTTTTCTTTATTCGTCGTTTTCAGTTTTTCAAGTTTTTCAAGTTCTGCCTGTTCTTCAATAGCAAGAACGGCAAGCTGATCGCCACTCTGAGAGGCAAGCTTTTTCTCATAGTCCAGATTCATTTTCAGAAGCTCATTGTACTTCTCTCTCCATTTGCTTGCTCCATCTGTCATTCCGGTATCAACGGTTTTCTTTACCTCTTTTACTGCCTCTTTCCATGTCTTAATTGCTTTCCCTGCCTTATCGTATTGCGTTACCGTCCATTCAAGCTCGTTTCCATACCTCTGCCAGACAATCGAACCCTTTTCTCCGAGATCGAGGACATTCTCAATCAACTGGCTTGCCCTCTGTTTTTGAATCATCTCATTTATTTTGTTTATTATGGGAGTCAATGCCTGGTTGATAGTCTTTAGGGCGGGTGTTACATAGGCCCCTATGGTTTCGGCGAGATCCCCGAGAGCATTTTTAAGCTGTGCAACGCTGCCGAGATATGTATCGGCTGCCGCTCGTGCGGTTCCGCCCATCTGAGTGGAGAGTTCACCGAGAATTATCTTTTGCGCTGCGGCGACATCGTTAACCGCCATGAACTGCCTGATCTGGTTTTCCTGCTCCTGCGAGAGTTGAACGCCAACCCTGCGAAGTGCGGTTACGCCCTGAATCGGATCGTTGAGTGCCTTGCCGAGCTGGATAGCAGAAGATTTCAGATCCTGACCAAGCATAACAGACATATCGAGCAGGGTCTCGGTCGCCTGTGGTATTACTTCCTTTCCGATTTGGGTGAAAGTTAGGAGGACGGACTCTGCTGAGATTATTGCTTCGTCCCCGAACTCAGTAACGCTCTGGAGAGATTGAGCAAGCTTTATCATCTCATCGGAAGAGACGCCGGCGGCCATGCCTGTGCTTTTGATGACCTGGGAGAGTTTCATCTCTTCCCGTTCCTGGATACCTGCGGCATTTGCACATTTCATTATCCCTGCCGCAAGAGCGGTTACCCCTACGCCTGCAAGAACCGCAGCACCGCCAATGCCCGAGAACACATCCTTAAACGTCCTGGTGGATTTCTGCCCCTGCTGTTCAATGCGATTAAGCTGGCCCTTGAACTCGGCCATATCCGCTTGAACTTTATATATCAGCTTCCCGGCTTCCATTATTTTTTAATCACCCTCGCCCCGTCTTTCCCTTTTGGTACGTTCAAATAATCCGGCTCATCGGCAGTCCTCTTGAATTTTTCCCTCTCCTCTGCCGGTATCGCCTGCCAGTGCATCACCCATTGTTCAAGACTCATTCTGAAGAGGAGTCTTTCGGGATCAGCCCACGCGTAGCAATACGAGAGGCAAAGAAAAATCTCCTCATATCCTACCCGTCGCCCTCGTTTTCCTGAGCGGTTTTTTTTTCTTCCTGATCGGTGCCTCCGAAAATGACATTGAGAAAATCGTTCATCACTCTCATGTCGAGGTGATTCCCGACCCAATCGGCATCAATGGTTTTGCCCTTTGAAACACGCTGGTTCAGAATTGACGCAATAACCTCAAACGCGATCCTTCTGGATTCTTCATCCTCATCTTTCGTCCCGAATCGTCCGTATGCGTCCCTGTTTCTATTGATGATAAATGAGGTGATGGCCGGGATAATTGGTACTTCAAACACCCGGCCACCCAGTTTGACCCTCTTCTCCGGATCGTAATACTTATCAGCATCGAACATCAGCTATATGTCCTCGTGTCATAGATTTCATATAACTGATCGCCCGCATCGCGTGACACATCGAGAACACCCCCCATCTCGAAGGGCACCTCCATAACATCGTCGCTGTCATCCGAGGGGAACGTCAATTCGAGGCCCCCGGCGATTGCGGCTTTGTAAAGGGTCAGCCTGAGAACCTTTCCCGCCGAGTCGGTATGGGTTAATCTCACCACCTTGTCGTCGATGAGATATTTCCCGCCGCTGGTCAAGTATCGAGCCGCGGGAGGCGTGTAGTCATAGGAGATCGTCAACTGTTGTGCTTCGGTCGTTACCGTTGCCGAGTCCTTGACGATGATCCCCCATTTGCCAGACCCCGGATCTTTGACCATATCGTAATCGGTGACATTTGCAAGAGCACCATCGGTTGATCCGGTCACATCGACATAACCCTGGGCATCAATCTGGAGTACCGAAAGATCGGCATTTTGTTTGTCGCATTCGATGAATTGATTGAATGCCCAATCGCCGGTCGCTATGATCTGGTCATAATCCTCGACTTTCGCGGCTGCATCGGTATCATAGACATCGAGTCCGCCCCTGAATGCGTAGAGCTTTTCGATGTCGAGCTCAAGGATTCCAGCCTTGAGACTTGCCTTTTGATTTTTGATACGTTTTATCGGCTTTCCGGCGTTGTCGGTTTCGATCTCGACCTCATCCCATGATTCGGTGAATACCGCTCCCCTGAGAGAGCCAACATCCTCCAGAGAGCCGACATCATCGCCAATCTCGAATTTGCCGGAACCAAAAACATATACGTTGGTATTGGCAGCTGTTTGAGCACACATAATTTTTTACCTCTTAAACTTGTATTGGTTTAAATATTCAAAATCCTCATCATCCACTAATGCACTTTTGCCTTGAGTAAGTTTGATGGTTTTCATTTTACTCCTTGTACGTAATGATAAAATCGGTCGCAAAATTCCATAGATCCATTTCTGCATCGTGAATCCTGTTGCGACCAAGATATATGGTCTTCGGGATTGAGATTGTTGCCTTCACTCCCGAAACATTCTTTAGCGCGGCAATGACCGCATCTGATAATTGTTTGGCTTCAATTTCCGTCTCCGCATAGCATGAAAATTGAAAACGGGGACGTGCGACCGAGGCTTCCGGCATTTCGATACTCGATACCTCGAAGAACAGCAAGGCCGGGTAATTGCATTCTTCCGGGAGATGGCTCGAATAGATACGGGTCCCGACGATGCCGGTGATTCCTGCATCATTCGTGAGAATGTTCATTATCCCCGGTTCGAGAAGCGTGTTCACCTTGTCGCCGCCTTTAAGTTCTTTTGAAACAATCGCTCGATCTTGTCCCGGTTTTCATCACCTGCCGGCCTGAGGTATGGCTGCGCCTTTGATCGCTTCGTGCCATACTCGACGTATTGAGCATAGTCAACATTCGTTCCAATCTCGACCGAATGTTCAATCTGCTTGACTTCACTCGTAATGCTCTTTCTGAGATTTCCGGTATCAACCGGACACCGGAGCTTTGCATCGGTCTTGACGAGCGCACCAGCCTCGGCAAGTGACTTCAAAACCGCCGCCTCGGTTCTTCGCAACACTTCAGGGTGATTTGACTCGAAGCTCATTCAGCCCTCCGCACATCGATTTGCAGGAAGTCTGCACCATTCGGCTGATTGACGTTCATGATCTCATGTGTCTCATCATCAAATACTGCTCTATCCGATTCGGTGATATCGTAGACATTACATTTCATCAGATGCGTAGAGAAGTGAGAATCTTTATCGGATTGAAATCGCTTATCCCCACTTACCTGCGATACGAAAGCCCTGATGGTGAGATAGTCAGCCCATGTTTCCGCAGGCTGTCCATAACTATCGCGAGAAACAGACTTTCGCTGGATCGTGACATCTGTATCGTATAGATGTTTCACACCATCCTCACAAAACGCTTGATCATACCCGTGACGCTCTTCGGATACCCGCTGACAATCTCTTCCTGGGAATACGAATAGTCTCCCGTACGCTCGGACGAAAAGCCGTGCCGCTTGTAGATATTATACTCAACCATCAGCGCGGCGGTATAGTCCGCTCCCGCGGGGTACGCCGTTATTAGAACATCTTCTCCCGTCGCCGTCGCGACGTCCTCCATCTCGATCGTCCGGCTGTCGTCAGTAAGATCATATTCATAGCCGGAAATTTTCGATTGGACGCCGGTACCGGATACAACCATCCCCCGTTCGAGGTTCCTGAATATCGCCCGTCTCGCGTCGATGATGTCGAGAAGGTTTTCCGCGTCGGTATTGTCAACGATAGTGATATTTTCGAGGGTCGCGTCGTCGGCCGTAGTGTCCGCCCAGAATTCGATGAACGGGATATTCCTTATTCGCAGATAGTCAGCCTCAACAATGGGAATAAGTGCCGAGACCCTGTCATCTCTCGTTTCGTCGGCAATATACAGAATCCCATCGCCCCAATCTGTCGGGGTTGTCCCCGTAGCATAGAACTGAGTACCGACCTCGTTATCGGTCGCCCCGACATTGGTGAAATCGCCGGTGGTGTTTTCCTTGATCTCATAGAGCTGACCTACGGTGAGAGAACCCGAGGCCTGACACGGATCGGTCAGGCCCAGGTATTCTTTTGCTTGCGCAAGAGTGACGATCATCGGCTACATCCAGTACGGTTTGAACCAACAATCGATCGGTACACCCGCGACCGCTGTGGTCTGCAATGCGATACCGCAATAACAACTTGCGTCCGTTGCCTCATTGGACTTGAGATTGATATCGGTTTCGGCGATGACATCTCCGAGATGTATCTCGTCAACGGTCGCGAACGGCGTAGTATTATGATCTTCCTCGGTTGTCCCGTTCATCTGGTCTGCAACAACCAGCTCCTCTCCATCAAGCCCTGTCCCGTACAGAATAACCACCAGTGTACATGCCGCACTCGCATCGTGCCTCGGTACAAGACCATATGCCTGTGGAGCAGTACACTCATGAATACCGGCAGTGAGATTTCCGGTTGTAATCGCACAGATAGCCTGATTTCCCGATGCCTCCCTGACCGTGATGGTTCCCGCGCATTCTGCCGAAAGCCTTACGCCACAAATGGAAGCCCAATCCTCATGTGCCGATACTACCTGCGTAGTCCCGGTCAGCGTAAGTGTTTCTTGTACAGCGGTTGTCAACGCTCCATTCAGTACACCGTAAAGAGTGATTGTTTGCGTAGTATCGCCATCATCATCAGAGACAATCTCGACTCCATCATTCGCCGGTTGATTCGTGAATGCGTCTCCTGCGGTTGCGGCAATAATATCCGCCTGTGCAGTCTGCGCCTTTCCGACATAACCGCTTGCCCTCGGTGCTATGCGATCACCCAGGGTGATGGGTGATCCGGCCATACAGGGAACGAAGCCGAATTCGACGGTTCCAGGATCATCTGTCCCTATCGCATTCCGGGTAATCCCCAGGGACAGGGTGTTTTGTTCCGTGCCGAGCTTAATTTCGCCAGACGTGTACTCGCATACACGCCCGGCAGCGATCCCCGATCCTGAATCTACGATCTGCTGGATCGACAGATTGCCCTTCATGAACGTTCTCATGTCGGGGTTTTTAAAGACAATGTTCGGATTCTTTGATTTTGGTGCCATGTTATTTTTTCTCCTTTGACATAGACGGCCTAACAAAATGCCGTCATTCGTTCTGCCTTACGCGAGCCCATAGATTTTCCCGTGCAGGGATTCGTGTCCAAAATCGACACCGATATACCCTTCAAGGTATCCCTTCTGTGCCGACGCGCCGTCCGTGTACTCCTTGAGCAAAACATCCTCTCCGCCTTTGTGAGGCATGACTACCGGCCTGATGAACGCAAGGTCAGCTATAATCAGGGTGCTGGCCGGCGCCGCGTTTGACCAGATGAGAGATACCGGCCCGTAGGTCGTGAATATTTGCTTCAACATCACCCCGCCCACGTTTCGATCCATAGGAGCGAATCCGTAGAGAGCATTCAACTGATCGATGTATGTGGGGGTAGCCACGAAACAGAGATTTCGGAACGGGGCTCCATTATCTGCCATCGAAACCAGCAATTCCGAAACCATGCTCGAATCGAGAGCCGCCCCGGAAGCATTGACTTTGTTCGTGGTAATGCCGATAGTTGCGTCTACCAGCCCGCCGGACGCGACGTCCGTTGCGACAGCCGCGCGAACGACAAGAGCGCCCTGGAGACAGACGGCCTCCCAGTCGGCGCTCATTTGCTCCATTTTCATCGCCGATTGCTCGTCGAAATGCGAAACCTTCGGGATGTTCGGAGACATGAACGCGTTGTATGCCGCCGGATCAACATACGAATCCTGCGCAGCCTCGTGCAGATCGGAAACGATTACATCGTATTTGTTGATCTGCACTACGTTCGCGACCGGAGTTTTTGCATAGAATTTTGCAGTCCCCGCCGACAATGACGTATTCTCGCTGATCAGCGCCGTAGTTGGTGACGGAGTGTCGAGTGAATACGACGCTTTCATGTCATACGTTTGTGACTTGACTCGACGGGCGCCATTTAGCCCGCCTATTGCAGCCAAAAATTTACCGGTGTTCGCTGCCGCACCTATTTTTAACACTTCGCCAATTACATTGGCGTCGTTATAACTTTGCGCTGTTGCGCTCGTTGCTGCCATTTTTTTACCTCGTTATGAATTTATTGGGATGTTCTCCCGTACCGCGTACCGCTTGATGGCGACCTGCTGGGCCATGTTGCCGGAATTTTTTGCTTCGTCATACGCTTTTTGAATGTCCGGCGGCCCGCCGTTATCACCACCGCCCGGGAACTCTCGACCTGCCAGTTTTGACTGTTCTGCCAAAAAATCCTTCACCGCCCGATCGAATGCCGGGTAAAACTGTTCGCTTAGATGAGATTTTCTCTCCTCAAGGGAACCAAAATCCTTCGAGACCAGATCGAGGATATAGTCGGGGACATTTTTTTCCTTGAACTCCTTCCCGATTTCGCTCCTGAAATCGGAAAACGCGTTTTTCCGCCTTTCCTCTTCCCGTTCTGCCTCGGCCTGTTCAAGCCGTTTCGTGAGAGCGACAATTTCAGGATTCTTCGGAGGATCGAGTTTCAATTTGACATCTTCCTCTATCTCCTCGCGTATTTTCGGGATATTGTTTTCCTCCCACGTTTTGATCCGCTTGTCGGCCTCCTTGTCGGCGAGAGATTGGATGTATCTCTTTCCGTCGCCTGAAGCGATCCAGCCCTCAACGAAAACCTTTTTCTGTTCCTCGGAAACCTCGGTGAGCTCCCCGAGAAACTTCTTTACATCCTCGTCGTCCTTGTGGTCTGCGAAATACTTTTTTACACCTTCAAGATTTTCCATTTTCACCTCATTGATTTTCCCCGGATGCTCGCACCCGGAAAATAAAAAAAGACCTGCCCCCATCTCGGGAACAGGTCTTGTTGCTCGCTATAATCCTCCGTCTGATTTAGTGCTGACAGTTACCTGTTTGCTATTTCAGATATTTTTCGATTTCGAGTACGTTTCCGTCCTTGCAGTGGAGCCGGAGGACGATGTCTCCCGTAAATCTCTTCTCCTTTATCCAATCAATTATTGCTCTGAACTTATAGTACATATTTTGTCTCATAATGTCAAACAAAAAATTAAAGCGCCTCTTTCCATTCCTTGTAATTCTTATACTCGATAATTTCTTTCCCCGCCCTGCGATATTTCGGCTTGTAGCCCTGAACTTCGACACCCATATCGCACCGGCAATTTATGGTTTCCTCTGCCGGAAGCGCGTCGTCCATCGGAGCCGGTATTTTTATCCCCGCGAGCGTGAACATTCCGTCCTCGTCGGCCACCTGCCCGTCCATTGCCTGATGGGTGTCGCGGGTCCGGGCGTCAAGGGTGGCAACCCAGAACTTCTGTAGCTCTGCGCCCTGCTCCCCGGACTGTTTAATTGCCGCGAGGTTCCCCTTGTTCTGCGACCTCCCCGCCTCGGTTCGTGCAATTCTCAGTGCGTTTTTCGCCTTCCCCTCGAAATCGCTCTTTACCGTATGAGCCATCTTGAAATATGATTGCCCCTGTATGAGCCCCTGGGTAATGGTGGAGCGTGCCCTGATGAGCATCGAATTCTTGAGCCCGTCGAATGCGATTTTACTCATGGGGTTTTCAACCGCCGCGACAATGGTCTCTGTATTCAGCAGCCCGAACCCGAGGTTGACCGGAGCATTGATTATATTCGCGCATCCGATCTCAATCTCGTATCCCATGCGGTAAAAGGATTCGCCGAATGTGTCGTATTTCAGGTTGTTGATTATTTTTTCTGATTTCCCCGAGAGTCGGTATATTTCTGAATTGACTTCTTTGAACAATTTATCGAGCCGGTTGTATTTCGACATTTCAGCGTAAGTCAATACTCCGTCGGTGTCGGTACTGTATTTTTCATAAACTGAAAGAAGTTGTTTTTTGATTGTAGCAAATGCTTTTCGGTATTCGGCAAGGAGAAGATTTTCCGTCCCCGTCAATATGCGGTCGGTTGTGGTGCGGGTGATTTCGATTCGATACGGTTTCGTCATTTCAGCCTTTTTATTTTCGCCTTTCTCGCATACCCATACATCGATATATGAATGTCCTTGAATTCAAATATCAGATCGTCGCCGTCCTCGATCTCCGACATGTACAGAGATTCTTTGGCGTTCTCGGTGATCTGGCCGAAAATCCATTCGAGCCGCGCCCTGATTTCGTCTCGCATAATTTCAAATTACGCTACCTCTTTCTCTTTGTCAACCTTTTCCTCTTCTTCTTCCTCAACCCTTGCGGACTCGAACGCCTCAAGCCGTGCTCCCGCCTCCTCCTCGATGCGCTTCAGCTCCTCTTCCACGTCGGGAACGATGGAGAGATTTTCGAGAATTGTTCTATCAGAGACAATGCCCTTCAGCTTCTGCGCGATCTCCGCCTCGGCCTGCAGGTTCTGAGGATATTTTCTTGTGAACGTGAAATTTACATCGAGGTAGTTTATATCGGCCTTTCTCCGCGCCCTCCAGTTCTCGCACAAGAGCTTGAACTGATATCGCAGCGTCGAGACGAGCTTCCGCTCCATGACAAGGCATTTCTGTTCAAGCGGTGTTAACTTGTGGTGGAGCGCGACACCGGTGATGGTCCCCGCGAAATGTTCATCGCGTGAGTTCACGGACTGGGCGAATTGATAAATATTTTCCTCAATCCTGTCGAGGAGCTTTTCAACGGCCTCGACGCTCAGCGACTTCGTGATATACGCGATATCAGCGTCCTTGTCCGGCAGGTTGAACGCGCCGGTCCGCTTCGCCGCCTCTATCGCCTCTTCGGTGATATCCGCACCGACCACCTTGAGGTACGCAAGCCTGAACTGCTCGATCTCGTTGTCCCAGTCGGAGAGAAGCCGGTCGTATGCGTCAATCAGCTCAAGAACTTTTTCGCCGTCCGCGAGGCACTCCTTGTTG
>Ga0180431_10005865_pt1 | contig 14791 bp, 10 predicted proteins | sample SS_ome_11_FD_132459 | JGI IMG/M metagenome (GOLD analysis project Ga0180431, IMG submission 132459) | Hypersaline lake sediment archaeal communities from the Salton Sea, California, USA - SS_1_MS_1 metaG | ecosystem: Environmental > Aquatic > Non-marine Saline and Alkaline > Hypersaline >... | reverse complement strand
TCTAAGCCGGATTGATCCGGCGCTGCTTACTAGCCCGGCGACTTCATCGCCGGGCGGGCCTGCAAAGTGCAAACCGAGTTTCTTTGTGAAATGAACCATCTCAAATGCGGGAAGTTATAGATTTACAAACCCTAAGGGTTTCCACAGGCGACACTTGGCCAAAGAGGCCACATCGTTAACCCAGAAGGTCTACTCACAGGCACACTCTCGAAACCCTTAGGGTCTTCATCAGTCTGCAATTGCGCGAAGGTGTTTGGATAGTCAAGTACAGGGGCAATGACTTCGACCTGGAGGATTTCGTGCACAAGAACTGGCGTGAACTGAGTCACCCGGACGTGTTTCACGAGATCTCAGTGGTTATTGGGAGGAGAGAAGCCCTGGACTAGACGGCGCATGAAACAACTACTCGGAAAGCTGATCAGACTCCTGATCCTGCTCGTCCTGGCTCCACTGATCTGCTCGTGCAGCCTGGAGGCGCTTTCGTTCCTATCCTCGAACCTCGATCTGCTCTCGCTCGACTGGTTCGCGATCGGCTTCGTGGTCTGTGTCTTGGTATACGCAGGCGCCTCATATACCCGCGGTCGGATCTGTTCAGATTTCCAATTCCTGCGGACTCTGAGACACGAACTGGCGCACGCTGTTACAGCTATGCTAACAGGAGGACGCATCGACAGAATGGAGATTGTGAATCCCGTGGAAAGACCTGGGGAAATCGCGGTTTCTGCTGTGGAATATGCTAGCCCAGTTGGTCCCGTTTCCTTGATATCCCTGGCCCCCTATTACCTCCCTCTCTTCACGATTCCGCTCCTGCCGTTGAGGTTCTTCGTGATCTCGTGGGTTCGCGAGGTGATCGACTTCTTGATCGGCTTCACCCTGGGCTTCCATTATGTCTCGTTTATGGATGAGTTCCTGGGCCAACGGTTCGGACTGGGACAGACGGACATAAGGAAGACCGGCGCGATATTCTCATACGTCATCATCGGGTTCTTCAACCTGCTCTCCCTGGCGACCGTGAAGGCCGTGCTGCACAATGACTGGCCGGCGCGCGATCAACTCACGCGCGCACTGGTGAGAGGTTGGGAGTGGTACGTGCTCATACTGCAGGAGTTACGGCGTTACGCCGCCAGGCTCCAGACCTGACAGGTTTCCAAGGAGACCGTTTGAGCTAGAGGCCATTGCCCTTGGGGAAAACACGTACGACAAGAACCGATATCCAAAACCTGTCAGGTCTTGAGTCACGCCAGTGGCTGAGTAGCCACCGCCACTTGCAGGGCTCTTGGACGCCGGCAGCGTGGTAGACATCCATATTGCATACAGGAAAGGGGCTATGACAGAGAAAACCCACACCGACCAACGCAGACCCAACCCCTGGATCGCCGTCTCACTCGCCCTTCTTCTCACGCTGGCCACGCTGCTCATCATCTACAGCCATTCCTCCGCTGCACCGTCCCCCCCGGCGCTCGAGACCCGGGGGAACCAGGCCATCCAACCAGGCGGCCGGGCCGGTGTGCCCGCGACGCCTGCGCGGAACGCAGCCTTCGCCATGGCCGCCGCGGAGGACCGCGTGCCCCTGATCCCGCAGAACGTCGTTGACCTCGTCGCCGTGCGCGGCGATGAGCCCTACGACATCGCCATCAGCCCCGACGGCAGCCGGGCCTACGTGCCCGCCCGCAACACCGACAACCTCTTCGTCATCGACCTGGCGAGCAACCAGATCGTCGAGGTCATCGACCTGTACCCCCAGGCCCAGCACCCGCTAGGCCCGGCCCCGGACCACGTCGCGCTCACGCCCGACGGCGCGCGCCTGCTGGTCACGAACGCCAACGACAAGAGCCTCACCGTGATCGACACGGCCACCAACCGCGCCACCAAGACGCTGCGCTTCGACGGCGATCCCCAGGCCGTGGCCATCTCGCCGGACGGCAGCGTCGCCTACGTGTCCATCTCCGCGCCCGGCGCCATCGTCGAGGTGATTGACGTGGTCGCTGCCGAGGTGCTGACCCGGACGCCGGGGGTGCCCGGCACCTCGTCGCCGGTGGCCGTGGCCTTCGCCCCCGACGGCAGCCGCGCCTACCTCGCCATGATGAGCGGCGAGCTGCTGATCCTCGATCCCTCCACCCACACGGTGAGCGACACCATCGCCATGCCCAACGACGAAGGCATCGGCGCGGACCTGATCGTCAGCGCCGACGGCAGGACCGGCTACGTGTCCGCGCTGGACGACGACAAGGTGCTCGTGCTCGACCTGGTCAACCGCCAGGTGAGCCACACCCTCGCGGTGACCAACCCCGAGGGCCTGGCGCTGAACGCCGACGAGAGCCGCTTGTACGTCGGCACGTTCGGCTACGCCGGGGAGTCGGCCTACAACGTGTGGATGTTCGACACGCAGAGCGGCCAGGTGGTGACGGGCGTCAACTTCATCCACCCAGCGCCCTACGGCCGCGTCGGCTCCGACATCCAGGGGCTGGCCCTGACGCCCGACGGGAACACGCTCTACGCCTCAAGCATCGACGCCGATGGCGTGTTCGTCGTGGATCCGGTGACGCTGGAGCCACGCGGAATGATCCCGACCCAGGCCATCGCCAGCTTCTTCCCCCTCCGGGCGGCCGTCAGCCCCGATGGCGCCCGCCTGTACGTGGGCGGTGGCATAAAGAGGCCGGCGACGGTGAGCGTGATCGACACCGCCACCCTGGCGGTGGTCGACGAGATGGCGGATGGCGGGCAGGGCTGCGCCTCCGGCAGCGACGGGCTGGCCCTCTCGCCCGACGGCGGCACCCTCTACCTGCTCTCAACGAACTGCAACGAGGTGTTGGTCTTCGACACGCAGAGCGGCGCGTTGGTGGAGCGTCTGGAGCTAGGCGCTATCGGCACCCCGCTGGCCCACGTCGCCGTTCACCCGGACGGGGGCACGGTCTACGTGCTGGACTCCGGCGGCAGCGTCTACGTCGTGGACACGACAAGCCTGGACGTGACCGGCACGCTGACGCCCGACCTGGAGGGCGCTTGGACGCTCAAGCTAGCGCCCAACGGCGCGCGCGGCTACGTCACCGGGGGCTACGGCTACGCCGTCCTGGACCTGGCGAGCAACTCGGTGGTGACGCAGGTGAACTACTGCGACGAGTACGTGAGCTTCTGCCACGTGCACGGGCGGGCGCTGGGCGTCACGCCCGACGGGTCGCAATACCTGGTCGGCGAGTTCTTCACCATGCACGTCTACGACGCGGCCACGGACGCCGAGAGCCACACCATCGACCTCTCGGACTGGAATCCCGGTCGCACGCTGGTCAGAGACGTCACCTTCAGCCCCGACGGCAGCACGGGCTACGCGGCCATGTGGGACGAGAAGGCGGTCCTCGCCTTCGACACCGATACCTGGGAGGTGGCGGCCAAGATCGACACCGGCCGCGCGCCGTACTTCGGCGTGTGCCCGGTGTGGCTGGCGCTAAGCCCTGATGGGGGCACCCCTTCATCCCTACAAAGGCGCCATTCCGATGGCGCGCTTTACGCCGTGGCCGAGGAATCGGACAACGTGGTGGTGATCGACACGGCCACCAACGCGGTGAGGGCGACCGTCCGGGTGGGAAGGCCCTACCCGGTCTACCTGCCGCTCGCGATGCGGAACGCCGTCCCCCCGACCACAATCGCCGGCACCGTCACCGACGCCGGCGGCAGTCCCCTGGCCGGCATGACCGTCCGCGCCGGGAACTACGACGACGTCGCGAACTGCGGAGGCGACCAGTTCTCGGCGGACACGGCCGGGGATGGGTCCTATCGCCTCGACGTCACGCCCGGGACCTACCTGGTCTTCGTCAACAGCCACAACAGTGCCGGCTCGCACGTCCCGGAGGCTTACGCCGACGTCAACAGATGGAGCGCGATCCAGACGGCGACGCCGGTCACGGTTGTCCAGGGGCAGACCGCCGCCGGGGTGGATTTCAGCCTGCCGGACGGTTTCACCGTCTCCGGTCGACTGGTGGACAGCCAGGGCCAGCCGGTGCTGGGTGCCGGCGGCCACATACACGACGATGCGCAGGGCGTCGACTTTGGCTGCGCCCTGGGCTTCGGCTCGTCCGACGCCGATGGCACGTTCCGCGTCAACGTGCCCGCCGGGACGTACGACCTGGGCTTCGGCCTGGGCTTCGGCCTGGGCAGCGAGAACCACACCGTCGTGCGTCGCCTGGCCGTCAGCGACCACGTGGACCTGGGCGACGTCCTCTTCGCCGAAGCATTGTAGAGACGCAAGATCTTGCGTCTCATTACCAGATCTTGCGTCTCATTACCAGATTTTGCGTCTCATCACAAATCGTCTAGACCGCCCAGGCGTTGAGCCAGGTTGCATGCATTGTATTGCATGCATTGTAGAGACGCAAGATTTTGCGTCTCATTGCAAGATTTTGCGTCTCATTGTGCCCGCACGCCAGCCAAGCGCGCGCGGGCGAAAGGAGAGTGAGATGGCGGAGAGTGTGTACAAGGTTATTGAGCTGGTCGGAACGAGCACCGAGTCGTGGGAGAAGGCCGCTGCGGCCGCCGTGGACATGGCCGCCCAGTCGCTGCGCGACCTCCGCATCGCGGAGGTGTTGGAACTGGACATGCAGTTGGAGGACGGCAAGATCCGCACCTACCGCGCCAAGGTGAAAGTGTCCTTCAAGTACGAGGGCCAAGGCTAGAGGAATCCGTAGCCGCGGTTTCCCAACCGCGCTCGCCGGTTCAGCGGGGCCAGGATCCGCGATTGGAAATCGCGCCTACAGGGCGAGAAGTAGCCGCGGTTTCCCAACCGCGCTCACCAGGTTGCCACTCCTGTCGCACGGAGAGGGTAGTTCACGCTGCCTGGGGTGGCTCTGTCACACTAGAGACTTCCGAAGTCTTCAGTGGTTCATTTGACCCGTCTAGCACCTTGCGGAAGCCGCGACCTATGCTACTTGGAGCTATGGCCTAGACTTCGGAAGTCTGGGGCCAACATGGTCAAGCTAACAAGGATACACCTATGACACAACTTGAATGTGACGCCCTCCTGTTCGACCTCGACGGCGTTCTGATCGACTCCACGATCTGCGTCACGCGCCACTGGGAGGCGTGGGCCCGCCGGCACGGTCTGGATCTGGACGACGTCATGCGGGAGGCGCACGGCGTCAGAACCATCGAAACGATGCGCCGCGTGGCCCCCCATCTCGACGTCGAGAAGGAGGAGGAACGCTTTGCCGCGCGCGAGGTCGTTGACACGGAGGGCGTCGTCGCGTTAGATTCGGCTGCCCGATTGCTGAACGGCCTTCCCCAAGACGTCTGGGCCATCGTGACGTCAGGCAGCCACGAGCTGGCCACGGCGCGGCTGCGGCGGGCGGGCTTGCCGATTCCACGCACGCTCGTGGGCGCGGACGACGTCCGCCGGGGCAAGCCAGCGCCCGAGCCCTATCTCGTGGGGGCCGAACGGCTGGGCGTGGCCGCGGAGGGATGTGTAGTCGTCGAGGATGCGCCGGCCGGGATACAGGCCGCGCGCGCCGCCGGGATGCGCGTGATCGGCATCACGACGACTCACCCACGGGAGGAACTCGCCGGCTGCGAGGTGGTCATCGACCGCCTTTCCGCGCTGCGCATCGCGACCGGCGATGGACAAGCTCATCGCGTGATGATTCGAATTCAGTAACCCAGGTCCCTACACACCGTAGAGACGCAAGATTTTGCGTCTCACCGGTTTTGCGTCTCGCGCCGGATAGACCGCGATAGGTACCTGTTAGCCCGGGGTTAGGTGCGCCATCGAGGATGTGTGGTATACTGCAACCGAGCGATGCGCACGCCACTTCTGACCACCAAGCTATACATCCCGCCGCCGCGGCCGGACCTGGTAGCCCGCCCGCGCCTGATCGCGCGCCTGGACGCAGGCGTCCACCGCAAGCTGACGCTCGTCTCCGCCCCGGCTGGCTTCGGCAAGACCACGCTGGTCGCCGGGTGGATCTGTGACAGCGAGCGCTCGGTCGCCTGGCTCTCGCTGGACGGGGGCGACAACGACCCGGCCCAGCTCCTCACCTACCTGATCGCCGCGCTGCGGCAAGTCGACGGGCACATCGGGGCCACGGCCCGGCAGCTCCTGCAATCACCCCAGTTGCCGCCGATCCCGAGCCTGGTGACGTCGTTGATCAATGACGTCACGGCGGCGAACACGCCGCTGACGCTGGTGCTGGACGACTACCACCGCGTCACGTCGGCCGCGGCCCACGAGGCCCTGGGATTCCTGCTGCAGCATCAACCCCCCTCCATGCACCTGGTCATCAGCACACGCGAGGATCCCCCCCTGCCGCTGGCGCAACTGCGCGCGCGCGGCCAGGTGACCGAGATCCGGGAACGCGACCTGCGCTTCACCGGCCAGGAAGCCGCGGCGTTCCTGAACCAGACCATGGGCCTGAGCATCTCCTCCGACCAGATCCGGGCGCTCGAAGCTCGCACCGAGGGCTGGATCGCCGGGCTGCAACTGGCGGCCGTGGCGCTGCAGGAGGGGGGCAGGGACGCCGGGGCCTTCATCGCCGGCTTCACCGGCGACGACCGCTACGTGATGGACTACCTGGTGGCCGAGGTGCTCCAGCGGCAGCCTGAGGCGATCCGCGACTTCCTGCGCCAGACGGCCATCCTCGACCGGCTCAGCGCCCCCCTGTGCGACGCCGTCCGGGGGGGACAGGGCGACAGCCGGGCCGTGCTGGAGCGGCTGGAGGCAGGCAACGTGTTCCTCACCCCCCTCGACAATCGACGGGAGTGGTATCGCTACCACCATCTCTTCGCCGGGTTCCTGCGCGCGCGACTGAGCCGGGAGGAGCGGGAGTCGCTCCACCGCCGGGCGGCGCGGTGGTACGAGGCCCACGACCTCACCGGGCAGGCCATCCAACACACGCTGGCGTCGGGAGACCTGGACGCCGCCGAGCGGCTGATCCGCCAGGTGGCCGAGGAGACGCTCCACCGGGGCAACATCGCGACCGTGCGCGGCTGGCTAGACGCCTTGCCCGACGAGCACGTGCGCGCCGATGGCGCACTGGCGACCTACCGGGGATGGACACTGGCCCTGACCGGCGATATGGCCCCGGCACAGGCGTACGCCGGCGCGGCGGAGGCCCGCCTGCGCCAGGCCCAGTCGCCGCCGGCCGACCTGGGCAAGGTGCTGGCGCTGCACAGTTGGATCGCCCTGCTGCACCGCCAGGACGATCGGATGGCCATCCACCTGGCCACCATCGCCCTCGAAGCGCTGGGCGAGGATCAGCCCCATTGGCGCGTGCTCGCGCTGTGGACCCTGGGCGAGGCGCAGGAGCGGACCGGCAGCATCGCCGAATCCGTCGCCACGTTCCGCGAGGCCAGGCGCATCGGGCTCTCGCTGGGCAACCACGTGTTCGTGGCCACCGTCGAGATGTGCCTGGCGCTTTCGCTGAACAACCAGGGACACCGCCGGGAGGCCGTCGCGCTGTGCGAGCAGGCCATCGCCCGCTACACCGACGAGCGCGGACGCACGTCGCCGCTGGCCGGGCTGATTCTCAACCGCCTGGGGATGCTGCATTACGAGGCGAACCAACTGGAGCAGGCCCGCGCCTGCTACGAGCGTGGCCTGGCGCTCAGCGCGGAACTGGGGCTCGAGGGCAACGTGGAGCTGCTCCGCGGCCTCTCGGTGCCCACGCTCTACGCCCAGGGCGAGGTGAGCGCCGCGCTCGCAGCGCTGCAGGAAGCGCAGCCCCTCGCCGCCCAGACGGATATCTGGAACACCGATTGGTACTTCACCTGTGAGGCAAACCTGCGCATGCGGGAGGGGGACGTGGCCTTCGCCAGCCGGTGGGCGGAGGCGGAGGGACTGACCCCCGAGGACGCCCCGCACTATCTGCACCTCGACCGGCACGTGGTCTACGCCCGGCTGCTGCTGGCCCAGGGCCGGCTCTCGGACGCCCGCCGCTGGCTGGCGCGCCTGGAGCGCTTCGTGCAGGAACGCGGTCTCTACCGCTGGCTGATCACCGTCCACGTGCTGCAGACGCTGATCGCGGAGCGCTCGGGGAACCGCGCCGTGGCCCGCGACCGCCTGGCGTGGGCGCTCCAGGCTGCAGCGCCCGAGTCATACCTGCGCGCGTTCCTCGACGAGGACGCGCAGATTCTGACGCTGCTGCCCGACCTCCGGCACGTCACCCCATCCCTGGTGGATCAGCTCCTCGAAGGCGCGGACGTCCCCGAAGCACCGGGGCAGGCCGCCGCGCAGCCGCTCATCGAACCCCTGAGCGAGCGGGAACTCGAGATCCTGGGCCTGATCGCGGCCGGGCTGATGAATCGCGAGATCGCGGACCGGCTGTTCATCGCCCACGGCACGGTGAAGCGCCACATCAACAACATCTACGGCAAACTCGGCGTCCACAGCCGCACCCAGGCAGTCGCCCGGGCCGGTGAACTAGGGCTCCTCCGTTCGTAGTACGACAATCCAGACTTCCGAAGTCTAGGACATCGCTCCAGGTAGCATAGGTCGCGGCTTCCGCAAGGTGCTAGACGGGTCAAATGAACTACTGAAGACTTCGGAAGTCTGAGGCCACCTCCCACAGTGCGGTCCCCCCGTTTGCATCTCCCTCCCGCTCGTAGTTACGCACGCAGCGCAGCGGAGTGCGGTTCCCCTCCCACATGTACCCCCCAAATGCACCCCCCGGTGGATGACAGCCGCCCCGCCCTGTGATACACTACCCGCATACCTCCAATCACACCACCCGCGCCACGCGCCGAGCGACGTGCACAAGGCCTGCGGGAACGAGGCAATCACCAGACTATGATGACACACACCATCCGCGTGGACACCACGAACGAGCCAAGCGAGCACCTGGCCGACCCAACCCCGCGCCCGGCGGTGCACGTGTACGAGATCCGGGTCAGAGGACGTCTCGACCAGGACGTCTGGGGCCGGTGCTTCGACGGCATGACAGTCACAGCCAGTCAAGGCAACGAGACCATCCTGCGCGGGCCGGTGGTCGACCAGGCCGCGCTGTACGGCCTGCTGGCCCGGCTGCGGGACCTGGCCCTGCCCCTGGTGTCCGTCAACCGCGTCGGGACACCCCCCCGCCGCCCCAAGCCCGATTCATCGGGCGCTGCTCCGTAGGACGGGCACTTTATGCCCGCCCGGTCTCGTGCCCGTCCGGCTTCACGCCCATTCGGCACCTCCACGCCCGTCCGGTCTCGTGCCCATCCCGCCTCTCCCATCGTGTATTTCTCCCATCCGTGGTACTCTTGCCCCCCCGCCTTCACGCCCATCCGCCCCACAACGCCAACCCTCCGCCAGCCCGCCCGGGGTTGAAGACCCCGGGCTACACAACAACGGGTGATCAATCACCCTACAACGCCCATACCCCCCAAGCCCGATTCATCGGGCGCTGCTCCGTAGACGGGCACTTCATGCCCGTCCGGTCTCGTGCCCATCCCGCCTCTCCCATCGTGTATTTCTCCCATCCGTGGTACTCTTGCCCCCCCGCCTCACGCCCGTCCGCCCCACGACGCCAACCCCCGCCGGCCCGCCCGGGGTTGAAGACCCCGGGCTACACAACAACGGGTGATCAATCACCCTACAACACCCCATCCCGATACCCCCACCCTATGCACCCCCCAGATGTACCCTTCGGTGGATCACAATGCACCCGGTCTTCGAGGAAAATGGGGACGTAAATCGAACCCACACAACGTAGGGGCAGGCCTTGTGCCCGCCCAGGCCGGCAATGGACCGACAGCCCATGCCTTCGCCGAAAGGAGACCGTGCAATGTGGAAACCGAATTCGTCAGATGACAGAATAGACCAGGCCGACGAGCGCTCCGCGCCCCGCTCCCGGCCCTACGCCCTCATCACCGGGGCAAGCCAGGGCCTGGGCCGGGCGTTCGCCGAGGAATGCGCGCGCGGCGGCGCTGCGTGCACCGGGATGAACCTCGCGCTCGTCGCGCTCCCGGACTCGGGCCTCCCGCGGGTCGCCCGCGAGGTCACGGAGCGATACGGCGTGCAGGTGGCGTACGTCGAGATGGACCTCACCGCGCCGGGGAGCCCGGAGGCGCTGCACCGCTGGATCCGGGACAGGCAACTGCCCATCTCCGTGCTGATCAACAACGCCGGCGTGGGCTACAACCGCCGCTTCGAGGATTCGACCCTGCGTGAGAACGAGTCCTGCATCCTGCTCAACAACCTGGCGCTGGTGAAGATCACGCGCCTGCTGCTGCCGGAGCTCAAGCGCCACCCCCGGGCCTTCGTCCTGAACGTGGCCAGCCTGGCCGCCTTCTTCCCCATCCCCTTCATGCCCGTATACGCCCCATCCAAGGCCTTCATCGTCAACTTCAGCCTTGCCTTGCGGGAGGAAATGAGGGATACTCCCGTCAGCGTGAGCGTGCTGTGCCCCAACGGCATCCGCACCAACGGGGAATGCCAGCAGAAGATCGCGGCCCACGGATTCATCGGCAACGCGGTGAGCCTCAACCCAGACCAGGTGGCCAGGCAGGCCATGCAGGGGATGCGGGCGGGGAAACCCATCATCGTCCCCGGCTTGATCAACCGCGTCATCCTGGCCGTGGGAAGGCACGCCCCCAGTTCGCTGGTGTGCCCCATCACGTCGGCGTTCTATCGCAAGACCGCGACGACCAGACCCTGAAGATCAGACCCTAAAGGTTTTCTGAAACCTTTAGGGTCTCAGGGCAGAGAGAGGGAGAGCAACATGACTGGATCGAGCAAATCGAAACCATCCACCGTGGCCGTGCTACGGTGCACGTCGTATGACCCGGAGGTCGTCTACAGCGCCTTGAGGCGGGGCGTGGAGCTCCTCGGCGGCCTGGATCGCTTCGCCCGACCGGGCGAGCGGCTGCTGCTCAAGCCCAACATCCTGGCCGCCGAGCGCCCCGAGACGGCGGTGACCACCCACCCGGCCGTGCTGGCGGGATGCACGCGCCTGCTGCAGGAGGCCGGGGCACGGGTCTGCTTCGGCGACTCGCCCGGGCTGGACAGCCCGAAACGCGCTGCCAGCCGGTCGGGCCTGGCCGAGGCCGGGGCGCGGAGCGGCGCGGAGTTCGTCGAGTTCTCCGACGCCACCCCGATGGCCAACCCGGACGGCGGGCTCGTGGCCAGCTTCCCCGTGGACAGGGCGCTCCACGAATGCGACGGCTTGATCAACCTGCCCAAGATGAAGACCCACCAACTGACGCGCATCACCGGCGCGGTGAAGAACCTCTTCGGCTGCATCCCCGGCAAGCGCAAGGCGCTGTACCACGTTCAGTTCCAGGACGTGATGGATTTCAGCCGCCTGCTGGTCGAGCTGAACCTGCGGCTGCGCCCGCGCCTGCACGTGATGGACGGGGTCCTGGCCATGGAGGGCAACGGCCCGCGCAGCGGGGACCCACGGCCGATGAACGTCCTGGTCATGTCCGATGACCCGGTGGCCGTCGATGCCACGTTCTGTCGCCTGGTGGCCATGGAGCCGGAGTGTGTGCCCACGAGCACCATCGGCGCTGACCTGGGGCTGGGCCGCTTCCAGGATGGCGAGATCGAGTACCTGGGGGACCCCCTGGACGCGTTCCGCCAGCCGGACTTCAAGGTGATCCGCAAGCCCGTGTATCGCAACGCCTCGTACGCCCACTACAACCTGATCAAGAACGCCGTCCTGCCCAGGCCCGTCATCGACGCAGACACCTGCGTCAGGTGCGGGCGCTGCGTCGAGGCCTGCCCCGTGCCGGACAAGGCGCTGCGCTTCGAGAACGGCCGCCGCGATCGCCCGCCCGTGTACCACTACGATCTCTGCATCCGCTGCTACTGCTGCCACGAGATGTGCCCGCAGCGGGCCATCGAGAAGAAGACGCCGCTCCTGGGGAGGATCCTGCAGCTCGGATAGGCCAGAGATCTGCCGTATGCGAGAGGGGCCTCGGCGCAAGGAGCCGGTCACCTGACCGGTTACCAATCCACCACGTAAGGTGACCGGCACTTGAAGATCTTCGTCCCAATGCGATTTCCCAGCGGTGGAACATCAACCATCATCACCCAAACTGCGTGCAAGTGCCGGTCACCTGAACGGTCAATCCGCCACGTGAGGTGACCGGCACTTGAAGATCTTCGTCCCAATGCGATTTCCCAGCGGTGGAACATCAACCATCATCACCCAAACTGCGTGCAAGTGCCGGTCACCTGTACGGTTACCACGCGAACAGAGACACACACAAGCACAGGTACTCGCACTTGACAATATCGGCGTGATGCGTCATCATTGGACTATGGTCAGGAGTCTCCGCGACAAATGGATGAAACCCCCAGCCATCGCGGCGATTGCCTCAAGATCTGCATCGCGTAGCCTGGCGGAAGCTCGCAATACTCGACGCGGCAGAGCAACTGGCGGACCTACGTGTTCCCCCTGGCAATCGGCTTGAGAGACTCTCAGGCAATCGCAAAGGCGAGTACAGCATTCGTATCAACGATCAATGGCGGATATGCTTTCGGTGGCATAATGGAGACGCGTACGAAGTTGAGATTACGGATTATCACTAGGGAGTGAAAGCAATGGCTGAGAAGAGATTTGAGCCGGTACACCCCGGTGAGATATTGTTGGAAGAGTTCCTGAAGCCAATGGAAATCAGCCAATATCGACTGGCGAAGGACATCAGTGTACATCCCCGTCGGATCAACGAGATCGTTCATGGGAAACGGTCAATCACAGCGGATACAGCACTGAGGTTGTCACGGTACTTCGGTCAGTCAGAGCGGTTTTGGTTGAACCTTCAGGCACGGTACGATCTTGAGGTGGGGAAAGACCGTCTTGCGGGACGGCTGGAGCAAGAGGTCAAAGTGCTGGAAACCGTGAGAGCTATGTGATAAGCGCTTGCGGCAGCAGTTCCCAGCGGTTGACCGATCACCCTGGCTGCGACCTGATGCCCGTCTGGCGGCCACAGTGGGCCACTGGCGCGCACGACTCGCAACCCGCCGCTAGCTAGCGGCGGGCTGTTGCTCTGGGCTGTAGACTTGAAGGAACGTCAAGATGCAGACTTTCACCTGTCCAAACTGCGGACACGAGTGCACCTACGATCCGTGGATCGAATCGGCGCATTGCGACCAATGTGGCTACGAGCCCAGCGGAAGGAGGCACGCCGCTGACCGTCGCCATTCAAGAAGAGAGATTGCCACCTACCAACTGCTACTGGACGAGTTGATCGCCCACTGGAACGACACCCACACGCCCGACCGCGACTTCGCCCTCCAAACGGCCGACCAGGCCCTGGCATTCTTCAAAGACTATCAACGGATGCTGGGAGAGTCGCCGTACGCCCTGAGTGGCTATGTGAAGTTCATGCGCAACTACCAACCGCATCAGAGTGAGATACTGGCATTCGTGGGGGCGTATCTGCTGCTCAAGCAAGGAAACCGGGCCGGGGCGGCCCGACATCTACGCACGCTCACGATGGAGTCCAAGTTCCCCGACGCCTGGATCTGGCTGACCGCCACGACCGATGATCCCGCCGAGCGCAAGGAGTATCTGGAAAGGGCCTTGTTGCTGAACCCGGCGCATCCGCTGGCGAACGACGCGATGGCCATCTTGCAGGGGCGAGTCTCTCTCACCGAACAGGGCCAACAGCCAACGGATTGCTCCAATCCGCCGGATTGGAACAATCCGCGGCAGCAGGTCACGACCATCAAGTGTCCCCAGTGTGGTGGGGAGATGCACTATGAACCGGGCACAGCGGAGGTAGCCTGCCCGTACTGCGCCCACCAGGTCCCCCTCCCGCAAGCCAATGTGCTTGACGGAGCGGCCAGGCTCGTGGGCGACTTGCGTCTCAAGCGTCGCTATCGGGATCAGACTTGGGTGGGCGTAGAGCGTATTGCACATTGCCAATCCTGCGGCGCGGAATTGACGACGCACCACCGCTTGAGCCAGCAATGCGTCTTCTGTGGCTCTACAAACGTGCTCGTCGAGAATCGCGAATGGGCACTTCAACAGCCCGATGGGTTCCTGCCTTTCGCGGTCGGCGAGGAGCAGGCTGCCGAGGCCATCCGCGAGGCGCAACAGGCTGGCCTGCGACGATTCACGACCTGGATTACTGGACAGGACAAGGCACAAGAAGTGTGGAACTTGCAGGGAGTGTATATCCCCTTTTGGGTGTTCGACGGGTTCGTGGATGTACACACCTGGAGCGAAGAGAAGTCTGCTTTTGCTCCCAAGAGCGTCCTGACGGAAGAACTGGGCGAAGACAAGATGATGTTCGACAACCTGATGTTCATCGCCGTGGACATACCCGCGCTCTCACACCTGGAGCGCATCTTTCCCTATACCTTGGCCAAGATGACGCCCTACGAGCCGCGTTTCCTGGCGGATTGGCCTGTCTTTCTCTACAATCGGGATGTGGACGCAGCGGCGATGGAGGCCGACCGGGCGATGCCCGCGATGGCCCGCCAACAGGCAGGGGCGCTGCCTGTCCCTGCCTCGCAATCGTCGTCCCGTCCGGTCATGGTCCGGCGCTCGTTCCAGACGAGCGGTTTGACCTATCAACTGGTGCTGCTGCCGGTGTGGGTAGCTTTGCTGCGGGCAGACGACGAACTCCGCCTGGCACTGGTCAACGGCCAGACCGGCAAAGTGGCGTTGGGTCCCGCACTGCTTACCGACTGAGATCTGTGCAAGTAGTGTAGGAGGTGGGTGAGGCCGCCGATGATTCAGTGCCAAATTACTCTGTAACCGTCTAGCGAAGCTACGCCTCAAACCGACAAGTAGCGCGCGCGACGCATAAAACGTATAATAGCCAACGGAGGTTGGCTATGTTGACAGGGAAAGAAGTACTTCAAAACAAGGTAGCT
>Ga0180431_10005858_pt1 | contig 14803 bp, 13 predicted proteins | sample SS_ome_11_FD_132459 | JGI IMG/M metagenome (GOLD analysis project Ga0180431, IMG submission 132459) | Hypersaline lake sediment archaeal communities from the Salton Sea, California, USA - SS_1_MS_1 metaG | ecosystem: Environmental > Aquatic > Non-marine Saline and Alkaline > Hypersaline >... | reverse complement strand
GGGGATGCAGATGAGCCCGTCGAAACAGTGGGCTCTGGCCATGGTCTCGACCGAATCGGCGATGATCTCTCGCGAGGCGAGAGAGTATTTCATGCCGGTATGGCCCATCGCAATTCCGTCACAGACGGCTATCGTATTGAACTCGAACGGCGTCCCGCCGGCGGCGCGAACGGAATCCTTGACCGCCTTGGCGACCTTATCGAGGTGAACGTGGCCCGGCACGATCTCGCAGAAGCTGTTGGCAACGCCGATGAACGGCTTCTTGATATCGGCATCACTCAGGCCGCATGCATGAAGCAGGCCCCGATGCGGCGCCCGCTGAAAGTCCTTCTTTACTGTATCGCTCTTCATAATCCGGTTTCTCCAAAAATGTTCAGAAGGTTGGTTAGCAACCAAAACCTTTATTTTAACCGCTGATAATGCTCAAATAAAGAGAAATCGGTTGTTTCGAGAAGGACAAAATATATAATGATCTGTACTAATCGCCGCTGTATGAGTGTTATTGGGAGAACCGAAGATGAAGCAAATCATTATATGTAGTTTGGCTTTGACCGCCACGGCAGGCACGTTTCTACTCGTAGGTGGCTGTCCGGCGCCTTCCAGAAGAAAGCCTGTTCTGGTTGATCAGCAGGATGAGTCCATAAAGCTGGCTCTGAAATTCACACCGGCTGAATCGACGACCTACAGGGTGGTGCTCGAAACCGGCAAGAGAGTTCAATGGGAAGGACAGGCGCCGAGACCAAAAGGCTTTAAAGGCGGGCATAGCAGCAACAAAATGGAGATGACGTTCTCGCAGCGAATTGAAAAAGTCGGAGAACAGGGCAACGCCGTCGCCAGGATCACGATCGAAGGTCTCAAGTACGCTACCACGATCATAGACAAATCAGTTCTCGACTTCGACAGCACGAAAGAAAAAGATGAAAGCCATCTCCTGAACAAACTGATCGGTCAAAACTACACAATCGAGATCACGCCATCGGGCCAAGTTTCGAGAGTTGTGGACGCAAACGACGCCCTGGCCGCGGTCTCGGGCAACGAGACCGCCGTCGCACTGCTTTCGGCCCAGGCAATAAAGCAGCGGCACACAATACCGGCCCTTCCCGCAACGGGCGAAAATCAATTACAATCCGGCGACAACTGGAGCAACATCAAGAGCGTCTCTTTCGATATGATGGGTGCAAAATCATTCGAGAGGATATACACGCTCGGCCGGATCGAAGACGCAGCCGGTCACAGGATCGCCATAGTGAAGATGGAAGCCGTTCCCTCGGCGGAGAAAGCAAAGGAATCGCACAAGGAGCAGGCGGCAACGGATTCATTTTCCAGCATGTTCGACAACACGGAAGACTATATGGGCGAGTTGAAGTTCGATCTGACTGAGGGAAAGGTGACTCAGTACAACGAAAACCTTGTAGTTCGGTGGCTGATAGTCAATCCTAATCCCAAAGATGATGAACCTCCCGCAGCGCTGAGAATGACTGCCACGCGCTTATTCAACATAGAAAGAATTGATTAGGAAGGACAGTGCTGAGACGCGTACGAGTATTTGCTCTGACGGTTACCTTGTTGACTGCTCTTGCCGGCTGTGGGCCGACGGACGGTGCGAAAGGGCCATTGGGCGCCGGCCGGGAGGTTCTGACAGTAGATTTCGAGCCAGGCGGGATTCTCAGATACAAATTCGTTTCGAGCAGAGACATAACGATCGGCTGGGATGCACCGAAAACAAAGCGCCGACCGGGTCCTAACGCCAGTGACAAATCTTCCGAGTCGTTGGAAGTTGTCATGATCTACAGGCCTATTGAGGTCGATTCTTACGGGCTCACGAAAATTGAGGCCAGGTGCGAATCGGTGAAAGTATCGCGAACCAAAGGGCCGCGAAAGGACGCCGTGCAGAGTCTGGCCGGCAAAACTTTCACGCTCACAGTCGGACCGACAGGCAGGATCGAGGACTACTCGCAATTAGACAAGCTGCTCAAGGAGATCGGCGAAAAAGCTTTTCGCACCGACGCCGAAGGAAGTCGCATCAAAGATCCGGAAATGATAGGCGATTTTGTCGCCAGCCAGTGGTTTCTCTGGGACTCGATTTCCAGCATAGAAAAACCATCGAAAGGTGTAGAAGTCGGCCGGAGCTGGAAGTCGAAACTGTCGGTTCCGACGCCGATGGTGACACGCAAAGCACGAGACGTTACTTATACACTCGATGAAATCCGCCCGGGCGAAAAGGTCAGGCTCGCAGTAATCACCAGTTCTTACGAAGCCGCGGACTCGGTCCCCCGCGGTTGGCCGATACCATACTGGGGCAGCTTTCAGATGAAGGGCCCGTTCGGCTTCTACAGAAACTATCAAGTCCTGAGTTTAGAGGGCCAGGGCCGGGAGTTATTCAACATAGACGCCGGGCGAACTGAGCGATACGATCAGCAGTACGAGCTTCAACTAAGTGCATCTTTGATGCTTCCGCTGCCCGGTGCGAATCCGAAGATAAAAATCAACCAAAAACTGACAATGGAACTGCTCGAAGACTGACGAGCGACGTAAAACGAGACACGCATTATGGAACGAAAGAATCTGTGGGCGCCGTGGCGGATAGGTTATATCCAGGGTCTGGACAAGAAACCTGACAATGCAGGCGATAACAAGACTGAAACGAGCAAGGATGAAAGTTGTTTCATCTGCCACAACCTCAAACACCCTGAGGATGACGACAAGAATCTGGTGCTTTGGCGGAAGGAACACAACATTGCGATTCTGAATCGCTACCCATACAACAACGGCCATCTTCTCATAGCACCAACTCGGCACATTCCCGACCTAAGCGACGCAAGCGACGAAGAATTGCTGGAGATGACCAGGCTGATCAGAGAATCCCAAAAGGCTCTGTCGCTGGCTATCAAGCCTCACGGTTTCAACGTCGGCATGAACTTCGGCAGATGCGGCGGCGCGGGCCTGCCGGGGCACCTGCACGTTCACGTCGTGCCCCGCTGGGATGGTGATACGAACTTCATGCACGTATGCAGCGACACCGACGTTATCAGTCAGAGCCTGGACGAGCTTCTCGGCCTGCTCAAACAGGTAAGCGAAAAGCACAACCTCCCGGCCCTGTAACACGCCGGTGTCCGCAAAATACAATATACGAAATACGAGATACGAGCGACGAAGAATGTCGGAAGAACTCAGTTGTTATGCAGTTACGATTGGAAACAGCCGGGGGCGAACCTATCCGGAAAAGCCGCATCCGTACCGTTCGGACTTCGAGCGCGACCGCGACCGTATAATACACTGCTCGGCCTTCCGCCGTCTCGAAGGCAAGGCTCAGGTCTTCACTCCCGGCCTGGACGACTATTACAGGACACGACTGACCCACAGCATCGAGGTGGCGCAGATAGGAAGGACCATCGCAAAAGGGCTCGGCCTCAACGAAAGTCTCACCGAAGCGATATGCCTGGCGCACGATCTGGGGCACTCGCCCTTCGGGCATAACGGCGAAAAAGTGCTCAACGATCTTATGGCCGAGCACGGCGGCTTCGAGCATAACCGCCAGACATTACGAATCGTCGATCTGCTCGAGCATCCCTATCCGGACTTTATGGGATTGAACCTGATGTACGAAACCAGGCTCGGTCTGGCAAAGCATCGCAGTACTTATGACGATCCGCAGGGTGAGGGTTTCGATGAAAAGAACTCTTCGCTCGAAGGCCAAATCGCCGATCTGGCCGACCGAATCGCATATAATTGCCATGATCTCGAAGACGGGCAGCGGGCCAGACTGATCGGCGCCGAAAAACTTAAAAGTATCAGGATTTTCGGCGAGACACAGAAACAAATAAACGCCGAAACGATTGAAGACAGGACTATCCGCAGAACGAGAACGGCGAAAGCTATTATCGACAGACTCGTCGGCGATTGCCTTGAAGCAAGCAGGAAAACTCTTGCGCATGCGAAACCCGAGACCGTCGAGGATGTATATGCCCGCAGCGAAAATCTGATTGTGCTCTCGGCCGAACGCGAGGCCGAACTGTCCGAACTCGAAGAATTCCTGTTTCAGAATTTCTACCGGCACGAGACTCTGGTCCAAACGGCCGATAAAGTCAAAACATGGCTTGAACAACTCTTCACAAACTTATGCCGCCAGCCCGATTTTATGCCGGGCTACTTCCGGCGTTTCATCGGCAAGCACGGCCTGCAAAGGGCCGTCTGCGACTACATCGCCGGCATGACCGACAGATTCTGCCTGAAAATGCTCGACGAAGTGTAGACGTAACTACGGATCTCCCGGGTTGATTTATTATCGCCAGGTTAGGTTGTTTACTCCACGGCATTAAAACTGACCGTTCTCGTTTGGTCATCGGAAATTTGTTTTCTATCTTTTTAGTAGGGAGGGCCGCGAACGTCTGTGTAGTTGGTGTCTGCACATGGGGTACGCGCAGACATCGCGTATATTAAGGAATCGAGGAAATGACTCGCAGGAGTGCTTTTGCACTGGCAGAAATCCTGGTGTTCGTAGTGCTTTTGGGCATCATGGCATCACTCATTGTCCCCCATATTTCAGGAGTTAACGCAGACAGCAGGACTTCAACTCTGGCAACCGAGCTTCGCAGGATGCGCAATCGTATCGAGTCGTACAGGAGCCACCATAACGGCCAATTTCCCGCAACAACAGGTGAAAATTTCACCGACTTCCTGCGTCGAATGGCCAAAAAAACCAACGCCGACGGGGATGCAGGCATCGAGTTCGGCCCCTACGTACTTAGACTCCCGGTCAATCCCTTCAACGATTCATCAACGGTCCGCATAGACGGCGCCGTTGCCGGGGCAAACATCGCCGGCTGGAGATTCGACACCATAACCGGTGCCTTCCAGGCCGACGACTCCCCCAACCACGCCATGTTCTGACAGAACTCCTCATATTGGGGGTTAAGAAGAGAAGGTGTGCAGTGCACACCCTACCGATGTCTTGTGTGCCTCCGCAGCCTTCGTGGTGAATTCAAAGCCGTGTCAATCAGTAGAATCTGTGTCGGAATAAATGGATTCCTGGCCATTCGGCTTTGCTCAGGGCTTGCCCTGAGCTTGCCGAACGGGGCGGTCTCTTCGCAGGAATGCTATGCGGACAAATCCCGATTAATAATCTTTGACTTGGCTTTGGGGTTCGGTTAACGTTCATCGACTATGCAAAGGCTGCTTACATCCTGTTTCGGACTTGGTCGGCTGCCGGTTGCTCCGGGGACGTGGGGCTCGCTGCCGCCGGCGATTGTCTTCGGACTGATGTGTCACTTCGGCGCGTCGCCTGCGATTATCTCAATCGTGATGGCGGCTCTCGTGCTGGCCGGCTCGGTTGTCTGTGTTAAGTTCGCCCCGGTTGCGATAGCCGCTACGGGGAAAAACGATCCCCGCGAGGTTGTAGCCGATGAGTTAGCGGGCCAGGCGGTCACGTTCTTATTCAGCCCGTTTCTGGCGCTGGAATCGGCCTCGGTTGGGCAGGTGTGGGCTGTCGCCGCGGCGGGATTTGTGCTGTTTAGAATTTTCGATATCGCAAAACCCTGGCCTATATGCAGGTTCGAGAAGTTTCCCAAAGGCTGGGGGATCCTGGCCGATGATCTGGTTGCGGGAGTTTTTGCCTGGACTGTTTTGCAGATTTGCATAAAATTGTTCGTCATCAGTTAGTGGTTCGTAATACTTGTTTTGCTCGCATGTCATTGCGAGGTCTGTTTTTCAGACCGTGGCAATCTCAAACGTTGGGATTTAGATTGCTTCGCTCCGCTCGCAATGACATTGGTGCTTAGGTATTAATGTAATTCGTTGGGTATAGTGGCAGATTAGAAGGCAAGGATGTCTGAGAAATACTCTGTTGAGGTTTGTCGGGAACTGGAGGGAAGATTTCGAGCCGCGAATCTGCATCGGCCGATGCGGATCGGCCATTACGACGCGGGAACGGAACTCACCTATGACGTAACGGGCTTTAGGGATGAAGAACCGGTAAAAGTGAGCCTGATCGTCGAGAAATTCGTCGGCGGAGGTTTCGCCGGGCAGGTATACCGGGTAAAAATTGCCGCGATAGAGGGAGAGATCGAAGGCGTTGAGGTCGGTGGAACCTACGCGATTAAGATTCTCATTCCGCCGACTACTTTCTCCCGGTTGTTTCGCAATCTGCTCTATTGGATCGGATTCCAGGGGCCTTTCCAGCAGCAGGTTAATCCGGCCGCGGCACGGGCGGGATCGCTCTGGCAAAAATTCATCAGACGAGCGGCGAAAATCCGCTTTGGAGACGAAGCAGCGGTCGTTGACATTTACGGGACGTTCACCGATGCCGGGCTTGGTAGTTGCGGCGAGTTGAGAGAATGGGTAGAGGGGCGCACCTGGCTGCTGGAAGTGGACGACCGGCTGGATTTGCTAAAGAAGTGGCGGCGGGGCAGGACGACCGAACAACAGCCGGTTGGCTCGCCCGAATATCGCGCAAAGTATAAATTTATGAAGGAATTTGTCGCGCTGCTGCATGATTTGGGGGCCTACGAGTTTGCCAGACAGTATGAGTGGTCGACGTGCAAGAGCCAGCCGAACGCACTAAAGCGATATGGAAACGACGATGATCCGGCGGGCGGTCTGGTCGCGGTCGACTTCCGCGCCGGGCTGGCGCTGTTGCCTTTTCTGCCGATGAGTCCGGGTGATTTCAAGCTGATAATCAAGGGACTTGGGCGAGGTTCGCTCGTGCAGTTCGACCGCGGCAGCATTACAAAACTGGAGTCCTTCACGGCGGCGCACGCCGATATGTTTGCCGATATGGACCGGATGCTCCGTGAATTGAAAACGGCCGAGGCGGTTTATCGGGATTCGGTTCCGGATATTACACACAATCACATCAAGCTGCTTTACAGCCGCAAGCTCTGGTCCACAACATTCGACAGCGCCGTCAACGGATGGCGCGTGCGAAATCTGGTCGATGAGCATCACGAGTGGAAATTCAGGAACAGCAAGGTCCTGACGTTTCTGTTCTTCATCGTCGGATTGATACCATTACTGGGCAAGCCTATCCGCCTGATGTGGGGCCGGACCGATTGGCGAAAACACTATGGGGCGATGCTTGGCAGTTGGGATTATTTCAAGCGATCGGTGCAGGCAAGAATAGGCGAGAAAGTAACCGTCTGGCACAGGTCCGGTCGCCTTGGCGATCAACGCGCTCTGCGGGTCGCAACAAGCACACCACGTTTTATGGGGCATCTGCCGCTGTCGATTCTGCCCGCCGGGTTGCATCGGATGCTGACGGATTTTGAGTACGCCAGAGAGCGAATTTCGTACTACACGGTTCGACCGGTTCGGCTGTATTTCGATGCAAAGATGCGCGAGCAATGGCTTCGGGATATGATATCCGAGGGTCAGAAAAAGCACATGCTCAGCGACGAGGACGCCGAGACCATCCGATCGCAAATTGGCGAGCCGTTCATACAGAAATACCTGAAGTCTTTAGCCGTTCACGTCTGCACACTGCCGGTCACACAGATCGTTTCGGTTGCGATTGCATTGATCTACTATCTCACGCATCGGGATCAGCCAAATGCATGGGCAATAGGATTAGGGATAATCGGTTTGTTCCAGGTTGTGCCGATATCGCCCGGTTCGCTCGTTCGCGGACTCTATGTCTTGTACCTGGTCATCAAGGAACGTAATTTCAAGGACTACAATATCGCAGTGTTTCTGGGATTCTTCAAGTACGTCGGATATCTGGCGTTCCCAATTCAGATGACGTACCATTACCCCGCGCTGGCAAGATTCATGGCCGGTCACTGGGCGACCGAGGCGGTGCATATTGTTCCGGTTTTCGGCGAGCGAGGCGCGCTTCTGGAGCATTGGGTGTACTGCCTTTTCTACAACCGGCCTTTGACGATTCGGCGGCGAATGCGCAGGAGAGCCGAAGCGAGAAAGCTGATTAAGCCGAGATACTGGCATGCAGGTCTGTGCATCTTCGGCACGGCGGCGATATTCGGCCTGGCCGACTACGTTTATCTCGTAAACTTCGATAACCTGCCAATCCTGAGAGATATCTGGTGGCTGGTAATATTGGCGCCGCTGGCCTGCGGTGCAGCGCTTACTTTGGGCTGCGGCGGAGCGGCCCTGGGCAAGCGTATAGCTGCCGCGGCTGTTTGCGGCGCCTTGGCCGGGATGCTCTATGCGGCGCTTTCGGCAACTACTGGCTATAGCGGCACAATCTCTGATGCCGCAAATAACGGGCGTGCAATTGGCCGTAATGAGACCGTTTCACCGGAACGAGCCGCCCCAACGACAACAACGGTCAATGACAATAAAGCGCCGGAGATATCGAGTCTCATCCCCGATCCTAATTCATTTCACGTTTCCAGAGACACTGCCATCCAGTTACACATCACTGATGGTGGCTCCGGAGTCGAATACGATGGGGGAGCAGTTACGATTCGAGTCGAAGGAGATGTTGTTTATGATGGCGCAAACGAGACTTCCCCGGGTGGATATGACTCAGTTTCGACGTACCCGGAGCAGTCTGTCAAAGGTATATGCACGCGTACAGGATCAGAAGCGGACTACACGTTTGTTTTCAGCCCGGCAAGTCCTTTTGGCTACGGGCAAAAGGTAGACGTTGCTGTGAATGCAACGGACAGGGCTGGTAATATTATGCCGGAAGAACATTATTATTTCCATACAGTCAACAGCTCGATTGTGGCAAGTTGTGTGTGGCGGATGTTCATTTTTGCGATACTTTCGGCCATCGGGGCGATTATTACGGAAATAAAGTTGCCTGAGAATTGGATGATTGAGCGAAAAAGTGTGGAAAAATGAGTATTCGAAGGTACAATACTCGGTTGGCTGATTATTGGGCCTTTAGAATGAAACCTTTTTTCGTAGAGTTTCGGGTAGGTGTTTCCTGAATCTGCTCTGGAGAGTCTTCTGCGATGACGCTTAACAGTTATAGTTCGCTTTGCGACGATTTCTATTTCGACATGTGTGTCAACACCGAGTTGGATCTGCCGACCGAGCGAGACACGATATTGTCGTTCTTCGAGCGCGTTCGACGGCAATTTCCCACGATGGGCAGTTTCTATCGCCGGTCGAATAACGAATATTGCCTCGAAGAAGACCGCAGCCACGGCCAGTATCGGTGGATCAGCCTCGAAACGGACCGCGTCAGTTCCGGCGTAGTCAATCCGCCCGTGATGGAAATGGCCAGCTCTCAACACGGTCTCGTTCTTGAGCTTATTCCTTACATGCTGAGCGTAAGCAATCTCGACATCGACTCACTGGACGTAACTTTCGCCATGGATTTCGACTATTCCGGCAGCCACGACGAGATTATTGCCGAGGCGCTGCTGTCGCAGAGCGCTTTTAAGTGCCTGCTGGATTTGCCGGGCGCCAAGCCCATAGGTTTTTCGCCGGCGGTGGTAGTGGCCCTGTCCGACGACGAGCGCACGCAGGCGCGAATCAGCGTAGAGTCAAAGACAAGCGTTTTTGAGCCCGGCAGAAAAAGCCGCAGTGAAGACGAAGCGATCAGCCTGTCACTGACTGTCCGCCAGTATCCCCGGACCGCTGAGAAATTCGAACCACTGCATTCTTTTGAAAACCAGTGCCGGTGGGTTCTGGAACTCATGGCTGAAAAAGTAATACCCTACTTCGCCAAACCTTTGACCGAAACAATCGCCCAAAAGCGGCTAAAGTAGGTTCATCGAAAGACTTGAGAATGGCCATCGAAGCGCCGATAAGCAAATACAAAAAGTCTAATTATAAAATTGCCATTGCCGTCTGCCTTGGCCTGGCGATTTGGTGCGTCTATGACGGCTATTTCAACAAGGAGTTCATGGCAAAATATTCGGACGCTGAAGGCAATGCTGTGGGCTGGTTGGTTATTAACAGGAAGGCGCCTCCGTATCTTCTCGGCGTCACGGCACTATTGGTCGGATATTTGCTCGTCCTGAGAAAGAAAAAGCTTATCGCCGATGAACGGGAACTCGTCTTTAGCGATAAAAACAAGATTACGTATGATTCCATAGATAAAATCGACAAGACATATTTCGAAAAGAAGGGCGTTTTTGTCATAACATACAAAAACGAAAACGGCAGAGAGGTCAATCGTAAGTTAAGCGATAAAAAGTATGATAATTTAAGCGCCGTTCTCGATCATCTTGTGGAGAAGATCAGTTAGAATTGGCCGGAGCGAGATACTACTGTTGCACAGAGAACCTGCTTAAAGGAAATGGTTGGTAGGGTGTGCACCGCACACCGTAATGTTTTTGGTGGGCAGTGCCCACCCTACTTTGAAAAAGGGAAGAGACACACATGAATTGTTGCGTAGTGGGATTACAGTGGGGCGATGAAGGCAAGGGCAAGGTTGTCGATATTCTCGCCGAAAACAGCGACATAGTAGTAAGGTACAGCGGCGGGGCCAACGCCGGGCACACAGTGATAGTAGGCGAAAGCCGATTTGCGCTGCATCTTCTGCCCAGCGGTTGTGTCAGGCCGGATACTTTTTGTGTTATAACCAATGGCGTGGTCATCGATCCGGACGTGCTGATTAACGGAATTGATACGCTGGCTTCCAGGGGGATCCCTCTGGACGGGCGGCTGCTGATAAGCGAGAACGCCCACGTTGTTCTGGATTACCACAAGAGAGAGGACCAACTGCGGGAGGACTCGCTCGGCAAGAACAAAATCGGCACCACAATCCGCGGCATCGGCCCGTGCTACGCCGATAAAGTCGGCAGGAGCCACGCCGTTCGCATGGGGGATTTCAGGGATATCGGAAAACTCGAAGCCAAGCTGACAACGATCGTCGAGCACAAGAACAAACTCTTCGCGGCGCTCTACGATTCCGAGCCGATAAATGCCGATGAGATATTTGAAAAGTGCAAGTCACATGCCGCAAGGCTCACGCCGTTTGTTACTGATACGACCGAGTTCCTGCACAAGTCGGTCGCCCAGGGCAAATCGATCCTCTTCGAAGGAGCGCAGGGTTCGCTGTTGGACCTGGATCATGGAACGTTCCCGTTCGTGACCAGCTCGAATTCAAGCTCTCTCGGCATGCCGGCGGGCTCCGGCGTGCCGGCCAAAATGGTCGATAAATTCATCGGCGTGGTCAAGGCCTATACGACGAGAGTCGGCGCCGGCCCCTTCCCCGCCGAGCAGGAGAATGAAACAGGCCAGTATATCCGCGATAAGGGCAACGAATACGGCACCACAACGGGCCGGCCCCGCCGATGCGGCTGGTTCGACGCGGTGGCCGTGTCGTACGGCGTAAAAATCGGCGCAATCGACTCGATAGCGATGATGCACCTGGACACGCTCAGCGGATTGAAAGAGTTGAAGATTTGCCGAGCGTACGAAATTGACGGGCAGGAAACCGATTTTTTCCCGGCTAACGCGGACAGGCTTGCACAAGCCAAAGCAATTTACGAGACAATGCCCGGCTGGGAGGAGGAATTGACCGAATTGAGCGAATTTCAGGATTTGCCCGCCAACGCTCAGGACTACGTGCGGCGGGTCGAAGAGCACATCGGCGCTCCGGTCACCTCGGTTGGCGTCGGGCCGAAACGAAGCCAGACAATATTCAGACAGTAGCATTCAACTCTGATCCTTATAAGGACTAGTAACCCATAGCAAGCAAAATTATGTATAAACAGTTGAACCAGGGGTGGCAACCTCAAGCATAGCTTGGGGCTGGTTTCCCTGCCAGCCCCCAAGCCTACGGCTTTGAAGCTGCCACCCATCGTATTCAATCGTCTATGGAAACTTTTGAAGAAAAACTGACCAAAACAGCCTCGCGCCTGGGCCTGACTCTCGAACAGATGCCGCATCACATCGCAATAATAATGGACGGCAACGGGCGGTGGGCCAGGAAGAGATCGCTGCCGAGAGTCGAGGGTCACCGCGAAGGGGCGGGAATTATTGAGAGCATTGCATTGCATTGCGTCGATTTGGGCATCGAGTCTCTGACGTTGTATTCTTTCAGCATAGAGAACTGGAAGAGACCTCAATCCGAAATCAGCGCCCTGATGCATATCCACTCCGAGCACCTTGTCAGTATCAGGCCCACTCTTATGAAAAACAACGTAAAGCTGCTTCACCTGGGACGCGTGGACGGACTTCCTCAGTCCGTGCGAAACGATCTCGCCGATACGATGGAGATGACCGCTTCCAATACCGGCATGAAGCTCGCGCTGGCGCTGAACTACAGCGGCAGAGCGGAACTCGTTGACGCGACTAAGAAAATCGCCCAAAAGTATAAGAACGGGGCGATCAGTCTCGACGAGATCGACGAACGGTGCATCAGCGAGCATTTGTACGGAGCCGGCCTTGCCGATCCCGATCTTCTGATACGCACTGCAAACGAAATGCGGATCAGCAACTTTCTCCTCTGGCAAATCTCATACAGCGAATTTTACGTTACAAAAACGCTCTGGTCGAGTTTCACCAAAGAATCTCTGGAAGAAGCAATCATGGCATACGTAAAACGGAGCCGGCGTTTTGGCGCGATCGAGACGGCCTTGTAACAGGCGATACGCAGACCCTTATGGAGAGGATTCACACGAGCTAAGACATGGTCAGACACAGATTGCTTTTTGGAACACTGATGACGACGCTTTTCACGGCGATTGTCATTGCCGACGGCTGGTTGGACGGCTCGCTGACGACTGCAACCGCTGACGACAGGCGCGTGCAGGGCACGGCATTTTGCGCGATCGTCGCCCTGCTGGCGATCCCGGCTCAGCTCGAGCTTTCAAGGCTTGCCTCAGCTAAAGGTCTGAAGATCTTCCTGCCCGTTTCGATTATCGCCTCGATCCTGTTCGCGACAGCACGATATTGGTTCCAGATTGCAGATTTCCCGCCCCAGACGTATCTGATCTTGCTCTCGGCTTTCGTACTTCTGGCGCTGGTGCTCTACCAGTACCTGAGCTGCGGCACTTCTTCGGTGCTGGCCAATTGCGGAGCAAATTATTTTTCAATCGGGTATCTCGGCCTTTTAAGCAGCTTCTGTGTAACTATAAGAATCGAATTTGGCCTTTGGCATTTGCTCATGTTTGTACTTGTCGTAAAATCCGCTGATATAGGAGCTTATGCAATCGGAACGATGTTCGGCAAACACAAGTTTTCACCCAAGATCAGTCCCGGAAAAACCTGGGAAGGCATGGGCGGCGCCATAGTGGCCGCGGCACTGGTTGCTATTGGCTTTGCACTTGGTTGTGGTATAATGTCCTGGTTATCGGCGATAGTATTCGGTTTGTGTTTCGCCTTCATCGGACAGATGGGCGATCTTGTCGAATCTATGATCAAGCGCGATGCCGAGCTAAAAGACTCGGGGCAAAAGGTCCCGGGCTTCGGCGGCGTGCTTGACATCATCGATTCGCCTTTGGTGGCGGCGCCGTTTGCATACTTGTTCTTTCTGTGCTGTTCTTGACAGAGGGCGATTTTGGAAACCACTATACAACTGAGTTCAACCGACAGGCAGCTCGATTTGTTCGGCCCGGCCGATAGTTTCCTCAGGCTGCTGCGTAAGTCGCTCGAAGTACAGGTCACCGCCCGCCAGGACAAGTTGATAATCAAGGGCAGGCAGCGGGACGTAGACAAGGCCGCCGACGTCTTCGATAAAATGCAGAAGCACATCCTCAAAGGCGGCACGCTGACCGCCGCGAGGATCAATGCGATGATAGGGGACAAGGATGCCCCCGGGCCCGGCGATACCGGCAAAACCATAGCGGTCTACGAGCATAAGAAGGTCATCGAGCCGACCACTAAAGGGCAGCTAAAATATATCGAAACGATGCTGGCCAATGACCTGACTTTTTGCATAGGTCCGGCGGGAACGGGCAAAACCTATCTGGCCGTGGCGATTGCGGTTTCGATGCTCAAGAAAAAGCAAATCAGGAGGATCGTGCTCGCCCGTCCGGCAGTCGAAGCAGGTGAAAAACTCGGTTTTCTGCCGGGCGATTTACAGGCGAAAGTGAATCCCTATCTGCGCCCACTGTTCGACGCCATCGAGGATATGATGGACTTTGCGCAGATGAAGAAGTTCATTGAGCTGGACATCATCGAGATCATTCCGCTGGCCTTCATGCGGGGCCGGACGTTGAACGAAGCCGCCATTATCTGCGACGAGGCCCAGAACACCTCGGCGATGCAGATGCTGATGGTCCTGACGAGATTGGGGCACGGCTCGAAAATGATAATAACCGGCGACATAACGCAGACAGACCTTGAACCCGGGCAGAAAAGCGGCATGGTCGAAGCTATCGAAATCCTCCGCCGAATCAAGGGGATAGGTTACGTTGAGTTGTCCCAAAGAGACATAGTACGGCACAAACTGGTTCAGAACATCGTACAGGCTTATAAGAAGAAGGCAAAGGCTGATTAGCCGTCGCCAAAAGTGAGAATAGAAAATGCCGTTTTTGAAAAAAATAAGTCCGCGACGAAGCCAGGTTCGCAAGAACATCTCTGCAGAACGCTTTTCGCAGATAAACAGGCTCGCAAATACGAATTTTCTGATCTCAATTCTCATCTGGATGCTCTTCGTCGTACTCTGTACGCTCATTCTGTCATTGCCGGAAGCCGGGTACCGCGAAGTATTGCCGACAGCGGCCATAGTCGTTCTTGTGTCGGTTTCGGCGGCGATATATATCTATCACTATCAAAGAAAAATAACGAGAAACCACGCCAGAGCGCTGGTGCTCGTAGGCCTGTTTCTCCTGATGTTGGTAACAGCCAAGTTAGGTGTTTCAATTACCGGCCATGCTTTTCTGGCTACGGGATCGGCTGTAACTGTGGCTGTGATTTTGACTATTGCTTACGACCAGCGCTT
>Ga0180431_10005857_pt1 | contig 14804 bp, 13 predicted proteins | sample SS_ome_11_FD_132459 | JGI IMG/M metagenome (GOLD analysis project Ga0180431, IMG submission 132459) | Hypersaline lake sediment archaeal communities from the Salton Sea, California, USA - SS_1_MS_1 metaG | ecosystem: Environmental > Aquatic > Non-marine Saline and Alkaline > Hypersaline >... | reverse complement strand
GCTAAATTGAAATTTAGCATCATCAAGTTTTGCACAAGTATCAGAAAAACCATAATTTGGTTTATCATCAATTATAATATCCCCACTGTTCATCTTAGGAATCTTAACACCCATAATATTATCTTCAGAAAAAGAGATTTCGCCAACATTATCTGACATATAAGAAAAATCTTCTACCCTGTTTTCACCTAAAATCATTTGAGATTGAATAAGCGATAAAAAAGCTAGTTTAAAATCATTATCTAACTCTTTTTTCAAATTATTACGCTTCTCAATTATCTCAAAGAATCTTTCAACAAGAGCATCTCTTTTTTCTTCAAGTAATTTATGACCTTTCTCTGCAAGAATTGTTTTTTTTCTTATTTCAAGAAGCTCCATTCTTGTAGGGCTCACGCCCTCAATTATCTGTTCAGCCATATTAATTCTCTTCTTTTATTTTCGGAAGATATTTAGAGATATACTTCTCATCTATTTTCTTAAGCTCAGCTGTTGGTAGTTTTGAGAACAACTTCCAACCAATCGTAAGTGTCTGTTCAATACTTCTATCCTCATGGTTATCCTGTGAGACAAATCTTCGTTCAAACTCATCAGCAAAATGTAAAAATTTTCTATCACGCTCTGAAAGTGCATCTTCACCAACAATTGCAACTAGATCACGAAGATCACATCCCTCAGCATATGCAGCATAAAGCTGATTTGATACACCTGCATGATCAGCACGAGTTCTACCATCTCCAATACCTCTATCCATAAGACGTGATAAACATGGAAGAACAGATATCGGAGGATAGATATCTTTTTTATGAAGACCCCTTTCAAGAACAATTTGGCCCTCTGTTATATAACCTGTTAGATCAGGTATAGGATGAGTAATATCATCATCAGGCATTGTAAGCATCGGAATTTGAGTAATAGATCCTTTTTTACCCTTTATCCTACCTGCTCGTTCATAAATCATTGCAAGATCAGTATACATATAACCAGGGTATCCCCTACGGCCTGGTACTTCTTCTCTAGCAGCAGCTATTTCTCTAAGTGCCTCAGCATAATTAGTAAGATCAGTAAGAACAACAAGCACCTGCATATCAAGATCAAATGCTAGATACTCAGCACATGTAAGCGCCATACGAGGAAGAATAACCCTTTCAATTGTAGGATCATCAGCAAGATTAAGAAACATAACTGTTCTCTCAAGAGCACCTGTGTTTTCAAAATCTCTAATAAAAAGATTTGCCTCTTCTGAAGTAATACCCATAGCACAAAATACCACTGCAAATTTTTCTTCTTTACCAAGTACCTTTGCTTGACGTGCAATTTGAGCTGCAAGCTCATTATGCGGAAGACCAGATCCTGAAAAAATAGGTAGCTTTTGTCCACGAACAAGAGTATTAAGCCCATCAATTGTGGATATTCCAGTCTGAATAAACTCTCGAGGATATTCCCTTGAATATGGATTAATTGGATTACCATTAATATCACGTCTATCCTCAGGAATTATTGCTGGTGCATCATCAATAGGATTACCAGTACCATCAAAAACGCGGCCAAGCATATCTTTTGAAACACCTAGCCTCATTGTTTCTCCAATGAAACGAGCTGAGGTTTTATCAGTATCAAGACCTTTTGTACCTTCAAAAACCTGTATAATTGCCTTATCCATAAATGCCTCAAGCACTGTACCAGTACGTTCTTCACCATCTGACGTCTTAATTTTCACAACCTCATTATATGAAACATCTTTGATGCCATCAACAATCATCAAAGGTCCTGCAACTTCAGACACCGTTGTATATTCTATGTCTTTATTGCTCATATCTATTTACCTCCTTTCATGAGGTTCTCAATTTCTTTTTCAAATTCTTTTTCAATATCAACAAATCTTTTTTCAAATTCTTTATTTGGTATATTACTCATCCTTGCTAGACTCTCCCGAGATTTCATAGCAATAATATCATCAATGTGAACATTTTTTGAAGTCGCATCCAAGATTTTATCTGAGTATTTCAATATGAGTCTTAACATCTCATATTGTTTTTTACCAGGACAATATGTATCAACTTCATGGAAAGCGCTTTGTTGCAAAAAATCCTCCCGAATCATTCTTGCACTTTCAAGGGCAGCTCTTTCCCTTGGTGGAAGTGCATCTGGACCAACAAGTTTTACAATTTCTTGAAGTTCAGATTCTTTTTGAAGTATAGCCATAGCCTTGTTTCTTAGTTTAAGCCAGTTGTCACCTATTTCTTTATGCCACCAGTTACTTATTCCATCTAGATGAAGAGAGTATGATTTAAGCCAGTTAATAGAGGGAAAATGTCTTCTATCTGCAAGATCTGCATCAAGTGCCCAGAAAACTTTGACAATACGCAGTGTGTTTTGGGCAACAGGTTCTGAGAAATCTCCACCAGGAGGGGATACCGCGCCAATAACAGAAACAGATCCTTCTTTATCTTTTGAGCCAAGAAGTTTTACTCTACCAGCTCTTTCATAAAACTCAGCAAGTCTTGAAGCAAGATAAGCAGGATAACCTTCCTCACCTGGCATCTCCTCAAGTCTACCTGATATTTCACGCATAGCCTCTGCGAGACGAGATGTACTATCTGCCATTAATGCAACATCGTATCCCATATCTCGATAAAACTCAGCTATGGTTATTCCAGTATATACACTAGCATCTCTAGCAGCAACTGGCATATTTGATGTATTAGCTATTAAAACAGTACGATTCATAAGAGGTTCACCTGATTTTGGGTCTTCAAGCTCTGGAAACTCTCTTAAAACATCAGTCATCTCATTACCACGTTCACCGCATCCAACATAAACTACTACTTGTGCATCACTCCATTTAGCAATTTGATGAGCAGTAACAGTTTTACCTGTACCAAAACCACCTGGTATTGCTGCAGTTCCACCTTTTGCTACTGGGAAAAAAGTATCAAGAACGCGTTGCCCTGTAATCAAAGGTAGAGATGGATCATATTTTTTTGCCACAGGCCTTGGTTTTCTCACAGGCCATTTTTGAAGCATTTGAAGTTTGATATCACCATTATCTGTTGATATAGTTGCGATATCATCAACTATTGTATATTTACCTTCTTTTACAACTGATAAAATCTTGCCTTTAATATCTGGAGGTACAATTATTTTATGTGTAATAATTGAGGTTTCCTGAACCTCACCAATTACATCGCAGCCTTCAACATTGTCACCTGCTTTTGCAACTGGTTTGAAATTCCATTTCTTTTTTCGATCAAGAGCATTTGCTTCAACTCCACGTTTTATAAAATCTCCAGTCTCTTTATAGATATCTGGTAGTGGTCTTTGTATTCCATCATAAATATTTGTTAGCAATCCTGGCCCGAGCTCTACAGATAGAGGCATACCTGTAGTAACTACTTTTTCTCCAGGTTTTAATCCATTTGTATCCTCATAAACTTGAATTATTGCATTATCTTCATTTAATCTTATAATTTCACCAATTAGATTTTCATCTCCTACCCTTACTACATCATACATTTTTGCTCCTCGCATACCATCTGCTTCTATGACAGGTCCGGAGATTCTAATGATTTTTGATTCCTGAGATTTTTTAGTCATTTTATTTTGCCTCCAAATATTTTTATTTATCTTTTCCTACTTCAACTCCAACTGCTTTTTTTATTAAATGGGAAACATAATCCATATGATCTTTTCTTCTACCTAATTTATCTGGTATTTCAATTATTATTGGAATCATATTTCTAAGTCTAAAATCGGACAGTTCTCTACCTAAATCTTCTGCGATTCTTTCTGTTATGAACAAAACTCCTATGTCTTCTTTTAATTGTATCTTATTCCAAAGATCTATAGAGTTTTTTTCAGAGACATAGGTTTCTTTTATTCCAGCAAGTCTTAACCCTATTGCCGTGTCTTTATCACATAAGGCTGCAAGTTTCATCTAACAGCCTCCTTTATTAGATATTTATTTATCAATTCTGAAGGTAAATTTTCATAAACACCTTTTGCTATGATTTTTAAATTTCGTATCTCAAATTCTTTAGATGTAAGAAATCTAATAGTTGGACCAATTGTTACATAATTTTTTGTTGAGATATCCCTAACAATTTTTAAGAAATAACTATCAAGAGCGTTTTCAAATACCTGTACAGATTTTTCTTTGTTGTAATCTTCAATTGAGTCTTTTAAACAATTATAATAAGATGTTCCCTCTAAGCTTGATATTACTTGTTCAACAGATTCAGCTTCAGAAATCTCTTTGTATTTCCAGGATGCAATCTCATGACCATCTCCAAGAAATAATTTCATAAATAATTGATCATCATACTTGAGTTGTTTAGCTCGCAAAGCGTTTTTTATATTAGAGATATCAATCATTGTTTTTACAAAAGTTTGTTTTCCAGATTCACATTTGTATGGTACTTTTAATTTCTTGAATTTTTCAATTATAAATTTATCAATTGAATTATCTAAATATAATAAGTCTTTATCTTTATCTGATATAGCATCAATTATTAATTCAGAAAAACCATATTTTTTCAGGATTATTGGTAAATTTTCTTTATCTGAATCTATTAATTCTTGTATTATATCTTTTGTTTTTTGCAATATTGCTTTATCTGATAATGTTTCTTGTATTGATTTTTCAAAAATCTTATTTTTTAGTATTTTTTTAATCAGATAAATATCCATTTTTTCTAGATATAAATCATAGAATTCATTCATTTTCTTTGAACTATCTTTCTTCATCATTTCAATGGTTTTAAGAAAAGAATTATCTAATGATTCTTGTATTTCATAGGATGTTTCTCCTTCTATTTTGTAATCTTTTGATGCATTTATTGCTTCTTTGAAGTCAGTTAGATTCTTTCTATCAACCAAACCAGTGAGTATTGTATCTTCGATATAGGGATTTCCAATAGCTTCAAATTTTGCATTTGGATAGACAAATTTTACATAGGTGGAAAAAGGACGAGAGATAACCATTACAGCCCCAGCTATGATTGCAATTATTAATAACCAGAAGAATATGCTACCTGGGTTTAGGATCATCTCAAACAACATTATCGCTCCGTTTTATTAGAAAAGCAGCTTACCCACCTTTATTCTAATTTTATCTTTTTCCCTTTTGAGTATTCCATCAAATGTATGATCAAGTATTATTCGACCATCACCAGATGCAAGAATGATTCCACCTGAAGATTCAACAGATCCTGTTATTTCAAGTCCAAGGTCTTTTGCTATCTGTTTATCAATAGGTCTTGAAATTTTAACTGTACAGTTGCCACTAAGTTTTTTTTGTCCATCTCTCATTAGCTTTCTTACAATATTTTTATATTTTAGCTCGTTTAGTGTAGAAAGCTTATGATGAGCTTTTACAAAGCATTCATCTATTATTTTTTCTCTAGCATTCATTATTTCTCTTTTAGTATCTTGAGTTGCTTTTGAAATAAGTATCTTTGAAATATTTTCGCTTTTAATACTGCCGTCTTCAAGGATTTTATCTACTTGCTTTTTAGCCTCAGATTTGGCGTTTTTTATAATTTGATCTGATTGTTTCTCTGCATCTTTAATAATCTGGTTTATTTCTTTTTGAGAATCTTTTTTTATCTGATCAATTATTTTTTCTGCTGACATGTTCGATCCATCTATAGAAGGCCAAGTCCTGTCATTAATAATATTCCTACAAGAAGTCCAAATATAGCAATGGTTTCTGGCATAACAGTAAATATTATGCCTCTTGCCGCAACATCAGGATTTCTACCAACTGCACTAATTGATGAAGATGCAACCATTCCCTGGTTTATTGCAGAAATTCCTGTAAGACCTACTGCAAGACCAATCCATATTGCACCTGTCCCCATAAGTGATGATACGTTTGCTGATCCACCACCAAGAAGACCTGCACCCATCATAAGTAATATGGCTGTAAGAAGTCCATATACAGACTGGGTCATAGGCAACACTTGCAATACAAGAAGTTTACCAAATAGATCAGGTTTTTCAGCAGTGACTGCTATTGCTGATGATCCTGCAAGGGCAAGACCTATTGCAGATGCAATACCTGCAATACCTATAGCTAGAGCACATCCAAGTATTACCATTGTTTTATTGCTATTATTTTCATCTGTTTCTTGGGCAGTTGCAACATTTGCACTTAATATAAATAATAATGCAAATAACAAGACCATTTTTGCTGCTTTTCTCTTTATTTTCATATTCTTTTCTCCTATTATTTATTCTATTTCATTTTCAACTTTTGTATACTTTCTTTTCATTTTAAAAGGCGAAAACTCATGTCCCCCGCCTTCATAAAACCGATTAAAAAATTCAACATATTGAAGTCTAAGTGAATGAACAGCTGCACCAAGTGCTTGTAATCCTAGGTTCACTAGATGTAAAATTATTAATAAAATAGCAGGAATTATTAATCCAACAATAGGAATATCAATTATAGTCATCTCTGAAACAACGTTAAATGCAAGAGCCATCCCAGCTGTTGCAAGACCTAATGCTAGAAGTCTAGCATATGAAAGCCAGTCTCCAACATAACCAGTTATATCAAAAAATCCTACTGGTCCAGAGGAAATAAGTAATAATATAATTCCTATAACAACCATTACTGAACCAATATAAAATAGTGGTGTAGATATTGTCCAATCCATTAAAAATTTACCAATTAAAAGACTGCCGCCAATTTGTAGAAGAATCCAACAAAAACGCTCAGTTATTAATTCTTTATACTTTTTTTGTTTAAATGATTGATATATACCAAGAAATACTCCTACGTTTAAATGAATAATTCCAAAAATTAAAGCCACGGATAAAATCCCAAGTGGATCATTAAGTGGTTCAACTGGAAATGAGATACCAAGTAGTTTAAAGCCATAAATTGGTTTATCAAGATTAGTTGTAATTGATGGGGCAATGAATCTGTGAACAAAATCCCCAAATATACTATAAGTTAGAAATCCTACAATTGTTGTTATAAATCCCATCCATATACCCATAAAAGACATGCTTTTTATCATTGGGCTGTTTTTTCCAAGTTTTAGATAAGCAAATAATGATAAAATAAGTATAATTGCACCGTATCCAGCATCTCCAAGCATTACACCAAAAAATAATACGAAAAAAATACCCATAATTATTGTTGGATTTACTTCGTTGTATTTAGGCGTGGCAAACATTTGAAGCAGGCTTTTAAATCCAGCAGCCCACTTAGGAATCTCAAGATATGTTGGAGGATTATCTGGATTAGCAGAAGGTATCTTTGAGCTATAAAGAGCTAAACCATTGGATACTTTATTTATATCTGATTTTAGTTTTTCTTCATTTTTCTCTGTTACCCAGCCGTTAATTATATATGTTTTTTTTGTTTTTGCAAAATTTTTTGGAATTTCTCTTCTTATTTTTTCTATTTGTATTTCTTCTTTTAATACGCGTAATTCATCTAGTTCTTTTTCTGCATATTTTCTAAGACCTTTAATTATCTGTTTTTTATCTTTGGCAATATCTGATTTTTCTTTTTCTAAAGATTTTAATATATCTTTAGGTAGCCCAGATAAATCTTTAAAATCAAAATCTACTAATAATTCTCTGCATATTTTTTCAATTCGTTCTTTTTCTTTGATATGTGAAACAACGATTACAGCCCACTCTGTTTTTTTCCCACTACCAAATTGTTTTGATAAAATCATTGCATTATCAATTTTTCCGATTTTTTGTTTTAATAATGATAAATCTGTTGTTTTGCCAGTTTTAATAACAATATATTCTGATTCACCAATATCTGCTAGATCAAAATCAAAATCTTTTATGTAATTTATTTGTTTAATAACTGCTTCTATTGACTGTTTTCTTTCTTCAATATCTTGAAGTTTTTCATCATTTTCTAAAATAGTTTTTTCAATTTCTCCAAAAACTCCTTCTATATGTGAAAAAATTTCTTCAAGGGATGATTCTTCTATGTTTTTTATATTTGGAAGTTCAGGTTTGAGTAATGATTTAATTCCCTTTGGTTTTACTTTTATTTTATTTAAAATGCTTATTAGTCTAGACAGGCGTAATTCATAATTGTTGCATATACTTGCGTCTGGATTCATTGATGCTTTTTCAAAATCTTCAATTAATTTTGGTTCCTCTTTTGATATATCAACAATTTCCATTAATCCATTTTCATGGAGTTTTTTTATGACATCCTCTAAATAATTATGGTAGACAACCAGCGACACTTTCTTCATTGGAGCTGGAAATAAAATTTTTTAATCCCCCTTTTCTAACTCCTTTATTATAAGATCCACGGCATTTGATATATTTTTGTTTGCTGATTCAGTTATTTTAGCTATTTCCTTTTCAGTATTGTTTTTTATTTTTTTGATTTCTTTATCAGCATTAATTTTAGATTTTTCGATTTGGTTAGTAACTTGTTTTTGTGCTTTTTCAATTAATTTTTGTTTTTCTAGTTCCGAATCCTTTTTGGCTTTTTCAATGATTTTTTCTGCATCTTTTTTAGCGTTTTCAATAGACTCAAGTGCCTGATTTTCTGCTTTTTTAATATCTTTTATTTCTGACATTTTTGATATCTCGTATTTAGATGTTCTTTATATGTGTTTTTATAGAGTTACATTCCCCAAAATTTTTCTGACTTTCTTTTTATTTCAATAATTTTATTTAATACATCTCTTTCATCAATATTTAATACATCCATTTCTTTGAGTTTTTTCGCATCACTTTCAGGTATAGCAGTATATAAAATATCTTCTCCTTTAATCTGTCTTCCAACTGTAACTCCTTCTATTGATATAGCAACTTCTTGACCTTGGATTGCCTCATCGATTGACTTATTTTCAGATTGGATACCCTTAATTGTTCCAACAACTTTACCATCTTCCCTCATCAATCTAATACCATCTTTTATCCTACCAGCCATAACTCTTACACCTATAACTGCTGGATGACTAACCCGAAATACATACTCTGGAAGAAATTTAATCATACCTGGATGTATGAAATCCTGCCTTCGATTTCTGTCAAGCTCTGCTTTTTTCTTTTCTAACCAAATATTATAATTTTCCATAATTGTATAGATAACATCTTCATCAAATAATGTAACATCACTATCCGATAACTCATCTTTTGCTTCTGGTAAAATCTTTACGTTAAAAGAAAATATGACTTTATCTAACGGATTTACAATAGCATTTGTTTCAACAATATCTCTTTTTGAGATGTTACCAATCTCTGCTTTCCTAATATTAATACCATTATCTCTTGATTCTTTTACAAGAGCTTCTAATGATCCAATTGTATCTGCTTTTATGAAAATACCTTCTTTATCAAGTTCAATATTTACTTTAGATTGCTCTTTGATTTCTTTTATTAATTCATTGACATTATCCTGAGCAACCCTTAATGGAGCACCTGGGATAACATCATCAAGATTCGTAGCAGATATTTTAATCCCACATGCTGCATGAACCTCACCTATACTATCAAATCTTTCACGAGGATCCCTAATTTCATCAAGAGGTTTAGGTTTTAACAAAGCCTTAATCTTTGTAACAAGTGGTTCATCTTGAGTTCCAAAAACAAGTGTGTCATCTTTTTGTATAGTTCCACTATAGATTATTGCATCAACTGTTGTTCCTAGTCCAACATCTTCTTTAACTTCAAGAACAGTACCTTTTCCAGCACCAGTTTCAGTTGTTAATTGTTCTTCAAGAAACCGTTGAGCGAGACCTACAAGAACCATTAGAAGTTCGGGTATTCCTTCTCCAGTTTTTGCAGATATTGGAATTATTGGAACAGTTTTTTGAAAATCTTTTACATTGTAATAGATATCTGATTTGAATCCTTTATCGAAGATAACGCCTATTAAATCATATAATTTTTCTTCAAACATTGTTTTTGTTGGAACTCTTTGGTTGTTTATTTTAATACTAGCAATATCATCGTTTTTTTGCCAACCCTGAATTTTATCAATTTTATTTGCAGCGATGACAAATGGTGTCTTATATTGTTTTAAAATGTTTACAGATTCGTGTGTCTGAGGTCGAAATCCTTCATTAACATCTACAATTAGCACTGCAAGATCGGCAAGTGATCCGCCTCTTGATCGCAGAGTTGTAAAGGCATGATGACCAGGTGTGTCAATAAATAAAAGTCCGGGTAGTGAAAATTTTTTTTTTGAAAGTAAGTTTCCACACACTTCATAAATAGCATCTATTGGAACTTCTGTTGCACCTATATGTTGAGTAATTGCTCCTGATTCTCTTGAGACAACTGCTGTTCCTCTAATGAAATCTAATAATGAAGTTTTTCCATGATCTACATGACCAAGGACACTGACTATTGGTTGACGAGTATATGTAGAAGATTTTACCATTTTAATCGCCTTTTTTATAGAGGCGTAGATAAAAAGGCTTTTAAAAATATATGGGTCTGATTTAAAATAAATATTTTTTTAAAATATTATTCCAATGTCGCATGACGTGATTGCATAGATTTTTCAGTTTCACCTTTACTTTTCATAAGTTCTGCAATTATACTATCAAGTAATATCCATGCGCTTGCTTCAAATAAAGTGCCAAGTGGAGCAAACCTCTTTCTTTTATTATCATTACATCCTGCGGAAAGAATAATAGATACATCGGCAAATTTTGTAATACGAGAATTTTTTTCTCCAGTTACAACAACAAGTTTAGCACCGATATTCTTTGTAATTTCAGCAGTCATTACCGACGGAATGGTTTCTCCTGAACCTGTAACAATAAAAACCATATCATCTTTTTTTACAGGAGCACCTATTGTTTCACCGATTACAAAAGTTTGAAAGCCAAGATGAACAAGTCTTATCGCAAAAGCTTTTGCTACATGACCTGATCGACCTGCACCATAAACAAATATACGATGTGCTTTAAAAAATAATTTACTAACATTGTTTATATCATCTGCATTAACATCGTTTAAAATATCATTCAATTTGAATTTAATGTATTCAAGAGATTCCTTATACATTTCTTTTTTAATCATATAACTTCAGAAAGATCTTTGTAATAGGCTTCTTCTTTTCCGGTTCTTTTCATTATTGCTTTTTCTACCTGAAGGCGAATATATACTGCGTCGTGTTCCAGGAGAGGCGACTCAGATATGAGTGTAACGTTATAGTTATTATCAAGTATAATTTCTATTAATGGAGCAATAGGCATATCTCCTCGTTTTATTGGAAGATGATAATACTCATTTCCACCTTCATATAAAACACCAGTAACATGTATAAGATAATGTTTTAATCTTAATGGTTTTAGTTTCTCAAATATTCTTTCAAAATCTTCCCGTTTTTTAAGACTACCATTTTCTCTTGCATGAATATGTGCAATATCTATAACAGGTATTACTCCTTTTACGTTTTTACAAACCTCAATAACCTCATCAAGTGTTCCAAAAACTTTTTGTTTACCCATGGTTTCGATTCCAATTTTTGCCTTTATTTTTTCTTTTTTTAGCATACTAGAGATTTTTTTTGTATGTTTTATTATGAGTTTTAAGGTTTTCTTTTCAGTATTTTCTCCATAAAAACCAGGATGTATTACAACTGTTTTAGCTCCTATGTTATCTGCCATTTGCGCAGCTCTCATAATCTTTTCGTAGCTCATCTCTGTTTCTTCGGAGCCACCTGCAAGGTTGATATAATAGGGTGCATGTACATGTATTTCTATATCGTTTTCTTTAGAATATTCATTAATTATTTGAGCTTCTTCCTCAGGCATTACATAAAGACCTCTAACAAATTGAATTTCAATTGCATTTAAATCAAGAACAGTATGTGTATACATAATTCCATCTTTATTTGTACGACCTTTACATGATAAAGGAATACCTGCTTGTCCTATTCTTATCATATTTATTTCTCACCCCATTATTATATTATTTATTAATGTCATATCTATTATTTCAAATTCTTAAAATGAATAATCTAAGCTAATTCTTCTAAACGACTCATAATATTCCAAATAAGTGTTCTACCATGTAGTGGGATATTTGGATCATTAGCTAGTTCATCTAATGTTGAGACTGCAGATGCAACCCTCAGATCTATTGGATCTTCATCTTTTAAAAGTATCTGTTTAACAGTATCTGCACCTCTTCTGATATTTCTTGGTATAGAATTATCCTCACTAAGCATATTTAAACCATCGCAAATCTGTTCAATCTTTTCGTCAGTTGGCATAGAGCTCACCTATTATAAAAGGGGGGTAAGTAGAAGGTTAGATAAAAATATTTGGGAAAGTTAACCTTTCAAATATTCAACGTTTAAAACCTTTACAATTTCAGTAGCAATATTTTTACCTATACCATGAACATTACATAATTCTTCTTCAGATGCATTAGCAATTGCCCTAATTGATCCGAAATGTTGAAGAAGACGCTTTGCTAAAACAGCAGAAATATTTGGTAATCCCTCCATAATAAACTGTTGTTGTTCTGTTGTTGACATAGACCACTTTTCTCCTCTTATTGCTACTGCTTTTTCTCCTTCCTTTTGCTCCCTTTTAGCCATCACCTCCAGGAAATCAGCTGTTTCATTAGCTGAACTAGTTGTCATTATGGGTATACCAAAATCTACAATAATTGATACAAAACTTCCAAAAATTGCGCTATGGCTAATATTTCTTTTTGTAAGAATCCCTTCACCTTCTAAAATTAAAATTGGTCTAGAATAAGCATCACGTAGTTTTCTCATCTGCATAAACAATTTTCCCTCAATTAATGAGCTTAAAAAATCATCAACCTGCTTTCTTTCTACACCAATTCTAGAAGATAATATATAATCACCTACATGAAGCTGTTGAGATTCTACTTGAATATTTTTCTGAGATAGAATTCTAATAACACTAGAACGTGATTCTCTATTGTCTACAATGATTTTTATCTTATCTTTATTTGAGTAATCCTCTAAACTTTTTTGATTGTTCTCTCTCATCATTTTTTTATAAAACATATTTGCATCTTCATATGACTTATTTAATGATGAACGCAGTAAATCAAGTTCGCTTCTCATAGTTCTTTCTTTACGTTTAGCAGACCAATAGTAACCTTCGTCAGGGGTTCCTTTTGTTATTAAGATAATTACCTTTCCAGGCATTTTCCTTGCTGTTCTACCTCTTCTTTGTATAGTACGTATCTCTGAGGGAACAGGTTCATAAAATATAACAAGATCAGTCGATGGAATATCAAGTCCTTCTTCGGCAACAGAGGTTGCTATAAGAACATTGTATTTATCATTCTTAAAGTCGGCTAATATCTTTACTTGCTCCTTTTGGGATAATCCCTTATCTCCATCTTTTCCCGCTTGACCTATGAAACGTATTGGATGTATTTTATCAATAGATTTTAGTTGTTGAAAAACATATGAAGAAGTATCCCTGTAATGAGTAAAAATAATAATTTTTGAATTCTTATTATCATTAATTTGTTTTGTTACAATTTTTATTAATTCTGGTATTTTAGGATGTTCAATTTTAAGAGATTTTGCAAAAGCTAATGCTTCAATTACATTTTTATCTTTCATGATATATTTTGAAGCTTTACTTCCCCCCTTAGATATTGCTTCATGACCCATTCTTTGAAAATAATTTAGTAAAGCATTGACCCCTTGGGTTTGAATAAGTTCTATACCATGGTATAATTTTAATGCAGCGTTCTGAGCTGATGCTGCTTGATATAATTGTTTTGGCGGATTGGATGATGATCTTAATTCCTCTTGAATTCGTTTTTGGATATTTAGAAGCTTCGTTCGATTTATTAATGAAATTGAGGATGATTCGATAACTCCAATTTCTTTTAGCTTCTTTAAACGATCAGATAAAGCTCGTCTTAAAAGTTGTATAACATGAGAAAACTCGTTGGGAAGATTGATCTCTTTCCATTTCATTTTCAAATCATATACATATGGTTTTACGTCACTATCATTTTTTGTTCTTATCTCGATATTTTCTATCTCTAAGGTTTTACATATTTCTAATATTTTTGATAAATCATTTCCAGGTGACGCAGTCATACCAAGAGTTAATCTATTATTACACTGTTTTTTATATAAATCTGATATAAAAACATAAGAGTAGTTGCCAACAGCTCTATGAACCTCATCATATATGATAAGAGAGGTTTTATTTAGAGAGATTCTTTTTGATATTAAATCGTTTTCAATAACTTGTGGTGTAGATACTATAATTCTACTTTTTTCCCATATTTCTTTTCTTTTTAATGGTGAAATTTCTCCAGTAAATAGTTCAATGGAGTCATCTGTTTCTAGAAATTTTTTCAAAAATATTGTATGTTGGTTAACTAGTGGTTTTGTTGGGGATAAAAAAAGTATTTTATTATTTTTATTCTTAAGTTCTTTTGCAATAACAAGCAAAGCTATTATTGTTTTACCCAGACCTGTTGGTAATACTACAAGCGTACTTGATTTTTCTGCTGATTTTGCAATATTAATTTGATATTGTCTTTGTTCTAAAGAATTTGGCTTTATAAATTCATGGTTTATAAACACAAATAAACGAAATCTAATATTGGTTTTAGTACATTTTGGGATGCTTAATCTATTATATTTAAAAATGTTTATATGAGAGAGGTAGATTTGTTTTTTGTGAGATAAATGCTCGAAATATTTGGCAATATACCTCTATGGGCTTTACTAATAGTAATCATATTAATTATTGTTGTTGCATGGAAATTGATAAAATTTGCAATAAAAATTCTAATTATTGTAGTTGTGTTTTTTGCAATTCTTATAGGTCTTGATG
>Ga0180431_10005855_pt1 | contig 14809 bp, 13 predicted proteins | sample SS_ome_11_FD_132459 | JGI IMG/M metagenome (GOLD analysis project Ga0180431, IMG submission 132459) | Hypersaline lake sediment archaeal communities from the Salton Sea, California, USA - SS_1_MS_1 metaG | ecosystem: Environmental > Aquatic > Non-marine Saline and Alkaline > Hypersaline >... | reverse complement strand
TGGCCTTGCTGCCACCGCTGCCCGAACAGCCCAGCAAAGTTCCGGCGAGGAGAATGCCTAACAGAAGTGTCAACCCTCCGTAGTCTCTCAGTGAGTGCATTTCATAGCTCCCTGTCGCCCACATAGCACTATTGGCAATGCCTTCCCCCAGTTGCGTTCAGTTTCCTGCCTGTGTTAGAAAGATTATCAGCAGGATTCACAAGGCTGGAGTGGGGCGTAAAGAGGGGAGGACAATCCGACAGCCAACCGCGCCGCGCAACACCTTGTACCTGTCATCGGTAGGCCCGGGGAGATACAGCCAGCGCTGAGCCCCTGAAAGTACGGGCTTCGTGGCTTTTCAGGGCGACTGGAAATGTTGATAAGTCAGTGACTGCAAGCGCACTTCGACATAACATGCCACAATAGGGCAATTCCCCACGCATCTTGTGGAAAAGTCTTGTGGAAACCTGGTTAGGCAATTGTGGAAAACTATCACGCGCCGATTTCGCTGTCACGAGGCCCGCTGCCAGAGCGGCTAAAGTTAATGAGGCCATTGTGGATAACTGGAGAAGTACTGTGGAGTATCCTGTGGAAACTGTGGAAAAACGAGGCTGCCAACCTATGCGCTACTCTGATAGGGCTAGTCTGAAACCAATGTGGGAAACCGTGTGGAAATCTTGATAACTCAGGTCTCGAGGCTGTAGAGTTGGCGCGCATTCCGGGTGGTCAGGGCCGCCATTTCCTCCACAGTCGTGCCGCGCATTTCAGCGATTTTCCGGGCCATTTCAGCCATGAGTGCCGGCTCGTTGCGCTTACCGCGATGGCTTTGTGGCGGTAGTCCCGGGCAGTCGGTCTCGAGCACGATACGCTCAGAGCGAACGGCTCGGGCCGCGTCACGCAGCGCGTGGTTTGGCGGATACGTCACATTGGCGGCGAAGCTGATGAAGCATCCCCGCTCTAGATAGCGCTCCAGCAGTGCCGTGTCGCCGACGAAGCAGTGGCGCACGACCCGCTGATCGGCTATCTTGGTTCGTTCCAGCAGGTCGAGGACCGTGTCATCGGTTGCGCCGGTGCGGCTGTGGATGATGAAGGCCTTGTCGAGCTCGGCAGCGAGAGCGATGAACTGCTCGAAGGCGGCGCACTGGACCTCAGCCGGCGGCCCGCCTTCACAGACGAAATCCATCCCGCTTTCGCCGATGGCGACGACTCTCGGATGCGTGGCCAACTCCGCAAGCTGTGCCACAGCTTCGTCAGTAGCGTCCTGAGCATCGCAGGGATGAATGCCGACTGCCGCCCATAGACAGTCGTATTTCTCTGCCATCTCGATGGCGAGGCGGCTGGAGCCGAGGTCGCAGCCGACGACGATCATGTCGCTCACGCCGGCTTCCTGCGCGCGGCGGACTGCGTCGGGGTAGTCAGCGGCGAACTGGGGAAGGTTGAAATGGCAGTGGGTGTCTATCAGCCCCAGGACTGTGGATTCCATTGGCAGGCCTCACATGAGACAAAAAGGCGAAGGCCGACCAGGGACATCAGTCCCCGTGTGGACCTTCGCCAGTAGTTGTCAGTCAAGATGCAGGTGGCGCCTTCGTAGCGGCACGCTGCTTTGTAGCGACCCGGCTACTGGTAGCGGCGGGTCAAGCGGCGGTAGTCGCGATCAGCTTCGACATCAGTCCAGGCCATGGTCCAGAGCTCACGGTCGCGGACGAAGCCGACACGGGTCCCATCGGGTGACCACATCGGGTAACCGTCACTGCGCGAAGTCTGCGTAACAGGACGGACATCGTTCTCGTCCAGAGGCAGGTTGGCCACGTCGAGGTCCATGGCGAAGAGATCATACTTGGCACCGTTGCGGTTGGAGTGGAAGAGAACAACCGGTGCGCCGCCGGGGATCTGTGCAGGTCCGGCCGCTGGAGAGCCCTCGTCGAAGGGGGTAGCTAGCACCTCTTGGAAGGTGGCTGCGGCTACGTCATAGGCCCAGATGTCGGATTGGTTTCTGCCTTGCTCCCTGCGCTCGTAGAGGATCATCGAGCCGTCGAGGGTATAGACCGGCCAGAGCAGATCCACTCCCGGCTCGGCGCGAAGGATGGCGCGGCCGGTCCCATCTGCAGCGACAGTGGCAAGTTGCATGTCGCCGGTGTCCTGAGTGGTGACGAAGACAATAGTCTGCGAGTCGGGAGACCAACTCGGCATCGCGTCGGCGCCGTCATTGGGAGGTTTGGTGATGAGTACTGCTGCAGTGGTGCGATCGCCGTCGGTGGCGTCCATGGTATAGATGCCCTCATTGGTGCCGCGCCGGGCCGACATCGCGATGACCTGCCCATCAGCACGATATGCCGGGTGTTTGCCGCCCTCATCAGCCCAGTCATCGTCATTGTCAGACCATGTTAGCAGCTTCAGGCCTGCGCCTGTTTCCCCTAGCGAATATATGTAGCGCAGCTCATTTCCACCCCAGGACGTGAAGGCAACTCTGTTCTGGGTGCCCCATGCGGCCCGTTCCGATACGTTCTGGAAGACGATGCTGCTATCGCCTCCGCTACAGCCTGCCATGAAGGTGAGGACGCTGAGTACCAACGCTGTCAGGATGTAGATACCCAGTCTGGTGTGAAGTCTCATTGCACCGGCTCCCTTGGCTGTCAGTCGTGGAGTACTGTAAGCATCTGTCGGCTAAGCCTAAGACCAGACCGATAAGTCAGACAACTCAGATGGCCCCTAGTTGCCCGCCGACGATCACAGACATAGCATTATAGAGCCTGCCGGATGATAAGGTCAAGAACATCACGGGTGCAAGTTCATATTGTGCCCGGCCCCAAGAAGTGCTACCCTCGAGTTTGCTCGGAGAGGAAACGCCTCGCTTACACTCGCGGGCGGAGACCATGGAACCCTCCTTGAGCACTCTGCCATTATATTGTCAAACAAGAAGCCTGCGCACCTCAGCTACGATACCAATACCGTATGCTGAAGAAGCACACGAGTTCCGCAGGCAGGACTCCGCTGTGGATTTAGTGAAGGCAACCAGTGCATAAAGTACCGAGAAATGTGGGCAGATCCTCCGGCTGTGGAGGACGTGCAAAAGCGATCCTCGTTGTCCCCAGAGCTGTCCACAGCCGCACGCCATGAAGTACACGGCGTCAATTGACCTATCCACACAATCCCCTCTTCTACTACTACGACTACTACAAATTAACTAGACGTTCCTTACGTAACAGCACTGGGGAGAAGTCGTAAATTGAGGAATTGCAGTAACCTTTAGAAATCATCATAACTTACCTCGGGTAGTGAACAATATCTTCATGTAGCAAACGGAAGGATTTTCGCGCCAGTCATCGGCGCTGATAAGTGCTTCTTCGCCGACAGGTACTACGAATGCGTAGCTTATCAGACGGCAAACAAACTGTGCAACCGGCATTGGTTGGTCAGCATAACTAATAGCCAGAAATGTCTCCGAGGACAGAGTGGTGGACAAACCAGGGGCAAAGCATGTACAATTATGCAGTCCAAACAGCTACAGAGTTCTACCAGATTGTGCCGGGCTGCGGGCGTCGTCAGCAAGGCGCTGAGAATACGAGGATAGAGTTAGCCGGATTTGGCAGCATCTAAGGGAGGTTGTTTAGGCATGTTCAGTATTACGTGTGAGCAGATGGCTCTCTATGAGAATGTGCAGGTTGTGTCCCGAGGCGTATCGGGCCGCAGCACGCAACCGATTCAGAACAACATTCTATTGGAGGCTAAGGATGAGCAGTTGATACTGATTGCAACGGACTTGGAGTACATCAGTATCAAGACGACAATGGCCGTGTCGGCCGCCGATGAGGGTCAGATTACCATGCCCTCGCGGATATTTACGGATGTTGCGGGGTCGCTGGCACCTGGACCTGTAACGCTGACGGCCAATGAGAGCAACTCGGTGGCAATCCATGGTGGCCACTCCGACTTCAATATTCGTGGTCTCCCAGCGGATGATTTCCAGGAGCTACCGGAACTGGCTGATGCAGTGAGATTTGCAATGCCTGCGGAGAAGCTACTCGATGTCCTCGAACGCACGGTATTTGCGACCTCCACCGATGAGACACGACCGATTCTGACGGGGGCGCTATTCAAAATATCAGGTACCAATCTGGCGACAGTAGCGACAGACACCTACCGCTTGGCCCTCTATGAGACGCAATTGGAGTCAGATGTGGAGCGGGATGTGGAGGCGATAGTGTCGAGGCGCGCACTGAATGAACTCGAACGAGTAGTATCAGCAAGCTCGGCTGAAGAAGTTGAGATCGGGATATCGTCGAATCAGATTGAGTTTGTGGTTGGTGATACGGTTATCGGCTCACGGCTGATCGAGGGGCAGTTCGTCAACTATCCGAAGGTAATCCCGACAGGCACGGACAAACGAATTACGGTGAATTCAGAGGAGTTGCGCAGTACGTTGGAGCGGGCGCTGGTAGTTGCCAGGCAAGATGCGAATCGAGTAGTCTTGCGGGCAAAGGATGACATATTGACCGTCAGCGCGCAAAGTCAGGACGTAGGCAAAGTGGAAGAAACACTGGATGTTACTATGGAGGGCGAGGACGCCGAAATCGCTTTCAATGCCATATACCTGATGCACATGCTGGATGCTGCTGAGTGCGACAAGGTAACGATAGAAGTGTCGGGCCCACTGAATTCAGGCCTGCTGCATCCGGCAGATGACGAGGGATATGTGTATGTACTAATGCCGATGCAGATTATGGCGTGAGGGGCCAGGATTGTATATAACCACACTCGCTCTGGAGAACTTTCGCATCTATCCGGAGTTGCAGTTGGAGTTCCCCATGGGGCTGACTATTATCGTCGGCCCCAATGCTTCCGGTAAGACGGCACTGCTGGAGGCAATTCATGTGCTTGCGACGACGCAATCACCTCGCACGCGGCTAGACCGGCAACTGGTGCGCTGGGGCTGGCCCTACAGCCGGGTCTGCGGAGAGTTTGTATCTGCACAAGCTGGGACTACCGAGATATCAGTATTACTGCCGGGAGAGGGGAGTGGCGAAGACCGCAGCGCCCCGGATAGGAAGCAGATCAAGGTAAACCAGACGAATCTGGAAAAGGTTGCAGATGTGATCGGGCGGGTGCCTGTGGTCATCTTTACGACCGAGGACGTGGCGGTCGTGAAGGGCTCACCGGAGAACCGGCGCAGATTTCTGAATGTGGCGATAGCACAATTGCGGCCCCGCTACTTGGATGACCTACAGCGCTATCGGCGGGCCCTGGGCCAACGCAATGAGGTACTGAAACAGGTCCGGCAAGGCGATGCTGCAAGCCGGAGCCTGGAAGCATGGAATCACCAGTTGATTGATGCGGGTGCACGCCTGGCAATAGACCGTCGGGAGTTCGTGGAAACACTCGGTGAGGCGGTGGCGCCGCTACACGGAGAGCTGACGGACCAAGAGGAACACCTGGCGCTTGCCTATACGGGGGATCTGGCGGAGGCAGAGGATGAGGCGAGCGCCCGCAGGCGTTTTGAGGAGTTGCTGGCGCGGAATGAGGACCGCGATGTGGCGTTTGGATACGGCACTGTGGGGCCACATCGCGATGATATCGGGATTACAGCGAATCAGACCGCACTGCGCAAGTACGGGTCTCAGGGCCAGCAGCGGACGGCGGCGCTGAGCTTGAAGCTGGCGCAGGCGGAGGTTGTGATGTCGTGGCGAGGTGAGCCGCCATTGGTGCTGCTGGACGACTGTTTGTCGGAACTTGACGAACGGCGCGGCCGCCACGTGCTGGAACTTGCGGGTAAATTGCAGGGCCTGATCATTACCAGTCCCGTGCTCACGGAGTTGCTGGCGGCGCAGAACGCCGAGCTTCTGCGCGTGTCAGATGGCAGAATCGAGCAGTAGAGCCGCGGAGAAGGTGTGAGTCGTGAGGCGCCGAACAGTCAGAGATGGCAAGATGGGACCGCTGCAGCGGGCGGTCAACGACTATCTCGCGGGCACGGGGAACATCCAGCGGGGCACCTCGACATTGTGCGTCGAGGTATGGCCACAGGTAGTCGGGCCGTGGTATGGCAGGAAAACGCAGATACTGGGAGTCGACAACGGAGAGGCCAAGGTCTTGTGCGATACGCCGGCAACGGCGCAGCAGTTACAGATGGATTCGGAGAAGGTTATCGCTCGACTCAATGAGCGTCTGGGCGGCGAATTCATCAAGCGGCTGCGGGCCTCGAGTGCGGGTCTGACATTGAGTGGCCTGGCTGCGGAACTGCGACGGCCCGATGAGACCGCCATTGGGCAGTCGGCAATAGATGAGGTTGAGCTGAGCGAGGAGGAGAGTGCGTTCTGCACGCGCGCGGCAGCCGAGATTGCAGATGAGAAATTGCGCGAGAGCTTTCTGGGGCTATTGCGCAACGAGCTGAAGCGGCGGTATGTGAAGCGACAACGGGGATGGCGGGAATGTGATGTGTGCGGCGCGCTGCACAATGAACGAGGTCCGTACTGTATCGCCTGCGCAACGGCAATGGGAACAGGCTCGGCACGGCGGCGGAGGGAGTGAGATGAGCGACGAGAAGCTGCGAAAGGTAGATGAGTACCGGTGGTTGCTGCCTCGGGATCAGAGCCGGGGCATGCGGACGGACGGCATGGTGTTTGCCGATGAGAAATTGCTCGCGGGGATGAGCAATGACCCGACTCTCGACCAGGTGGCGAATGTCGCGTGTCTGCCAGGCATAGTGGGTAATTCACTGGCGATGCCGGATGCCCACTGTGGGTACGGTTTCCCGATTGGGGGCGTGGCGGCTTTTGATATGGAGGCGGGCGTAATCTCCCCGGGAGGTGTCGGCTATGACATCAACTGTGGTGTGCGGCTCATGCGGAGCGATTTGACGGTGGCTGAGGTGGGGGATCAGTTGGAGGCAGTTGTGGACGGGATGTTCGGTAGTATTCCGGCAGGCGTAGGCAAGGATGGACCTATAAGACTAGACAAAAATGGACTCGATGCGGTGCTCACTGAAGGCGCCCGCTGGGTTGTGGCGCACGGCGATGGCACTGCAGAGGACATCCGGCATACGGAGGCGGGCGGCTGTCTGGATAACGCCGACACATCAATCATCACCAAGCGCGCCATGGAGCGTGGCCAGGGGCAGCTTGGTACACTCGGGGCCGGCAATCACTTCCTCGAGATCCAGGCGGTTGACCGGATAGATGATGTAGAGACGGCCAAAGCATTTGGGATCGACCGCGAGGGTCAAATATGTGTGATGATCCACTGCGGGTCACGGGGCTTTGGTCACCAGGTCTGCGACGACGCGATAGGCATAATGCTGAAGGCGGCGCAGAAATATGGGATCGAGCTGCCGGATCGGCAGTTGGCCTGCGCCCCGGTGAATTCGCCGGAGGGACAGAGCTATTATGCGGCGATGGCGGCGGCAGCCAACTACGCATGGGCCAACCGTCAGGCGATAATGCAGCAGGTGCGACAGGTGTTTGAGAAGGTCTTCAGGTCAAGCGCCGAGAGGCTGGGGCTGCGGCTCGTCTATGACGTGGCGCACAATGTGGCGAAGTTCGAGAGGCATCTTGTGGATGGCGTGGAGCGGGAGCTCTGCGTGCATCGGAAGGGCGCGACACGGGCCTTCGGGCCTGGTGCTGAGGAGTTGCCTGAGGAGTACCGGCAGCATGGCCAGCCGGTGTTGATTCCCGGAGATATGGGGCGAGGGTCCTACGTGCTGGCCGGTACACAGAGCGCGATGGAGCAGACGTGGGGCTCGACGGCGCACGGCGCCGGGCGGGTGCTGAGCCGCAAGGCGGCGATCCGCAAGCAGCATAGTAATGAGGTGCGCGCGAAGCTGAAGGAGCAGGGCATCCTGGTACGCTCGGTGGGCAAAAAGACACTAGCGGAGGAGGCCCCGGAGGCATACAAGGACGTTGACGAAGTGGTGGCCGTGTGCGATGGCGCAGGGATTTCGCGACGGGTGGCGCGACTGCGGCCGCTGGCGGTAGTCAAGGGCTGATGTGGCCGATGGGCGCTGCGCAGCGGTCGGGCAAGCTCAGAGCGTGGGCGTGAGGAAGCGGCAAGAAACGACATCGGGTATGGACGCGGGAATAAACCCTGTTGGTTTTTTGCGCCCTATTGCGTAACTCTGAGTGCAAATGCCACACTGTGATTCGCCGCTCAGCTGCGGCCTTTTTCCTGGTAAAACAATGATTCCGGAGTTGGCAGAAACGAATTCTACCAGCCGTACGTGTTGCGTCGTGCGAGCACACGGGCTACAATAGAAGCGCCTCCTGCCAGAGGGGAGTAGCAGAGCGGCCGCCGGCCGCTCCGGGAAGATCAACATCACGAAGAGCATCTTCTGGTTTCCCGACCGGATTTCCTCCGGGTGTCAGACCTTTGGCCACACACCATGACTGCGCGTGGTCGGGTCTCGACCATACGCCCGGGGAGAGAATAACTGTGCGCAAACCCTATTTTCCAATCGTTCTTGCTGCTCTTGCCGCCTTACCTGGCATCGTGGTTGCTCTGGCCCACATCGAGCTTTCCTATCCGATGACGGCGCTTGCGGCCGGCATTTCCATTCTGGCAAGTGCATTCATCCTGGTATGGGCCTGTGACGCGGCTCAGGCGGATGTGTCCCAGTCGCTGGCACTTGCCGTTGTGGCCGTGGTTGCAGTCTTGCCCGAATATGCCGTGGATATGTACTTCACGTGGCAGGCTGGCAGATTCCCTGACAGCGACTACGCCCAATACGCCATCGCCAACATGACGGGTGCTAACAGGCTGATTATCGGGGTCGCCTGGGTGGTGGTGGTGGTCATCTTCTGGGTGAAGACACGCCGTGCGGTGGAACTGGGAAGAGATCGGCTCCTGGAGATCCAGTTTCTGGCAATGGCCACGGTGTACGCATTTCTCATCCCGATCAAGGGAAGCTTGGCCTGGTACGACGGCGTTGTCTTCATTGGTCTGTACATCTGGTACATAGTGATAGCCGCGCGCCGCCCGCAAGTGGAAGTGATGATTGAGGGGCCGGGGGCCTATCTTGCGGACCTGCCGCGCGTTCCGCGGAGGGTCTGGACGATCCTGCTGTTCCTATTCGCTGCGGCCGCCATTTTGCTCAACGCCGAACGCTTCTGCGAGGGTCTCGTATGCACCGGCAAGGCCTGCGGCATCAGCGAGTTCCTGCTCGTTCAGTGGCTCGCTCCGCTTGCGTCGGAGGCCCCTGAGTTCGTCGTAGCGATAATGTTCGCACTACGCGCCAGGGCCGGGCTGGCTCTGGGGAGTCTGGTGTCCGCGAAGTTGAATCAATGGACGCTACTGGTGGGGGCGATTCCATGGGTGTTCGCTGTGGCAGCCGGGACACTGGCATACCCTCTGCCAATGGGCAACTTCCAGATGAATGAGATTCTGCTCACGGCGGCACAGTCACTGCTGGCCGTGGTGATGTTGGCGACACTACGACTGTCAATCAGCGAGGGGATGCTGCTGTTCGGATTGTTCGTCGGCCAGTTGGTCGCTCCCGGGATCGTTGACGCCTACTTCGGCGGGGACGTGATGGGACTTCAGGGCAAGCAGATGCACGTAATCTTCGCACTGCTGTATTTTGTAGCCGCACTTACCCTGATTGTTGACCACCCACACCGTCTGGCGCACGTAGTGCCATGGCTGCAGAAAGGTAGGGAGCGATAGCAGACAGACGGGAAAGCACCAATATAGGCAGCGTGCAGTGCGGCGTCAAGTGGCATCGGAGGCTCTGCCTACCGTCAGTAGTAGAGTTGAAAGGGTGCAACAGCGATGATTGATCGGAATCTGTTGAGAGAAGAGCCGGAGAGAATCCGTGAGGCGTTGCGGAATCGGGGAGCGGATTTCGACCTTGAGCGCTTGATCCAGCTGGATGAGACGCGGCGGGAGTTGCTTCAGGTGGAGCAGTTACGGGCGCAGCGTAACGAACTCTCCCAGCAGATCGGCGAGGTGATACGTGACGGCGGGGACGCCGAGAGTCTGAAGGCCCAAGTCGGCGAACTCAAGGAGCAGATCGCCGCGATGGAGGCGGACCTCGAGCAGGTGGAGGCGGACTTCGAGCAGATGATGTTGGAGATTCCGAACCTGCCGCTGGCTGAGGTGCCACTGGGCGAGGACGAAGATGACAATGTGGTGGTCAAAGCATGGGGCGAGCCTCGGCGACTGGATTTCGGGGCGTCACCGCACTGGGAAATTGGTACACGGCTGGGGATTCTGGATTTCGAGGGCGCAGCGCAGATTGCCGGCGCGCGTTTTGTGACCAATGTGGGTGCCGGTGCAACACTGGAGCGGGCCCTGATCAATCTAATGCTTGACACCCACACGCGAAAGCATGGGTACACCGAAATCCAGCCGCCGTATATGGGCAATGCCACCTCCCTGACTGGCACTGCGAACCTGCCGAAGTTCGAGGAAGACCTCTTCAAGACGACGGACGGCTTCTACCTGGTTCCAACCGCCGAGGTGCCGCTGACGAATATGCACCAGGGCGAGATCCTCGATGCCGAGGAACTGCCCAAGCATTACTGCGCCTACACGCCGTGTTTCCGCAAGGAGGCCGGTGCCGCAGGTCGGGAATCGCGCGGGCTGATCCGACTGCATCAGTTCCATAAAGTTGAGATGATGAAGTTCGTCACGCCGGAGACCGCCGCTGACGAGTTAGAGAAGCTAATCCGGAACGCCGAAACGATTTTGGAGATGCTGGGCCTGGCCTACCGCCGGGTAGCGCTCTGTACAGGCGACATGGGGCATCAGCCCCGCCAGACGTTCGACCTCGAGGTATGGATGCCGGGCATGGAGCGCTGGGTCGAGATTTCGTCATGCAGCCAGTATGGCGAGTACCAGGCGCGGCGGTGCAATACGCGCTACCGTCCGGAACCCGAGGCCAAGCCGGTGTTCGTGCATACGATGAACGGTTCGGGGCTGGCGACGGGGCGGACAGTGGCCGCGATACTTGAGAACTACCAGCAGGCCGATGGGACGGTGGACGTACCCGAAGTGGTGCGGCCGTACATGGGCGGGCTGCCGGTCATCAACCCGCCGCTGCCGTGAGATGTGTGCCAAAGGATGCGTGAGGGCGGTTCAGGCGGATGGCTGCCGCAGGGATATCACGCGACCTGGCCGATGAGGAAACGGAGGCCGGAGCATGGTTGCCGGAGCAGTCCCTGCAGGAGCAGTGGCAATTGTCCTGCTGGTGAACGGTCTGCAGATCGGGCTGCCCCAGCCGGCCTTCGTGCAGGACGGTTCGGCATGGGTTCCGGCGCGCGCGGTGCTGGCGGCGGCCGGCTACGAGGTGCGCTGGGAGCAGGAAGGCAACTATATCCTGCTGCTGGGGGCCGACCCGCCGGCGACTATCTATCTGGAACGTTCGGAAGTTCTCATCGGCGACCGTAGCGAACGCCTCAACCCTCCCCCCCGGCGTGTCAACGGAACATTCTACCTGCCTGCAACATTCTTCCGCCTGCTTGGTTTTGAGGTGCAGTGGGAACCCGAGCCGAAGACCCTGAGGCTGCGCAAGCAGGCGCAAGAGCCGAGAGCAGTGACGACAAGTGAGTTGATAGATGAACCGCTGGCATATCTGGGGCAGCGGGTGCAGTTGGCATGCGAATATGTAGAGTTACCGGGGCCGGGAAAACGGGATTGCCTGGTCCAGGATCGTAAGCAAAGGATGAGGTGTATATTGCCGCCGAGTGGCCCGGGAGCTTCACCCGGCGAGACGATTAGAGGAGCGAGAGGCGTACGGATAGATGTCATAGGCAGGGCGCAATTATCAAAGTTTGGTTCTATATACCTAGACATACTTGAACTGCAGCAGGCAAATGGAGGCGCAGCACTGTCGTGCGTGCTAAATACCGACCGGGCAAGATACCGTCGCGGCCAGACAGTGCTCGTGGAGTTTGCGGCCTGCAATCAGACGAAAGAAGCGATAAAACTGGGAGAGCCTGTCACGACGAGCCTGAGCATCAAGGATGATAGCGGTGGGGAGGTGTGGCGACAGGGACTCGTCCTGCCCCCGTCCATAGAGCCTGGCGAAACGAAACTGGTGAGCTTCCGTTGGGAGCCGGAGATGGACATGAAATCGGGGGGATATGTGCTGGCGCTTGCAAGTGACATGGAACTGTGGGCGCACCAGGTGTGTTTTAGGATAGATGAAGACGTGAAGAGAAAGGATATGCCGCCGCGATGAGGCCGGAACGCGAAGAAGAGCTGCCGGATAACGGGGTGATGGGTAGAGACGACCCGAATCTGCTGGCTGCGGTTGGCGGTTACCAGAACCGTCGCCGTCCAGGTTGGTATCTGGCGCTGATACTGCTGGGTTTTGGTCTGGGTGCGCTGTTAGCGCTCGTAGTAGGGAAGCCGCCTCCACCTACGGGCGAGGGAGAATTGCCGATAACGAGCGTGCCGGGAAAGCCGACGCCGGCGGCGATCCGGGCCGGACTGGTGTTTGCCGCTAGTGAGACGGCGCCACAGCGGACTCCTGACATGATTGCGTCAGGGGTAAAACAAGTCTTCTGCCATTTTCGGCTGCCGGGGGTCGAGTCGCTGGAAAGTTTGTCGGGGGAGTGGTCGTGCGACGGAGAGGAACAGGGCAAGCTTGGTGGGACCGATTTCTCGGGCGAGATTGAGGGCGAACTGGCCGTGGGATATGCCGTCATAGAGGCACGGTCGCCGGCCGGGTTCCGACACGGTATCTACGAAGTGACGATCAGGACTACTGACGGCGTTGTTCGGGAGGGCAGCTTTGTGGTAGTGGACAATCCGGACAAGATCCTGAGCAAGCCGGTTCCGGAAGCCGTTGGCGTTCAGGTGAGACAAGCGACGATCTGCCCGGCCGTGAATGAGCGTGGAGAGCCGCAAGCGCCGCGCGCGATATTCGCCACCGACGACGACAAGGTGTATATCGCCTTCAAATTCAGCAACGCCAAACCCGGTAGCGTGGTGGCAGTCGAGTGGCAGTTCCACCAGGAAGCCATTCCGTCGGCAATCCGAGAGATCAGGCTGGATTCGGCCGAAGGATGGGCTTACGCGTGGATCGGGCGGGACAGCGGCGGCTTGCTTGTGCCGGGGAACTACCGCGCAGTCGTCAAGTCGGTGCCCGATGGGCAGCCACTGGCCGGCGCGGCGTTCCAGGTCAAAGCAGACCACTGAATGCTCAAAAACCGCAGGCTTGACAGGTCATCGTAAAATAGTATATTGTGGCAACAGCTGACCAGACAGGCGCTCAACATTCCCGGGGACCGAAAGGTGGCGATAGAGATGGCGATCAACGATGTGTCGGCGAGCGGGCTAGTGCCGGAGGAAGTCAAGACCGGCTTCAACTGGGGCGCATTCTGGCTGCACTGGATCTGGGGCATCGGAAACAACGTGTGGATATCTTTCGTCGTACTCGTCCTGCCGCTAATCTGGAACATCTACCTCGGCGTCAAGGGCAATGAATTGGCGTGGGTGCACCGGGAATGGGAGAGTGTCGAGCAGTTCAAGGAGACGCAGGCGATATGGTCGAAGTGGGGCTGGATCATCTTTGTGATTCAGTTGGTGTTGACGATCATCATCTGGGCCATCGCGGGCGCAATCATACTTGCCGCCCTGGGGGTGGCTGCTGCCGAAGGGATGGCCGGGCCACGGTAGGACAGCTCACAAACTAACTGATAGCCGGCGCAGACAAACCGGGGAGCGAGACTGGTTAATGCGCCGGCTTTTTCGTGCCTGTGGGCTGGCGATCTCGACTACGCAGGTCAGTCCGAGGCCGAATTGAGAGCGGCACCAGCGGCCACGGTGGCAGTGCCGATGCGCTGGGTGCTGACGGCGAGCTCATCCATCCAGACGTACATTGGGTCAGGGCTGTAAATGCCATCGTGATACCAGGGCCCGACGGCCATCTCATGGAAGGAGAGCGTGGTCCCGTCCAGACCTGTGCCGTTGTGGCGCATGGTCAGGTCGGAGAGATCAAGAACCTGCTGGTTGTCGAGCCAGACCTGGATGATTCCATTGCTGTGGCCGGGGTCGTTCATCCTGGCGCGTATTTCGAGGCAATACCACCTGTCCAGCTCGACGGGGGCAGCGCCGGTCGCCTCCCAGTCCTGGTAGTCAATGTCCTGATGGGCGCCGCAGATCATTGCCAGGGGATGGAGGTTGCGGAACTCCAGATAGACGGTGAGTTCGGTGGTAGCGAGGCCGTCTACATCACCGGCAAGCACGTAGAGGTTGTGGGGGCCGTCGCCGCCCGCTGGCCACTGCCAGTTACGCGAAAAGCGCTGGAAGACGCGCATGAAGACCTCTTCGACGCCTTCGGTCTCCAGCGGCGTGCCGGCTCGCTCCGGGAAGAAGCGGCGCAACATCCACCCCGGGCCGACCTCGCCATCACCGGGCCGGAAGATCATCTCCAGGCAACGGTCTCCGGTGTAGGCGATGCGGTCGGTGGTGTACATGCGCTGCGGATGCTCGATGTCGAACCAGGCTCCGAGGCCCGCCTCGAAGTCCTCATACAAGAGGCACTGGGGCAAGTCGCCCTGCACGATCGGCCACTCGTCGAGACCGACCACGCAGCGGAGTACCTTGACGGCGTCGCCGACGTCGGTGGCTCCGCTCTGGTTGGCATCGACACGCGGGTCTTCGGGATCGAGGCCGACTACAATCCGCAGGATACGTATTGCGTCACCGACGGAGGGATTGCCGTCGTTGTCGAGGTCACCCAGCAGCGGAGCCTGAACAGGCAGTGCGGCAGAGCAGTGGGCGCGCAGGGACGCTCCAGTCTCAGTGCCCCCGCCACATCCGCAGAGCAGGGCCGTCAACACCAATGCAGTAAAGACGACGGATCTGCGTTGCTGATTGGCCTTCATTGCCAAAACCT
>Ga0180431_10005854_pt1 | contig 14810 bp, 2 predicted proteins | sample SS_ome_11_FD_132459 | JGI IMG/M metagenome (GOLD analysis project Ga0180431, IMG submission 132459) | Hypersaline lake sediment archaeal communities from the Salton Sea, California, USA - SS_1_MS_1 metaG | ecosystem: Environmental > Aquatic > Non-marine Saline and Alkaline > Hypersaline >... | reverse complement strand
ATCTAGATGGAGATACTGACACTATAGATGAAGGAGGATCTTTATACTCACCAACACAGGGAACCGGACAAACGGAGGATTGGGATATAATCAGTCTTACCGGAACAACAGATCCTCAAGGATATCTGTATCAGTGGTACGACTTTTCTCACTTGACAACATACGGGTCAAGAGGGATGAACTTTTGGAAGAACCTTCACGAGTTCTATCCTAACACCGATGACTTTCTTGCAAGAGACGCTCAAAATCCATCTGTAATACAGGAGGATCTAAGAGAACAGAACGTACGTCACCATAGGTTCCCAGGAAACAAGAACCCTGATTACACCACGATAAAAAGTTCAAACGCAGGAGGATCAGGAGGAGTGTTTAACAAGATTTCAAAAAAGAAAAAACTTGTCGTAAGGTGGTTTTGGTTCGGGGCAATTCAAAGAGACGCTGGTTTCAATATACAAGGAAAGTTTCAGTCAGAGGATTTTTATGCGGCAAGAGAATTTCAACATCAAGTAACAATAGCCAATACTGGAGACAGAATGGGTGGTTATGACGGACAAAACGTTCCAAATGAAGTTGAAAGGTCTTTGGCTTCAAAAAACGGTATTGGACTTACATATGCAGACAATTGTTTGGATTTTCCTCTAGGATCATCCGAATATACAAGGCTTGATGCGGCAAACGCATGTCACCCGGAAGCAAATACAACATTCAGAAATGTAATATTTACTTCAGGGTCAGGAAGTAGGCCTGGCACTGGAGTGTTATGTCCAGGCGGCTGCTCACCAGAAAACAGAGGCGGTCTTAGAGGTAGTCATTTAAACATATGCGAAGATGTAGATGAGTCATGGGAAATAGAGTGGAAATATGACACCACTCCGATGAGGCCTGGAACAAGGTTCTTCATTGCTTTTGATAGGCCTGCTGGGTCTGGAGAAACAGCTGGATGTAAAAAAGAACCTCACTGCTCAGGAATGGGTGTTGGACAAGTCAGCTCTGATTCTGGTCAAGAAATATTATTTGACGATATTGTTTGGCAAAACAGATCTCTTTCAGGAACAGATGAAATAACTGACACTTTAAGATCAAGGCCGGGATGGGCTGCATGGGTTGAATGTGAAGAGGAACTTGAAGACGATCCTTCAAATGTACTTGAACATGAAGTTCAAGCTCTAGGGATATGTTTTGAAGACATCAAAATACCAAAAAGTATTGCTGACAAAATTCAAGGATTCAGGATCTATTATGCAAAAAGAACGCACGAAAACAGAACGATCATAGGTCAAGCTCCGATACACCCAATGGAAAGAAGGGCCAACATGGATATTTCAGGGTGTGATGGCGGAGGCGTGAACAGAGGGCTTATAGATTATTTTCTTCCTGGAGGACAACCCACTATTACAAATGATGCTCCTGAATGGGTAAGGTTTGCGGTAACGTTCAATGATTTTTATTTACTCAAGTACAAGCCAAGCTTGTCTCAAGCAACTCACCTCAGATTCCAATACACTCTTTGTTTTGCAAACTTTGCTGGGCATGTTGAATATTATTCAGATCAAGAAAAAGCAACTTATTCAGATCCAAGCCTTGATCTTTACTCTTGTAAAAGACCAGAAGTAATAACTTCTTTTCATATTTCTGGAGACCATTATAGAATACAAGGAAATAATGAAAGACTGAACTGGTTGCTTGAAGGAAAAGCAAAGAAGTATTTGAGCGGAGGAATGATCTATGATGGAACTGTAGAGAACTTTGGAAAAAAGATCTACACAATAGGAGGTCACTCTACTGTTGCTATAAAGCTGAAAAAATTCATACCGTATTTAGCATCTGCAAATATTACAGGACAAGGGTGGAGAGAGCTTCGTGGTGATGGGGCTGGAATTTCTTTTGTAAGTTATACTGAGAATTCATACACAGACCCAGAAGCTCCTGGAAGCGGATTGCAGCTTCACATGGCAAACCTGCATGCATTCAAAACAGATGTTTACAATAGAGCGGACGACCAGGAACTTGTGTGGACAGGATTTGAAGTTACAGGAGATGAGATCGATCAGTTTGTGGTTGATGAAAATGGATCACCGATAACAAGTTCTCCTAACTTCAGTTCTGGACCAGTATTCGGAGGAGACACTTACATATGTCGATACGGATACAGAATGACCCATAGAGAAGAGGTCAATCATGATGGAAATTACCCGAATACCGGATCAATAGACAGAAAGTCTGTTATCATGACAATAGTGGAGTCCACTGAGAACATAAACTTCAGACACATAGATACTGAGGGCGAACCATATTTTCCAGGTACGTCTTTGAAAGAAGTGTTGAAAATAGAGGCAGATGTGGATCTCTCCTATTCTCCAGATCCAGATACTGGAAAACTGAGGTACAACCCTGACTACTCATCCGTAAACGATGCAAAAGTAGTCTCACCTTTACCTTGGGTCTTTGAGCAAGAAGAAAGATTTCCAGTAAGAGTTCTAAGATCTTCACAGGCCACAAGCAGCATGCTCATAGACAATTACAGGCAATATGTTGCAACAGAGTCAAGAGATCTGAACAACAGATATGGAGAGCTTTGGAAGATAACCGCAATGTCAAACATTCTTCTTTTCCACATGGAGGATGCGCTGTATCAGACCAAAGGAAAACAACAGATGCAGGTTTCTCAAGGGGGTCAGGCATATGTCGGTCAAGGAGATATATTCGAACAGCTTCCGGATCTTGTGAAACACGTGGACAGTGGATACATAGGAACCAGGTCTCAGTTTGCAGCGCTTGCAACACCGGAAGGGTATTTCTTCATAGACAACATTGACAGAAAGATATTCCTGATATCTGATGGTGCAGAGGATATCTCTGGACAGAAGTACGGAATGTACAATTGGTTCAGAGACAATCTTCCATACGAGCTTGAGTCGTATGGATTCCATGGAAAGATCGACAGTTTCATAACGGGAATGGGATTTCATGCTGTTTGGGATGAATACTTCGGTCGGGTGATACTTACAAAGAGAGATCTAAAACCGACAGAAAGATTCAAAGAGCTCTGGTCGGGTGGAGGAATATTCAATTCACTTAGAGAAGCAGGGAATTCCATAGTAGGAGAATCAATAGTCATTGTGGGTGGAAAGTATTACTACATGGATGGCTCCCAAACAGTTGAATTGAATCTGAACCCCGAAGAAAGAGCTCCTGGAGATTACCTGTATCTTTTTGAAAGAACCGGATGGACAGTAAGCTTTGCCTTTTCTGATCTTGTACAGGGACAGAAAGGATACTGGGAAAGCTTCCATGATTACGTACCGTACATGTATTCGTACGCAAAGACTGATGTTCATTCTTTCACGGATGGGTCTTATGACATATGGAGGCACAATGACTATGACAACATGGGTATTTTTTACGACAAGCTTTTCCCATTTGAAATAGAGGTCATATCGAACATGGTTCCTCAGATCGATAAACTGTATACGTCATTCAATTTCCTTGCAGAAGTAAAAGACCGTGTAGATGGCCAGTTCCTGATAAACGATCATCATGCAGGATTCGATCAGTACATGACATTCGGAAACAATTCGTCTTCCGGGCTCAGAAACATAGAGTACCTTGTGAACATCAGGAAGAACGGATCTGAGTGGAGTGTCAATCAGTTCAGAGATCTTTCAATCGATGTGACAGACACATCACCATACCTTACCGGGCCATACCTTGGATCAAACTACATACTTCCAGGGCAGAACGTTGTAGGTGGACAGAACCAGGGAACAATCACATCAACTCCTCAGTCCATATTCAATGTGAGCGGAATGAATGAGGAAGTGAATCCATTGTATACGGATGTTAACAAACCATGGTACAAGCAAAGCAAATTCATAGGTAAGTACATGGGTATCAGATTACGATCAGATAACTCTGCAAACAAATTGATAAATTTGTATAGCGTACTTGCCGACTTCAGACCTTACAGACGATGAGAAATAAGAAACGTTTTTTATTGAAGAAATACCAACTTGGAACACTTGGAACTTCTTTTGGGGGTTTTAATTCTCCAACCTTTGAAACCTGGAATCCATCAACCTCTTCTCCAACATATGGAAATTATGCGTATTCAGATCCTAGTATCTATTCAAACGCTTCGGTAATTCCTGAAGGAAGCGCGCTTAGAGGAGAAGGTCTTTCAAGTGGAAAAGGCTTAGATGGAAACATTGGATCAGGTATTGCTGGCGGACTTGGGGCTGTTGCTGAAGGCCTTGGTGCAAGTGCCGCGGTAATGAGGGCGAACACACGTTCTGAAATAGATCCAAGCAATATTTACGCATACGACCCTTCCAAAAGCGGATTTCAACAACATAAACGTGACGCCAAAATAACAGCTCAGGTTCTTGGTGCTGCGGGTGGAGTTGCATCTTCTATATCAAATCCTGTAGCGCAAATAATAGGTGCTGGGCTTGGTGTCGGTGCGGCCGGAACAGAAATGGGTCTTGCTGACCTTGAGCAGAGATTGATCAGGGCTCATGACGCAAAATACAAACAAAGAATAAATGTGGGTGGATCGCAAGGCGACTTTACTACACAGGGACAATTCACTACAATGGAAAATCCTGGGAGAAATATAACTCAAGCAAAAATGGGAGGATATCTTGACAAATACCGTGGTGGAAAAATAAATATCGATCCAGCGAAAAAAGGTACATTCAAAGCTCAAGCTTCAAGAATGAACATAGGGGTTCAAGAAGCGGCATCAAAGATCTTGAACGCACCAGAAGGCAAGTATTCGCCAGAGATGAGGAAGAAAGCGAATTTCGCAAAGAACTTTGCAAAAGAGACAGGAGGATACCTGAAGCAATACATGGGTGGTGGAATGGCTGTTTCAAACGGTGTCCCAAGAAAATACGCAAATGCAGAACTTGAAGGAGGAGAAGTAATAGAGAAACAAACTGGGCCAGATGTTTACGTGAAAGGACCTTCACATGAAAATGGAGGTGTCCCGATGAGACTTCAAGAAGGAGGACCGGCACAAGGGGGAGATTACGTATGGTCAGATCACTTGACCTACAAAGGAAAGACAATGGCCGAGCTTTATGCAATGGCTATTGAGAACGGAGCCTCTGAGGAAGAGATAGACCAGTTGAGAATGCTTCAAGAGCAACTGGCCGGAAGAGCCGGTGAGCCTCAGGACGCAAAAGAAATTGAAGAAATGCCAACAGGAAAAAATGGAGGAATATTGAAAAGGTACCAAACAGGAACTCCTTTTTCGAATCTTCTTCCAGAGGCTACGGTGTATTCGGATAAAAAACCGAAGTATATAACGGCCAATGAGGCGTTCCCACAGGAGAGCATTGAAGATCAGAATTTCAAGTTAAAGCCTGAAGACGTGAATCATGGTTCACCGAAAAACAATAATTCTCAGGAAGCTTATGGAAAAAGAACCTTCGGAGAAAAAATGAGTGACTACGCTCCAGAGATACTTGCAGGTGCATCTACAGTGGCTCCAATAATAGCTGCAGCAACAGTAAAGAATCCATACAAAGACCTTAAAGTTCCGAAAGGAGAAAGAGTATCTGTTGAAAAGCAGTTCTTCGAAAGAACAGATTCAAGAGCTGAAGAGGCCGCAAATCAAAGAGGAGCATCTTTGAGTAAACAGCTTTTGCAGCAGGCGGGTTTCGGTCCTGGCGAAATAGCGGCAATGCAAAAAGTGGAACTTGATAGACAGGCTGCAGACGCAGGAGCAAGGCAGCGAGCGCGTGAGTTCAACATTTCTCAGGACAGAGCTGAAAAGCAAATGAACACTGAACTCGAATTACGTGCGGACATGGCAAATCAGGAAATGGCAAACAAATTCGCTGAACTGGAATACAACAGACAATTTGGAGAAGCAGGGTTTGAAGCTCAAAGAGGAACCACTCTTGCCGATTACATTTCAGGTGCAACAAGGGACGCTGCAGCATATGCCGGTGACTACAGAAAGATGAAAGCAATTTACGGTGAAACCGGTATAGGCGAAAGGTCCAGAGGATACGATGCGGGCAAGGCCAGAAAAGCAATAGAGAAACAGAATCCTTACGACTCTTCCAAATACAATTCTGTACAGGACTGGAACAAATACATAGATCAGTTGGTAAGAGAGGATTCAAAAAGATACAATGAGTCTAAAAACAAAAAGTAATGGATCCATTGAACATATTCAAGCCCTACAGATCGGCATACATTGATACTGGTCTTCCGGAGATCGCTCAGATCAGAAGGGAAAGATACGACAAGGCCGCATCAGAATACGATGATCTTCAAAGAAAGATAGGTTCAATACGGGTTCTGAGCCCAGCTGATGAAGCGCATAAGAACAGGCTTCAGATGGACATTGATAGTCTTATGTCCGGTAACATAGGGTTTGAAAATATGGACAGAATGATCCAGAATGCAACAACAAGAGTGCTTACCGATGAACCCCTTCTAAATGCGTTGGACTCGTATGATGTCAGAAAGAAAGAGCTTGAAACGATCGCCAAGAAAACAGCTGAAGGAAAACAATTTGTAAGGTTTGACAATCAGATAAAAAGAGATCCGATAACAGGACTCCCTGAAAAAGATGAGAATGGTGATCCAGTATATGTTCCCATTGCAGAAACGCACGACAGCACTCAGGGGGTGTATCAACCGAAAGCAGAAGAATACAGACCGGCAGAGCCTGAAATTCAAAGAATAATGCAGAACATAGCTTCTGATCCGATATGGTTGCGTGACCCGAAAACACGCGGGCTTACTACCCAACAGAGAATGATGTATCTGATGACGGGTGATGAGGTTTCAGAAGACAAGGTCAGAATGATATCTGAGAATTCGCTTCAACAATTGCTTGAGACAGAAGCCGGAAAACAATTGAAAAGATCTCTTACTACACTCCAGATAAATGAAGCTACAGGAGATGTGTATACTCCTGAAGAGGCGGACACGTTCATGAAGCAACTCCTTTTTGATGCGGCCAAGAAGCAGGTAGGATCGAATGTGAGTTACATTCAGGACGCATGGATGGGAAAAGCTCTTTCAGGAAAAGACGAGGAAAAGAGAACGAACCTTGACTTCTATTCAAGCACAACCGCAGGACAGGTCATGGAGCCTTTTGCGCCACTGAACCCTGAAGACAGTTCTGGGAATCTGGCCGAGTGGATACCTCAGACACTTACAGAGCTTTCCCCTAATGTTTCATCTCCAAGAGTAATAGAGATAGAAGCTAAAAAAGGAAAAGAACTTGTAAGTAGGGGTATAGCAAACAATGATCTTGAGAACGAGAACACAAGAAAACAGATAGTTGCGTACATCCTGAACGATACAAAAGACGTGGGTGGGCTCGGTGTACTGAGAAAAACACCTGGATCAGGGTTTGAGAACATGTCAGATGAAGAATTTATAAGGACAGTTCTGAAAGGAATAGTCACTTCTCCTGAAGTAATACAGATATCCCCTGCCGCGGAGAATAAGGATGTTCTATTGAATGACGTCATGAGAATGATGGATTCACATGGAAACATAAGGGTGAAGGGTGAACCTAATTCGTTCAACATGAACAATAAGGAGGGAAGAAATGCGTTTTACGAATATCTCAAAAACGATTCAGGCCTTGATGTTGAAGGAATAAGCGTGCCAGACATTCCGGTATTAGGGGGAACGAACAAAGAGGCTGATTGGTTCAGTAAGATCTTGAAGCTGGAATACAAGAATGGAGTATCGGTTGTCAAAGAAGATAAAGGTAGGGAGATACCGGTTAAGATAGGGGCATCTGTTGAGTACGCTGGTGAAAACGCTGGGGAATTCAGATTCGTACTTGATTTCCAAGGTCAGCCGCTTGAGGTCTACTATTCGGTTTACAAGGATCAAACAGTTCCTTTCGAGATCGTCAGACAGATCTACAAAGACATCAATTCAAAGGACATCACAAAGTGGAATGAGAAAAAGCAACTTGCAAGCAATGAACTCATGAAACAATTGTTCGGTGAGGATTCATCTTACAGTTACAAAGTAAGGCCAACGAAAAACGGTACATTTGAACCAGTGTTCTATAAAGGAGATTCACCGATAAACATAAATTGGAGCGACTTCATAAGTAGAATGGCTCGAACGGCAACAGGAAACATAAAGGATGAAAAGATAGGTCAGATGATGTCGGATATCCTTCAATCAAGCAGACCTTCAACTTCCACAAGGGATTGAACATGAAAAAATATCAACTGGGATCAAATAGCGATCAGCTACAGAATGCATTACAGTCAACAGAAACCCCACCTCTTGACAGCATAAATGTTTCTTTTGAGGAGCAATCTCCTGACGTTTATCAGGACTCACCTGAAAAAGCATTGGTTCAGCCTGAGACAGCAGATCCTGTTTCAATGGAAGATCCTGTCAGTGACGAAGAGACACGGAAATTCGTTGAAAGGATGTCTACAATCACAGATGCCATGTCTTCTCTGGATGTGCGTCCTGAAATGATAAAGGCGCCAGGTGGTTTCGGTGAATCCAAGTATGATAAGTACGCGAACACTCAAGAAGATCTTGACAACCTGAATGAGATACGCGCAAGACATCAGTCTTCAGTTGATATTATAGGAAATCTTGCAGGAAAGCTCGTAGGCGGCATTGCAATAAATACTTTAGGATCAATATCGATGCTCGCATACGGAGTTCCAAAGGGAATATACTCTGGTATCACTGGAAAGGAAATTGATCCTGAAACAGGATTTGAAACAGGAGCGGGTCAAAGGTTCCTTGATGAATTCACAAGAAACGATCTTGTATCATGGCTTGATGAGAAGCAGGAAGATCTACAGGAAAACCTACCGATATACTATACTCAGGCAGAACAGCAAAAAAGCCTGATGGGCTCGCCTTTGAAGTTCTGGGCCGACAATATTGTAAACGGTTTCAGTTTTTTAACGTCAGCAGCATTGACAGAAGCTATATTTGCTGCGGCCGGAGGAGCATCCGGAACAGCGCTAGGTCTTGAGACCGGTCCAGGAGCAATAGGAACAGGTTTGGGCGGAGCAGTTGCAGGATCTGTTGCAGGGCTCACGAGAATAAGAAAGCTTTACAGAATGATGGGGAGTCCTTTTTCCACATCCTCAAGACTTGCAAGAAACCTTACAAATGCATCAACACTGGCAAACGAGGCTTCAGCCACAAAAAGGATCATGCAGGGAGCGTGGGACGCAGGAACCATAGGAAGACAGCTTGTCACTGGGGCCTCTTATGAGTCGGCACTTGAAATGCGAATGACGCATGATGAAATGCTTCAGACAATACTTGATGACAAGTACGGAAACAGGATAGCTGCAAAAGAAAAGGAACTCGGAAGGGAACTCGAAACATTAGAGAAGCTTCAACTTCTGAATTCAGAAGAAAGGCTTGCGGTTGACGAAATTGTAACAAGTACTGCCAATTCTGTTTTCGGAGCAAACATGGTACTTGTAGGTCTCAGTAACATGTTCATGTTAGGTCACAGGTTCCAACCAAGGCTGGTGGACAGGGCAATGAGATCGGAATACAATCCTGCAAATCTGATACAGAAGGGATTTGACAAGGGACTTGAAGCTGCAAGGTTCGGTGAAAAAGGAGTGAAAAGAACAAACGCAGTTCTCAAGTGGGCCGGAAAAGGCGCTTATGAGGGTCTTATAGAAGAAGGTGGTCAGGGCGTTCTGAACAGAGCTGCAGTGGACTACGCGACACTTACAGCGCTTGGAGACACAGGTCTTGTCGAATCATTGGGGAGCTACAACAACAGCCTTGCAAGGGGTCTTGACGATGTGATGTACACCAAAGAAGGTAGGGCAGAAGTCGCCACTGGTTTTCTAATAGGGCTTGTTGGACTACCAAGATTCATAGGTGGTGCCGGAGTGCTCATGTCTCCTGAGCTCAGGGAAGAGGGTTCAAGGATCGAGCGATTGAAGAACTTTGAAAAATACGAGAACGACATTCTTGAAACCGTAAAAAAGGTACGCGAAGAGAATCCTGGGATACTTCATGAAACAGCCATGTCGCTTGCTGCAATGTCATTGATAAACGCAAGATCGGAAGCTTATCAGGCAGCATTGACTTCAGGGAACAAGAAGATCGCAAAGGACATAGAAGTAAGCAATTTGATAGACTACGTTTTATACAAGTACGACACAGGAAGGTCTGAAGAGGTGAACGAGATGGCAAAGACCATTTCCAATATGCCTGTAGAAGAGTTCAAAAAAGTGTTTGGTTACGAAGAGTCAATGACAGATGAAGATGTTCTTTCAAGAAAAGCAGAGGTTGTAAAAAACACAACGGATGCTGTTGAAAGAATACGGAAAGCAGCAAAAAAAGTAGATGAAGTTGTCGGCTTCAATACTGACGAGAAGTATAATGAAGTTCTGAAACCTGGTTCCATAGGGAACATCAGGAGGAACATGATCCATTATACAGCGAACATAGCTTTCAGTGATCAAAGGGAAAAAGAAATGATCGCAAGGCTTGCTGATCTTACTGGAGGAAGGATCACAGAGGTAAATGATCAGGTCGACAGTATAACATTCGATCTTCCTGATGGATCATTCAAAACGATACGGGTAGGAGAACTGAACATCGGTTCAACAGTGGCTCAACAGAAGGCAGAGACAAGAAAAAGAGTTCGGGAAATAATGGATACCGATACGATGTCGGAGGAACAAAAAAGGTCGGAAATATCAGATCTTGAGGATTACCTGAACTTCCTTGAAGAACTCCCGGAGAATGACATGCTGATGCCTAACATGTTCGAAATGGGCCCAGAAGAAGGCTCGCAACTTGAAGAGCAAATAGCTGAGTGGATGAGCTCTGACCCTGAATCATCATTGAAAGAAGATGAGCTTTACAACCTTATGGACGACATAAGAAAGTTGAGGTCTGAAAGAATAAAGTTCGGGGAGATATTGAGGATGTTGAAAGACCCAAGAAAAAGATCCGTGTTCTATCAAGAAGTGGAAGAGAAGGTCAAGGAACATAAAAAAGCCTCAAAGGAATCTCAAGATCAGAAAAAGAAGTCTGATCCGGAAGTCAAAAAGAAAACAAAGGCCGATGAGGCCAAAGAGAAGAGAAACGCTTTCAGACAGAAGTTGAGATCATTCAGGTCAAAGCTTCAAGAAGAACTCAAAGAAGCGAATGACAGGGCGTCAAAAGTATCTGAAGATCTCAGATATTACTCTGAAGAACTTTCTACACTTAAAAAACTTGAGAAAAGGGCAAGAAAAAACAAAAACGGTCTTGCTGGAACATCTTCTTATAGAGACGGAATAAAAATGACCGTTGATGAAATAAAAGAGAAGGTAGAAGAAGTGAAAAAATTTCTTGCTGAGGCAAGAGAAGAGGAAGCAAGGCTGCAGGAGTCTTTGCCTGAAAGAAAAAGAGAGATAGAGATCACACTCGAAGCCTTACAGGAACTTGAGAGTTCCGAATTCGATCCTGTGAAGTATGATCCAACATTGACGGATGTTCACAATGCGGTGAAAACATACGCTCAAATGAAGGGAGTATCTGAAATGGAGGCAGGTGTACTTGTGAAGCAAGAGGCGGAACAGGAAACTTCAGAACTTGATGCCGAAATAACAGCGTTTTCTTCGAAACTTGATGAGATAGAAGGTCTTGCCGCCATTGTTCAAAGCATTGCAGATACGCTTGAGAACATACCTGAAGAGGTGTTGATGAAGCTTACAGACAACGGATTTGTAAGAGAGATATTGAAAAAGTATCCGGACGTCAAAATAGAGAACATACCGGCCATACTTCAGGATCTTAGAAACAGATTGAAAGATTTGCGCGGACAAAAGGATGCTGCAATATCAAGGTCAGAAATAGGAAAGGACGTGGCAAGGTCAACTGTCTTTAAACAGGTGCTTGAACACGAGGTCACAAAGAAGCCTAAAGAAACACCTGATTACGACATGTTCCAACAGGAACCAAGAATGTATCAGGTAAAAAACGAAAAGGACAACTTTAAACAGGACATATCAGAAGGGATAAACAAGACAGCAGGTCTTCAAGGTTCCTATTCAATTGAGCTCGGCCAAGTGGAAACAGGAGCTGTTGACACGTTCAATCGACTCACAAAAAAGTCGATGACTGAAAAATTGAATGAAGTTGAAAAAACAGAGCTGAAAAACGCAGAATCTCAGTTGGTCTTTTTCAATGCGTTGAACAACATGACGTTCCCCAACGAGGACGGCATTCTGAGAAGCTTTGGAAACAAGAAGAACAGAACTGTTTATGGAAAAGCACTTGTCTTCATTCACTCAGGAATGAAGCTTCCAAAAGAGCTTTCCGAGCTCAAGGGAATGTTCAAAGATGACCCCGAAAAGGGAAGTGACGGAAAGGACATAAAGGCCGTACTTGCAACAATAGACAAGAATAAGAAGACCGGTGAGTGGGAGACAAGGTTTGAGAGATATCAGGGAAGACTGATATACACTTCACTTTTCCTTCCGCAGCTTGAAAGCAACAAAGGATATGAAAGGTTTACGAACAAAAAGAATCTTTCAGAGGAAGAAAAAGACCTAAAGGTACAGGAACTTAGGAATTTCAGAAAAAGCATTCTCGATCAGGACAGAACTTTTCAGGCATCTCAAATAATCGGTAAAGCACAGGGCTCTGTGCTGATGATGAGAGAGAAGGAGATCGCTGAAAACGGAGGAAGACTGAATTTTGCAGATGAGGCCGTTATCGCACCTAAGGTACTGTCTGATGTCGGTGGAAAGAAAATGGCATTCTACCAATCAGAAAAAGATACCCTCATACTTGTATCAAAGGAAATACAGAATGAAGACGGTGGATATGCTCTTGGAGAGGTGGGTCCTGGTCAGCACATGAAATGGAAGAAGGGAATGCCATCGATAATGCTTCCTCCAGGAAAAGCAATGGCCTATGATCACATGTCGCATGTGAACGTACCGATGACCCCTACACAGCTTTCTTCTTACAGAGCAAAGAATCTTGCAAGACTTTACACTTTTGCATTGAAGCGACACAAGATGCTGATGGAAGCGGGTGACAGTGCCACAACGGCTTCAAGCAAGGTCTTCAGTACTCCATTGACGTTTGCTGGGGAAACAAGAAGCTTGAGCTCATTCATAATGGATCAGGTCAACGCAACAAGCTCTTCAAAGGATGGATTCAATCTTCACCTCGAACTTGATGGTCAAAGATTCAGTCTTCTGTACGGAGAAAATGACAGATTGTATGCGGAAGACATGGATGATCCTGCTTCAGTGAATGACCTTGTGGAGTTCCTTCAGACAAAATACCATAACGTGAACGCAAACACCCTTGGCACGCCTGGGAATGAAAGCGCGACACTTGAGCAGGCGAATAAGAAAGAAAATGGTAAGACGGTATATTCCAAAAGGTTCGTTGCAAAAGAAGGAAGGAAATGGGTGGACTACGTGATCTCTGATGAGATAATGGACGAAGAAGGGAACATCAAGATATCGGGTGGAACCGTTTACTTCAACTACAACGAATATCTTCTCAAAAGAAGAAAGGCAGACCCAAAGGATCCAGAAGCAGAAACACTTGCTCCATTGATGACCAAGGCAAGGTCGATAGTTGGATCAAGATTGATGCTTGATCAAGGCCCGGAAGTAGCCATGGCAACAGCTTCAAACTCAAGGACAGAAGGGGGAAACCTCAGATTCAGTTATTCTCTTGCTCCTGTAGAGAAAATAGTAAGTACAAAGAATCAGAAGAACACTGATCAGACTACTTCTGTACAGGAAAACGATTACTCTCAAGAACCTCAAAAAGAAAACAATGACGATTTTGAAAACTCAAAAGATCTTGATGATGCACTGGAAGATTCAAAAAAGATAGAGAAGATCGAATCCAAAACCATTGAAAAAATAGAGAAAAAAGAAGAATCTTTAATAGAAGCTGGCACTCATGTCTGGATAGAAGAAGACGGAATAAAATATTTGGTGCCGATAGAAGAGGCTGGGGAAAAAGAAAGACCAATTGAGCCAGAAGATGAATCTTTTGAGGATGAGGATGATACTGAATTCATGTTGAAAAGCCTTGAAAACGCAAAGGACATCAACAGAAAGCTGACAGAAAAGAAAAGGGCTTCAGAGATAGAGAATGCTCTTCGTATGACCTCAATGGATGTGGCCATATCGCAGTCATTGCTCAACAGCCTTGATGGGCCGGCAGTGGCAGCTTTGACAGAATACGGAAAGGTCGTTCTGTCTACTCTTGCGCCATCTGGCGCCATTTACCATGAGGCCTTTCACAATATCTCTCTGTACCTGCTTTCACCAAAGGACTCTGAAATACTTTACAGGCGCGTAAAACAGATGCCCGGTGAAACGGTCACATACAAAGGGAAAAAGAAAGAGATGTCGAAACTCACCGACAAAGAAGCTGAAGAGTGGCTTGCAGAGGAGTTCAGGGAATATGTTCTTTCCGATGGGAATTACGAGATCGGAAGTGGATCTGTAAAGGATACCAGGAGTATATTAAAGAAATTCTTTGACGCTGTTTCATCATTGGTGAGAAGGCTTTTAAGGCTGAACGAGTCGTTTGAATATGACCCTAAGATCAAAAGCATTGAAGGTCTTTTCGCGGATATTGAAAGCGGAAAATTCCTTGGTGTACGGAAAAGAACGGACAGAGGGAGATCAGGTAAGGCGAACATGCTCATGAAGCTACCTGGATTCGACCAGAAGACATCAAATGCGATCATGGACGGGATCAGTGCGCACCTGGGTGATCTGTTTGAAAAACCTTTCACGTTCGCAGGCAAGGAATACGAAGCACTTGAGTTCTATGATCTT
>Ga0180431_10005852_pt1 | contig 14817 bp, 18 predicted proteins | sample SS_ome_11_FD_132459 | JGI IMG/M metagenome (GOLD analysis project Ga0180431, IMG submission 132459) | Hypersaline lake sediment archaeal communities from the Salton Sea, California, USA - SS_1_MS_1 metaG | ecosystem: Environmental > Aquatic > Non-marine Saline and Alkaline > Hypersaline >... | reverse complement strand
TACGGGCGATACGAAATCATAAAAAACACCGCCCCGTTGTAATCTTCGGGGCGGCGTTGCACGTTTCCGATCACATATCACGGGTCTGGGATGTCTCGTGTCGGATCGTTTTTTTTGGGAGGGAATATCGTGGTGATGTGCCGCCTCGTTACTTTTCGAGCACCCACCCCTGGAGCTTCCCGCCGGGGCAGGTCCCCCGGATGGCGCAGGCGGGACACACGGTGAGCATGAAGACCAAGTAGTACGCCACGAGAAAGCCGATATACCCCACCACGTACCAGACACCCAGCTTGTAGATCCAGTAGACCGGGAGGAATATCATCCCGAACATGGCGGCAAAGGCGATGCCCGCGTTCAGGTTGAACAGCTTCTCTGATTTGCGGATCCCCTTTCGATACAGGAGCTTCGCAATCCAGCTTGCGGGCATGATGCCGACGACCGCCGGGCAGAAGCCGCCGATATAGGGGCAGTCCTGATAGGCGCAGCAGTAGGCCTGAAAATAACAGGTCGCCAGGTACAACAGCAACAGGACCAGCGAGAGGACAGGTGTGAACGACCACAGGTAGACGAACACCACCCCCATCACTATGAGGAACGGGAGAGTGAGGATAAAATAGAGCCCCTTTCTCCGGTAGGGATAGCAGGACATATCAGGCTTCATGTCTTGGGTCATGATGTCGCTCCTTTCAGGTCGTGTCCGCTTTTGTTGGCGGACATGCATGGAGGTGAACTAAAAATAGTACCGCAGCTGGATGTAATACAGGTCCGGCCGCATCCCGTATTCGTCCTCATCGCCGCCGAACCCCATCTGGGCGCCTACATTCAGGTACAGGCTCTCCGTGATGGAATATTCCACCGCGGGGCTCACCAGGACGCTGAAATCGGTGAGATTAAGGTACACCGCCACGTCCCCCCTGAGAAGCGGCATGATATCATAGCCGAAGCTGGAAAAGAGGTAGTGCCGCCCCAGGGAGAGCTCGTCTCCGGTAACGAGGTTCGTCAGGTTGTAGTTTTCCCGATCCCGGGCCCCCTTGCCGTTGTAGTAATATTCAAGGAGCATAGAAAAGGAGTTTTCAAAAACGTACTCCGCCCCGATGGATCCCCTCAGATAGTAGTTGTCCGTTTCCTCCAGGCGAAAGCCGAAAAACTCGGTGGGGTCCACAACCGGGTAGACGGTGGTGTGGTCCTCCATGAAGTAGGCGATCTCCCCGAAGAGGGCGATGTCCCACATCTGTCCGGCGAAGTCGAATCCAAAGACATAGCGATCCACGAAACGCCCCGCCGTCAGGGCCAGGTCGTAGTTGAACTGGTTGGTATAGATCCGGGCGGCGTAGGATATCTCGTCGGCGAAGAGGTCCGGGGCGAACACCAGCGTCAGGCCGGAGTATCCCCCCAGGGGGATCTCCGCCACGGCGGCGTCGACGCCCAGCTTCTCCTCCTTGTCGATGGCGGCGGGATCGAAGGGATTGAAGAGATCCACGGCGCTGATGAACCGGGCGGTGCCCCAGGCGATGCGCTGGCGGCCCAGGGTCAGGGTGAAGTGATCGGCAAGGATTGAGAGGTACAGCCGATCGAGACTGTGGGTGGCGACCATGTCGTCGTTATCGCTGAGTATCCAGTAGAGATTGGCGAACTCGTCCGGATCCCGGGTGACACCCCACCGATAGCCCGGATCGTTGAGGGATTCTCCCCAGAGGCCGGCGATCTCGTAGTGAACCAACGCCTTGAGCCGCCGCTTGTAGAGCGCCTCCATTTTGAGCCGTATCCGCAGTGACGTATCGATGCTGGAGTCGTAGGTATCCCGATCATAGGAGTAGGTGGTGAGGCTCTTGATGTACCCCCCCGCGGTCACGGTGAGGTCGTCGGTCTTGATGATGCTATTTGACTGGGCCCGGGCCGCGGGAGCCAGAATGAGCACACACATCAGGGCCAGCAGTGCTATCGCCGATCGCTTCATGTCGCTTATCCTCCCGTGCCTCATGCATCCTTGTCGATATCATCCTCCACCTGGCCGTCCCGGAGCTTCACCAGCCGTCGGGCATATTCCATCACCAGCCGATCGTGGGTGGAAAACACGAACGTGGCATTATGGGTCTCGTTCATCTCCCGCATCATCTCCAACAACGATGAGGAGGTTGCGGAGTCCAGGTTCGCCGTGGGCTCGTCGGCCAGGACCACGTCCGGGTTGGAGACGATGGCCCGGGCCACGGCCACCCGCTGCTGCTGGCCGCCGCTCATCTCGTTGGGCCGGGTGTTGATGTAATCCTTCAGCCCCACATCCTCAAGGATGGCCTCCGCCCGCTCGATGCGCTCCTTTTCGTCGACGCCCTGGAGCAGCATCACGTATTCCACGTTCTCCCGGGCGGTCAGCACCGGGATGAGGTTGTAGGCCTGGAAGATGAATCCGATCCGGTCGAGCCGGAGCCGGGAAAGCTCCGACTTGGTGAATCCGGAGAGATCCTCTCCAGCCACCCGAACGGTGCCGCTGGTGGGATGATCCAGGGCGCCGATAATATTCAGAAGCGTGGTCTTCCCCGAGCCCGACGGCCCGGACAGGGCCATGAACTCGCCCTCGTGCACCTCCAGGTTTACCCCCCGAAGGGCATGCACCGCCACCTTCGAGTCGTCGTATACCTTTTCCAGGTTCTTGGTTTCGATGATTGTCTTGTTATTCATCATGTCACCTTATCTGTTCACATCAGGGTTAGTGCAGAGAATCTCGCATACGTTATACCGAGCGAAACGCCTCCACCGGGTTGAGCCGCATGATCTTGACCGCGGGATACACCGCGGAAAAGACCGCCGCGAAAAACACCGAAGCAGACGACCCGAAAATGTTGTTCCAGTGAAGCACCGGATAGATGATGGGACTGATGCCCCCCATATACTTGAGGCTGTCGGCCCAGATGGAGATGTTGATGCCGGTTCGGGAAATGACGGCGAATACCAGCATCGTGAAGACCCACCCGGCGACCAGACCGGTCAGTCCCAGGAAGAACCCCTCCCACATCACCATGGAGAAGACCTTCCCCGGTTTTGTACCGATGGCCATCAAAATGCCGATTTCCCGGGTGCGCTCCAGGACGCTCATCAAAATCGTATTGACAATGCCGAAGGCCATGGCCACGATCACCAGAATGTATACAATATAGTTGAAGGCGTCCCACAGACTTATCATCTGGTACATCAGCGGGATGACCTCCATCCAGGGGAGTACCTCGAGGCCGCCCACCTCCAGATCCTCTTTGAGAGACGCCGTGACCGGCTCCACGTGATCGAGGCTCTCGGTGACGACGACGATTTCCGACACCCGCCCGGGCATGGAGAGGAGCTCCTGGGCGTCCGTGATGTTGATATAGATATTGTATTTATCGAACTCCTTGGAGGTGGATTCGAAGATGCCGCTGATGCGAAACGCCCCGGCGCCGATCTCCGTTGCCAGCCCCTGTCCCATCAAAACGATCTTGTCGCCCTTCTCCACCTTGAGCTTCTCCGCCAGGGAGCGCCCGACGTAAATCTCGCCCTTCTTCCCGGTCAGGAAATCCCCCTCCACCAGGTAGTTCTTCACCGCGCTCACGTCCGGCTCCGCCACGTGATCGATGCCCCATATCTCCACGCCGGTCGAGCTTTTCGGCGAAGACACCAGGCCTCTCGCCTTGATGCGCTCGGCATAGGCCGTCACCGAGGGGGTGTCTTCAACGAAGTTTATGACGTATTTCGGATCGCGGATATTGAGCGACACATTCATGTTGTCGTTGAAGCCCTTCTCGTGAATCTGGACGTGCCCCACGCCGTTTTCGATGGAGGTCTTGAGCATGTCCACGCTCATCCCCTTCATGATGGCGATCATGAACACCATGCCGAACAGCCCCACCACGATGGCCGTGAGGATCACCGCCGAGCGCCGCTTGTTTCGCCAGATATTTCGCCAGGCAAGCTTGAGGGTCATTAACATCGCTGGTTCTCCTCTCTATATATATCTGAGCGCTTCCACCGGCTTGAGGCGCGACGCCTTGACGGAGGGATAGACCGCGGCCAACAGCGTGGATGCCAGGATGATCAGATCGGTGACGTAAAACACCCAGGGATACATCCGGGCGTATATCTTGGGATCGATGCCGAAGCTCCACATCACATCCGAGTACTGAGAGAGGTCCCACGGGTGGATGGTGAAGTAATACCCGACGCCGAATCCGACCATGTCGCCGATGATGATACCGAGAAGGGCGATCAGGGCCGACTCCATCAGGATGAGCCGGATGATCTCATTGGGCCGGGTACCCAGGGCCATCATCACCCCGAATTCCCGGTAGCGCTCCATCACCGCCATTAAAATGGTATTGAGGATACCGAATATCACCACGAGCAGGATGATGACGAAGAAGAGATAGCCGAAGGCGTTGTCGAACTCGATGAACTGTACCAGGTCCGGCATCAGCTCCTGCCAGGGCATCACCTCCACCTGCTCCAGGTCCACCGTCTCCTTCAAATCCCGGGTCGCCTTTTTCACCTCTCTCGAGTCGGTTACCAGGATGGACACCTCCGATACCTTCTCATCGATGGAGAGGAGATAGCGCATGGCATCGAGGGTGATGAAGGCCATGCCCCGATCCATCTCGGTGCTGTTGGATTTGAATATCCCCACCACCGTATACTCGGCGGCGGAGAGGGCGCCGTAGAGATCCTGGGTCATGACGATGACCGATTCGCCCACCGTCACCTCCAGGTTCCGGGAAAGGGTCTCTCCGATGAAAATCCCCGAGGGATCGTCATCTGACAAATAGTCGCCCCGATACACCTTGTCCGGCAGCGAGGTGAATGATCGCTCCTTTCCCGGCTCCACGCCGACGAGCATGATCCCCCCGCTGTTCCCTCCCTGATCCACGGAGGTGGAGATGAGGGCGTCCACGTTCAGGCGCTGGGCCCAGGCCTCCACCCGCTCGTCCGTGTTCACAAACTCCAGAAGCTCATCCGACGGGGTGAAGCTGTTGAAGATGGTTCGGTCGTCCCAGTAGCCGTTTTTGTGCACCTGGATGTGCCCGGTGTGTATCTTCAGGGTATCCCGGATCATCTGCTCGTGCTCGCCCAGCGCGAAGCACCATGAAAATATCGCCAGAAACACCGCGAATACCACCGCCGTCATGGTAATGATGGTTCGGCGGGTGTTGCGCCAGATGTTTCGCCATGCCAGGGTGAATACGCGGTACTGTCTTCGTGCCATGATCGGTTACTCCGATATTAAATTTTCTGTTGTCTTTCGCCTATTCGGGTACAATGCCCCGCTTCAGGTTCGAAAGATTGAAGATACTGTCATCCACGGGGACGTCGAAGTTGATCTCATGAACGGTGATGATGGTCTTCTTCCCCTCCTCATTGATCGGCTCCATGGTCCAGACCGTTGGATACGACCGGCCGTCGATTACTCTGATCTCCGACATGTACATCACCCGGATCATGTCCCCATCCTCGTCGAAGTACTCGTACCGAAGGGGGGCGAAGTCTTCAACCCGGATGAAGATGTTGATCTTTCCCCAGACCACCGGGGCATCGGGCTTTGCGGTCAGCTCAAGGAGATAGGCCTCGCCCTGGTCCAGAGTCTCCGTTCCCAGGAGCGCCGGGTCGTAGTCGTCCACGATGCTCGATTCCCGCACCAGGTCGTCGTTGGTGAAATCGGAGCCCATCCAGGACTGCATCATCATGGACGGCGGAATCTTGATGACCTTCTCCACCGAGGGAAGATAGTTCCACATGTTATAGTCAACCTTCAATGACACCGTCCCCGCCTCCTTGGCGGGCGCGGTGATCTTGACCAGGGACCGATCCTTCCCCTTCTCCCAGTATTTCATATCAAGGGTGCGCTCCCAGTTCGGAGTGATGATCTGCATGCTCATCACCCCCACGTTGGAGCTCCCCCGCATGATGTCTTCGGCTTTTCTGACGATCTCGTCGGCGGTCATCTCCTGGGCGAAAGCCGTCAGGGCGATGCCCAAAAACAGCGTGCAGAGCGTCAGCACTAACAGAATTCGTCTCATGGTTTTTCCTTCCTCGCGCCTTGATGTATCGTGATGTGGCGCGATTATAATCCCGTGTGTATCATGTGATTTCGCATTGTATACCATACAAATACGATATGCTATACCGAATTCATTTCCACGGCCGATATGCGAAGCTGTATGTTTCCCACGCCTCCACAGGCCACACCCACATCGAAACACCCGGCGGTCTGAAACAGCATATCGTTCGGGTCCTTGCCGGCGTATATCAGCTCGAAGGCCGCAAAGACCAGCGGCGTGATCGCATTGACGGCATAGATGCAGACCTTCTCGGGATTTTTATCCCTGATGAGATTGCCGAAGCCGTCAAAGACCAGCCGGTCCCCCTTTTGGTGCCCGCTGAAACAGGCATGGGACGACACCACCTCGGCGACCACCGCGGTCTCCATGAGCTTCGGCGTCCGGGCCAGGAGCCGATGGTATTTCGGGTTATCCTTCAGGACGGCCAGATCCTCTTCCGAGAGGGAGAGCTGATCTCCTATTGCTTGCCATATTCCGTCATCAATCTTCATGATTATCCTCACCGCGCCTGTGGGAGACGCGCTTCAAAAATTTTTCCAGGGATCCGACATATTCCTCGAAGGCCTCCCGCCCCTGTCCGGTCACCCGGTAGACGGTGCGGGGCCTGTTTTTCACGAACTCCTTGACGACCGTGATGTAGCCGTTCTTCTCCAGCACCTTCAGATGGGCGTTCAGATTGCCGTCGGACATGTTCAGCGCCTTCTTCAGGGCGGTAAACTCTGCCTCGTCCTCGGCGGCAAGGATCGTCATGATGCCCAGGCGCGCCCGCTCGTGTATCACCCGATCCAGGGTATCTGTTATCGATATGGCCTTGTCCATAGCCTTCGCTTCGCCCTTGTGTGAAACAGCCGGTTACGTTTCAGCAAGCCGTCCCGATACATCCTACGTCATCAGCATGACGGTCAGCACCGCCTGGGGGATGGAGAGAATGAACGTCCCGAACAAGATAAATCGAGAGACCCACGGTGTGAACTCCTCCCGTCCCTTTTTGATGAAGTAGGTGTGAATCGAAAAAGCGAACAGCCCCGCCCCCGCCACCACCAGGCTGATGATGAGACCCGCCCGGGTGAGCTCATGGACCTGCACGATGCCCCACAGGGCCGGCAGAAACAGGGGGAGGTGAATCAACAGGAATCCCCCCAGGCCGCCGGGAAGGTGAAACAGCTCCCACTCCTTCCAGTAGGCCGAATCCATCTCGTGAACGATGAGAAACAACAGGTTCACGGTATATAACCAGAATAATGCCTGTTCCATATTTTCCTCCGATGTGAGTCGCTCTCCGGCCGCGGCGGCGCCGACTATCCCTCGTCGTCGTCCGTCCCGACCTCCCAGGCCCGGGCGAACCCGGGGTAGTTTCTAAAGAAGACCCGGCGGACGTCCTCCGGTACCCGGTTGACCGGGCACGATAGGTTGAAACACCGGGTGCACTGGGTGCGCCGCACCGTCCAGGCCCAGGTGATCATCGCCCATACGAGAATCGCCAGGAGCAGCCACTGGGCGCTGACGATGAAAAACGGAATCGGGTAGAGAAAGAGCACCCCAACGTATACGAGCCATATGATCTTTTCCGCCCGGCTCAGGGGGCGGCGATCGATCTTCGGTATCTTGGGAAGCCCCCAGTTGGCGTGACACCTGAGGGTGAATCCCTCCTCGCCGTAGTGGGGACAGTGGCGGCACAGAATCAGCGCCTCGATGTATCCGAAGAAGACCACGGCCAGCCCCGCCCAGACGATCAGACCCATCCAGAATCTCCCGATGATCATCCCCGCAAGCATCGGTATCAGCCAGCCGATGAACAGGATCGCGAAGTCCGCCAGGTCCGCCTCGGTATGCACGCACAACAGGTCGCCTTCGATCTCACATCCGTTACAGTCGTTTCGGACACATTCGGCGGCGGTGGCCTTTACTCGTTTTTCTTCACTCTTTTCCGACATGATCGGTACTCACTTTTTATAGACGCTTAAATACCACACGCCCAATACAACACTGACAGCTCCGTAGGAAACAATGCACCAGATACCCACATCCGGCAGGAGAAGCGCCACCAGCGCGAAGATAAAAGTAATTATGCCGTAGAGGGTGACCTTCAGAGTAATAAAGAAGCCGGCGCTGATGATAATACCGCCCAGGGTCAACAGGAACGCTCCCGGGATGTATTCGGGTCTGCCGATTTCAATAAACACGAGGATCAGAACGATGCCCTGGAGCACCATGACGGTGTCCGCCCCCAGGATTTTCAACAGGTACGGCGAGAAGAGCCTTTTCCCCGCCTGGAGCGTGAGCCTGTACATGAAATAGGATTCCACCCCCGTCGCGATGGAACCCATGACAATCCAGAGGGCCCACAGGGTTTCAGAGAGACCCCATTCTGGGGTATTGCCGATGAAGTAATGCGTCAACACACCTCCCACGACCAGGGCCAATCCCCAGGCAATGGCCGACCAGCCGGAGACGAAGTAGTCCCGGTTGTTGTCCACGAGCTCTCGGATAAATCGGATGTCGTCCAGGGCCTCGTGAAGCTCCCGGGCGGATTGACCGTTCAACGTGAAGTCATCGGTTTGTTCCGGCGACGTAATGTTCCCGCCGTTTTCGGATTTCGATGCGCTCATCCCCTGTAATCCTCTTCTTTTCGCCCCGCCGCCGCACTCCCTTCGGGCGCGGCGGCGGTTGCTCTTGATTATTGGAAGTAACGAACACCTGCTTGTTACATTATACAGAGTACTCTGTGTCACAAAGTACTCTGTATCTTAGATATCACGAGCGGTAGACGCTGTCAAGAAAAAACGAGCATAAAATGCTTTTTTTCACCGTCGCGCTTTCTGTTGAATCTGAGCAAAACCGGGATTATCGATCCCAGGCGGGATCGATTTTGAAGAGAGAATGAAAACCGGGGAGTGTCGACGGATCGAGAATATCTATTGGAAGAAAACAAGTCGGGAGAGCAGTAGGTACCACCCGACGCACATCAAACAGACCGCCAGGGCGATCAGCACCCCGCGAAGGAGCGGGGAAATGCGTTTTTTCGACGGCTGGTCCTCGTCCGAAGGTTTTTTTCGCGCCAGCATCACGGAGACCGCCTCGGCGCAGTAGAAGAAGAACTTGAGGGTCACAAACGCCAGCAGCACCGCGGCGATCAGACGGACGGCGAGGTCCGGGTTTCTCCCGATGACCGGCGCCGCGATGACGGCCACCACCGCAACCCCCGCCACCGCCCCCATGGTGGCCAGGACGATCAACAGCAGGCGAATGTCTTCCGGCAGTTTCATGGCTCCAAATGCCCCCCTCGCATCCCCTTCAGCCCGGCCCCGTGGTCGGCTCGCCTCACCTTCAATCCGTTTCCGGTCCTTTCTGTCATGGAGAATGCGCCCGGCCCCTCATGAATAGATCGTCCGTCCCTCCGCCCCCTCCACTCCCCCCGTCCAACCGCCCCCCTCCGTTTCCCGTGTGCTCTCTCCGGGAGAGATACCCCCCCATCCCCTTCTTGACCGGACCGAGATACGGGTTTATACTGTCGTCATGAAGACCATCGTGAAAACCTACAGCGGCCACAAGGCGGACGAGCGGCCGGTGAGTTTCACCCTGGAAAACCGGGTCTATCGGATCGTGGATATCGTCGACCGCTATTACAACCCGGACGAGGATCTGTTCAAGGTCACCGCCGACGACGGCAACGTCTACATCCTGGGCCACTTCCGGGAGGACGACCGCTGGGAGCTGAAGGCCTTCTATCGCCCCTGAGCGGGAAGCCGTCCACCCTCACCCGTGTATTACAGCCCCGCGGATCAATCCCGCCGCCCCGAGGGGACATGCATTCCCACACGGACGGAAGTCGTGATCGCCCCCTCCCGCTATTTTTCCTCGTAGGTCCGCTCGAAATACTCGATCTTGTACTGGGACCGGGGAAGCGTCTGGGGCGGAATCATCGTGACGATCGGGCTGAACACCAGCTTCTGCTTGATGGTCTGCTTGATCTCCGCGGCCAGCCCCTCCAGGTCCCCTTTCTTCACCCCCTCGCCGTACTCCACTTTGATTTCCAGGTTCGTTCCGATTGCCGGCCCCGGCTCGTTGAGGACGATGCGCATCTCCCCGGTGGTCCGGGGGGTGAAGGACGAGATCACGTCCTTCAACGCTGCGGGGAAGACGTTCACCCCCTTCACCTTGAGCATGTCGTCAGAGCGTCCGATGACGTGAAACCGCATGGAGGTGCGCCCGCAGGCGCATTTTTCCACGTAGGCCCGAACCATGTCCCGGCAGCGATACCGGATGACCGGCGTCGCCTCCCGCCTGATGGTGGTATAGACGATCTCCCCCTCCACGCCGTCTTCCAGCTTCTTTTGTTCCAGGGTCACCGGGTCGATGATCTCCGCCGTGACGGCCCCGGCCCCGCACAGGTGCAGGCCGCTCAACGCGTCGCACTCGCTGGCCAAATCCGCCGCCACGTCCGCCAACCCGTAGTAGTTCCGGGCGGTGATCCCCCAGGTCTCCTCGATGGTGGCCCGGTCCTCCTCGGCCAGGGCCTCCCCCGCCATGAATCCCTTGGTGAATCCCAGGTCCCGGGGGTCCATTGTGAGGGTATCCCTGACGTATTCGGCGAGAAACACCGTGGCCGACGGCGTGGCGAACAGCACCGTGGGGCGAAACTCGATGATCAGCTCGAAGAGCTTCTCCAACCCCGCGCTCCCCAGGGGAGCGGGTATCACACAGAATCCCATGGCCTCGGCGGAGACGCTCTCGGACAGACCCCCGACAAACAGGGTGAAATTTGCCGGGTTGATGAAGGAGTCCCCGGGACGGATGCCCCCGGCATAGGCGTGCCGGGCGAAGAGCTCGCACCAGAGATCCGCATCGGCCTTGGTCAGGCCGATGTAGAGGGGCCGTCCCGTGGTGCCGCTGGTGCCCTGGATGCGCACCAGGTCCTCCTTCTCACAGCACTGGTGTCCCCCCAGGCCCCCCACCTCCTCTTGGGTCTTTCTCAGGTCGTCCTTTGTGGTGAAGGGAAACTTCTGAAGGTCCTCCATCGATGAGAAGTCCTTTGGACCCACCCCCACCTCTTTCCATTTCTCCCGATAGAAAGGAGAGCGCTTTTCGATATAGAGCAGCTCCTCCTTCAACAGCCCCTCCTCCAGCTTCTTCAGCTTCTTGGGGGGCATCGTCTCCATTTCCTCGTTCCAGCATTTACGCTCGGCCATATCAACCTCAAATGAACCTGTAACAACAGCGTCCGCCGTAGGACGCTCGATTTATCCGTTTGAAATTCCGCCGGTACTCTTCCTGGCGGCGAAGATGTAGTAGAGAAGCCCCACCGCCGCCAGGCCGAAGAAGAGCACCGTCCCGAGGATTTCCTTGTCCTCGATGAGCATGTATACGGCGAAGAGCTCCGCCAGGACGGCGCCGAAAATGGCAAACCCTCCCAGCAACTTCGCCGCGGGCATCCGAAAGGGTCGCTCCATGTCCGGCTCCCTCTTCCGAAGGACGAAGAGCGAGATGCACACCAGGATGTACGCCACCAGGATCGCCGCCGAGGCGACCTGGAACAGCGTCAGGAGAAAATCGAAGAAGCATCCCAAGAGGCCCAGTATCGTCAGCACGATGATACCCACCGCCGGCGTGCCGTATTTCGGATGGATCTTTCCGAGGGCTTTGGGCAGCACCCCTTCCCGGGCCATCCCGAGCATCAGCCGGGAGGAACCGATCATAAAGGCGTTCAGGGTGGTGATGAGCCCCATCAGCCCCGCGATGACGACGATCGACGCGCCGACGTTTCCGATGGTCATCTGGGCGATGGGAAGAATCGGCACCTCTTCGGTGGATGCGGCGATCGTCTCGTAAGGCACGACGCCGGCGGAAATGAAGAAGACTCCGGAGTAGAATATCAACACGAATACCACCGACAGGGGGATGAGAAAAACCACCTTCCTGATGGGGGATTTTATCTCTTCGGCGGCCTGGGGCACCACGTCGAATCCCATGAACGCGAGCATGGCGATGGGCACCATCATGAGCATGCCGGCGATTCCCTTGTCGAAGAAATTCCCGCTGAAGTTCGCCATGTCCACGTGGGGAATCCCCCCGATGACATAAACGGCGATGCCGCCGAAGAGGACGATGGTGAAGAGAAGCTGGGCGATGGCGGAGATGCGGATGCCGATGTAGTTGACGGTGCCGAAAAAGAGGGCGATCACCACCCCGACGATGATCATTGCCAGGGGCGGGAAGGTGTAGCCGCCCAGGGTCAGTATCCCGGTTTCGAGCCAGGCCTCGGGCATCAGGGAGCCGGCCACCCGGGAAAAGATGATGACTTCCGCGGGCATCATGGATGAATAGGCGATAATGAGAAACCATCCGGTGATGAAGCTGGCGAATTTCCCCAGGGCCCTGCGGGTGTAGTGGTATTCGCCGCCGGCATAGGGCATGGCGGCGCAGAGCTCGGCGTAGCACAGCCCGATCAGCACCGAAAAGATCGCGGCGAGAATCGCCGACAGCAGAATCGCCGGGCCGGCGTATTCGAACAGGGCGTTGATGATGGTCGCCCATGCCATTCCCACCATGGCGCCGGTGATGAGGGTAAACACGGTCACCAGGGTCAGGCCCCGTACCAGCGTACCTTTCTCCTGATTCATGATCTCCTCCTCTCGTGTATGACACGGTATGGATAATAACAATCTCTATGCACGCGCCCGCATCCGACGGGCGAACGTTTGAGCGATCCGGCCCCTCATATATCGAAAGCAGGACAGGAGGAGAGTCACGATGACGTCGATACGGCCTGTTTCCCAGGGGGGATGAGATTTAAATTCTATATATACACATGCCCGGATCGGGCACAATCCTATTCACGGTAAAAGACGGCTTCCGTCGCCGGATCTGTCGACCCCGTCCATCTCAACCTTCAAGAGCTTCGCCGCGTTTTTCCAGAGCCATTTCTCCCGGGCCTCCGGCTTCAGGTTCAGGTTCTTCACATCATTCACGGCGTCGTGAAACATCACCAGGGGCCATGCGGTGGAAAAGAGAATTTTATCCGAAAGCAGCGTATTGCCGTAGTGAACCAGGGGGGCCCAGCCGGTCTCGACCATCCCCATGTACTTGGGGCGTATGGCGGAGATATCGGCATAGACGTTGGCGTGCCGCCAGAGCACCGCCACCATCTCCGTCACCCAGGGCCAGCCCGCGTGACCCGCGACGATCTTCAGCTCCGGAAACATTACGGCGACCCGATCGAGGATCAGGGGCCTGCCGAACTCCATGGGGATGACGTGGGAAAAGTTGAGGGAGGTATGAATCCAGATCGGGATGTCCAGGTCGATGCACGCCTCGTAAATTGGATGGTACTTTTTGTCGTCGGAGAAGAGACCGTGCTCCCAGGGGGCGATCATCACGCCCCTGAGACCCGCCCGGGCCATTCGGTATATCTCGGCAACGGCCCGCTTTTTCTTGTGGGGATCGGCGCCGATGAAGCCGATGAAGCGATCCGGATGCTTGGTAACGAGATCCAGGACGATCTCGTTGGGTATCCTTCGGCCATAGGTGGATTCCATGTCCTCGCCGTGGATGACGGCCGTGGTGACGCCTGCCAGGTCCATCAGGCCGAAGAAGTCATCGAGGGAGAGGGTCTTTAAAAACTCCAGCTCTTTCGTATCACCGCTGTAGAGCCGCTTGTATCCCGCAAGATGGGGCGGGATATCGCCGAAGCCCGAGAGAACATCCGGGTGAGGGGGAGCAACGCAGAAGTCGATAATCATGGGCACCAGTCCTCGAAGGTGAGCGGAAATGCGTACCGAAATTTTTTTAATACTGCGGCTTCTATCCTAATAAAACGACACCTCGATGTCAAGAAGGTGTAGTGAAATGTGAGAAGAGCTCTGCTTTTTTTAAGTTACATTGGGGTATCTTCCCGTCATTTTTACATATTCTCACATCTTGATATCGGCGTTTACGTAAAAAAGGGGACGATGTGTATCGTCCCCACAGGTGAGTATATATAATTCGATGTGCACTCGGGTGTCAGGATATCCCCCACCCCGACAGGCTCATGCACCTCATTGTCGGGGCCGTCATTCTCTCCTCACACCATCGGGCCGCCGCCGGGATATACTGTATTCAACTCGAGCATGGAGCGACGATGAACACCTTCGATGGTCCCGCTGATGTTTTGAAAGAGAACGGGCGGTGCGGCATTCCAGATAAGGGCCAGGGGAACAGCCTCGGTCCTCAGCAACGCGTCCCACGCCCGATAGGCCGCGGTGACATCCATAAGATTCCCACTGACGGTCCCCGAGAGGAGAGCATTGGCCCGAAACATGGAAGGGCAAGGTGTGTCGATACGGAGTTGCCGAGGAGGTGAATTTGTTCGATGCCGGAGGATGGTTTTTTATGAGCCGATTTCCGCCTTGAGTTCCTGCTTTCTTTTCTCGCCAATTGCATCCCAATGGATGTCATTCAAGGCACCTTCAAAGGAATACAAGTAGTAACACACAGGCAATGTCTCATCAGGGTAGTTTTCCTTTATCATTTTGTGTGCTTCTACCGGACCAACTACCCGTAATTCGTCCTCTGAAAAAATACCCACTTCATTGAGGCGCCTGGCGATCTTTTTGCCGATGTTTTTTAAATCAATCAGTTTTCTGTTATTCTTCATAATCATCACAATCCTCTTGGCATCTCTCAATGGATTCTGGTAGCTGTTCACCTAAATTGGCGAGTGGAAAAGATTTGACATCCTCAATTTTGAACGAACTCCTGGGAT
>Ga0180431_10005849_pt1 | contig 14827 bp, 7 predicted proteins | sample SS_ome_11_FD_132459 | JGI IMG/M metagenome (GOLD analysis project Ga0180431, IMG submission 132459) | Hypersaline lake sediment archaeal communities from the Salton Sea, California, USA - SS_1_MS_1 metaG | ecosystem: Environmental > Aquatic > Non-marine Saline and Alkaline > Hypersaline >... | reverse complement strand
ATTATCTCTGGTATGGCTCTCGGAACTATGTGGAGCTCGACCCTCAGGTTGTACCAGCGCATATCTTTCGACTGCGGCGGCGAGTGCGCACCGAACGTGATTTCGATTATTTTATATGAGCGAGCTATACAATGACCGAGAGAAAAGAGAATAGCTATGGTTCGAAAGAGGATGCCCTGTGGTATAGGGATGCGGTTATCTACGAACTCCATCCGAAGGCCTTCTACGACAGCAACGGAGACGGTATAGGGGATTTCAAAGGCCTGACAAAAAAACTGGATTACCTTCAGGATCTTGGCGTAACGGCCATTTGGCTTCTCCCTTTTTGCCCTTCTCCCTTGAGGGATGATGGATACGATATCGCCGAGTATACCAGCATCCACCCCGACTATGGAACCCTTCGAGATTTCAAGACTTTTCTGCGAGAGACCCACAAGCGCAATCTGCGTGTGATCACGGAATTGGTTCTCAATCACACCTCCGATCAGCACCCCTGGTTCCAGCGTTCCCGCAAAGCCAAGCCCGGAAGCCACTGGCGGAACTACTATGTCTGGAGCGATACTCCGGATCGGTATGGCGAAGCGCGTATCATATTTCAAGATTTCGAGTCCTCCAATTGGTCCTGGGATCCTGTGGCCAAAGCATATTTCTGGCATCGCTTCTATTCACATCAACCCGACTTGAACTACGACAGTCCGCATGTGCAAAAAGCGATGTTGCGTGTCATTGATTGGTGGTTCAATATGGGAGTGGCCGGTCTGCGGTTGGATGCGGTCCCTTATCTCTATGAAAGAGAAGGGACCAATTGTGAGAATCTTCCGGAAACCTTCGAATTCTTAAGGGAACTGCGGATGCATGTTGATAAGAAATTCAAGAATCGCATGCTGCTGGCAGAGGCCAACCAGTGGCCAGAGGATGCCGTGGCCTACTTTGGAAACGGCGATATGTGCCACATGGCTTATCACTTCCCGCTGATGCCGCGCTTATTCATGGCGCTTCGCATGGAAGACAGATTTCCCATCATCGATATCCTCGAGCAGACCCCGTCCATTTCGGATTCCTGTCAATGGACCCTTTTTCTGCGGAATCATGACGAACTTACCCTGGAAATGGTGACCGACGAAGAACGAGACTATATGTACAGGGTTTATGCCCAGGATACTCAGATGCGCATCAATTTAGGTATTCGTCGTCGACTCGCCCCTCTGCTTGGCAATCACCGCAGAAGAACTGAACTTATGAATGTGTTGCTTATGTCGCTGCCTGGGTCACCCATCATTTATTACGGGGATGAAATCGGAATGGGCGACAACATTTATCTGGGAGACCGCAACGGCGTACGCACCCCCATGCAATGGAGCCCCGATCGCAATGCAGGGTTTTCCAGCGCCAATCCCCAGAAACTCTACCTGCCTGTCGTTATCGACCCTGAATATCACTACGAGGCCTTGAATGTGGAAGCCCAGCTAAACAATCCCCACTCCCTCCTGTGGTGGATGAGAAGGTTGATCGCCTTACGCAAACGTTTCAAGGCCTTCAGCCGGGGCGACATTCAATTTTTACACCCGGAAAACCGGAAGGTCCTCTCTTTCATCCGTTCCCATGAGGACGAGATCGTCCTTGTGGTGGCCAATCTCTCGCGCTATGTCCAGTATGTGGAGCTGGACCTTCCCCTTTATAGTGGCAGGGTACCGATAGAAATTTTCGGGCGCACTCGATTCCCACCCATTGGTGAAAAACCCTACTTCCTTTCTATGGGTCCCCACTCCTTCTACTGGTTCGCCCTAACGCCACAAGGCGACAACCAGGAAGCCGTGGAGGTGTCCAGTTTTGTCTCTAAACTTCCTCACCTCAGCGTAACGGAAAGATGGGAAACCATTTTTTATGAAAAATTTCGGTCCGCGCTTGAAGAGATTTTGCCCGACTATATAAAAACACGTCGCTGGTTTGGGGGAAAAGCCCGCCGGGTGAAGGCAGCAAAACTTCGGGATGTGCTCCCTGTGCCCGATGTGCCCTCAGGTGCTTATATTGTTTTGGTCCAGATGGATTACATGGATGGTGACGCTGAGATATACAGCCTTCCCCTATCCTATGCGTCAGGTGAACATGCGGCGCTCATCTTGGAGAAACACCAAGAATGTGTTGTGGCCCAAATGGAAATAGAAGAGAGGGCCGAAAAGGGGCTACTTTACGATGCTCTCGTAGAAAAGCAATTTTGTGAAGCGCTGCTGCAAATAATGTGTAAACGAAGGAAACGTAAAGGGTTGAAAGGTGAACTATTGGCCACCGCTCCACGAGCGTTCCAGAAAATGCGAGATGGCCGTGATGAGGCCCTGGAGCCGTTCATTGTTAAAGCTGAGCAGAGCAATACGTCCGTGGTATACGGTGAACAATTTATTTTGAAGCTCTATCGACGTCTTGCGGAAGGCGTCAATCCTGATCTGGAAGTGGGCCTTTTCCTGACCGATCGAGGGTTCTCCCACAGTCCGCCGGTAGCTGGAGCTATCGAATATAAAATGGGCCGGCGGGAGTCGATGACACTGGCGATTCTTCATGGTTTCGTACCAAATGAGGGGAATGCCTGGGAGTATACCCTGGATTTCTTAGGCCACTATTTCGAGCACGCAATGACGTGGCAGCCGGAAGGGGGTGCCCTCCTAACGCCACAGGACCATATTTTGGATTTGGCCCGAGACGCATCCCCCCGGGAAGCCTTCGATAAGATCGGCAACTATTTGGAAGCTGCTCGTGTGCTGGGTCAACGCACTGCGGAGCTTCACGTTTTGCTCGGTTCGGCAAAGGATGATCCGGTTTTTTCCCCCGAGCCTTTTTCCAAACTCTACCAGCGTGCACTCTATCAATCCATGCGGACCCTTGTAAAACAGGTTTTTGGACAGTTGCGTCGACGGATCAAGACTCTGCCTGAAACCGTCCGGCCGCATGGCGAGGAGGTCCTGGATCAGCAGCCGAAGATACTTGCCGTTTTTGAAAAGCTTTTGGGGAAAAAGATTACGGCGATGCGACTGCGCTGTCACGGGGATTTTCATCTTGGGCAAGTCCTTAACACCGGCAAAGATTTTGTCATCATGGACTTCGAAGGGGAGCCGGCACGCCCTGTTGGAGAGCGACGGATCAAGCGGTCGCCGCTGAGGGATGTGGCGGGTATGCTACGCTCTTTTCACTATGCGGATTACTCGGCCCTTTTCTCACTGCAGGAGCGCGGGTTGCTGGGTACGGAAGATTTTGACTCCATGGAGAACTGGGGTCGATTTTGGCATCTCTGGGTCTGTGTGGCTTTTTTGAGGGCTTATTTGGATGTGGCCGGCGACGGCAACTTTCTCCCGCGGATGGAGGAAGAACTTCGGATGCTCCTGGATCTGTATCTTATGGAAAAGGCCGTCTATGAGCTGGGTTATGAACTCAACAACCGGCCCGATTGGGTCCATATCCCCCTGCAGGGCATCCGTCAGCTGTTAGGGCATCAAGCATAATTGGATAAATAAAAAGGAATGAATTCTGCCATCATGACATAGGGTAGGGGGTCATTCCCCAACCGGTATAGGGGGTTTCTATATGCCTGAAAATACCAGCAAAAGTACAAGAGTGCGGCAAGAAACGATGAACCATGATATATCACTGTTGAGTGATGATGATCTTTATCTTTTTAATGAAGGCAACCATTTTCGTCTGTACGAGAAGCTTGGTGCCCATTTCATGAATCTTCGGGGTGTGGAGGGAACCTATTTTGCTGTCTGGGCGCCGGATGCCGAATCGGTCTTGGTCATGGGAGACTTCAACGACTGGAGCAAAGAAACGCATCCCCTGCAACCAAAGGGAATGTCGGGGATATGGGAAGGTTTTATCAGGGGCGTGAAGAAGGGCGCCATTTACAAGTATCACGTCATTTCCCGCTACCATGGATACAAGGTCGACAAGGCCGATCCTTTTGCACGGTACAACGAAGTGCCGCCCAAAACCGGTTCAATCGTCTGGGATCAAGACTATGTATGGGAGGACGGACCATGGATGAGGGAACGGCAAAGGCGAAACGCTCATGTCGCCCCTCTGGCCATTTATGAGATCCATTTGGGTTCCTGGATGCGTGTTTCTGGAGAAGAACGGCGATTTACAACATACAGAGAACTTGCTCCAAAGCTGGCCCACTATGTCAAAGATATGGGTTTCACACATGTGGAATTTCTTCCCGTGATGGAACATCCCTTTTATGGCTCCTGGGGCTACCAGATGAGCGCTTTTTTTGCCCCTACGAGCCGCTACGGCACCCCCCAGGATTTCATGTTTCTTGTGGATACGTTGCATCAGGCAGGGGTGGGCGTCATAGTGGATTGGGTCCCTTCGCATTTTCCAAGCGATGAGCACTCTCTGGGATATTTTGACGGCACATATCTTTTCGAAAACGCCGATCCTCGTCAGAGAATTCACCCGGAATGGGATAGTCTCATTTTCAACTACGGTCGGAATGAGGTCAGAAGCTTTCTCATCAGCAGCGCTCTTTTTTGGCTGGATCGGTACCATGCAGACGGGTTGCGGGTGGATGCCGTGGCCTCCATGCTCTACTTGGATTACGGCCGTGAGGAAGGAGAGTGGATACCGAACAAATACGGAGGCAAGGAAAATCTGGAGGCCATCGGGTTTTTGAGACGATTGAACGAAGAGGTCTACAAAAGCTTCCCGGACGTGCAGACTTTTGCCGAAGAATCCACGGCATGGCCTATGGTATCGCGCCCCAATTATGTGGGAGGGCTCGGTTTCGGGATGAAGTGGGATATGGGCTGGATGCACGATACTCTGGAGTATATGTCAAAGGATGCGATTCACCGAAAATACCATCACAACAAACTCACCTTTCGTATGGTCTATGCCTACACTGAAAACTTTGTCCTTCCCCTCTCACACGATGAGGTGGTTTACGGCAAGGGTTCACTGTTGAGGAAGATGCCCGGTGACGACTGGCAAAAGTTCGCCAATCTGAGACTGCTTTTCGGGTATATGTATGCTCAACCGGCTAAGAAGCTGATTTTTATGGGGGGTGAGTTCGGCGTGTGGAGCGAGTGGTATCATGAGACAGGCTTGGAATGGCAGTTGCTCGAATACCCCATGCATGCAGGTGTTCAACATTGGGTGAGGGATTTGAATCGGCTGTACAGGAGCGAACCGTCTCTCCACTCGCTGGATTTCGATCCATCCGGTTTCAAATGGATTGACTGTAATGATTCTGAACAAAGTACGCTAAGCATGATGCGTAAGGCGAACGCTAAGAAAAACATTTTGATCATCGCCTGTAACTTCACGCCCGTGCCTAGGCATAACTACCGTGTGGGCGCCCCGCGGGGTGGATTCTGGTCGGAGGTGTTGAACAGTGATGCCCGGGACTATGGCGGCAGCGGGCAGGGCAACATGGGGGGTATCGAGGCCGCTCCCGTACCTTTTCACGGGATGCCCTTTTCGTTGAATCTGACCCTACCTCCTCTCTCGGTGGTTTTTCTTAAATACGAAGGAAACAGCAGATGAGCAATTTGGAACTCGGCGCTACATATCTTGGGAGTAATCAGTGTGCCTTCTCAGTGTGGGCGCCCCTAACCAGAACGGTGGAAGTACATCTCTTTTCGCCCCTGGGGCGTATTGTTTCCCTCGAGAAGAGTGCAGGGGGGTATTTCAATGGGATCGTGACTGACATAGAACCGGACAGCCTTTATGTGTATCGTCTGGACGACGTCAAGGAGCGCCCCGACCCCGCTTCACGCCATCAACCCCGAGGGGTGTACGGTCCATCCGAAGTTATTGATTCTCTCTTCCACTGGGAAGATGAAGGTTGGTGCGGCATCCCGCTGCGGAATTACATCATCTACGAACTCCATGTGGGAACCTATACTGAAAATGGATCCTTTGATGCTGTTATCCCCCATCTGGACACCCTGCGGGATTTAGGCATTACAGCAGTAGAACTGATGCCGGTGGCCGAGTTCCCCGGTGAACGCAACTGGGGTTATGATGGCGTCTACCCTTTTGCCGTTCAGAGTTCTTACGGCGGCCCGGCGGGTCTAAAACGCCTTGTGAATGCCTGCCATACGAAGGGACTGGCCGTGGTGCTGGACGTGGTTTACAATCATTTGGGGCCTGAAGGGAATTATTTAAGGGATTACGGCCCCTATTTTACCGACCGCTACAAAACTCCCTGGGGTTCCGCTGTCAATTTCGACGGACCTTACAGTGACGAGGTCCGCCGTTATTTTCTGGAAAACGCTCTTTACTGGATAAGGGACTTTCACGTGGATGCATTGCGAATCGATGCGGTGCATGCGATGATGGATTTCTCAGCACGGCCCTTCTTGGAGGAGCTGGCGCTGGCGGTTCAGGAAGAAGCCGCGCTGCTCGGCCGGAGGATCTATCTCATGCCCGAGAGTGCACTTAACGATACGCGTCTGATCTGTTCAAGAGAACTGGGCGGGTTCGGCCTGGACGCCCAGTGGAATGACGACTTTCATCACGCCCTGCACACCCTGCTGACCGGAGAAAAAACCGGATATTATCAGGACTTCGGCCGCCTACGACATCTGGCCAAAGCTTACCAGGAGGGGTATGTGTACACCGGGGAGCCCTCAGCGTACCGCCGGAGGCGCCACGGGAGACCTTCCAGGGAGATACCGGCGGAGCGATTTATTGTCTTTTCCCAGAACCACGATCAGGTTGGAAACCGGATAAAAGGGGAACGCCTAGTGAACTTGGTGCCCTTCGAGGCCGTGAAACTGGCCGCTGGCGTTGTTCTCCTTTCTCCCTTCATTCCACTTCTTTTCATGGGAGAGGAATACGGTGAGGAGGCGCCCTTTCCCTATTTCATCAGTCATACCGACCCGGAACTGATCCGGGCGGTGAGGGAGGGCCGAAGAGAGGAATTTGCCTCGTTCGGCTGGCAGGAGGATCCGCCGGATCCCAATGCAGAGGAAACGTTTCTGGCTGCCAAGCTCAACCATAAATTACGGCAGAAAGGAAAACATGAGGTTCTCTTAAATCTCTACAAGGAACTTATACACCTTCGCAAAAAGCTGCCGATGCTCCGCAGGTTGAGCAAAGAAGGGATGGAGGTCGCTTGTATGGAAAAGGAGAATGTGCTCCTTATCAGGCGCCGGCATGAGCAGGGTCAGGGTATTGCAGTTTTCCACTTTGGTGAAGAGAGGATCATAACGGTCTTACCCTTTCCCAAAGGTAACTGGATAAAGCGACTGGATTCGACTGAAGAAAGGTGGCAGGGACCGGGTAGTGCTTTGCCCGCAAGAATCGCATCTGACGGGCAAGTTTCTTTGGCCCTGCCCCCCAAGACGGTTTTGTTGTTTACAGAAGAAAAAGGGAACTAAAATAGATGGAACGGTCTGTTTGTATTCATGCGCATTTCTACCAGCCCCCGCGGGAGAACCCCTGGTTGGAGACCATCGAACTGCAGGATACGGCCTACCCCTATCACGACTGGAACGAACGCATCTCCGCCGAATGTTATGCGACCAATGCCGCTTCCCGTATCCTGGACGTTGAGGGGCGCATCCTTCAGATCGTAAACAACTATTCCAGGATAAGCTTCAATTTTGGGCCGACGCTTCTGGGCTGGATGCAGGAATACGCCCCGGACATCTACGATGCGGTCCTGGAGGCCGACCAGGAAAGCATAAAGCTTTTTTCGGGGCACGGTTCCGCTTTGGCCCAGGCATACAATCATATGATTCTTCCCCTGGCTGCGGTCAGGGATAAATACACACAAATCCTCTGGGGAATTCATGATTTTGAGCACCGGTTCGGCCGGAAACCTGAAGGCATGTGGCTGCCTGAGACGGCGGTGGATCTTGAGTCCCTTGATATCCTTTCAGAGCAGGGAATCCGCTTTACCATTTTGGCCCCCCATCAGGCCAGGCGGGTCCGGCGTATCCGCGGCAGAAAATGGCGTGACGTAACCGGCGGGAAAATTGATCCACGTATGCCCTATCGGCAGACGCTCCCGTCGGGCCGGCGCATGGTGATATTTTTTTATGATGACCCCATTGCTCGGGCGGTCGCTTTTGAAGGTCTCTTGAACAGAGGGGATATGCTGGCCAAAAGACTGATAGATGCTTTTTCAGAGACATTCCAAGGGCCCCAGATCGTCCATATCGCCACGGACGGGGAAAGCTATGGCCATCATCACCGTCACGGGGACATGGCGCTGGCCTATGCCCTGCACTATATCGAATCGAACAACCTGGCCCGACTGACCAACTATGGGGAGTATGTGGAAAAACACCCACCAACGCAGGAAGTGGAGATTTTTGAAAATTCATCATGGAGCTGCAGTCATGGAGTCGAAAGATGGCGGAACGACTGCGGCTGTAACTCCGGAGGACACCCTGACTGGGGGCAGGGATGGCGCCGACCCCTGAGGGAGTCGTTGGATTGGTTGCGGGATGCCTTGCAGCCGGCATGTGAAGAAAAGATGCGATTATTTTTGAAAGATCCTTGGGGGGCTCGAGATGATTATATCCATATTATCCTGGACCGTTCACCCGAAAGACTGGAAGGTTTCCTGCGCCGGCATGCCGCACGAAATCTGGAAGGGGAGGACAGGATAATGGTTCTCAGTCTGCTGGAACTGCAGCGACATGCCATGCTCATGTATACCAGTTGCGGGTGGTTTTTTGATGAGCTTTCCGGAATAGAGACGGTTCAAAATATGCAGTATGCCGCCCGGGCACTTCAGATATACGAAGAGGTCTTTGGTGAAACGCTGGAGGCTCAGTTTCTGCAACGCTTAGAGGCGGCAAAGAGTAATATGACCGAGCATCAGGACGGTCGCGTTATCTATGAAAAGTTTGTAAAACCCGCCATGGTCGATTTGGCGAAGGTGGGTGCCCATTATGCGATGAGCTCAATTTTCGAGGAACACGGTGAAAAAGAAAATGTTTCCTGTTACAGGGTCGAACGGGGGATGTATGAAATTTCAGAAGTGGGGAAGGCAAAACTTGCGATAGGATCGCTCAAGGTCAGTTCCGAAGTTACACTGGAATCCAGTGATTTCTGTTTCGGAATCCTCCACTGGGGGGGGCATAACATCAGTGGCTACGTCAGAAAATGTAAGGGTAATGAACTGGACCAGGAAGTCGTTCAAGGGGTTTTGGATGTTTTTGCGAGAGCGGATTTTCCGGAAACCCTTCAGCTTCTGGAAAAATTTTTCGGGCCTGCGGCCTACTCTCTACGAAATCTCTTCCGGGATGAGCAACGGAAAATTGTAAACATTATCCTTCAAGCTACTCTGGCCGATACAGAAGGAATATATCGTCAGGTTTATGAAAATAGTGCTCCCCTGCTACGCTTCTTAACGGATCTCGGCACGTCTCGGCCCCCTGCGCTGTGTATGGCTGCCGATTTTGTGCTGAATGCAAGCCTCACGCGGGCCTTCGAAGAGAAGCCCCTGGATATGAATGCCGTCAAAACGCTGCTCGAAAACGCCGTGCTGGAGGGGGCGTCTTTAGATTCCGGACCATTAGAAATAGCTATCAGAAGACGCCTGGAAGAGATGGCGGAGCAAATATTGGAGAAAAAAAATGAGTTGGCTCCTCTTCAAGAAATGGATGAGACCCTGGATCTGATCCGGTCCCTTCCGTTCGAAATCAACATAAGGCAAGCGCAGAACCGGTATTATGCGGTCTTGCAGGAAATTTATCCTCAGATCCGACAAAGACAGGCAGCGGGAGATAAGGAAGCCGGGGAGTGGGTGAGGCGCTTTCAGTCACTGGGGCAGAAGCTCTCGGTGAGGGTTGATTGATTTTTTCGGGAGATATCATGCGGATTCCGGAGGCAACATATAGATTACAGTTCAACCGGTCTTTCGGTTTTCAAGCGGCTGAGGGAGTCGTTCCTTACCTGGCCGACCTGGGTATTTCGGATCTCTATGCGTCCCCAATTTTCGAGGCGCGAAAGGAAAGTCCTCACGGATACGATGTGGTGGACCCAAACCGCTTAAATGCGGAACTGGGTACTGAGACCCACTTTGAGACGCTAATTGTGACAATTAAAAACCATGGGATCGAATGGCTTCAGGATATCGTGCCGAATCACATGGCCTTTGATTCTGAAAACCGGATGCTCGTGGATGTACTGGAAAACGGGCAATACTCCCGCTATTTTCATTTTTTCGACATAGACTGGAATCACCCCTATGAGAGCATCAAAGGGCGGGTTCTGGCCCCATTTCTCGGAAAAACCTACGGAGAGGTTCTGGAAGAAGGCAAATTGATGTTGAGGTACGAACGTGAAGGTTTTTCCATAAGGTATTATAATCTCACATTTCCTCTAAGAATAGAATCCTACGTACCGGTGTTGACCTATCGACTCGATGAGTTAAAACAACAAATGGGGAGGGACAATCCTCATTTTATCAATCTCTTAGGGGTCCTCTATGTGCTGCGAACCCTTGAATCGCAGAAATCGGCATCCGAGCGTTATGACCAGATCACCTTCATAAAACGTATTCTCTGGGAACTGTTTGAAAGAAATGAAGACATCCGCCGGTTCATCGGGGAAAACGTCCGGCTTTTCTGCGGCCAAAGCGGACATCCCGAAAGCTTTGATCATCTGGACAACCTTTTGTATGACCAGTTTTTCAGGCTCTCCTTCTGGAAGGTGGCGACGGAAGAGATCAATTACAGGCGGTTCTTCAGTCTCAACGAATTGATATGTCTGAGGATGGAAGACAGGGATGTATTCGATCAAGGGCATCTCCTGGTCTTTCAGCTCATTGACGATAGTAAAATCTCCGGATTGAGAATCGATCATGTGGATGGGCTCTATGACCCTGCGACATATCTTGAGAGAGTGAGGGAAAGGAGCGGAGACAGGTATATTTTGGTTGAGAAAATCCTCCGCATGGATGAAGAATTGCCATCTTCTTGGCCTGTCCAGGGAACCACCGGTTATGATTTTATGAATTATCTGAACGGGCTTTTTTGCATGAGGCGGAATGAGAAGAAATTCAGCAAGGTCTATTCGCATTTCACCGGGCTGAAGACCCCCTATGAAAACCTGCTGCTGGAGAAAAAAAGGCTTATCATAGAAAAGCACATGGGAGGTGATGTGGATAACCTGGCCCTGGTTCTGAAATCGGTTTCCGCTCGGGACAGATACGGAAGAGATATTACCCTTTCTGGTCTGAGAAGGGCGCTTGTTGAAGTGCTGGTTTCTTTCCCCGTATATCGGACCTATATCAGAAATGGACGCCGCAGCGAAAAGGACGTGGAATATATCGAGACCACGATGAAAAAGGCCGTTCAAAATAATCCCGGAATGCTAAAAGAGTTTGATTTCATCAATCGTTTCTTGGTTCTTGAGCCAGCGGACTATCTGTCGGAAGAGGAAAAGACGAATTGGAACCATTTTATCATGCGGTTTCAGCAATTCACAGGGCCTCTTATGGCGAAAGGGTTTGAAGATACGACGCTCTATGTGTACAACCGGCTATTATCGCTGAACGAGGTGGGCGGAGATCCAAGCAGATTCGGCGTGTCCGTCGAGGCCTTTCACCATTTTAATGAAATCAGGAACCAGAACCGGCCTCATTCCATGAACGCCACTTCAACGCATGACACCAAAAGGGGAGAGGACGTAAGGGCGCGTATCAATGTCCTTTCCGAGATGCCCGATGAATGGCGCATGAAATTGAAATCATGGGGCAGAATCAACAGAAGGGCTAAGAGCAAGGTAAAAGGCCTCAGGGTTCCAGACACAAACGACGAGTATTTCCTCTATCAGACCCTGATGGGGGCCTTTCCCTTTTCCGAGAAAATCGACGATGAATTCATTTACAGGGTCAAAGAATATGCTGTCAAATCAGTCAGAGAGGCCAAAGTCCACACGGCCTGGCTTCAGGCGGACAGGGATTATGAGAATGCTTACTTGTCGTTTATTTCAAAAATCCTGGATACGGCCCGGGACAACGTCTTCTTAAATGATTTTATAAGTTTTCAAAGGAAGATTTCCCGCTTTGGCATATTCAACGGCTTATCCCAGACCCTTCTCAAGATCACGTGTCCAGGTGTGCCTGATTTCTACCAGGGAACAGAGATTTGGGATCTGAACCTTGTAGACCCGGATAACCGCCGTCCTGTTGATTTTAAGAAGAGAATAGCTTTGCTCAAATATATTCAGGAACGATCCCGGTATGACTCGCTGGAACTGGTTGAAGAATTGATGGGAACAAAAGAGGACGGAAGGATCAAGTTTTTTCTGATTTACAAGGCCCTGAAGGTGAGAAAGGAACTCGGCGATCTTTTCCGTCATGGACGTTATATTCCACTTCAAACGAGGGGCAAGTTTCAGGACCATGTCATTGCCTTTGCCCGCAACAGGGAAGATAAATGGGCAGTCGCCATCGCGTCGAGATTTTTAGCCGGCCTCATGGGGGATGAAGAGTCCTGGTTGGGAGAGGGCATATGGCAAGATACGGCCGTGCTTCTTCCGGAAAATGCCCCGCGTGTTTGGACGGATAGAATAACCGATCAACCGATAGAGGAAGAAACGCGGCTAAGCATCGGGAAATCACTGAGGCATTTGCCGGCTACCCTGCTCATTGGTTGTGAAAATGGGATGTGCTGATTTCTGATCAGAAACAGGGATAATTACAGTTCCAGAAATGAACCTTAGAAACTATTTCAGGGACGCAATATGAGTCATTATTGCCAAAATGTATACGGTGCTGACGGGTCACGGTTGGGCCGACGCGGCAGTAATCGGGATATCGGCAAGCGCAAAGAAGCGGAGCGTAATTTACGCAGGGTCAATCGCGCCTTCACGGTTATCGTCAAATGCAACCAGACAATGGTTAGTGCTACTGGTGAAGGAGAATTTTTGAATGAGGTGTGCCAGCTTATTGTAGATTCGGGAGGATACCGTTTAGCGTGGGTAGGTTATGCAGGACAGGACGAGATAAAAAGCGCGCATCCCGTGGCTCAAGCTGGTTTTGAAAATGGGTAGGGGGTGCACCCTGTAAAGCGATACGGGTGGACCGGTACTTGGATGATTGTGCAGATGCAAGGGCAGACCTGCAGGCGATCATTGGCCGATCCGTCGCGCTTTGGCGTGCACTGAGGAATGAAGCCCGGCCCTTCGGGCGGCCTGATGCGGATTGGCGATGCGGATCAATGGCTTCGGCATGGCAGTCTTCTCCAGCCCGCATTTACTTCAGCACCTCTGGGGTAAGAAGTTCTTTATATTATTTTGAGATTTGATTCGAACCATTTCGGCCAAGGAGTCGTAGGGCGAATCAAGCAAGCAGGATTCACCTGGGAAAGGGGGGGGTAAAATGATAGATCGTGATAATATGCTCAGGATGATCAAAAATGGGATGAAAGTCTTCGATAACAGAGGCGACGAAATCGGCACCGTTGAGTTTGTCCGTTCCAGCGAAGCCAGCGGCTCTAAAGGCCCGGTCGCAGCTGCACCGCCGGATGAACCCACTGAACCGGACCTGGTTGATGTAATAAGGAAGATGTTCAGTTCGGACAGGCTGCCCAAGGAAATGCACGAGCGATTGTTGATGCACGGTTTTATCAAAGTGGACAGTGCAAAGTTTTTTGGAGCGGATCGCTACGTGATGTTGGATCAAATCGGAGACGTAGACAAGCGCGGTGTGCATCTGAAAGTGGAAGACAGTGAAGGCGTGTTGAGGGCTTAACCGATGTGAATGTCTTTTAGTTGGACGCAGAAACCCTTGCTCTTTGGGCAAGGTCATGGTTGAGGGGCTTTGCAATGACTCCTTATTGGAGGTGCCACGTTGACTTTCTTAAAGTATATCCTACCGTTTGTTGTGCTCCCGAGTACCTTGTTGTTGGGTTGTAATCAGGACACGGAGGAGAACCCTCAGGAGACCGCAAAGGATATCCGGGCTGAGGTGTGGCGCCTAAGCGCAGCCTTGGAATTGACTCAAGAGCGGTTCAAAGATACGCGCATCCGGGCACCTTTCGGAGGTGTGGTGTCGAAGCGGCCTGTGGATCCGGGAGACTACGTGTTTTGATACACGGCGGGTGGAAGAAGGGCTGGGTCCTTTTGTTCAATGTCCTATCCGCCTTGGCCTTTCTCGCAGGCGGATTGCTGCTGCTTTTGTTCATCAAAATAGCCTTTGGACATCCATAGACTGCAGTCGTTTGGGTACCGGTGCCTCATTTCTCAGATACATGAAAGACCCCATTTACGAATTTGCCGCTTAAGCATTTAATTATCAGAGAGGGGCGTACCGAAACAAGTTGGTCTACACCACAACACGGGTAAGCAAAGCCACTGTGGAGAGGACATTGAACGAAATGAGTGGCTCCGATACAGTACACATCGGTACATCCGGATGGCATTACGATCACTGGAAGGGACTCTTCTATCCGGATGCAATTTCCACCGAAGAAATGCTTCCCTATTATACCGCTCATTTCCACTCCGTGGAAGTCAACAACTCATTTTACCAGCTGCCTAAAAAAGCAACACTCGAGCGTTGGAAAAAGACCGTTCCGCGAAATTTCATTTTTGCTCTAAAAGCGAGCCGCTATATCACCCACATGAAAAAGCTCAAGGACCCCGCTCAAGGTGTGCCTTCTTTGCTTGAGATTGCAAGTGTTATGGAAGAAAAAGTGGGTCCCATCCTGTTTCAGCTGCCCCCGCGCTGGCGCATCAATCTTAAAAGACTTGATGCATTTTTGCAGTTCCTCTCCCGTGATTTTCGGTACGCGTTCGAATTCAGGGATCCGAGCTGGTTCAATGACAGCACGTATGAAATGCTGGCAAAAAAGGATGCTGCTTTTTGTAT
>Ga0180431_10005848_pt1 | contig 14828 bp, 13 predicted proteins | sample SS_ome_11_FD_132459 | JGI IMG/M metagenome (GOLD analysis project Ga0180431, IMG submission 132459) | Hypersaline lake sediment archaeal communities from the Salton Sea, California, USA - SS_1_MS_1 metaG | ecosystem: Environmental > Aquatic > Non-marine Saline and Alkaline > Hypersaline >... | reverse complement strand
TATTCCGTTCGACCGATAGGAACGATTCCTGCTGGTACGCTCCCTGATCTCTGCGATGAGTTGCCGCTTGGTTCGGTTCTCTTCGGCCAGCAACACGAGCACATAGTAGCGGACGAACTCTCTTATGCTGGGACCAATACGAGTGCACTGCATATCAGGCCTTCTTCATTGGTGCTGAGCTAATCCCGGGGTAAGCAGGGAAATCGCCTGGACGGGGCATTGCGCGGAGCAAAGACCACAGCCCTGGCAGACAGCAGTATTGACGACTGCCTTTCCTGTGGAGTTGAGGGTGATAGCGTGCGTGGGACACACAGCAACACATCGGCCACAGCCGGTGCATATTGCGCTGTTGATGTAAGCAGTTGGCCTACGGGGCATGAGATTAGCATCCGGGACTGGCCGAGCCGCCGGCGGTTGCGGTACGGGAAATGCTAGATCCGGCCAAGGAGCGTTTTGACGACCTCGGTTACGTTTACGCATAACAAATTCATTTCATCGTTCCGACTAGCAGCCGGATGAGGCTACAATTCCAACCTTACCGGCTTATATTTGGTGGAGCATTGGCACAGTTCGGTATCTACTGTATCTGGCAGGGCAGTAATCGCGGTCCAAGCCTTACCATATGACAGCTCAGCGACGATGTCAAGGCATTCAGTGTTGCGAGTGTTCGGGGCCAGAAAAGCGGCTATTGGCCCGGGCATGGCTCAGTTTTGCTGTGTCTCGGTTTCGGTTTGTGTCGGGGGCAGTTCCTGCTGGGCTTGCGTCTCAGAGATCGGCTCCATAGTGCGGGCGGTCGGCTCCTCGTCAGGAACCAGACCTAGTTGACGCTGGTATTCGCGGTACTTCTCTTCGGCTTGCTGCTCGGCGACGGCGGCCTCGACATCGAGCATCTCAACATCCATATCCGTGCGGGCGACCTCCGTACGGGCCTGGGCCCTGGCCAGCCGTTCGTCAATCTCCTCGGTCATGCGGTCGAGGACCTCGGTGGAGTCGCCGGTCTCAAAGGCCATCATGAGGGATGACATTTCGCCTTCGATCTCGGCGCGTTTAGCACGCGAGATCTGGCGCATGGCCTCGTTGATCTGCTGCTTGATGCGCTTTTCGTAAACATCGCGCATCTTGATGGCGTGCTGTGAATTGACTTTCGCCTGCTCGAATTGCGCTTGCGTCTCAGCCAGTTCGGTTTTGCTGCTTTCAAGTGCCGAGATCAGGGTTGTGGCGACTTCCTTGTGCTCTTCCCCCAGCTTCACGGCGGCCACAACCTTCTGCTCCAGCGCGGCGACCTTCTCAGCCAGGCGTTCTGCCTGCATTCCCAGCATTTTATGCAGCTTGACTACCTCAGCCACCTGGCGATTGAGTTCCGGGACTTTCTGGCGCAGGTCATCCATGTGCTGTCGGAGGATCAGTTCCGGGTTTTCCGCACCCCGCACCATCCAGCCGAAGAGCGAACGAAATACCATTTTAATGCGTTGCCACATTGCGACCGCCTCCCAAGAAGAACCACATTACTCCGCTGCTTTGGTGTTAGAGATAGTATTCGCCGCCGGGGCGGTTAATGCCTTTGCCCGACGCCGATCGTGGCGCAGAAAACCTACACATCTACAACCTGCGCAGCTTAGTGCTGCGGCTTCAGCGGGTTCCCGTTGACGGGCAGGGGCGCGGCAGGAGTCGGCAGAGGTTGCGGATAGTAGTTACTGTTGGGCGATAAGTTCGGCGGCCGCCCTGGCGATGCTTGTGGCGTCGGGGGTTGCGGCGGCTTCCAGTGTGCGACTGGCAGGTACATGAACATCGGCTGCGGCGACCCGTCTGGGCGGAGCGGAAAGATAGTCGAAAGATGTCTCGACTATCCGGGCGACGAGTTCGGCTCCAATGCCACCGGTGAGCCAGCCCTCTTCGGCGACTACTACGCGGCCCGTCTTATTTACGCTCTCCGTGATAGTGGCCGTATCCAGCGGTGCGATAGTGCGGAGGTCAATGACTTCGGCACTGACATCATGCTCGGCGAGGGCCTGGGCAGCCTTCAGCGCCTCCACAGCCATGCGGCTGTAGGCGACGATGGTCACATCATCGCCTGCTCTGACCACGGCTGCTTTGCCGATGGGGGTGGTGTAGTCACCTGGGGGGACGGGCCCAGTGGTGGAATAGAGCAGCTTGCTCTCGACGAAGATGACGGGGTCATCGGAGCGGATGGCGCTCTTGAGGAGTCCCTTCGCATCTGCCGGCGTGGAGGGCGCAATAACCACAATTCCGGGTGTGGCGACGAAATAGCGCTCGAGGCTCTGTGAATGTGTGGGTCCGTAGCCCCGGCCGGCTCCGGCGGGACAGCGGATCGTCAGCGGCACAGTGCATTGGGGGCCGAATTGGTAGCGGAACTTTGCCGCATGATTGATAATTTGGTCCATCGCTAGAGTGATGAAGTCCATGAACATTATCTCGACGACAGGACGCAGGCCAGTGATAGCTGCCCCGAGTGCCACGCCGACAAAACCGTTTTCGGATATCGGCGTATTGCGCACTCGTTGCCTGCCGAAGGTCTCAACGATGCCCGCGGTGAGTTTGAAGGAGCCACCGTACTCGGCAATGTCCTCGCCGAGGAGGATGACGTTTTCATCGCGGCGCATTTCCTCTTCCAGCGCCTGCCTGATAGCGTGCGAATAGTAGATCTGTTGGCTCATTTGGCTCCTACCTGTTGTGGGCCATTGGGTTTTGTGGAGCGGTCTTTGTGAACCAGGGCAAAGCACGCACTGTGACGATGGCAACGACCTCGGGCTGGAGGCTGGGAGGGCGCCGGGGCGTCCTCCCACCTGCCCCGTGCTTCGGGCGGGTCAGGCCGAGCTACGGGTCTATGAGTAGTATAGGTGAGAGGTATCATGTCTGGATGGCAACAACTTTGTGCTCGGTCATGGCGTCCATGGCGTACTTGATGCCCTCACGGCCTATGCCGCTGCGCTTGACGCCGCCATAGGGCATGATGTCGGCGCGCCAGGTGGATGCTTCGTTGACGAAGACGGAGCCCTGTTGTGCTCCGCGGACGAAGGCAAGCCCCTCGCTAAGCACATTGGTGAATATGCCGCTGTTGAGACCGTAACGGGTCATGTTGGTAAGCTGGATAGCCTCGTCAACGTCGCGGACGGGGATTATTGAGACAATCGGCCCGAAGACCTCGTCCTTGAAGAGCTTCATGTCGGGGGTGACGCGGGTGATGACGGTGGGTGCAAAGAGGTTGGCTTGTCGGGTGGCACCAGTAGCGATTTGTGCGCCCTGTTGCACGGCCTCGGCGATCCAGGCATCGAGGCGCCGGGCAGCGGCCTCATCTATTACAGGCCCCATGTCGGTATCTTCGCGGCGTGGATCACCGACTTTGAGTTTCTCGACTTGGTTGATGAACTGTTGCAGATAGTCGTCATAGATATCCTGGTGCACGAAGTTTTTCTGCGCATGTATGCACATCTGGCCGGCTACCGTGTATCCGCCGCGGACACAGGCACTGAGGGCGGCGTCAATATCGGCGGTGGGCATCACGGTGACCGATGATGCGCTACCACATTCGAGGAGCAGCTTTTTGAGGCCGGCTGCTCGTGCCACGATTTCGCCGGTGCGGTCGCTGCCTCCGAATGCCACGACGCGGACGCGGTCATCACGCACGAGAGCATCACCGACTTCAGCGCCTCCGGGCACGGCGTTGACTGCGCCGGGAGGGAAGCCTGCGTCGTTGAGGAGTTGTGCGAACATGGAGGCGGCAGTTGGCGCCTGAGGAGGGGGTTTGAGGACTACGGTATTACCGGCTGCGAGGGCGGGTCCGAGCTTGTGGGCGGTCAGCACACAGGGGAAATTGAATGGGACGATGGCCGCGACGACACCGGCCGGCACGCGCATGGTGAAGCCGATCTTGCCGGCTCCGTTGGAGGCGCCATCCAGCGGTAGTTGCTCTCCGGCGAAGCGCTTGGTTTCCTCTGCTGAGAGCTGAATGACTTCTGTGGCTCGCTGCACTTCTCCTCTCGCCTCGCGGATGGTCTTACCGACCTCCTGGCAGATGGTGGTGGCAAACTCTTCGGCCCGCCGGCTGAGCTCCTGGTAGGCGGAGAAGAGTATTCTGCTGCGCTCGTAAGCGGAGATGTCGGCCATCACAGCAAGGGCATCAGAAGCCGCCCCGACGGCGCGCTCTACATGTTGTGGGCTTCCCTCCGAGACGGTGTCTATGACGCTCTGGTCGAATGGATTGGTGAGTTCAACGATGGAATCGCCAACGATTGTCTCGCCATTGATGAGCATCTCTGGCTCCCTCGCACAGATTTATTCGCTTGGCGGATGTGGGCCGTGATACGGCGTAATAGTATGGTTCACCGGCGCACGACGGAGACCTGCCTGCGGGATCATCCGCTGCCTGTGCAAAGTTGCATTATGGCGGGTAGTTTGATATATTAACCATGCGTTGCGAGTTGCGAATCGAGTGAGTCTGCAATCGCTTCGGGCACAGTTGCGGGTGAGGCTCAGTTTCATATAATAGGAGTGATATGGACTATGGGTACTGACAAGATACATGGGTTCGGCGTGGTCGGTTGCGGCGTCATCTCCGACACACATATTGATGCGATAGAGGCTCTGCCGAACGGGCGGTTGGTAGCTGTTTGTGACAAGGTTGAGGCTGCGGCCAAGGCCAAGGCCGAGCAACATGGTTGCGACTACTACACGGACCTCGCAGATATGTTGGAGGACGATCGTGTCGAGGTATGCAACATCGTCGTGCCCAGCGGGCTGCATGCGCAGTTGGGGATTCAGTGTGCCGAGGCGGGGCGCCATGTCATCTGCACCAAGCCGATAGACGTGACGCTGGAGAAGATAGACGGGCTGATTGATAGCTGCGATGCCAATGGAGTAAAACTTGGCGCAACCCACCAGTTCCGCGGGTACAGCGTATACAAGCGCATCAAGGAGGCCGCCGCCAGCGGGAAGCTCGGGAAGCTTCTGTACGGAAATGCGGTAGTGCCGTGGTATCGGAGCGACGAGTACTACGGTGACGGTTGGCATGGGACGCGCAAGCTTGACGGCGGCGGGGCGCTGATGAACCAGTCCATCCACTATGTGGATTTGCTGGTTTGGATCATGGGAGATGTGGCAAAGCTGGCCGGGTTCGCCGATGCGCTGGCACATGACACCATCGAGGTGGAAGATTGCGCTACAGCCACGCTGAAGTTCACGTCGGGTGCGCAGGGCGTGATCCAGGGCACGACTTGTACGTACCAAGGCCAGCCGACAGTGTTCGAGATTCATGGTACGCGTGGCAACGTTGTCGTGGTCGGCGACGATCTAAAGCTGTGGGAAGTCGAGGGCGATGAGACCGAGCTCAATGTGGAGGCGGGCCAAACCGGTGGCGCTGCCGACCCGAAGCTCGGTATGCTTGGTGAGGCCGTGCAGGCTCATACGGAGCAGATAGGGGATCTTCTCGCCGCCATCGCAGAGGACCGCGAGCCGGTACTATCGGGTCGAGAGGCGCGGCGTGCAGTCGAGGTAATTCTGAGCATCTACGATTCATCGGCCAGCGGGCAGGTAATCGAGCTGTAGTATAAGAGCGGCTCGTGGTGAGGCCGGCAGACTGTCAACCCAAGTGAACGGTATAACGCCACCCTTCACAGGATGGCGTTATTTCGTGGGCGGTTTTGGAGGTTTGCCGGTGAGGGATGACGAATAGGCGCGAGTGGATGAGACCATTGATGTTCGTTTACATCTAGTTCGGGCAATTAGAAGGAAGGGAGCAATGGGCAAGGCAAAGATCTGGCAGAAAATGAGCGTCAAGCAGATACGGGAGGCCCTGAAGGAAACGCCGACGGTACTGATACCGATCGGGTGTACCGAGCAGCACGGGTATCACATGAGCACCGACGTGGATAATCACAACGCGTGGGAGGTGTGTGTGCGAGCTGCGGATGAGACAGGTGCGTTCGTCGCGCCGCTGCTCCCGTACAGCTTCTCGGGTGGTGAGCTTGCGGGTACGCTCAATATCAACCTGAATGTAGTCTCACTAATGACGACGGAGCTACTGCGGTCGGTCGCCTTTCATGGGCTGAAGAATCTCATCGTCGTCCTCGGCCATGGCGGCACCGACAATACCGCTGCGATCAGGCGGGGTGCGTACCATTTCGTCCGCGACTATCCGGGCTATCGTGACTGCAACGTTGCAGTACACTGCTTCTGGGAGCTGTGCCCGCTGTTTTTGGATTCTTTCCAGAAGGAACGCGACTACCACGCAGCCCGCTTTGAGACCTCGCTGATGATGTACTGGAAGCCTGAAGAGGTCTTCGCCGACGAGATGCAGCTTGACAGAGATGACATCGCAGAAATGATGAGGGATAACCCGGACGCGTATCAGGTATTCGACAAAGCCGTAGATCATGAGAGCATCGTCGCGCACGTGTCTCAACATCCCGAGATCGAGGTCGGCGTGATGGGCGATCCGTTCAAAGCGGACGCCGAGTTCGGGGAGCGACTCTGTGCGGAGGCCGTAGCCAGCCTGGTGGATCTCATCGGGAAGATGGAAGGTTAGTAAGGCCGGCGCTTCGGCGTCAGGCCACGTAAGATAATACTAAATAGAAAGAGATGTTGTAGTTATGAATGACAATGAGCTCAGAATTCTCGTTTTTGGGGCGCATCCCGACGACTGCGATGTTCGTTTCGGCGGCATGGCGCTGAAGTACCGTGCCCTGGGCCATCAGGTGAAGTTCATCTCGATGACGAATGGCGATACCGGACACTACTCGATGGGGGGAGGCCCGCTGGCTCGGAGGCGGTACGAGGAAGCCCAGGCTTCGGCAGCGATAGCTGATATCGAGTACGAGATATACGATATCCACAACGGTGAACTGCAGCCGGACATGCCCACTCGCAAGCAAGTCGTCTGCAGCATCCGCAACTATAAGCCGGACCTGGTGGTTTGCCATCGGTCCAATGACTACCATCCCGACCATCGCGCGGTCGGGCAGGTGGTGCAGGACGCAATCCATGCGATTCGCGTGCCCAATGTAGCACCGCTGACTGAGGCGCTGAGGTACTCGCCGGTGATGGCCTATCTGCAGGACAGGTTCACCGAGCCGGCGGGGTATCGGGTGGATGTGGCTGTTGATATTGATGATGTTTTCGAGACCGTCGTTGACATGCTGGTGTGCCATGAGTCGCAGTGGTTTGAGTGGCTGCCCTATGATAGCGGGACTCTGGATGAGGTTCCGGAAGGGAAGGCCGCGCGTCGGGAATGGTTTGCGGAGAGGATGCGAGCACGCTTCGGCGGGGTTGCTGACCAGGGCCGGGACAAGCTCATCGCAACCTACGGCGAGGAGCACGGTAAGGGAGTGAAGTACGCCGAGGTCCTGATGATTTCGGAGTACGGTGGCCGGCTGGAGCCGCAGCAGATACCGGAGCTGTTTCCATTCCTGCCGCAGGAATAGTGATTTGCCGTCTGCATAGGAGGAGAAGCTGGTGCCCTGCTGGAAACGGCCAGCCGTGAGTGAGACGGTATATCGGAGGCAACCGACTTGATGAAACTGTCCCTGATGACGGCATCGCTCGGTCAGGATATGACCCTGGCGGAACTACTGAGCGTCACGGAGAAGTACGGCTATGAGGGTCTGGAGTGTCGGGCCGAGAAGGGCCACAAGCACGGGGTGGAGTTGGAGACAAGCCGGGAGCAGCGGGCCCAGATCAAGGCCGCCTTCGCTGATAGCGCTGTGAGCTTCGCGGGGATCGCCTGTAGTTGTCGGTTTGAATACCCGGAGCCGGAGAGACGGCGGGAACAGGTCGAGCGAGCCAAAGAGTTCATTGATATGTGCGTGGAGGTCGGCTCGCCGCGTCTGCGCGTCTTTGGCAACTACAAGCCCGACGCTGTGGATGAGGGTGAATTCCTCGAGTATGTGGGGGCTTCTCTGCGCGAGCTTGGTGAGTATGCCGAGGGCAGCGATGTGGCGGTAAATCTGGAGATGCACGGGCATTTCTACCGCCGGCGGTATGCCGTAGGTGCAGTGGAGGCGGCCGATCATGAGGGTATCGGGATCCTGTACAACTGCGATCCGCGCGAGCGAGAAGCGGGCCCGGTTGGCGAGACTCTGCAAGCAGTCGCACCCTACTTGCGGCACCTGCACTTCCATCACCTCGAGGATCCGCGCTACCCGTACAATGAACTGTTCAGGATGCTGAAGAACCTCGGGTATGGCGGCCTGGTGACGGTCGAAGGCGGGCAGAGCGATGATGCTGAACGCGTAATGGCGATCTATGCGCGGTTGTTTGAATGGATGTACTGGAACTCGTGAATGGGTCGGTCGTATTGACAGGAGTTGGGCAAACAGGTCTGTGGACAGCGGGCATATAGGGACCCGGCCGCAGACCACAATCGGAAAGAGGGTAGCCACATGAAACTGAGTCTTTTGACCTTCCAGTTAGGTAAGGATTTCGAGCTCGACGAGCTTCTGGCCCTGTGCGCCAAATACGGTTACAAGGGGGTCGAATGTCGGGCCCAGCTCGACCACAAGCACGGCCTCGAGCTGGAGACCACAGCAGACCAACGTGCCACGATCAAGGCGAAATTCGATGACAGCCCGGTGGACCTGGCGGGTATCTCAACAAGCTGTCGGTTCGAGTCGCTGGATGCGGCCGAGCGCCAGGAGCACGTTGATACCACTAAGAAGTTCATTGACCTGGCCGCCGATGTGGGCGCTCCGCGTGTGCGGGTGTTCGGCAACGCCTTCCCCGAAGGCTCAAACAAGGATCAGGTAGTCGAGAATGTCGGCAATTGTCTCCGCGAGATCGGGCAGTATGCGGAGGATAGCGGCGTTGACTGTAACCTGGAGATGCACGGGGATTTCTACCGCTGGCAATACACGCTCCGCGCCGTCGAGATCGCCGATCACGAGCGGATCGGGATCGTCTATAACTGCGATTCGCGGGAGACGAAGTGGAGCCCGATCAGCGAGTTCCTCACGCCGGTGGCCCCATATTTGCGCCATATCCACCTCCACAATATCGAGGACTCCAAGTACCCCTACGGGGAGCTTTTCCGCATTCTGAAGAATATGGGCTACCATGAGTTCGCTTCACTCGAGGCGGGCGGCAGTGCGGATGCCGAGCGCGTAATGGGCATCTACGCGCGGCTCTTCGAATGGATGTACTGGAACTCGTAGCGGCAACTGAACACAATGCAACGGTCGGAGACGCACCTAAAGAATGTAACCCTGAGGAGGTAATAGCTGTGAAGCTGAGTCTGCTAACGTACAACCTGGGTAAGGACTTCGAGTTGGATGAGCTTATCCGGACCTGTGAGACGTAGGACTATGACGGCATCGAGTTCCGCTCGGGCGTCGGGCCACATGGCGTCGAGATCAGTGCTACCAAGGCGCAGAGACGCAAGATAGAGAAAAAGATGGCTGCCAGCAGGGTGGATATGGCGGGGATCGGAACAAGCTGCCGGTTCGAGTCACTCGATGACGCCGAGCGGCAGGAGCATATTGATGAGGCCAAGGCGTTCATTGATTTGGCTGCCGACATCGGCTGTCCGCGGATCCGCGTGTTCGGCAACTCCTTCCCCGAGGGTGCCGACAAGAGTGTCGTCATCCGCAATGTGGGCGAGGCACTGCGCGAGATCGCCGAGCACGCCGAGCTAAGTGGAGTGGATGTGAACCTCGAGTTACACGGTAACTTCTCGTACTGGAAGTACACGCTGGAGGCCGTGGAGATAGCGGATCATGTGCGCGTCGGCGTTGTGTATAACTGCAACGTTTCCGAGATCGCGTACGGCTCGATCGGGCAGTTCCTCAACCCGATTGCGCCGTATCTGCGCCATGTCCACATGCACGAGCTGGAGAACATCTATCCCTACGAGTTGCTCTTCCGCTGGCTGAAGGACATCGGCTACACCGGTTACTGTTCGGTGGAGTCGGACACGCCAAGTCCGGACGCCGAGCGGATCATCCAGATTTACTCGCTGCTGTACAAGGCCTGGGTGGACAACGCCTAGCAGCCGCTTCCACATTGGGCCGTCCGGAATCAGAACGGGTACCTCGGATTGTGAGGTACCCGTTTTTCGTTCTGAAAGGGGCTGTTGCGTAGGTCAGTCGCGGGCGTAGAGGGCTTCGTAGCTGCTGCGGGCGAGCAGATTGACGCTGTAGGTATAGGTTATCTCATTGGGTTCGAGGGGGACGGGTTGGCTGACGCCGCCGACGAGTGATAGGCCGATACACTCGTGAGATGAGTTGGGCGGCTCAGTACCACCCTCATCATGTCCGTCGAAGAAAGTGAAACCGGCATGGGGGAGCGGCTTGAGTATTTCGGGGCTGGTCAGCGCGACAAGTATTTCCTCGCGTGGCCCGGAGACTGACACCCAGACGCCATAGCCCCGGTCGAGTTGGGCGACTGAACGCCAGCTTCCAGCGGCGTTGGCGCAATCCGCCCGGCTCTTGCGTAGTCGGAGGATGTCTCCGGCGGAGTTGGCGTAGCGATGGCACCAATCGTCATTGATGTCGAACCAGACATCAGCGTAGCGGTATTCGCTGCCCGGAGGAGCCTTGACGGAAAGCTCGACCTCGTAGTGGTGCTGGAAGAAGGTCATTGTTTTTTGGAAAAATACGTTGCCCTGGGAATTGTCACCGCGACGCTGGAGGTGGCCGGTTTGTACGAGTGCCGGTTGCCCGTCAACGGTCGTAGCCGTGGCCTCGACGAAGGTGTTGTTCATAGTCAGATAGCCCTGGATCTCGCCGCCGGCTGCATCCATGAACGAGATATTGTCGAAGAACCGGCACATCGGGTGAAAGGTGTACTCCGGCGTCCAGAACTGGTCAAGTCGCCTGCCGGAGCCGGCCAAGATGCGGAGTTCGATGCCGGCGTAGCCGTACTGCTTGCCGAACCTGAGCATGTAGTGACCGTTGTCAAGGAGCCAGTCACCGTTGTCTGCGCGTTTGAGCCAGTCCTTGAGCGGCTTGAGTTCGTCGCTGCCGGCCTGGGCAGCAGCACAGACGAGGCCCGTGAGCATGAAAATGAGTAATAGCTTCAAGGTGGTGACCTCCGATTGCGTTGGTTATGAGGAACGCAGGCACGATTTCGCCGCGTGGTGTTGCGCTTCCTTCCCGGCGGCGAGACTAGCGTGGACGTAGGTGCAGTGGGCTTGCATCAGATGATGAGCAGCGCGATGATGGCGATCAGTAGTGGAGCGCCGAGGAAACGGCGACGGCGTCGAGAGGTGATGCCTACGGCCAGGGCGAGAATGAAAAGAATGGCGCCACGGGCGATGCGGAGATTGCTGCGGTAGGCCAGCATGTCTATCTGGATGGCAAAGCGGTCATCTGTGGCGGCCTGAGCCAATACGATGTCCTGCTGCATCTGGTCGGGGTGGAGATAGGTGCGGAGGCGGGTGAGGAAGAAGTCATCGCCGGCGATGCCAAGGTGCTCTTGATAGGGTGCGAGCCAGTATTTTGATATCGGCCCGGCGTATTCGACCATAAGTGAGCCGGCTCCGGCACGCTGCAAATTGCCTCGGAATTGCTGCTCATAGTACTCGGGGAAATCACCGCCACGGAAATCGGATGTCAGCTTGACCTGGTCGGTGTTGTAGTTGGTCGAGATGACGCGGTGACGAGCGATGACATAGAGGAGTATCTCGGCCCGGGCTTTGGTGCTGACTTGTGAGATGCGCATCGGATAGACCGGGTCGGTGGTCGGGAAGGAAATGCGCAAGGGTCGCATCTGGTCTTGGCGGCCGCCACCATAGCTGCCATCCGGTTCGGAAGGCGGGTCGTCACCCAAGGGGTTTTGGTCGGCGTTGGGGTTGATCTTGGCCGCGACGAAGAACCAGGCCTTGTTGACATAGTGGGCCAGTGCGTCTTCGTGTCCGGCCGGAAATGCGTAGCCGTTGTCATTGAGCCAGTTGTGGAGGTCCGCACTCTCGGTGGCCGAAAGGACGACGAGATCATAGCCGTCCACCTGGAGTTGGGTCCAGACACGGACAGTGCGCTCGTCTTGTCCCTGCCGGCTGCCGCCACCGCAGCCGGTGATGGCGCGACCAGCGTACACGTATGCCGAGGGTTCGGTGAGGTAGTAGAGGTCTTCAAAGATGTTCGGCTCAACGGTGCCGATGTCGCCGGCTCCAACGAGTGTCGGCACCGGTATCACCCAGGCGAAATCCGTGGCATCGCCGTCATAAGCCGTCTGGATGATGAGCGTCTCGCGGGCGCCGTCGAAAACGACTATCCCGCGCTGGTCAACGGTTACGGCACTCTCGGCCAGCTCGCCGAAGAACCCGCCGTCGCCCCGCACGGACCCAACCGACATGAGCAGAAGTACGGCTGTCAGTATGCGCATCGCTGTGTGGGTCATCTCGTGGTCTCCCGGGAACTCACTGAAAAGGTGACTAGCGGATTGGACGTGGCTCTCGACGGCGATGTTCCGGTGCGGCTGCCATGCTTTGCACTGGCGGGCCTCAGTTCAGTGGGGCTGGTAGTCACCGTAGAGCTTGTCGTAGGTGGAGCGGGCGATGAAGAAGACGCTGTAGGTGATGGTTACGGAAGTCGGCTTGAACGGTTGAGGCACGGTGCGGCCGCCGATGAAGTCCAGAGACATACAGGAGTGGGATTCGTATTTGTCGGGTGCCTGGTCCGGCTCATCCTCGCCATCGTAGAAGCCGATGCCTGAATCAGGCAGCGACTTGAAAGTCTCATCATTGATAGTAATGAGGATTTTCTCGCGGGGTCCGGCTACCGCCAACCAGATGCCGTAACCACGGTCGAGTTCGGCGCAGGAGCGGAATGCTTCAGGGCCGAGCGGAGACGGGGAATCGGCTCGCCGGTTCCGGAGGTGCAGCCAGTCCCCGGCACTGTTTTCGTACCGGTTCGACCAATCATCATTGACATCCCACCAGATGTCTGCATAGCGGTACTTGGCGCCCTCGGGGACCTGTACGGACAGTGTCGCATCATAGTGGTCTGCGTAGAACACCAGAGCCTTCTCGAATGAGACTTGGCCCTGCGACTTGTCGCCACGGCTTTGGAGATGGCCCGTCTGGATGAGGGCGGGCCGGCCATCCACGGTTGTCGCATGGGCCTCGACGAAGGTATTATCCATGGTGAGGTAGCCCTGGATTTCGGCGACTTCTGCGCCTGTGAAGGCGATGTTGTCAAAGAAGCGGCACATCGGGGCGAAGGTGAATTCGGGGCTCCAGTACTGGTCAAGTCGCTTGCCAGTGGCGGCGAGTATGCGGACCTCAACGCCGGCGTAACCGTGGCGCTTGGCGAACTTCAGCAGATAGAAGCCATTGTCGAAAAGGAAATCGCCATTGTCCTGCCGCTGTAGCCACTGCGAGCTGTGCTTCATCTTTGCCTCCTCAGCGTTAGTCGGCGAAATCAGGAACAGTGCCATCATCACGAGTGACAGATGTTTCAGCATTTTCTTCCAGCTACTCCTTTGGCATAAGTTCAAGATCATCGAACCACGATGCGCCCTTGCCCTTGCTGAATACGAAGATTTCGAAGGAAGTGTGGCCGGCCTCGGGAGTGACTTCCCATGAGAAGGGTGTCCACTGGGCGGTGTTCTCAAGGATCGGGCTCTCGACATACTGCTGCTTGAGATCGCCCACAGCGGGGCCGACTAGGGATACGCCGCAGCCGTCTTCGGCTTCACTCCTGTACCAGCCGGAAAAGATGTATGTCTGCCCTGCCACGAGGTCGCATTGCTGCCCGACTATGAGATAGAGTTTCCCGGCAATGCCGGTCATCTTGACGGCACTGCCTGTGCGGCCCTCGCCTTTGGCCACGATCGTCTTCCATTTGGTCTCCTTGTTCTGACCCCAGGCCGCGTAGCGCCAGCCGGTGGCGACGAGATTGGCATTGGCGTTCTCGAAGCCGGCGTTGGCGATGAGTGGGGCTGTGCTGAAAGCGAGGCCGAGGTCGAGGGTATTGCGCCTCGGAGTCGCGTCAGGGACCGAGATGGTGATTTTATGCTTCTGTCTGGGAAGGTCCCCGGGAGTGATGATGATATCGGCGCGCTTGCCGTCGGCACTCTGATCTATCTTTATGTTGCCGCCGTATTCGCTGATGTTGCGGCCGTCAATGAGCACTGCTATGGCCTCACCGTTGATGGGATTGAGCTCATCCGCAACAGTGAAGACGAAATGCGAGGGTGTCTCGAAGAAATGCCCGGCATCCATGTGGGGGTGGCTGAGACTGATGGAATCTTTGCCGATGGCGGCGGCTTTCAGCAGCGGGGCCTCGGTGTCAGGCAGCGTCAGCCACTTCGGCTTGTCCAGCAAAATAATCGTCGAGCCCGCCGTGCCTTGCGGAAGCGAAAAGGAAGTGCCGGCAGCGGACTGCTTGACCTCGAGACGTTTCCATTCGCCGTCGGGGGTGATATATGTCGGCTCATTGACAGGTTTGTCCGGCCCCAGTGTTATCCCGCAGCGGACAGTGGATGAGAGTGTTATCGTGTGGACCGGGTATTGCGCAGGCGCAGACCAGGCCGAGTATGCCAGGACAATGATCGCCAGGACGCAAAATGCCGAGGGTATAGGTGATTTCATAAGTGTGCCTCCTCAAGCCGTCGCACATGCCCGACTGGCGGTCAGGCTTTCGCCGTGCGACTGGTCTTTAGTGGTCTGTCAGTCGTGTTGTTTTGAGTTTGACGATGGCCGAGCCACCGATTGGTAAGCTGTGCGGCTCAGGATACACGGATCAGACGCAAGCGGCTCTACCCAAGATGTGACGAGTGACAGGGCACTACTCCTTGGGCTTCAGCTCCAGGTCGTCGAAATAGACATCGCCCTTGTATTTGCTCCATACGAAGATCTCGTAGACGGGATGGCCCTCCTC
>Ga0180431_10005847_pt1 | contig 14830 bp, 9 predicted proteins | sample SS_ome_11_FD_132459 | JGI IMG/M metagenome (GOLD analysis project Ga0180431, IMG submission 132459) | Hypersaline lake sediment archaeal communities from the Salton Sea, California, USA - SS_1_MS_1 metaG | ecosystem: Environmental > Aquatic > Non-marine Saline and Alkaline > Hypersaline >... | reverse complement strand
GCAGTGCCTGCAAGACCCATGGCGCCGCTTCTCACCGAAGTGCCCGATTCGGCCTCTGTCAAACTAAACTGGATATCCAATCCCTGCGCGCCGGGATCGATGTTTTCGATCTCAGCGACCACCTTCACGCTGCCGCTTATTATGTCCGGGACCGTCTGGATGTTCGAGATGTGCGGCGAGCCTGTCAGGATCAGCTCCACCGAATCGTATATGCCGGGTATATACAGATACTTCTCGAAGTCCCAGCCGGTCGGCATCCCTTCCGGAAGTGACTCGCGGCCGGCGCCGACGCGCACAATCAATTCATTCTGCCGGCCCGAGCCTTTGAGCAGACCCTTGACGTTTAGCAGAGCGGGAGTAAAGCACGGCAAATGCTCACCGACGACCGAGCCGTTGAGAAAAACCTTCGTGCCGTACTTTGCCTTGTGGATTTTGAGAATCGCGACGTCCGGGACCGGGATATCAACTTCAAACGTCCGGCGATACCAAAACGCCTGCCGTCTCTCGCTCTTTTTACCGACTTCCTCGAAGGCAGGCTCGGCCATGTCGACCAGTCCCGGCACCGGGATCTTGTGCTCGAAACTCTCCGGAGCCGAATCCATCGAGCCCTGGGCAATCTCCCACGTGCCGTCCAAGCTGACGATTGTCCTTTTGCCCGGACTGACAGGTTCGGCTGTGGGCTCTACGGGGATTTTCTGTTTGGGTGAACAACCGGCCCAGATCAGTAATGAAGTCACAATAAGAATCAGCCACGTGCGTCTGAGCATTTTCGAAACTCCTTTCCGAAAATTATAGTAGGGGCGACCCTATGTGGTCGCCCGGGGCAGGCACACAGGCCTGCCCCTACACTTCTCTGCCCAATGCCTCGAACATCGCCAGCACATTTTCGGTCGGTGTATTGCACTGTATGTTGTGTACGGTGCTGAAAACGAAGCCATTCTTGCTGTTGAATATCCGGACGCGCTCGGCCACCTGCTCGCGCACATCGTCGGGCTTATCGAACGGCAGCGTTTTCTGCGTGTCGGCGCCTCCTCCCCAGAAGATTATCCGGCCGCCGTACTTGTCAACGAGTAGCTGTGGATCCATCCCTTTGGCCGAGGTCTGTATGGGATTGAGTATGTCAAAGCCCGCTTCTATGAATCCTTCGATCAAAGGCTCGCAGCCGCCGCAGCAGTGCTTCATCGTCTTCCATTTAGTATTGGCATGGATCCAGTCGTTGAGTTTTTTGCTGTAAGGCATGTAAAGCTCACGGTAGGTATCAGGGCCGCAGAACAGAGTGTTCTGCGCTGCAAGGTCGGTACCGTCGAGCCAGATCGCGCATAGCCTGTCGCCGACGGCCTGATGAATCATCTTGAGGTTTTTAACGGCTATCTCCGCCTGGCCGGCGAACACATCCTTGATATATTCTCTTCGAGAGACGGTGCTGATATACCACTCTTCGATATCACGAATTCCTTTCGGGTGCTTGAGAAATGCCGCCGGCACCAAAGCAACGTCGCCAAATGCCGTCCCGGGCAGGCCCGTCGTGATCGCAAGGTCCGTATTTTCATAAAGATCGATCGCCTGCTGCTCAATAATCTTAATATCCTCATCGCCGAGAAGCGAAAAATCCTCCAGATTATCTACGGGATTCAGCTTAGCCTCATCAATAGGCTCCTGCCGAATGATGTCGTCAAAATAGAACCCGCCTTTAGGCATCCGCCCCGAAGGCGCCGCCGACTTATCGCCTTGCGGGTACTGCAGGATAGCGCCGTCAGGCTCAGGGTCCGTATTGAATTTACCCGCGACGAGCACGTCCGTGCCGTCGAAAGTTCTCCAGGGCTTCCAGTCGGCATCGGCAAATCCAAAATGGTTCTTCGTCCCCGGCAGATTTACGGTATCGATGCCAAGTATCTCCCGCAGGTCGGCGGCTACCTCGCCCAGCATCTGGTACGGCTCGACGACCTTGACCCGAGTGCCAGGCTCATCCAGACCGAGTGCCCGGCGCAGATTAGCAATGACGCTGACGTGCGCCCCGGTGCCAAGCGTTCCACCCAGATCAACCGGGACCCGATCCACTTTTTCGTAATTCAGCGCTGCGAGCACCCGCTCTCGCGAAGTTATAGCTGAAGTTCTGTCAGCATTGCTGCCCATGACTAATCTCCATGAAAAATCCGGATTCAGAATGCAGAATCCTGGATTCCACACTCGTTAAGGCCGGCATTTTACCACGTACTAAGCTCCATTGCAAAGATTGCGTTGTCAAGCCGCGACTTAGAATTTGTGAAACAGCCGATCAAGTAGTCCAACAACATTGACGATGAGAATAAGTCGGTCTTGACAATACTGTCATTCTTTGGGATAATGATGAATTCAAATCCGGATATAGGGGCTTTTTTTGCGTATAATCTTCGAAAGGACGTAAATTATGCGAAATTCGATACTTAGTGTGAGCATATTGGTTTGTTTTGTGGTTTTTGCCGCCCTTTTCTGCCCTGGCTGCAAGTCCGATGATCCTAACAAATCAAGTGTCGATGAATCTGAGCCGAACGCCGTCGTTGAGCCGCAAATCGAGGGAGTCGCCGTGACCGTCAATGGCGTCAATATTCTTGAAAGTGAGGTCGAGGAGATTATCAGACCCAATCTTGACAGACTTGCCGAGAAAACCAAAAACGCACCGCCCGGAACCACAGAGGACTATGCCGAGCAGTTCAGGCAAATGGCCCTGGAGCAGCTTATACGAAGAGCATTGCTGGACGCACAGATACGGCAGGCAAAAATAGTAATCTCTGATCTTGAGGTGAGGAATCATATCGAGAAGATGGCTTCGTCAGAGGGGATGTCGGTTGCCGCCTTCCTCGATGCGATTAAGCGCCAAGGGCGCAGTGTCGAGAACGTAAGAAGGGAAATACGTGCCGGCCTTGCCCGAAATCAGTTTATGGAAGCTCAATGGGAAGGCAAAATTAACGTCACCGAAGAGGACGCCAAAAAGTACTATGAGGATAACACCGAAGAGTTCAAGGTGCCCGAACTGGTCAGGGCCAGCCACATTCTAATACAGCCCGAGGTAATCGGCGATCCGAACTCAATGGCAAAGGCAAAGACAAAAATCGAGGCCCTGCTGGCGGAAATCAAGGGCGGAGCTGATTTTGCCGAGTTGGCCAGGGCTAATTCGGATTGCCTGTCGGCTTCAAACGGCGGTAACCTGGATTTCTTTCCTCGCGGCAAGATGACTCCCCCATTCGAGAAGGCGGCCTTCAGCCTTAAAGTCGGGGAAATCAGCGACGTGGTGACGGCGGATTATGGATTTCACATCATTAAAGTCACCGATCGCAAGGAACCAAGCACTATATCTTTCGAGCAGGCTAAAGAGCGAATAATAGAAAAGCTCACCGAAGAAAAACAAATCGAGTTTGCCAATGAATATCTTGAAAAGCTAAAGGCTGAGGCGGAAATAGCCTATCCGTCTAAGACATAACGCCTGGAAACAAAAGGACTTCACAATCTGAAGAGCCGATTGTGAAGCCCCGAATCACTTGTGATATTAGTCTTTGCCGCCGTCGGTTATTACAGGAGCGTCGCCGGATCGAGATTGCCGGCTTCTATATCCTTGAAGTATTTCGTCGTGCCGACCTTTAATTCTATCGTTGCCTCTTCATCGCAAACGATAATTCCCGCCTCGTGCATTTGCAGGGCGCTGATGGTCCACATGTGATTGACGCTGCCTTCGACGGCGTGCCGCATCGCATTGGCCTTGTTGTGGCCGTTGACGATGATCAGCACTTCCTCGGCATCCATAACAGTGCCGACGCCGACGGTAAGAGCCGTCTTGGGGACTTTATTGATGTCATTGTCGAAAAATCGCGAATTGGCAACGATTGTATCATAGGTCAGGGTTTTGATTCGTGTTCTGGACTTCAGCGATGAGCCCGGCTCGTTGAAGGCGATATGTCCGTCGGGGCCGATGCCGCCGACGAAGAGCTTTACGCCGCCCATTTCCTTGATCTTCTTCTCGTAGCGCGCACACTCGGCCTCGAGATCGGGAGCGTTTCCGTTGAGAATGTTGACGTTTTCCTTCTTGACGTCAACGTGGCTGAACAGATGGGTCCACATGAACGAATGGTAGCTTTCCGGGTGATCCTCGGGAAGATTGACATACTCATCCATATTGAAGGTCACGACATTCTCAAACGAGACCGTTCCCTTCTTGTTGAGCTTGACCAGCTCCTGGTATACGCCCAGCGGCGAAGAGCCGGTGGGAAGCCCGAGGACGAAAGGATTTGCCTTAGTTGGGCCAAATTCGTTGATGCTCCCGGCGACATAGTTGGCACACCATTGGGCCGCCAAATCGTAAGTCGGTTCAATTATCACTCTCATAAGACTTTGTTCTCCAGAAATTGTTAATTCTTACAACGAAACGAGTCAGAATCTTAGACGACCGAACGGCATTATGCAAACCTTTTTTCCGGCGGCCCGGCGCGGCTCAGGACGGAACATCGCGCAGCTTTTCAATTCGACCGATAAGCTCATCGCCGAGCGCCCTCTTGGCGGCTATATGTTTTTCGATCTCTCGTACGAAGTCGTTTTCCTCGAACGTGCCTCTTACCCGCTCAAAATCCGCCTGCCTGGTCTGCCTATCTCCGTCGATCCCGTAACCTATTTGGGCAGTCGGGGCAAATTCCTTCTTGGCGTCGGCATAAAGCATTTCGTCAAGCTCCAGGACTGCCTTCTTCCAGTCGGTTATCATAGTGATAACGTCGTCGGCAGTCAGGCATTCCAGCGTTTTGCCCATGCGTTGCTGCAAAATGTTTGCCACCCATGCCCACTCATACTCGATGTAGTCCGCGTGCATCGACTGGAAAGTCTGCGAAAGCTGATCCAGCGTTTCGAATGTCCCGTTCTCGATCCTTTCGATAAGTTGCTCGACGGCCTTCTCAGGTGCAAACATGCCGGCCAGATCAACCCACTCGCCGGGTCCGACGTCGGTCCGGGGTTTGAGCACCGTTTGCAGATGTTCAACATTTTCTATCTGCTTGCCCGCGAGTCGCTTGATCAGGCAGTTGCCAAGGAACTTATCGATGCCGAGCCTGTAGAGCTTAAGACCCTTAACCAGCGAAGTGCCCTTGATCCTGACACTGTGGTATGCAAAGTACTCCGAAGTTTCGCCGGAGGTCTCCTTGAGTTTGGCCAGAAGCGCCGAGCCGTTGAGCATTTTCTGGACCGTATACGGACTCAGAAGCTGGAAGTTTATGCAGTCCAGCTTGTTCGGGGCTTTTCTCCTGTCGCGTCTGGGCCACTTTCGAGCGTCTCGGATCGTACCGACGCTCCGCAAGTTTACGCCGGGCACGAGAATGCTCTCGTCCTCGTGCTCGATCAGGTACGAAAAGGGCAGGTCCGATGTATCGGAGTTGCGGTAATGCCGCCCCATAACTACGGTGAAGGGGCCGACTTTTGCGGGCCAGAGTACGTAGGAATCGCTGGCCGTCTTGGAGCCGCGCTCGACGATGCCCTGATGGACCGGACCGAATTTGTACATGTGGTTGCTCTGGTTGGTCCCGCTGCCGGCGTTGAGAAATGAAAACAGACCCGCGATCAACAACGTCGATTTGTGGTGCGTGACAGTATAAGGCCCGGCGAACACGGCACACGCCTCGCCATGAAAGCCGCCGCAGTTGGCGAAGAACACCGAGTTCTCCGCCGAGTATTGCCTGGACAGCACGGTGCCCTGCCCTATGAAGGATTTATATATTATCGTTCCGTCTGAAATGCTCGATCCGCTGCATGCGATGAAATGCTCTGCGAAAACTCCCGGTCCGATATAAATCGGGTCTTCAGAGCAGCTATTGATCGAGCCGTCCTCCAGCTTGTTGACGGCTTCCAGAAAGCCGGCCGGGCCTATCTTGATATTCTTGATGATCCGGCAGTTAATGATTCTCGCTCCTTTGCCTACCAGGCCCATTGACGAGGTCACCGAAGCGGTATAGTCGGCAATCATCTGCTGAAGCTTCTCTATCAATCTCGGTCTGTGACGATAGAACACCATGATATAAGCTTTTTGAGCGGAAAGACCGTCGTAGATCGATATTTCTCTGCCGCCAGCTTCGTTGACCACGGCGACTTCCACGCCGTTGCCGAAACTGCTCGGGCCTTCCACCGCAAGAAGATCGATGTTTTCTATCACCGCATCTTCTTCGATCACATAATTTGCGATGCAGCTCTTGACCCGGCTGATATAGACGTTGTCGCCGATTGTACAGTTGTGAATCATTGCGTGACTGATACCCGTTGGTTTGGAGATGCCGCCGAAAAACGACACCTGCTTTTCGAATCTGCCGAGCTTAACGTGTCCGGAAAAATGTGTTGCCTTTACATTCTCGGCTCGGAAATCCGGAGCCACTGTGACTTTCGACCAGTCATCGCAACTGCATCGGTGGTCGATCAACCGGGCAATTTGATCGGCCGATAACGGCTGGTAATTCGATAGATTACCGTTGGATTCTGATGTCATTGGATTTCTTTCATATTTGTAACAGGGCGACTGTTAGGTTGTCGGCGCAATAATCAAGGTTTGTCACAAGCCATGTCAAAACACCTGCGCTACATCATAGGACGCTCCAATACGGTCGCAAGCACATTTTGTTAAATTGGATCATTAATTATCGACAAAATTTGGAGCAATAGGTTGGAACGTGCCGATGATTAATATACCATGAACTCGAGCTTAATGTGTTTGGCGCGGGGTTCGGAGTCACTCGTAAAGCTTCGGAGTTCAGGGGTGTATTTCGTTATGTGAGAAGCCGATTGTATGCTCTCAAGGACAGAGCAATGCCAAATCAGGCAAGAGTATCAAAAGTATTGGCAGCACTGTTGGCCTCGATGACCACCGGGGCCATAATCTTAATGTTGCTGGGTAACAATCCTCCTGCGGCCGGGCCGTTTTCCCTCTGGACATACTATTCTCTGGATCCCGTGAAGACAGCTATTTCTACCGATAAACCTCAATCCGCCGGCCGGTGGAACCGAATCGAGATTTTTTACAGCGGCACAAAAGCCGGTAACATACAGCAATTGATCTCGCGAAATGGCCTGACAAACCCCAAAGATGCAAACTTTCATTTCTGCCTGTGCAACGGTTTAGGCGCCCCTGACGGCCAGATTCTCCCTACTGAAAAGTGGCGAAAACAATGGTCCGCCATTCCGGGCCGAGGCTGGTACGGCAACAGCCAGACCATCCGAATCTGCATCGTCGCCGACGGCAGGACCGCCATGATTACAGACAACCAGGCCAAAAGGCTACAGGTATTGGTCGAAGCTCTTTGCAAGAGATACTCGATTCGCCCAAAATCCATCGGTTTTCCTCGCGGCTGGAGTTGAGGCCCCGCAACGCCGCCCGTTTTCTTGGTCCGTTAGTATCAGCCCTAATTCCCTGCAGCAGACCATTTGAAGAACCGTCGATCTTCCGGTAAAATGCCAAATGTTCGTATAAGGGCGGTGAAATTGCCGCCCGGCATATCATAGGATCAAACAAGCAGAGGTGGCTTATGGCTAAGATTTACCATGACGAAGATGTGGATATTCAAGTCCTGAATGACCGGATAATCGGTGTTATCGGATACGGCAATCAGGGGCGCGCTCAGGCCCTGAACATCAGAGACAGCGGCTTTGAAGTTGTGGTCGCCAACAGAGACGACGAATACAAGGATCTGGCGATTAATGACGGATTTGAAGTTCATCCGATAAGCAGTGTAGCCGCCGATTCGGATGTCATTCTCTTTCTGATACCGGACGAAGTGCAGCCCCAGGTTTACGACCGGCAGTTAAAACCTCATCTCAATGCCGGCGACGTCCTGTGCTTTGCCAGCGGCTACAACGTCTACTACAAAACGATCCAGCCTCCGGCCGGCATTGGTTTTGTGATGGTGGCCCCTCGCATGATCGGCGAGTCGGTGCGAAATCTATACGTGGAAGGTTCCGGTTTCCCGTGTCTGATCGCCAGTGAGAATGACAGTGAAGGGCGATTCATGCCTGTAGCGCTTGCGCTGGCCAAAGCCATTGGCGCCACGCGGTTCGGCGCGTTTGACTCCTCGTTCAGAGAAGAAACTCTTATCGATCTGTTTGCCGAACAGATGCTCTGGCCGGGAATACTGAAGCTCTGCCTTTTGTATTTCGAGAAGCTCTTCGAAAACGGCTGCGACCCGAAGATAGTGACGACCGAGCTGTATCTTTCAGGCGAGTTTGTCGAAATTGCCAAAGCGATGATTACTCACGGCTTCTTCGGTCAGTTGAAGCTCCACTCTCAAACCAGCCAGTTCGGCCAGCTCTCGTGCACCGATCGAATGGCGCCGCCGGAGCTTCTAAAGCAGGTCTATCAGGTTATGGAGGAGATCTGTTCGGGCAAGTTCCATCAGAAATGGGCCAAAGAGCAAAAGAACGGCAAGCCAAACATGAAAAAGCTTTGGGCCGACGCGCTCGACCATCCACTTGTCAAAGCAGAGGCGGAGCTTGAGACTCTCCGCAAGATAGTCGCCGGGTCCTATGGAGCGTGTGATTAGCGTGGCAGCGCGCATGACGGCTACCGCTTGCCGCTTGTATCTCGACGAATTCATGCGTTATACTGACGGCAGAGAAACGTGCCGATGAGATTTGCCGTTTCTACGTAAAAGACAAGGGCAGGCAAAATGCACAAAAGACAAGGCTTCACTCTGATTGAGCTTTTGGTAGTGATTGCCATAATCGCATTGCTGCTGGCGATACTTATGCCCGCTTTGCAGCGCGTCAGAAAACAGGCGCGGGCCGTTGCGTGTCAATCACACCTCAAGCAATGGTGCATTGTCTGGTCGATGTATCTGGACGATCACGACGGTTCGTTCCATCCGGGTTGGGCGCCGGCATCGGCGGGATTTGTGTCGAGCCACACATGGCCCAATGTCCTGGCGTTGTACATGAAGGACGACAAGATCCGCTTCTGTCCCTCTGCGAAGAAGCTCCGTGGCCAAGGCGCCGTCGATCCGTATGCCGCATGGGGTCCTCGAAGCACATTTAAGATGACGACCGGCAGCTACGGCGTGAACGGCTGGGTCTGCAATCCCTCGATGGCAACGGGCGATCTTTACCCCACGAGAGGAGAGCCCGTTAGCTGGCTCTGGCGAACGATCAACGTCGGCAAGGGCCTTACGGCACGGATACCATTGTTCTCCGGCTGCTGCACGATTGACGGCAAGCCGCTCGCGGCCGATGCGCCGCCAAAAGACGTTACGGATATAGCCGACTGGGGATCGGGCGGATCGGAGATGAAGCGTTTCTGTCTCGCCCGCCACGAGGGCGCCGTTAATGTCACTTTCTTCGACTTCTCTCTCAGGAAGGTCGGCGTCAAGGAATTGTGGACGCTGAAGTGGCATCGCGAGTTTGATACGGCCGCCCGCTGGACTAAAGCCGGCGGAGTTAGTCCCGACGCCTGGCCCCAATGGATGAGAAGTTTGAGGGATTACTAAGGCACCGGGCGGTCTGCCGCATTAACCGGCCCTTCGGAATGAGTATAAAAACTTGAACAGGAATAATATCATGAAGTATCTGCTCTCGCTGATGGTCATTATCTTGCTCGCTGCTCCGTGCCGCGGGATTGAAGTGTATTCGGAAAATCCGTTCTATTGGTCCCGCGACGGAAAGCCCGTTTTGCTTCTGGGCGGTTCAGGTGATGACAACCTGTTCCAGTGGGCCGGCGCCGAGTTCGGCGACAAGCTCTCTGAACACCTCGATCTGCTGGTCTCGGCCGGCGGTAATTATGTTCGCAACACGATGAGTTCACGATTCGACGCCGTCAATGGGTACAACGACGCCCACATGGCCTATCCCTTCAAAAAGCTCGCATCGGGCAAGTACGACCTGGACGGATGGAACGACGACTACTGGAATCGCCTGGATGTGTTCCTAAAGGAGACGCACGCCCGCACGATCTTCGTCCAGCTCGAACTGTGGGATCTTTGGGCTACGATTGGCAAGGAGCCGTGGTCGAAGCAGCCCTGGAATCCGGACAACAATGTCAACTACAACTACGAGAATACCGTCTTGAAACGCGGTGCAAGTGGTGACAAGCAGCCGTTTTTTCATGCGGTTACAGGCGACACACTCGATCCGGTTGTCAAGCACTATCAGGATCGGTTTGTCGAAAAGATCATGCAGGTCACACTGCGCTACGATCATGTTTTGTACCAGATCGACAATGAGAGTTCCTTCGCTTATGAGATAAGCGACTACTGGGCCAGGTCTGTACATTCGCAGGCCGCCCGTCACGGCAGAACCGTATACGTGTGTGACAGTCGCCGTTTTCGCAGCCCGAGTCCCTACGTGACCGAGAATTTCTGCGACTGGGATAATCCGGATGTTCATCACCCGATCATGCATCCGGATCTATACAACTATTGCGATATTGCTCAGAACGGCGGCAACATCGGTCAAACCCACTACGACAATCTCGTCTGGTACCGCGCGCGGCTACTGGAGCATTCGCCGCGGCCGATCAACCATGTCAAGATTTATAAGTTTATCTGGCCGACCGGAACAAGCTGGCACTCGCGCTCGGAGCCCGACGAGACCGTCCACGCAACTCAGCGTTTCTGGCGGACGATTTTCGGAGGCGCCGCCGGCGCCAGGCATCATCGGAACAAAGGGAACTGGGGGCTCGGCCTGGAACCTCGGGCGCAGGCGGATATCAAGAGCATGCGTATGTTGACGAATGCGATGAACATATTCAAGATGACGCCCGACAACAGCCTGCTCGGCAAACGTGGTGAGAACGAGGCCTACGCGATTGCCGAGGCCGGCAGGCAGTACGCGGTGTATTTCACCGGTGAGGCCGACCACTCGGTTAAGATTGATTTGACAAAAGCGAAAATGCCTCTGACCCAGCGATGGCTCGACATCGAGCGCAGTCAATGGGCAACGCCGACAACGATTGCCGGCGGAACCCGTCACACCCTCAACGCACCGGGCCCCGGCCAATGGGCCGTACTCATCAAGAAGATCGAGCCTTGTACAGCCCCGGCGAATCCGAACGCTTCGGCGGCCGCGCTCGCCGTGCTGGACTACTTCCATTCGCTGCGGGACCGGTCTGACAAGCGTATAGTCTCGGGCCAGTTCCTCGATCACGGCGCCAACGCCAGTCTGGATGAAATTGCCGAAGCTCACAAGAAAAGCGGGCGATGGGTCGGTATGATCGGCGGAGACTATTACGGCGGCGGACCAAGTCTCGGACCGGACAGTTTCTATAAAGATCCGCAATGGACACAAGATGCGAACTGGGCCGAAACCAATCCGCTCCTCATAGACTATTGGAAACGCGGCGGTCTGGTGACACTGTGTCTGCACGCGCCGAACCCGCAGACCGGCAACAGTTCGTGGCTCAACAAGCACAAAGACACAATCAACCTAACGGACGTGGTTGCACCGGGCCGGCCCGGATATGACGCATGGATGCACCAGCTTGACTGTGTCGCCACGGGCCTGCAGGAACTGGAGAACGAGGGCGTGGTGGTCCTGTTTCGCCCGTTCCACGAGATGAACGGATTCTGGTTCTGGTGGGGCAGCATGAATACGCCGGCCGAATTCGTAAGGCTCTGGCGCCTGACTTTCGACTACCTGACGCATACGAAGAAACTCGACAACCTGCTTTGGGTCTACTCGGCGAGCGCCCGGAGCGACTGCCTCGATTTCTATCCAGGTAACGAATACGTGGATATGGTCGGCGTGGACAGCTACGGTAAGACCATGGCTCAGATTCGAAAGGACGGGTATTCCCAGCTTATCGCCCTGGGCAAGCCGTTCGGGCTAACGGAGTTCGGTCCGTACAAACAATTGAACTGGGCGAAAGACCCTCGAGATGATTATGACTACGGGCGGTTCATCCGTGAACTTGCCGAGCAGATGCCCCTGTGCACGTCCTTTGTCATCTGGCACCAGTATCACGGCTTGCAGTTCCAGCAAAACGCCGGCCAATGCCTGGACCACCCGTGGACCGTGAACCGAAGCGACCTGCCCGCTTTTGGGCGGTCCGCCCGGATACGATGACAAACCGGCAGCAATAGATTTGACAAATGCAGATGTTCATTAGTAATGTCGGTAAGTCAGCAATTGAAGATTCGAGCAAGGAAGGAATAGACAAAAATGAAGACGTTTTTTAAGATCGCGCTGGCTATAACAACTATATTCCTGATTTTGTCAGACTATGGCTGCAACCGGCGGGGTGACGATGAGGCCAAACCGACTATCTGCTTTGGATTCCAGGATTTGGAGACGGAGTTCTGGGTGGCGGCGCATGAGGCCATCTGCGAGACGTTGCGCGCAAAAGGATTCAGAGTGCTCGAACGAAATGCCAATCAGGATGCTAACAGGCAGTTAGAGCAGGTCCGCGATGCGATCGCCCAGGACGTCAACGGCATCATCATTATCCCGCAGGACGGCGAAAGCGCCGTGACCATCGTCGGAGAAGCCAACCGCGCGGGAGTCCCTATCGCCGTTTTCAATCGCCCGCCTGCCAACAAGAGCAATCCAGCGCTGGTAATTACCGCCGACAACGAGAAGATCGCAGAGCAAGCCGTAGCGTATATGGCAAAGGTAGCCCGCAAGCTAAACAAGAAGATGACGCCTCTGATAATGGTCGGAGATCTCGGCGACGGAAACGCGGTCGACCGAAGACAGGGATTCTACAACGTGATCGACAAGAATCCCGATATTTTCAAGAAACCCATCGAGGTTCCGACCAAGTGGGACGCGGCCACGGCGCTGGCCAACCTGGAAGCGGCAATGCAGACCGAACCCAGCGTTGATTTCATTTTCACCTCTTCCGATTTTCTGTATCCCCAGATCAAAGCCGTTCTCGAGCCTTTGGGAAAGTGGAAGCCAATCGGCGACCCGGACCACGTCATTCTCGGAGGGCTGGACGGCGACTCGACGGCATACAAACTCATGCAGGCCGGTTACGTCGATGCCACCGGAGTACAGGACTTGTTCTTTGAGGCCAATGCAATTATGGATGCGCTGCTCGATGCGATACAGAAGGGCAAAAAAAACCCGGCGAGCTGGATGGAAGACCCGGGGTTCGCGCTGACGCAGGAAAACATGGCCGGGCGGGAAGATGACATGTGGGGCTGCAAAATCTTAAAGGACAAACAGGCCAATTGATTATCGGCAAGAGGATTAAGATAAATCCGATCAAAATAATTAATCCAAAACCGCTTCTCAAACACGTTCTTAGACTAAAACCCGACCGAACGCCGGCGCGCTCCACCCAATCATGCCATTTCCCGGCCAATTCGGCGACTTTGTTGGGATGGCATTTTGCCCCACAACAATAATTGCACACTTGTTGGCTTTCTGGTATTATCACTTTGATTGTTAAGCTCCCGGATGCTCTGGGACAGTAGGAAGGGAAATTAAAGTTTCAATTTTTATTGAGAGGACCGAAAAATGAAGAACGCCGTCCTAAGGACTCCTTACGGAGTACGAACACGCCGTAAACCATTCCGTACGCTTATCTGCTTATCTTCTTATCTCCTTGGGCTCTTATTGTTGCCTGTCGGCGTTCGTGCGGCACTTCCCGAGACCGCTAAACTCCTGCCGCCCGATACGGCTTTCGTGGTGAATATCGAGAATTTCAGCCGGCTCAAGGGGCAGTTCGAGAAGACAGACCTCTTCAAACTCTACAAAGACCCCTCGATGTCGGCCTTCATCGATGATTTCAAAAAGAAATTGCAGGAGAAAATAAAGGCCGAGGATAGCGAACTGGCCAAAATTGTCTCGGACGCCACAACGTTTCCCGAAGGCAAAGCCGCTATCGCTCTGGTGCTCAATGCCAAGACCGTCGACGCCGACAATCCCCCCATAATGCTCATCGCTGAGTGGGGCGGCAAGGCCGCACAGATCAAGGACATGGTGAGTAAAGTCGTCACTAAGGCCGTCGAGGAAAAGGATGCCCGCCTACAGACGGAGGATTACCGCGGCGTCGGAATCACCTCCATAACGGGAAAGTCTTCCGATTCGTTGAGCTATTGCTTTATCGACGATGCAATGATTTTATCGCCAAATGCTGAATCTATGAAATTTGTCATCGCCCAGGCCAAAGGCGCCGGCAGCCCGACGCTGGCCGACAGCGACGATTATAACTCAACACTCAGAGCGGTAAAATCTTCAGGCGCCGGCCAGATCGACCTTTATGTCAACATAAAACATATCATCCAGACAGTGACTGCTAAGGACGAGGCCGGTAAAATCAAGCCGATTCTGACCAATCTCGGCCTCGACAATGTCACCTCATTCGGACTTTCAATCGACGTCGGCTCCGGCCCGGGCGGCTCCTCTTCCGGCAAAGCACTGCTGAAGATCGACGGCGCCAAGAAGGGCATCTGCAAGCTACTCGAAGTCGAGTCCGGCCCGATTCGAGTGCCGCGATTCGTCTCGGAATCGACCAACTCGGTTTCATTTGTGAATCTGAACATGAAGAAGGCATTCGATGAGATGGTAAAGATTCTGACCGCCTTCTCGCCGCAAATGGCAATGATGTTGAACATGCCGCTGTCGCCGCCCGGCCCGCAGGGTGAGCCGCCGCTGCAGTTGAAGACCGGCATTTTCGACCAGCTCGGCTCGCAAATCGTCATCGCCCAGAGCATAGACAAATCGGCGGCAAGTTCGGCCGAGGGCATACCCCAACCGGATTCTCTCGTAGCGATGGCGACGACAAACCGCGCCACCCTCGAGAAAACGCTCCTTATGCTTCACAGCACTATGATCGCACCGGGCAAACCGGACGCCCGGCGGGAGCTGCTCGGTGAAATCCAATCGCTCGACACAATGCCCGGAT
>Ga0180431_10005846_pt1 | contig 14830 bp, 14 predicted proteins | sample SS_ome_11_FD_132459 | JGI IMG/M metagenome (GOLD analysis project Ga0180431, IMG submission 132459) | Hypersaline lake sediment archaeal communities from the Salton Sea, California, USA - SS_1_MS_1 metaG | ecosystem: Environmental > Aquatic > Non-marine Saline and Alkaline > Hypersaline >... | reverse complement strand
GGAATGCGGCAGTGAGCACACCATCAACCGTATCGGCTCGATGTTTACCGTGTTCTTCAATCCGGGGCCTGTGACCGATTATGTCTCAGCCACCAAGTCTGACACGCGCGCCTATGCGCGATTTCATCATGCCATGCTCAAACAGGGGATTTACCTGCCGCCGTCTCAATTCGAGGCCTGCTTTGTTTCGACCCGACACAAGCAAAGCGATATCGACAGAACGATCAAGGCGGTTCGCGCCGCGATATGAGGGGCGTTACTGGTTCTTGTTTTTGGGATCCGCGAGTGATTCGGAAAGACTCATGAAGCGATGCTCCGGATGGCTCCATGCCGCCGCGGCGATGGTCGTCTCCTGGAGCAGCTTTTTAAGCTGTTTCGTGGCATCGATCCAGGTTGAAAAGACACGACAGTTCTCCCGTGTTCCGCCGCATTCGCAATGTTTTAAAATACAATCGTCGAATAGCGGCTCGCTCTCAATCGCCTCAAGCAATTCCAGCACAGAGATTTGCTCGGGCGGCTTGGCAAAATCATATCCTTTTTTCTTGCCTCTGATCGCCTTAACCAAACCTTTTTTAACGAGCTTTTGGAATATTTTGGCGAGATAATCGGAAGGAATGCCCTCCGCCTTAGCGATCGTCGAGGTTGTGGCCGGCAACTGTGTGTTGTGTCTGACCATATACATCAACGCATGTAACGCATACGCGGCGGACTTGGTGATTTTCATCCAATAAGCTCCAAAGTATCCTCGATTTCCGATTCGCAAACATCAACTGGCTTGCTTGCGGCGCTTGTATTTTCGTGAATGAATTTCCAGTTCGTCGATTTTTCGATATAAACTGGATAAGCCGATGTTCAGAGCTTTCGCCGCATCCACTTTGTTCCAGTTATGCTTGTTCAATACCCGGTAGATATGCTCCTTTTCGCACACCCTCATCGCCGTATGCAGATTCTCGTTTTCTTCGGTTAAGGTCACATTATGGGAGCCTAACAGCCCGATATCGAACACCTGGATAATATCTTCTTCGGAAAAAATCATCGCCCGCTCGATGACGTTCTGCATCTCCCGGATGTTGCCCTTCCAATCGTAACTCATAAAAAGCCGCAACACGTCGTCGCTCACACCGGCGCAGTGTTTGCCCATCTCGGTATTGTATTTTTTGATGAAATGCTCCGCTAAAAGAGGAATATCCTCCTTCCTCTCACGTAGAGGAGGAAGATGGATACCGACAACATTCATCCGATAGTATAAATCCTCTCGAAAGTGCCCGGCCTTGATCTGTTCCGCCGGGTCCTCATTCGTTGCAGCGATCAAACGGACATTAATGTCGATGGGCGTTGTATCACCGACCGGTGTGATCTGTCGATGCTCCACGGCTCGAAGCAGTTTTACCTGGCAGCTCATCGGCATATGACCGATCTCGTCCAGAAACAAAGTTCCACCATTGGCGCATTCGAAAAGCCCCTTCTTGTCCTGGAAAGCCGACGTAAAGCTGCCCCTCTTGTGTCCGAACAACTCGCTTTCCAGCAGGCTCTCAGGAATCGCTCCGCAGTTAATAGCAAGAAAACGGTTCCCATTGTGAGAACCCAGGGAATGGATCGCGCGGGCGACCAACTCTTTGCCGGTGCCGGACTGGCCGGTAATGAGGACATTACTCTTCGTAGGAGCTACCTTGCGTATCATCGCGAAAACCCTTTGCAGCATAGGCGACCGGCCCACAATTCGTCCAACCTCGAATTGTTCGCCGCCTTGCGGCTTGAATCCCGTGTTCTCTTCCTGGAAAGTCTTTACGCAAGTTTTTTCAAAAGGATTTTGATTGTCTGCTAAAAATGTTTTCGCATCCATCTTTATACTGCCATAAATTGAAATATCATTGACTTGAAATATCCATTTGCAACTTCGTTTATAGGAACTTCTAATCACAACTCTATTGTAACTATAAATATCTTATAATCACATACTTATGATATTAACATGCCACTACTGCCAAAAAATAAATATCACAACACATTCACTATTTTAACATCATTACGGTGATATGGCAAGAAATATTTCCCATATTCGGGAACATATTTTATATTTACGGACATCTACTGTCTTGTTGTTTATAAAGCAAGAGAATGCTTGTTTCCTGAAGTGCTTGGAAGTCAATCGTGCAGAATGGCTTCTCTCCGATCTATGATCCCCGGCGAGGAAATACAGCCATTAATCGGGCATTGGAAAGACCTCTCCCTTATGCTCTAATTCCAGCTTTTTGGCATCATCAAGGCCTATTTCAGTGTCAGTGAGGTAACAGGCGGGATCCGGCGCCCAGGGGTCTGCGAAACGCAAATCGGCACGGACTCGCAAACTTCCGCCACATAAGTTAAAGAACTGACATAGCCGGCATCGGCCTTTAATATGGTTCCGGCGATCCTTCAGACCGCGCATAACCGGATCGCTCGTATCCATCCAAATTTCGCTGAAAGGCCTCTGGCGAACATCGCCGAGGTCATAATGCCACCAAAACTGGTCCGGATGCACTTTCCCGTGAAAATCGATACAACCGATACCAACGCCACTACTGGACATCCCCCCGCCGTTCCAGTTCAGCAGTTTCCGAACCTCCTTCGCACGGACAGCATCCTGTTCAATTAATTTGAGGTAGGTATAGACGCCGTCCACGTGGTTATCTACCGTCAGGATGTCGGTGGTCCGCCCGGCTTCCTTGAATGAGCGGGTCTTGGCCAATATCATCTCAACGACCTCCCGACTTTGGGCGTGCGTTAGGTCTTCATTCGCCATCGTCCCGCCACGGCCGCTCGGAACGAAATGGTAGAAACAGGCCCGTTCGATGCGCTCCGACTCGAAGAAATCGAAGAGTCGCTCTAAATCCTGAACGTTTTTCTGGGTTAGCGTTAATCGAAGGCCGATTCGAACGCCGGTATCCTGGCAGTTCTTAATTCCGGCGACCGCCCTGTCAAATGCCCCGGCAACGCCTCGAAACTTGTCATTGACATCGCCGACACCGTCCAGGCTGATTCCCACATACGATACGCCATGTTTCTTGATCTTCTTCGCCATATCGGCTGTGATTAGGGTACCGTTTGTTGAGATGACCGCGCGCAGTCCTCGCTCGACGGCATATTCAATCAATTCGAACAGATCAGGACGCATTAACGGCTCGCCGCCGGAAAACAACACCGATGGAACGCCAAATTGTACCAGATCGTCCAGGACCGTTTTCGCTTCTTCGGTTGAGAGCTCATCGTCGGCTTTGGAGACGCCGCTATCGTTGTAGCAATGCACGCACTTAAGATTGCACGCTCGCGTAATATTCCAGACGACGATGGGCCGTCTTTCAGACGCGGTTTTGGGCACGATCTCGCCCTGACGTTCGCCCGAGCCTTTCCTGCCGTAGCGAAGCCAATCGCCCGGCGTCACCTGGTCGCAATATAATTTGCTGATATTGATCATAACAGAACCAAAATTAGAATTAAAAAAACAAAAGACACAAATTGAGGAATCATTGCTTTGCGATGATGAGTTCCTTAATTTTGCTTTTTACACTTTACCCTTCGATTTTTTCTCCGGCACGTATGCACAAAAAGGTTCTTCGGCCATGTAATTGCCGGTCGCGGCATACGCTCTGGCCCGGCAGCCGCCACAGACCTGCCTGTAGCCACAGATGCCGCACTTACCTTCCAACGCGTCGGTATCCCGCATTCGTGCAAGGTCTGCACTTTTATACCATATGTCCGAAAGCTTTTGTTCGAGTACGTTACCACAATGCACAGGCAGATACCCACAGGGAAACACGTCCCCTTGATGACCGACGAACAGGATGCCGAGCCCGGCCAGACAACCTTTGGAGGACCCGCCATGTCCGCTTCGACCGGGGACCGCGCCACCGGCCCTGGGGCGGGATGCATGCAGACCTTCCTGTCTGATAACACGCTCATAATGGGGACCGCACGTGACCTTCATTTGGATTTCACCCCGGTTGTCCAATGCGCTGATTTCAAGCAGCTTCTCCTCATACTCTTGCGGCGAAAGCATATCCGTCTCGGCCAGAGATTGTCCGCAACCTACCGGCACGAGCATGAAGATATGCGCCGCAACCGCGCCGAGTGATTTGGTGAGCTCGTAAACAGCTTCCAATTGTCCGGCATTGTGTTTGGTGAGTGTCATATTGATTTGAAAAGGCACTTTCGCCTCACGGAGATACCCGATTCCTTCAATGGCTCTCTCGAACGATCCCGTCAACTGGCGCAATCGGTCATGAACATCCGCCGCTGCGCCATCCAGACTCACCGAGACCCGTGCAACTCCACTGTTGCGGATGTGTTCGGCTATCGTTGCATCAATCAACGTTCCGTTCGTTGCAAGGGCCGGTGCAATCCCCAACGACTTCGTAAAACCGATCAGCTCAAATAGATCTTCGCGACAGAGCGGCTCGCCCCCCGAGAATACCAAGACCGGCATCATGGGCTGACCCCGACCCAACTCGGCCAACTGTTCGATCAAGTCCTTGGCCTGCTGGGTTGACAGGTCCCGGTGGGCGGTATCGTCGGATTCCACACGCCGGCAATGCGCGCAGCTTAAATTGCACCGAATCGTGCTCTCCCAGAACAAGAGCCTCAGCATTTGTTTTGGACTGCGTTCTTTCACGTCTGCGCGTCCTCCTTATCCTTCGGCTCAGCGCTGATGGCTTCCGCCTGCCTGACAATAGTATCAACGAGTTTGGCCGCCTCGTCGGCCCCGTTTTCCCGGGCCACTTCATCGACGTTTTTAATGACGCAATGCAACAACTTATTGACGACGCGGTTGACCATCGCTTCCAACACTTCCTTACAACAAGCCTGCTCCCTGACCCCGACAAAAAATCGATCCATCTCATTCTTGCTGATCTGCACGAATTGCTCTTTCATCCGTCCGATCAATGGTCCCAAATCCCGGGCCCCGAACCATTCGGCGAATTCCGCGACATTGTCGAGAACGATCTCCATACCCCGAGCAATATCCCGCTCCCGCGCTTTTCGATTCTCTTCGACAACCGCCGTCAGATCATCGATGCTATAGAGATAAACCCCCTCCAGCTCATTGATAGCGGGCTCGAAATTCCTCGGCACGGCGATATCGACGATCAATAGCGTCCGGGCGTCCCGACGGGCGACGATCTCTTTGAATCGGTCTCGCTTGAAGAGATATTCCTGAACGGAAGCAGCGGCGATAGCAATATGAGCCCCCGTTAATTGCTCTTCGAGTTGCTCCCATTTTTGAGCGGTAATACCATACTTTTCGGCCACCTGTACACCGCGATCATACGAACGGTTCACAACGATGATATCCCGGGCGCCGACTGAAAGCAAATGCTGAACGATGAGCTGCCCCGTTTCCCCGGCGCCGATAACAACCACTCTCGCCGATGAAATGTCGTCAAAGAGCTGCTTGGCTAATTCCACCGCCACACCGGCCACACTGACGCGCCCGCTGGAGACGCAGGTCGTCGTATAGACTTTTTTGCTCGCCGCGAAGGCACAGTGAAACAACCGGTTGAGAACCTTTCCGGTCGTCTTGGCCGCACAAGCAAGCCGGTAGCTCTCTTTGACCTGCCCGATGATCTCCGCCTCGCCCACGACGAGACTATCCAGGCTCGATGCGACCGTTAATAAATGCCGAACGGCGTCTTCATTTTCATAAACGTACAGAAACGGGCGGAACTGGTCTAACTCGACATGATGGAATTCCGAAAGGAATTCCGCGAGCCGGTCCGGATTCGCGCCCCGACAATGCAGACCGGCACAATACAGCTCGACGCGATTGCACGTCGATAATAGTACATATTCGGCTTTCGGGAACAACGCTTTCAGCGCGCTCAGCGCCTCACTCGTCCCGGCGGCGTCGAACGCCAGCTTCTCTCGAATCTCCACCGGAGCCGTCTTATGGTTGAGTCCCAACACTACGATCTTCATCTTTGACTCTTATTTTGTTTTCTCGGTCGTCTCGACGTTAGAAAAGTTGTGTCCCGTCCCACAAAAGATGGAAGTTCCCACCACGGCAAACAAAATCAAAGCGAATGCAACGATCGTCATGTAAGCGATCGTTTTCTCTTTGAGTTTGATCGTTTTCCACAGTACGAGGATCGACCCGATCAACAACCAAACGACCGAAATGAGAACGATTTTCGCATCGGTAAGCCAATCAAAGACCGTCCTGTTAAGCGACGCCGTGGTCGCCGCCAGACCAATACCGCTCGCCAGACCGAGTGTGATGAGGACGAAGCATGCCTTCAGGCCGAAGAGATTCAACTGTTCGAGTTTTTCAATATTTGGCACTTTACCGAGGATCGTGAGCAGGTCTCTTTGCTTGAGTTTTCGTCGGGCAAAGAGGTAGAGAACGGCCCCGGCCGTAGCCAGCATCGCTGCGGCGCCGCCGAGGATCATCGCAATCGCATGGGCAATGGCCCACGGCGTCGAAGCCGCGGTGTGTGCCTGCGAGGCAGGCTCGGCAACGACGCCCGTCAGTACCACGAGCACCAGCATCACCCACACCATAACCGAACCAAACCACACCTGCTGGATTGCCAGACTGAAAAACAGGTACGTTAGGCCAAACACGATGGTCAGAACGATCATCGACTCGAAGAGCCCCGTCAGGGGAACCGCCTGAATCGCAACCGCCCTGAAGACAAGCATGACCGCATCGAGGACCACCACCAACGACACAAAGGGCAAAAGGAATCGTCTGGCTTTCTCTCTTTCGGGCAGCAGTTGAAGCATCGCAACGACCGCCGCGGCCAGAGAGCTCGCGACAACAAGAGCAAACGTCACCATTTCGTGTGCGGGCAGATCGAACATCTTTATCCGTCTTCCTTTATTTTGTTCGATGCCCCATCGGGGATGTACGTGGGGGGGATTTTCTTGAGTTCTTTTACGGTCGTTAACATCCGGTAGTCCATTATACCACAAGACCGGCTCATGCGGTCCACGATTTTTTCAATCTGTCGGCCATCGGCTCCATGCACCATTGTGTACAGATTATAAGGCCACTGATCATACGTCCGTCGTTCATAAGCATGGCTAACCTCGCGAAATCCCGCCAGGATTGCACCGACCTGCTCAACGCGCTCCGGGTCAACTCTCCAGACCACCATCGCTCCGGCGGACAAGCCCACTTTGAAATGGTCAACGATAGAACCGATGCGTCGTAATTTACCCTCCCGCTTCCAATCCTTCAAAACCGATAAGAGTTGATCCGTGCTGATTCCGACCTGCTCGGCCATATCCCGATAGGGAGTTTGACTTGTCGGGAATCCCCCTTGAATAGCGGATAATACCCTCCTCTCAATCTCGGACAGTTTTACTTTCATCCTCTTTTGTTTTATCCAGAATATCACAAACAGAAAATAAGCTAATCATCTGCCAAAAGCGTTAGTTTCCCATAAATAGGAAATTAGTCTTATCAACCTGCACTCTTAGCAAATTCTACTCGTAATTACAAGAAAAGTTCGTCTGAATACACCTCAATTGAGACGTGTTCCCGGACGGCCCGGCAGGGAAAATGAATAAGGCATGGATTTACACGTATGCCGGATTAACGGCAACAGGGAGTGGGATTGAATCGACGCAAAGCGCGACGGGCGACGGCATCCGCCACCCATCCGGTGATGGCCGGCCTGTAATCGTATGAATCGAGGTCTCGCAGATCGTTCGAGTCCAAAGGTCCGGCGGCTCCTAAAATTCTCCCGAAAGTATCGCTTTCGACGGCATAGACTTTGCCGTTCGTATGCTGCCAGAATCCTCGAATCGTAGCCATAACGCCTCGCTCCCCCAATGACTGTGCGTTCTTATCTTATGAGTACAAACCAAGCCACGCATCGACTCAGTCATCTTCCGTGTCGAGGGCGTCCCGCCCTCGCATCCCGGGCAAGATGCCCGTGACACGAACTTCACGGATCGGCTCTTGATACAGTACCCTCTCACCTGTAAGTATAAGAAATGAAATCCAAAATGCAAAAATCATCGCGGTTTCGAAGACGTCTCTTCGATGTCGAATTCAACGTATTCGAACCATTTTCCACTTTACATCCATCATTCTATATTTACTATGTGATATATGCATAGGTCACAGATGGAGGTATAAAATAAGGTTCTCATTTTAGAGTGAAAGGAACAACCATGCCGAATATGAGGGTACAAAACCACAATCATCGACCCATAAACCTCTCCGCTGCAAGGGGCATGAAAACGTCGAAGATCTCCGAGGGAAAACGCCAAGATGTCACGGGCATGGTTCTGGGTTTCCTGATCGTTTTGATAATCAATCATTGCGCTTTTGCCCAGATCGCTCTCGATGGTCGCTATTGGAAATATAACGGTCGGCGCACACTGCTGCTCGGCGGTTGGAATCACGGCCACAATCCGTTTATCGATCACGATACCGACAATGACAAAGATAAGCAGGGTGTCAGCACACCCGAACAAATCAAGGGTGAAATGGACGCGTTAGTCGCCGCGGGCGGGAACTATCTTCGCTGTGTGCTCGATCCGGGCATGGCGGCCGGGATACAGGGATTCGACTTTTGTGCGAAATCGGGTTCTCGGTACGATCTCAACACAATGACCGGTCCGTTCTGGACGCGTATTGAGATGTTCATATCCGAGGCCAAAAAACGGGATATCATCGTTCAGTTGGAAATCTGGGACCGGTTCGATCTCATCGACGGCAGTTGGGGATCCTGGCCGTTCAGCCCGTGGAATCCGAAGAATAATAAGAACTATACGACGGCATCGTCGGGGCTGGCCACCTCATACGGTTCATTCAGCACCCATCCTTTTCTTCAGGACGTGCCCGGGCATCCGAAATATGAGAAGGCTTCAGAAGCCCGAAAGAAGCAATATGATGTGGTTCGCCGTTTTCAGGATAAATTCATCGACACGCTTCTTTCCATTACACTGCGCTACGACAACGTGCTGTATTGTATGAACAACGAAACGCATGTCGATCCGGCCTGGGGGTTGTACTGGATGAATTTCATTGAAAATAAGGCAAAGGCCCGCGGCAAGGCTGTGTTTACGACGGATATGTTCGATGATGTCTTCAACGCGGAAAGCTCTCGCGGGCTGACGTATCAATTGCTTCATCGAGACCAATACGATTATGTCGATATCTCCCAAGCCAACAGCCGGCATAGGGACGAAGCACATTGGAACGCCGTTCAATGGATCGCCGGCGCGACGGCTAAAACGAATCCCCCGTATCTGATGCATATGACGAAAGTCTACGGCAACGATCTTGCCCTGGAGGGCAAGCCGTGGAGCCGATTCAGGCCGGGTGATAGTGATAATGCTATCGAAGAATGGTGGCGCAATCTGCTGTCTGGCGTAGCCGGAGTCAGGTTTCACCGTCCGACCGCGGGGATCGGTTTGTGCGATGCATCAAAGGGCTGTATCAGCGCGACGAGGAAGGTTGAAACCCAAGTCAAGTTTTGGGATGTCAAGCCCAGACTGGATCTAATGACAAACCGGGAGTCGGATGAAGCTTACTTAGCGGCCGATCCGGGTAAAGCCTATATCCTTTATTTCACAAAGAACGGCGGCGGATCCGTCGGTTTGAAGCTGGATCGTTATCCGAGCACGATGTTTGAGCTTCATTGGATCAATATCGGCACGGGCAACTGGGGACCCAAATCAACCCTGTCGGGCGGAAGTACGGTTACGCTTGATCGCCCGAATGCGTCGACACATTGGGCCGCAACGATCGTCCGGTCAAAAAGCAGGTAGGGCTAAGAGCAATCAGTAGAAAGGCTACGCGATGAATTGTCTCAACAAAATGGTCATGATCACACTGGCAATCATTGTGGTCGGCTCCACACCGCGGATACTCGGTATGACTCCGACGGACACAAACGCATTGACCGACATTTTTATCAAGGAAATGAAGCAGTACTTCGAGGGCAAACAGGGGCTTGTCAACCACACGCTGGCGGTGTATGGATATGCCGAGCAAATTCGACAGGTTGAGGGTGGTGACGTCCTGACGGTCAGAGGCGCCGCGATTTATCATGATATCGGGATTCCCGAGGCCGGGAGAATCCACGGATCCTCCGCCGGGAAATACCAGGAAATAGAGGGACCTCCAATAGCGAAGGAGATTCTGTCTGATTTGAGGCTGGACAAGAAGAAAGTGGATTTCATCTGTCGGATTATCGCGAACCACCATACCGCGCACGATAAGAAAACGATCGCCACGATCGAATTCAAGATCATCTGGGACGCGGATGCACTCGTGAATCTGCGCAGAAAACAGGGCGTGATCGGCAAAGAAGAATTCAGACGGATTATCCAGCAAACATTCAGAACCGAAACCGGACTTCAACTCGCAAAGGCCTTATTCCTTGCCGAAGCGCAAGACGTTGCAGACCCTGGAAAAAATAAGGAATCCCAAGAGGTGGCCCAACGAAATCGAGTGATCGTATTGACGGATTTTCACAAGGATCCGGACGATAAGCAATCCATGATCCGCTTCCTGACTTATGCCAATGAGTTTGATGTTGAAGGACTCATTGCGACCTCTCTTGCCTACGGGGACGGACAGGTGCACCCGGAATGGATCGAGGATATCATCGATGAATATGGGAAGGTTCTGGGAAACTTGAGACATCATGAAAGACCGGGTTTTACTTATCCATCCGTCAGGGATTTAAAGAATATCGTACAAGAGGGAGCCCCTGTGGCAAGAAAGTATCGAGGAAGAAATAAAGGATTTTCTGTCCCTTACCCCAAGGGAGCCAAAGATCCAAGATCATGCGATCCAGCTTCAAAATGGATTGGCCCGGATAAAGATACGGCAGCATCCAATCACATTATCAATGTGGTCGATAAGAAGGATTCACGACCGGTTTGGATTGTTGTCTGGGGCGGACCGATGGACCTGGCCCAGGCGGTTTGGAGAGTGCGGCATGAGCGAACCGCCGCTCAGACGGCGGATTTCGTCAGCAAATTGCGTTTGTATCAAATTAGCTGGCAGGACACCGGGGCCGTCTGGATATGGGAGCAGTTTCCGAAATTATTTTACATTCAGTCTTCGGAGGGTTTCAGGGGCATGTATCAGGACAACAATCCGGCATATAAAAATCAAAAGTGGATTGACGAGAATGTGAAAAATAATCATGGCCCGTTAGGGGCGCAATATCCCAAAGCAGGTCGTATCGACGGGATAAAGGAAGGAGACACACCCTCCTTTTTATACCTGCTGGCTCCCGGACTGAGCGATCCGGAGCATCCGGAATGGGGCGGCTGGGGCGGACGCTTCAAGGCCTATGGAGCCCGCACCCGTTTTTATATTGATGCCCGTGATAAACATCCTGAATCGTCCAATGCGATGGCGGAAAAACGCCGGCCTCTGGCCAGATGGAACAAACAACGAAATCAGGAATTCGCAGCCCGCATGGATTGGTGTGTGGAGAGCGATACCAACGCCAATCATAATCCGGTGGCGCATCTGAATAGTGACCGAAGCACCGATGTTCTAAAAACGACGGTGGCTTCCGGACAAACGGTTCACCTTTCAGCAAAGGGATCGAGCGATCCCGACGGCGACACCCTCAGCTATCACTGGTGGCAATACGAGGAAGCCGGTTCGTATGAGGGTATTGTTAATATAAGCAGTCCGAATTCCAGGAATTCCTACTTTATGACACCTTCGGTTCACTCTTCTAAGACGATCCATATTATCCTGGAAGTGACTGACAACGGCAAACCGAACCTCACCAGCTATCGACGATTGGTGGTCACCGTGAATCCCGGTCGTAAACCATGAAGAAGCTCGAATTGATCGTGTTAATCAAGGTGTGCGCGGCTCCAATGCCGGAACGAATTCCAAAAGGCCTGTTCGTCCAGATCGTCACATAATGGTTTGTGCTGCACGTATTCGCGGAGAAATAATTGCGCAAATGCATAGGCCGCGATCATCATGAGGGTGGTCCAGGCCCCGCTTGGCTGCGGAGCAAAAACGCCTGGCATACTCGGGATAGTCTTTCATCAGCTCGTAAACTGTTATGACGAACAAAAGCAATGATGCAAGAATACGACGGTTGTTCATATCGATTTCCCCTTTAACCTCCGTTTCCTTGCGCCCATGCCATAGACTATTGGACGAACACGTACGCCGGGTCCCAAACGGGGCGTCGAATCGCCGGTCGTTTGAAGATCTCCAATACATCCTTGGGAACGTATTCTTTTTTAACGATGATGCTGTATACATTCATATCAAACCAGGAATCGTAAAGGGCCCAGCGACCCTTGCTGCCTTTGTCGCTACCCCAGCTATTTTCGACGAGCCACTTGACGGGTTTGTCATTGTGCATATCGATCCCGATAAAAACCATGGCGTGGTTGGGTACGCTCTCGCGGAACAGCGACCGCTCGGCTTTGGTCATCGCCATTCTGGTACCATAGATCGAATCGTAATCAAACAATTCCATTGCCATAATACCATGATCTCTGCTCTGGTCCTTACCGACGTCGCAGGAGAACCAAAGCGGCTCGTCGGCGAGCAAGGCCTTGACGGCAATCGCCTTGAGCGTTGACATCTCGACATTTGCAAAGTGCGCGTCGTCACCGTCATACAAGTTTCGCGTCAAAGCAATCCGGTAATGCTTGCCGTACGGTTTCGACGGATCGTTGAAGATATCCACGTATTGGTGTAAATCAACGCCGACGAAATCGTCGTAGAAACTCTTCGGCGTATATGTTTTCAGTTTACTAACGGCGGAATTGGCATCCTCGAAGCGCCATTGGAATTCCCTGGGCGGCTCGCCGAGGTTCATCACGAGCATCTGATACACTTCGGCCAGCATTTTCGTCTTTCTGGCGCGGAGCTTCTCAAGCGGCTTGTCCCTTTCGTGCATCCGGCGAAGCTTGACGGCGTCGGCGCGCAACTTCCGGCTGATCAGTTTATTCATCAGCCCCGTGTTTCCGGAGCTGTTGGTCTCCGGCATGATGTCTTTGGGAACCACGCCGTATTTTTCCACTAAGTTGACGACGTTTTCCCAGTAGCCGCCGTCGGGAATCGGTTTGCGTAGAAGGAACTCTATTTCCCGGTCGAGAATATCACGCTCTCTGAACTCGATCATGTGTTCGAGAAAGCTGTTGGCTTTTTCAAGCTTGTCCCAGAACGCGAGATAGTTCTGGGAGAACTCGAAGCTTTTCAGATTGTGTTTCTCGATGACCGCGGGGCGCATGACGTTCAAGCCGGCGAAGAGCCAGCATCGGCCGCTGCTTTTCTGGTTGGTGATGCCCTTAGCTTCAATCTTGTGGCTGAAGATTTCATTATGTTGCCGTAAGATGTCCCGGTTCAAGGCGAGACTGGTGATGTTGGTGTTCGTGATGGCGTTGTACATAGCCCGGGTGTGCTCGTCCATCTTGAACGAAGAACGTACCTTGTCGATCGCCTCGTCCGTTAGACCCCCTGTTTCGGCAAAAAGCGGTGTTGCCAGCAAACTCAACATCATTCCTATAGCAAAAGCGGTTATCGATCTTAACGAATGTTTCATAATGGCTCCTTTCATCAGTTTTTGTTACGGCAACATTATATGTCATTCATGTAAAGAAGGGAATCCATTTCTACGCCTCTGATTATCTATCCAACCGGTGTCGAATTAAATACATTTGTCTATTTTCTGCTTTACATAATTCATCCGATGAGAATAATTAATTTTTGTTGCGGAAACACGATCTGTCATTCCCGCGAAAGCGGGAATCCATTTTTTCGCTTCGATCCCCCGCCTCCACAGGGGTGACAGTGGGAGTTTATGCTTTCCGCAAAAATACGAATTACGATCCCAGCGCAGTTAAAGTTGACGCGAACATTGCGACCGAAAGGAAGATTCAGGAAATGAAACGGATGAAACGGCGAAGGCAATGGATCATCATAACCATCATCGGATTGGTTATTTTAGGCGGTGTCGCCGTTTGGCGGATATGGTTTCCTGGAAAAGCGTTTGATCCGATTGCCTGGCAGGATGAAGGCCAAATGCAACACGGTATCCGGTTGGGTATGGCGGACCGACTGATCGCACGAGGCACTCTCAAGAATATGGCACGGACCGAGGTAGTCAAACTGCTTGGGGAACCGCCACAAACCGATTATTTCAGCGACTGGGATTTGGTTTACTGGCTCGGTCCCGAACGAAGCTTTATCAGTATCGACTCGGAGTGGTTGGTATTGCGTCTCGGCACGGATGAGCATGTTGTGAACTGTCGCATCGTTCGAGACTGAGGGAAAGTTCTGTCGACACCTAATGTAGAATAATGAAGCATCGCAAGACGGCTGAAAAAGTACAAATCTGTGAGGTCGTCGCTGTCATACTTTTTCTTGACGATAACATTGTGAATCAGGCTTGCGCCTTTAACTGGCGAATCTTATTGAGACTCTCGCTGAATTGTCCGCGCGCTTTCTCCAGGTAGGTGTTGACTTCGTCGATGTACCCGTCGGCGGAGGCCGACCAGACGCGGTTGAGGTAGCGCTCGCCGGCGGCAAACATGCTCATCACCTCGCCGTATGCAGCCAGGCCGTAACGGTGAGCAATACTTTCGCGGGCTTCCACAAATCGATCGATATCGTCAACGAACAGCTCATCGATCCGGTGACGCATGTCGTAGGTATCGATGGAGTCCTTTTCGGCATTCAGTTTGTCGATATTGGTTGCAATGCGCTCAAGACTACTGTCCACGGTTTCGATCCGTGCGGCTACATGATGTTCCGCTTTGTTTTGAACGGTATGTTCCATTTTAATGAACACAATACCCGCGATCCCAACTCCCAGCGCGGGGATGTACCACATCCATC
>Ga0180431_10005844_pt1 | contig 14835 bp, 14 predicted proteins | sample SS_ome_11_FD_132459 | JGI IMG/M metagenome (GOLD analysis project Ga0180431, IMG submission 132459) | Hypersaline lake sediment archaeal communities from the Salton Sea, California, USA - SS_1_MS_1 metaG | ecosystem: Environmental > Aquatic > Non-marine Saline and Alkaline > Hypersaline >... | reverse complement strand
GCGAGGCAGAGATAGTGCGCGCTTTCGACTCCTACGCGTCAAGGCACAGGCGTTTCGGTGGCATTGAAGGGCACGGGAGCGGGAATGAATGACCTTCTGCTCGTGATCGTGGCATCCGCAAGTCCGATAAGTGAGCTTCGAGGCGGCATCCCCCTTGGCATAGGCCTTGGCTTTGAACCCGCATTCACGTATGCGGTCGCCGTTACAACGAACATCCTTGTGTACTTTCCTGCAAGGCTGGTTCTGACCGGTCTCTACAGCAAGGTGCTCCGTCACGTGCCGCTCTTCGACCGGTACCTTCTGCGTGTGCGGACAACAGGGAAACCCAGGGTGGACAAGTACGGCCTTCTAGGTCTCGCGCTGTTTGTCGCCGTGCCTCTACCGATTACCGGCGCCTACACCGGCACCGTCTTGAGCTGGCTGCTGGCGATGGACTGGAAGCGATCGTTCGTCGGTGTAGCAATCGGCGTCATGGTAGCCGGGTGCATTGTGATGGCGCTCACCCTGGGGGTTATCGTAGCTGTCCCTTTGCTTGCACGGTAGCAGCGCACGAGGTGATGTGAGGAGTCGAGCGCGTGGAGCGAGAGCGAGGCACCGCTAGCCTGGTAGTCGAAATCGGGAAGAGTGGTGGGCAGTACTGGACTTGAACCAGTGACCTCTTGCGTGTGAAGCAAGCGCTCTAACCACTGAGCTAACCGCCCGGTCTGATGCAGCGTTATTGTAACCGTCGCACGCCCGGGTGACAACTGTCGCGTCGCGTTGGCTCAAGACACAGCAGGCATAGTGACGTTCGATTTCGGGGGCCTCACGTCCTATAATAGCCCCCGGTTGAACATGAGTATGCAGTACTCTGAGAAGACACCGATGAATGCCGATGCGAGTAATCGGCCCGCAGCGCCGGCACATGTCGCCTTCATCATGGACGGCAATGGCAGGTGGGCGACCCATCGAGGGTTGCCCCGGACTGCCGGACACCGTGCGGGCATCCTGAACGTCGAGCCCGTCGCGCTTTCCCTCATGGAGCGTGGGGCACACTTCATGACCATCTACATGTTCTCGACCGAGAACTGGAAGAGACCGGTCGAAGAGGTCTCGGCAATCTTCGACCTGCTGGTTGAGTGGCTGGGAGAAGCCGCACCCCGCTTGGCCGACAAGGGCGTGCAGGTGCGCCACTACGGCCGTAGAGAGCCCTTGCCGGCGGCTCTGCTGAAGCAATTGGGCTCCGCTACAGCGTGTTCGCCCCCCAACCCGTCGTTGGTCCTCGGGTTGGCTATCAACTATGGTGGAAGGGCGGAAATTGTGGACGCGATCTCGCGCCTTGCGCGCGATAGGGTGACGGCAGACGCCATCGATGAGGATGCGCTGTCCGACGCGATGTATACGTCCGGCGTGCCTGAACCCGACCTAATCTTTCGGCCCGGCGGTGAGCTTCGTTTGAGCAACTACCTCCTGTGGCAGGCGGCATACAGCGAGCTATACTTCAGTCAGGTACTATGGCCTGATGTGCGTGATGAGCACCTCGATGAGGCGCTCACCGCGTACTGGTCCCGGAACCGTAGGTTCGGGGGACTCCAGGCACGTGCATAGCGACAAGAAAGGTAAGTGGGAAGATAACTATGGGAGACATACTTGAACAAGCCGGGGCCCTGGTCCAGTGCAGGCAGTGCCCGTGGTACAAGAACTGCGTGATGCCCATGCAGATAGGGCCCAACGAGATTGGACAGTTCCGCGCGATGATGCAGGGTAGTGCGCTTGCGGACTCCGCAAATCCGGAAATGGAGAAGGTCTTCGAGAGCGTTGCTGCCATGGGGCAGAACATGATGGTGCAGACGTGTCCGGTATTCGCCGAGCGGCTGAAGTCGGATCCTCGCCTGGCGGAGAAGATCAAGCAGTTCATGCAGGCGTGGGGACAGGGAGAAGACCAGGAAAACCCGCCGAAGGACGATGAATCGTGAGCGAATCGCTTGGGCGAATCGACAAGCCCACCGCCGATGCGTTCAAGGACAAGCGGAAGCTGATGACCGTGTTCCTGGTGTTTGAGCATTCCAGCGCACCTGAGGAGTACAGGGAGAAGTGCGCCAGGTACTGGCAACAGGTCGGGGAACATCTGGGTCACCTTGAGGCGCGACTCGGTCTCGTGAGGCATGTTTACCATGAGTCCGTGGACGAGGCTGGGGCCAAAGGCCTTGAGAGCCTGGCAAGTCTCTATCCGTCAAGTCATGCGCTGGCGAAGCCTCGAGTCGAGGCGGGTGCCGCGCTTGAAGCACTCGAAGACAGTGACCTTGCGAAGGAGCTGAACGACTGGGAGCGCTTTATGATGCTTGGATTCTCGAGCAGCAAGGTTGCATCCCTGGCGCGGGACATGTACTCGACCGCCTTGAGGAGCAGGAACCAGCACGCGACCGGAGTCATCGACAGCACCCTTGCCGGGGACGAAGTAGGACTGTTGTTCATGAGGGAGGGTAGCAGCCTCCAGTTCCCCGCGGATGTAGAGGTGTTCAGCGTGGTGCCTCCAGCTCTGGATGAGATCCATCGCTGGATCAGGGAGGCCTCTCAGCAGACCGCTGAGGCACGGCAAGATGGTGTGGACGCGGACTCCAGCGAGGCCGCAGGTGTGGATTCGGGCGAGGAGGCACAGTAGTGGGACTCAGGACGCCGGCGGTGGCCGGAACCTTCTACGCCTCCACCGCTGATGGCATTGTTGAGCAGATCGAGTGGAGCTATCGACATTCGATCGGACCGGGACACCTCCCCGAGGTGAACGAAGCGGGGCCGAGGCAAGTGGTGGCGCTCGTGGCGCCGCACGCCGGCTACATGGCCTCCGGTCCTGTTGCCGCGCACGCCTACTACGCGCTGGCCCGCGACGGGAAGATCGATACCGCCGTTATCGTGGGACCCAATCACACCGGCTACGGTTCGGCTGTCTCCGTCTGGACATCAGGTGCGTGGCGCACACCGCTCGGCGATGCGGCGATCGATGCGGACGCTGCGCGTTCCCTCATCGGGGGAGTGGTTAAGTCCGATGAGTCAGCCCACCTGTACGAACACAGCGTTGAAGTGCAGGTCCCCTGGCTTCAGCACCTCTACGGCTCGGACGTGCGCATCGTGCCGGTTGCGATACTGGCACAGGATAGCGAGACATCTCTTGCGGTTGGGGAAGCGCTGTCCAGGATCGAGGGCAACGTCGTCCTTATTGCGAGCACTGACCTGAGTCACTACGAGCCGGTTGAGTCTGCCACCAGGAAGGATTCGGGCATATTGACCGCCGTGGAGTCATTTGACAGCGCCGGGATGTACGAGCGGCTGACGGCCGAACACTGCAGCATGTGTGGCTACGGTCCCGTGGCCGCGATAGTCCACGCGGCGCGACTGCGCGGCGCGACCGACGCGACCCTGCTGAAGTACGCTACGAGCGGCGACACCGTTGGGGACTACTCCCGCGTGGTGGGATACGCTTCGGCAGTGTTCACTCGCGGCCCGCTGGCCTCGTCCGGTTGAAGTTCGGGCGACCGAACATGGGAGTGAATTCGTTGCCATTCACCTGCGAGCGGCCTACGACGTCTCCATCGCGTATACGCGGGGAACGGCGTCCTCTCCCGTAATGGAGGCAACCCAGGCCGCGATAGCTGCGTCCTTCCAGTGGATTATCCTCTTCAGCGTGGCCGCGTCATAGCTTGTGCCATCGTGGATGCCTTCCTTGATGCCTGCCTCCCACGCGACGCGCGCTTCCTCATAGTACGGTATCTGGGCTCTTCGCAGCACTTCGATGAACTCGCCGAGGGCTTCAGGGCTGACTGAACCTGAAGCGATTGCCTCCTCAAGCCGTGAGAGCAATCGCCCAAGACCGGGCGGATCAATCGCTTCGGAGAGTGGAACATGAATAGACGTCCTCCCCGCGTTCACCAGGTCCAGCGTCTGGTATGTGCACCTGTTTGTTCTGTGGACGATTCGGAATCCTGCGGTGGTGTTCGTTCGATGCGCGGTGTGCCATTCCACGTAGCCCATCTCAGGTCTATCGATCAATTGACCGCAGGAATCGCAGCACCATCGTGCCAGTGGTTTGAGCATATGGTCCCTCTCCTGGCAGGTGTTGGCCTGCCCTCATGAATAGTGTGCCCCCAAGTCTAGCCAGCGCGCGCAGAGGGCACAACGGTTCGGACAGGGACTATGGTTACCGTTGCACGGGAACTATGGTTGTGGGTGTTGCGTATGCGACGAGAGTCCTGTACTGATTGTGCAGCGGCATCGCGGCTGATGGAGCGTCCCGGAGGAGGTTGTGCGGTCGTGTGAAAGAGCGGGCTGGTAGGGCTATAAGCCGAGTTCTGTACCTTCATCGCTGAAGGCGGTGACCATCCATCTGGACCTGGTGTTGCCACCAGGTTCGTGCAACCAACCCGGGGACGTCGGCCGGGCACCGTGCTACCTCCCACTTCGCCATGGGCGATAGCGAGAGCGGTAGCGTCCCCCTATTCGGTCTTGCTCCGGGTGGGGTTTGCCCGTCCAGCCGGTCTCCCGGCTGCCGGTGAGCTCTTACCTCGCCATTTCACCCTTACTCGCTTGCACGAGCGGTATGTTTCTGTGGCACTTTCCGTGGGGTTACCCCTCCTGGGTGTTACCCAGCACCCTGCCCGGTGGAGCTCGGACTTTCCTCTCCGCACACGAGGTGCGAAGCGGCCACCCGCCCTACCAACCCACGGTAAGTCTAGGGTCGAACGCCCAAGAAATCAACTGACCCCGATTACTCAACGTAGAGGATACGGCCACAACTGCCACACTGTACCAGTTCTCCACTGCGAGCCCTCTGCCACTGCCCTGATGGCACCGTGAGGTTGCAGCCGCGACATCGTCCCTGCTCAACCTTCACCACGGCGAGCCCGGAAGAACGGTGTATCGAGTCGTACAAGCCGGCCGTTGACGGGTCAATTCCGGCGCGCAGAGTCTCGCGCTCTCGTGTCAGTCGCGCAAGCGATACCTCGGCCTCGGCCTTTGCCTGCTCGAGCTGCGGCTTCTCGCGCTCCCACGCATTTAGGATTCCCGTGGCCTCTTCTTCTACCGCGACCGCGCGGTCCTCCGCTCCCTCGGTCAAGGCCATGGCCTCAAGGAGCAGGTCCTCTTTCTCTGCAAGATGGCGCTTCAGGCTCCGGAGGTCCTGTTCCAGATTGACCAACTCTTTCGGATTGCGGACTTTGCCTCCGTAGAGCTGGTCGTTGACGTCCTTTATCTTCGCGGTGAGTTGTTCGACATCCCACTCCAGGTCACGTTGTGCCTTCCGCCTGGCGTCCCGCTCCGCCTGCAGCGAAGAGAGTTCCTTCTGCGCGGCCTCGAGTGCTTCGTTTCGCTCCAGCCGGGAAGCGGTGGCTTTGAGAACCTGGCGCGTCTCTCTGAGCTTCTGCTCCGTGGTTTGCAGTTGGTAGAGTTTGGAGGCGACGCTCATGGAGTTGGCATTGTAGGATTGCCGAATGGGGATGTCAAAGGCTTCGCACTGTCTGGAGACGAGGTGGAGGACAGCTATCCGGCTCGACCTTCGCAGGCGAGGATAATCACCTGTGTGTTCAGGGGGAGGCTCGTGGTGGTCACAGCGAGCTTGGGCCTTGGTTCCGGCTGGGACACGCCCATAGCCTGGATGAAAGTCTCCACCGGCTCCAGTTCGGGCCGGGCATTCTCTGAACGGTAGTGCATCGGCATGACGTACCTGGGCTGCAGGTTGCGAACGAGGGCCCGGGCTTCTGATACGCTCAGCGTGCTCACGTCGCCCACCGGCACCATCAGGATGTCGACGGCGCCGATCTCCTTGATTGGGGACACCGGCATCTGATAGCCGAGATCTCCAAGGTGACAGAGGACCAGCCCCTCCATCTCGATGACGTAGACAGTAGTGCGTCCCTTCGTGGCCCCCTGCTCGTTGTCATGAAACGTCCCGATGCCAGTGATGAATGCCTTGCCAACCTCATACTCTCCCGGTCCCTGGATGCGCATGGCACTCGCAGGAACATCGTCGACAGCGGAATGGCCGGGGTGGTCATGGCTCATGAGCACCGCATCCGGCTTGCCCCATCGTGAAACACAGCCATGGGACGTGGGGCATGGGTCAAGGAGGAGGGTGGTCTCTTTTCCTCTGATAGTGAAACAGGAGTGGCCTGACCAGATGATATCCATGTTGAGGCACCGTAAGAATACCGAGTCGCGGGCACCTTTGTCTACCTGCAGGCCCGCTTGGTGGCCAGTGCGTTGACACGGATTGTCTCTGGCGTTAACCTAGTCTCTCCGTCAGGTTAACAATGCGCTACGAATTGCTGCGCCTTCTGCGTGAAAAAGGCGACCGGGTGTCCGGCGAAGCTCTCAGCAGGGAACTGGGAGTGTCGCGCGTGTCCGTCTGGAAGAGTGTTCGCGAATTGAGCGCCGCAGGCTACGACATCTCCGCAACATCCCGTGGCTACTTTCTCGTCTCCAGTCCCGACGTCCTGCTCCCGGGTGAGTTTCCCGGTTGGGAAGACAGGGTGCACCACTTGGACGAGGTCGACTCGACGATGATAGTTGCGAGGGGCCTGGCCAGGAAGGGTGCAGTGCATGGGACGCTGGTGACCGCCGAGCGCCAGACCGGAGGGCGCGGAAGGCTCGAAAGGTCCTGGTTCTCGCCAAAGGGCGGCATCTACATGACGCTCGTCACGAGGCCGTCGGTAGCCGCAGGCATGGCGCCGAGGATAAACCTTCTCTCTGCCGTGGCCGTAGCTTCAGCGGTGGAGTCGTTGCATGGGATATCGGCCCGGGTCAAGTGGCCCAACGACGTACTGGTAGACGGCAAGAAGCTGTGCGGCATCCTTGCCGAGATGGAGGCCGAGATGGACGCTGTGCGCTTCGTTAACATCGGTGTTGGCCTCAACGCAAACGTGCAGATTACGGACGCTTTCCCGGATGCGGTCTCGCTGTCTCAACTCCTCGGACATGACGTCAACCGCAGGCTCCTTGCGCGGGAAATCGTCGAGAGCATCCTTCGTCGCCTCCAGTGTGTGCAGTCGGCGGACATCCTGGATGAGTGGCGATGCTACGCCCATACCCTGGGACGAAGGGTTTCAATCGCCACCGGCAATACTGCGGTTGAGGGATTAGCAATCGACATCGACGACTTCGGTGCGCTCCTTGTCAAACGCGACGATGGGACCCTCATGACAGTGGTAGCCGGTGACTGCACGCACAGGACGGACTAGATGCTCATCACGATTGGAGCGGTTCTGGCGGCCTTTCTTGTCGTGGGCTTGAGGGCCAGACGCCGCGATGCTTCACGCGAGGACTACTTCGTCGCGGGCCGCTCGGCTGGTCGCCTCAGCGTCGCTGGCTCGTTGTTTGCGACGGCGGTTGGAGGGTCGGCGACGGTAGGGGTGGTCGGTCTCGGCTACGGCCTCGGGATGACAGGGGCATGGTGGACGTTGGTGGGGGTGCCGGGGTTGGTTTTGCTTGGCCTGTTCGTGGCTCCTCGACTGCGTAGATATCGTGTCTTCACTCTCCCCGGGTTGCTGCAAGAGATTTACGGTACGCGCATGTCTGCGGTCGCCGCCGCCCTCATCGTAGTGGCCTGGGTTGGAGTCGTTGCCGGGCAGATTGCCGCGGCAGGCATTCTGCTCGCCGAGCTTGGATTCGGCGGCAGTTCCGCCTGGATGGCTGTATTCACCGTGGTACTTATTGTGTACGCAGTGATGGGTGGCCAACGGGCCGTCATCAAGACTGATGCGGTGCAGGCATGCATGATACTGCTTGGCCTTTCCGTGGCCTTCGTCTGTCTGTTACAGGCGCAAGGCGGATTGGCGTCCGTGCGCGACTCATTGCCAACGGATGCGCTTTCGTTCCCCACCAGCGATGGATTTCGATATGCCGACTTGCTCAGGCTGCTTCTTCTGGTCGGGACTGCCTATGTAGTGGGCCCCGACATGTACTCACGGGTACTCTCATCCAGCTCGATCGCGGCTGCAAGAGGTGGCGCGTTTCTGGCCGCGTTTGCACTGATTCCCGTGGCACTTTTCACTGCCGGCATGGGAGTGGTAGTCAGTGCCGTCGCGCCGGTCATTGAGGCGGAGTCCGCTTTGCCATGGCTTATGAGCAATGGACTGCCGTCCATGGCAGGCGCGCTTCTTCTGGTTGCACTGGTGGCTGCACTGATGTCATCTGCTGACAGCACTCTTCTCGGGCAGAGCATCGTCCTGGCAAACGATGTTGTCGGTCGTGTGACAACCCTGTCGGAAGCCCGCACGGTGCAATTGGCGCGGTTGGCGGTCGTAGTCCTGGGAGCATCCTCATGTGTCATCGCCAGTGTCCATGGACAGGTGATTGCATCCCTGATGTTCGCGTACTCCATCTTCGCATCGGGCGTGGTCGGCCCTGTGCTACTGGGCCTGTTTGGTGGAAGGTTCAGGCCTTCTGGAAGTCTTGCCCTCTTTGGCCTGTGCATCGGCGGAACTCTCGGCCTTCTCGGTGCTATCCCAGTGGTCGATGTCCCCCACAAGTCGCTGCTTCCCGTTGCCGGCCTGCTCGCCAGTGTTCTAGTTCCACTCGTCGCTACGCTCCTGAGCAGGATGTTTGGCCGCGAGACGGGCATGGTATAATCGCGGCCAGTAGTCTGGTTCGCTGAGTGTGGTCTCGGCCGGCCCGTATACATGGAGACCTCCAGGCATGCCGCCGCGCGACCCCCACAACTACTTATCGTTGTCTCAGGCTCCTCCGGTGTCGGAAAGGACGCCGTCATCAATCGCATCAAGGAGATGCAGCTCCCGTTTGCCTACGTGGTTACCGCCACAACCAGAGAACGCAGGGATGGCGAGTTCGAAGGGGCCCCTTACCACTTCGTCTCAGTGGAGCGATTCCGGCAGATGATTGATGGTTGTGAGATGCTGGAGTGGGCCAAAGTCTATGACAACTACTATGGCGTCCCTTTGGAGGCTGTGCGGACCTCGCTGGCGACCGGATTGGATGTCATGGTCAAGGTCGACGTGCAGGGGGCGGCGACCCTACGGCAGGCTGTCCCTGAGGCGGTGCTGATATTCATACAGCCGCCATCGATGGAGGAGCTTGAGCGCCGTCTTCGGAGTCGCAGTAGCGAGACTGACGAACAGCTCGCAGTGCGCCTGGGACAAGCTGAGGCGGAGTACTCCCAATTACCTGTCTTCGACTATGTGCTGACGAGCTATCCCAACGCGATAGACGATGTGGTTGCCAGGATACAGGCTATCGTGGTTGCGGAGAAGAGCAGGGTGCATCCCCGCACCGTGCAGATAGACCCGCCGGAGTAGCAACCGTATTGTGGCCCTGTGAGCTCCCTCCTACTTGAGGTTGCCTACAAGTTCGTCCACGTCGATTGCCGCCATGGTCATTGGCTGCATGGTTCCACGGGCACCGAGTGCCAGGGCTATCCGGGTAATCACCTCATTGCTTGGTGCCTCGAGGATGTTCACGAAATCGTAGGGTCCCAGTACAGCGTACTGGTCGATGATCTTGGCCCCCATCGCCTCGACTTCTTTGTTGACTTCGTGCAGTCGCTCGGGGTTCGCCTTGAGAGTCTTGCGTCCTTCATCCGTGAGAATCGTAAGCATGACGAATCTGGCCATCGTTCACCTCCGCTTCTTCTTCAACACAGCGGTTCCTGCGTCTGGCACATGGATGAGTTCGTTGACCCGTATTCAGGAACCTCACTCAATCATAGTGCCGGCCGCGGTATAGGTCCAGCAGAAGCGCTTCCTTCTTCCGCATCAACGGCGCATCGTCAGGTTGTTCGTGGTCATAGCCAAGCAGGTGTAGCACACCGTGGATGGTCAGCAGGGTGAGCTCCTTCCTGACGCCGTGGCCGGCCTCCTCAGCTTGCTCCACTGCCTGCGGAAAAGAGATCACGATATCTCCGAGCCTGCGTACGCCATCGCCAGGAAAAACGAACTCCCGCTCACTGTCCGTCTGTGGTTCGGCATAGAAAGCGATAACGTCGGTGGGCGAATCTACGTTCCGATATTGCTGGTTGAGGCTGTGCACGGTCTCTTCATCCGTGAGGACGACGCTCACCTCGTACGGTGCCGCAACCCCCTCCGAACTCAGAACATCGCGGACTACCGCCTCGAACCAGGACGCGTCTGGTTCACCGCCGATGTGAGTGTTCACCTCAACGTAGATGTCTTCCTGCACGGATCCGGTCATCTGTTTCGCATCATAGCAGCAGTCCTGCTTCGATACAAAGACTGCCCTGCGCTACAATAGTCGGGATGTCCGTCACTCCTCTCAGGCGTCAATACCTCCGTGTCAAAGAGCAATACCCAGGGACAATAGTGCTGTTTCGTCTCGGCGATTTCTATGAGACGTTTGACGACGATGCACGCATCGCCGCGGCGGAACTGGACATCGTGCTGACCTCTCGCGAAATGGGCAAGGGCAATCGCGTCCCCATGGCGGGCATTCCATACCACGCGTTGGACAACTACCTGGGCCGACTTGTTGGCAAAGGGCTCAAGGTTGCCATCTGTGAGCAGGTTACGCCCCCCGGCAACGGACTTGTTGAGCGTGAGGTCGTGCGGGTGGTGACGCCGGGCACTCTAACCGAACCCGCTTTGCTTCACGCCAAGGCCAACAACTATCTGCTGAGCGTGCGTGCCGGCCGCGAGAAGGTCGGGCTCGCCTGCTGTGATGTCAGCACTGGCGAATTCGCCGTCACTGAAGTTCCCCTGGACTACTTCGAGTCTGAGATAAGCAGGTTGATGCCGGTTGAGGTCCTGGCCGGCAATTCCGTTGACTTCATAGATGAGAATAGATGGGCCGTGACGCGCCTTGATGACTACTGGTACGAAGAGGATGTGGCACATAGGCTGCTGCTGGACCATCTTGAAGTGGCCACATTAGAGGGATTCGGGTGTGCTCGTTTGCCTCTCGCGATTGAAGCCGCCGGTGCTTTGGTTCACTACCTCGGTTCGACGCAGCGGGAGTCTCTTCGCCACATCACCTCGCTCTCGACCTACTGGACGGATGCGTACATGACGCTTGATGGCCAGACCATCCGAAACCTCGAGCTGTATGAAGGAGGTCGATGGGGAACCTCCGAGCTCTCCCTCCTCAGCATACTGGACGAAACCCGAACATCGATGGGTGCACGCTTGCTACGGAACAGGCTTGGGAGCCCGCTGGTCGAGGTTGGACCGATAAACGAAAGGCTGTCGGTCGTGGCCTGGTTCCATGAGAATGCTCTCGCTCGCCAGGAGTGCCGCAGTATTCTCTCCGATGTCGCGGACATAGAACGTCTCATCGGACGGGTGAGCGCAGGTCGGGCGATTCCGAGAGAAGTTGCCGCGCTGCGCGCCAGCCTGAAAAAGCTACCCGCTCTTTGTGCCGTGATTGACACCTCTCCCATCTCTTCGAGATTCGGTGTTCACCCGTTGCCTGACGTTGCGGCCCTGCTGGATGCGGCCATTTCTGATGAACCAGGCCAGCTGGAGCAAGGTGGAGTCATACGGCACGGCTATTCGAGCGAACTGGATGAGCTCCGCTCGCGTGCGAGCGACGCGCGTTCATATCTGGCGGACCTCGAGTCGCGGGAGCGTGAGCGCACCGGCATCAAGTCCCTGAAAGTGGGCTACAATCGCGTCTTCGGCTACTACATCGAGATCTCCAGGACGAATCTGCACGCCGTTCCGGATGACTATATGCGCAAGCAGACACTTGCGGAAGCCGAGCGTTTCTACACCCCAGAGTTGAAGGAGTACGAGACGCTTGTCCTGACGGCCAGCGAGCGCATCGCCGAGATGGAACAGAGTCTGTATCGCGAAGTATGCGAACAGGTGTCCCAGCACGCTGAGGCGGTGAGCGCTGTGGCGCGAGGGGTAGCTGCCTTGGATGTGTCGGCCTCTCTGGCAGAAGTGGCCGCAGTGCGCGGGTATGTGATGCCGACTCTGGACGAAAGCCTCGAGATAGACATCCGGGGTGGTCGTCATCCGATAGTCGAGGCACGTTTGGAGCAGGGCGAGTTCGTAGCGAACGACACGTATCTCTCGAACGACGAGAGTCAGATAGTGGTGCTCACAGGGCCGAACATGTCTGGCAAGTCGACCTACCTGCGGCAAGTCGCGCTGATCGTTCTCATGGCACAGGTGGGCAGCTTCGTGCCTGCCGACGCAGCCAGAATAGGGGTTGTGGACAGGATATTCACTCGAGTGGGCGCGCAGGAAGACCTCGCTTCCGGACAGTCCACCTTCATGGTCGAAATGATTGAGACGGCGAATATCCTTCACCACGCCGGTCCCCGGTCGCTGCTGGTGCTGGACGAGATCGGACGCGGAACCAGCACGTATGACGGCATCTCGATTGCGTGGGCAGTGGCCGAGTACATCCACAACAGTCCATCGCTCGGCTCCAAGACCGTGTTCGCGACTCACTACCATGAACTCGTGGAGCTGGCTGGTCTCTTGCCCCGGGTGGTGAATCAGAACGTGGCGGTTGTAGAAGAGGGTGGCACGGTCCGGTTGCTGCATCGCATTGTGCCGGGCGGCGCTGACCGCAGTTACGGCATTCATGTCGCCAAGTTGGCCGGCCTTCCCCGAGAGGTGCTGTCCCGCGCCCAGGGCGTGCTCGATAGACTCGAGGACTCGGCGCGATCTCGAGCCACGGGCACGAAGTCTGTCGCGCCATCACAGGAGCAACAACTCGTCCTTTTTGGATTGGATTCCGGGCTCGCGAAAGAGTTGACCGCGCTGCCTCTGGACTCAATCACTCCGCTGGAAGCCCTGAACCTCCTTTACGAGTTGCGAGACCGGGCACGCAAGCTGGATCCTTCGCGCTGAGCACCTGCTGACTTGGTTGACGCCTCAGTATCCCGGTGCTATACTAGCTGTTTGCGGCATGATTTGGCTTCAATTTTCCCCAGCCCTTAGTTGACTCCCCATTCCTGTGCCATTTTTGCGTGAGTGACGATTTCATAAGACTACGTACGTTTAGGAGTGTGCTATGTCCGTGTCTTCTGCTTCCTCAATCCCTTCTGTGCGCTCGTTTGCAAAGCATCCGGAGGTGATTGAGGTCCCCAACCTCGTCCAGGTACAGCTTGAGTCATTCCAATGGTTCAAGGAGGAAGGTCTCAAGAGGCTCTTCGAAGAAGTCTCGCCCATCAAGGACTACACTCGCAACAGGCTTGAACTCCACTTCGAGGACTATGAGTTCGACGAGCCTAAACACACCGTCGCCGAGTGCCTCGAACGAGGCATGACGTACTCCGCTCCGCTTCGCGTTCTCGTTCGCCTGCTCATCAAGGAAACAGGCGAGATCAAGGAAGAGAAACTGTTCTTCGGTGACTTTCCCTTGATGACGGACGCTGGCACGTTCATCATTTCAGGAGCCGAGCGAGTGGTCGTGAGCCAGCTCACAAGGTTCCCCGGTGTGTACTTCACTCTTGCCCGCGACCCCATCTCGGGGCGTCAACTCGGGTTCGCCAAGCTGGTAGCCGAGCGAGGCGCGTGGCTGGACTTTGACACGTCGAGTCGTGACGTGATTTCCGTGAGAGTCAGCGGCAAGCGCAAGCTCACTGCCAGCACACTGCTGCGGGCTGTTGGACACAGCACGGATGACGAGATCCTTTCCCTCTTCACCGATGTGGACACGGCGATGGACCACAGCTTCATGACATCCACCATCGAGCGCGACTCGGCCATTCGTAGCCAGGCGGACGCGCTCGTTGATATCTATCGAAAGCTGTCGTCGGGCGAGCCTCCCAGTCTGAATAGCGCCAAGACGCTGCTCAACAACTTCCTGTTCAATCCACGGCGCTACAGCCTTGGCGAGGTGGGGCGCTACAAGCTCAACAAGAAGCTCGGTGTGGAAGTCCCGAATGACTACCTTGGATTGACCCCCGAGGACCTCGTCCAGATTATTCGCCACATAATCCTGCTCAACAATGGCATGGATACGCCCGATGACATCGATCATCTTGGCAACCGGCGTGCGCAGGGCGTGGGTTTCCTGCTGCAGAACCAGTTCCGTGTCGGACTTCTGCGCCTCGAGAGGGCCGTGAAAGAGCGTATGAGCATCCTCGGTTCTGAGGCGGCAACGCCATCAGCGCTGATCAACATCCGCCCCGTTACCGCGGCCATCAAGGAGTTCTTCGGTCGTTCTCAGCTGTCTCAGTTCATGGACCAGACTAATCCGCTGGCTGAACTGACTCACAAGAGGCGCCTGTCCGCAATGGGTCCCGGCGGACTGTCCCGCGAGCGGGCCGGCTTTGAAGTCCGTGATGTGCACCACTCCCACTACGGGCGTGTGTGTCCCATCGAGACGCCGGAAGGTCCCAATATCGGCCTGATCGGTTCTCTCGCGACGTACGCATCAATTAACAAGTTTGGATTCGTCGAGACGCCCTACCGCAAAGTGATACATGAGCTTCCGAGCGATTCTCCTGAGCTCGCCGGACGAATTCTTCGTGAGGATCTGCTTGGTCCCAGGGGAGACGTCGTAGCGCAGGCCGGAGTTCGTTTGAGCAAAGAACAGGCAAGGGCCGTCTCGCAGCTGCCCTCTCGTCCGCTCCCGATTGTGTCTTTCGTATCCACTGAGGTACGGAACCTGACCGCCGACGAGGAAGAGCAGTACAGTATCGCCGAAGCCAACGTCCGTCTCAACGAGCACAATGAGTTCGTGGATGACAGGGTGGATGTCAAGCGTGGCCCGCACTACTACCGTGAGATGCACGATAACGTGGACCTCATGGATGTATCGCCCAAGCAGATCTTCAGCGTGTCTGCGGCACTCATTCCCTTCCTTGAGCACGACGATGCCAACAGGGCGCTGATGGGTTCGAACATGCAGCGACAGGGCGTGCCGTTGCTGCGTCCCGAG